>ENA-OQLB01000018-OQLB01000018.1-human-gut-metagenome-genome-assembly--contig:-NODE-18-length-93519-cov-4.785549_pt1 | contig 93519 bp, 101 predicted proteins | sample MGYA00242656_ERZ504813 | MGnify/ENA primary metagenome ERZ504813 (study PRJEB26092, sample SAMD00036388) | human gut metagenome | host: Homo sapiens | study: EMG produced TPA metagenomics assembly of... | reverse complement strand
CGTTTTCTCATGGGAAAGACCTTTTCCCCATTCATATCCGCTTTCCAGACTGAAAAGCAGATGGAAGAGGGTTGTCTGCCCGGTCTTGCTTTCCCAGTAGCCGTAAAGGTCGGCCGTGCCGGATTTCGGTCCGAACCTGTATCCGTCCGGAGTATAGCTTTCCATCACTTCCAGGAGTGAGTTCATGAAATTTTTCGATTCTTCCGAATTCCACCATTCTGACGTATCGTCATCCATGCATAAGCCGGTATATGGTTCATAACCTGCAGGTATTCCGGAGTCTCTTTCAGAATGTCCAGCATCCTTGTGACGGCTTCCTTCCTTTGTCTGATGGAGAACAGTTCCGTTCCGGTCTCCGCGTGAAGCTTGTTCTGTGTCTTCTGGTCTGTAATCATGACTTCTGATATTTATTGTTATACATTGTCTGCCTGTAAGGTACAGGCATTCTTATTTCTTGTTGTCCCTGTTGTCTGTTTGCCCGCTCCCTGCAAGGCTTGGCGGAAAAAAATACCGGAGCGAAGCGAGATGATTTTTTCCAGACAACCAGCCCGGCAGGGCCGCCTTGCGGGAGTTGCGCGGCAAACAGCTATTTTTGCAGCAAGAAATGAGGATGCTGTCATCATGTCTGCGGCATAAAAAAAGGGAACCCCATATTGCATGAGGCTCCCCAATACAGACTGTCGCATATATGTCAGGTATGTATGCTCCATCCGTGGAAACGTTCCATGGTGACGGCAAAGGACTCGTCCGGATTTCCATGATACAGCAGTCCTCCGACAATGCCTGTATTTCCGTCCGGATAACGTTCGCAGAATCCGAACGAATACGGCGCATGATCGTAATAGAGTTCGATTTCGCATGGATGGTTCTCGTTCTTCTCCCATTGTTTTAGACGTTCAAGACAGTTTTCCAGTGTCTTGTCATTGATGGATTTTGCATACTGTACGACCTTGTCGTAATGCTCTTGTGAACAGCAGATTTTCATATCGTTTGAATTTATTGGTTGGTAAATGTTTTTTCAGTCAATCCAGAAAGTACCGCAATGAGGGCATCTGCATCCGGCAGGATATTCATTCGAATACCGCACGTCACGATGGCGTTTGTAGTTCATGTCACCGAAGGTGCATTTCCCGCTTCGGAATGTCTGCTCGTAAGCGGCTTCCTGTTTCTTGTATTCAGCCATCCGGCTTTTTCGGACAGATCCGGTAAAAGGTATCATGCCCGTTTCCCATTTTGTGGAATCGCACCAGTCATTGGTCATGCCGCAGACTTCATTGGCATAGGAATAGTGTACCTGTGAATCGACAAACAGGTTCTCCCTTCGGAAAGGAAATGTGATGTCCAGCGGAATCCGTACATGATGTCCGGAACCGTTCCGGCTGTCGGCAATGGCCACCACTACATTCCCGTGGAAACGGATGCTCTTGAAATCGTTCTCAGGGTCTTTGCTGATGAGCCTGTCAAACATGGCGTTGAAGTAGATGCGCAGTTCTCCGCCGTATGTGGCATTCTCTACCAATCTTCAATCTTCTCGTCAAACTCCCCCTTTTTCAGATGCAGTGCGCGACGTACCTTATGGCAGGCCATGGCGACTGATTCTCCCCGCAGTGAACAACCGGTCAGATATCCGCTGATTTCCACTCCGAGCGAATAGAAGAAATTAGTGACGGACGAGTTGCGTATCAGGTCCTTTACCGGGTCGAATCGTTCTGGTCGTAGATAAGTTCCCTGATTTCATCTTCATGCTCTTCAAACTCTCCGGCTAAATTGTCCGCTTCCATGTTCTTTCTTGTCTCCTCCAGATAGTCGTGCATGTTTGAGCTTTCCTGTTCCTCATACCATTCGTATGCCTTTTCATAGAGTTTTTCCATATTGTTGGAACGGATGCATTCCTCCTGGATGTCTTCATGCTCATCAAGGTCATCCCGGTAGTCCACGTAGTAGAGGCTTACATACTGTGGAATATAGTCTGTAAGTTGTAATGTCTGGTTCATGATTCCTGATTTTAAGAGTTATACAAACGAAAAAGCCCTGCTTGTCGTGCAGGGTCTGATTCTTGTGGAACTGAAACCTTTGGAATGTCTGTTTGTATGGTATCTCCATGTCTCAAGCAGATAATCCTTGGTTCCCTTGATACTTCCGTGTACCATACATCCTTTTTCATCGTACAGGTAGCAGGTGTTAAGGAGAACCGGTATGCCGTCATGCACCTTGTACATGTGCAGCTCAATATCATTCTTTATGGCGGCAGACTTTTCCTTTTCTACTTTTCTGTGTATGGCTTTTCTGACCTCGCCGATATGGGGTGAGGTATAGCCGATTATTCCGAATGGAATGCAAACTGATATTTTTCCATAACACTTTATCCGTATTAAAATTCTGATATAAGTTCATCTTCATATACCTCCAGTTCAAGACCGCTCTCGACAATCCTGACCAGCCAGCGGCATTCCAGTCTTTCCATCAGTTCGACGGCACGGTATCCCTTATAGGGACGTCTCAGAAATACAATGTCTCCGGTTTTCATATTTGTTCCTCCTTTTTATTGTGCGTAGATTGTTTCTATCAGTTCTGCATCCGTAAGATAGCGCAGTTCCTGTGTGGAGCAGAACAGGCAGATGCCATCCAGCAGTTCATTTGCCGCAGCATCCAGGTTCCGTACTCCTTCGATCAGAGATTCTTCCAGTTCCTTGCTTGAAACAAGATATATTCCGTGAATGTCTTGAACAGTTCTCAAAGGGAAATGTCTTTCCTGATAGATGATGTCCTTTATCATGTCATCCTGTGGTGGCAGTTTGGCGCTGATTGTCTTGAATTGTTCGGGTGCGAGTTCCTTCAACCTGTCAGGATTGAAGCGGAACATTCTGAATCCCTGATATTTAAATCCGGCAGGTTCTGCTATTCTGTTATTGGTCAGAAAATCATGCACATGTCTGTTGCAGTCCCGGTTGTCCACATAGGCATGGAGCGGGGGGAGGGAATTGAGGTTGACGGTGATGTCCGTGTAGGATTCCCAGCATTCCGGATTCTCCTTAGACCGGGATTCAAGTCCTACATACAGATTGTCATTGTCGATATAACTGTTAAGGACGAGTCTGACCTCAATACGTTCAGCCGGTTCTGTGGCTGTTTTCCAGTATAAAGTGTTCGATTTGTTCATACTTGTATTGTTTTTATGAGGGAATACGGCAGTCATTTTACCGCATTCCCCGAATGTTATAATTTGATATTTGTTATATCCTGTGCGGACTCCTTTTTCACGGTCCTCAGTCTTTTAAGGAGATACAGGAAATATTCACGGTCATAGATCCGGAAAAGAAATTCCTCTGATGTCTCCTTGATGTGTCCGATGAAAGTTGCGGATTCTGCCGGGAGGATATTGAAAGAAATGTCCGTCGAAACAAGGGTGAGCTTCTTTCCTGATACATGGTCTATCAGTCGTCCGGAGTTTCGTAATGTCCTTTTCCTTTATAGAACTGATAATGGTTCCGGCGAAGACTTTTCAGGGTATTCGCCATGTCCGTCCTTGCTTGTCTGGAATCTGATTGGATGACAAGGTTGCAGATGAATACGGACTGTTTTCCGTCCAGTGAAAAATAATAGGGAATGAGTCTGGTTCCGCTGATTGTTTTGCTTGTTTCCTCTTTTGAGATTACGGCTTTCCGGTTGATGATTTCCATGTGACGGTCTATCTGACTGTCCAGTTCGGATTGCGGAGTAAGTACGGAGCGCAGGCCTTTGAAATATCTTCCTTGACGGGTAAAGCAGAAAGAGTACATATTTCCGTAATACGGTTCTCCCACAAAGAACGAGTTTTGTCTCATGCGCAAGGGTGGCAGTACATCCAGCAGGTCATAGTAGTCTTCTTCGGTGATTTCCTTGAACGGTTCGGACAGGGACTGATTGTATAGCCGCAGCTTCTTGTCTATATCAGAAGGTGTTACTGCTTTCAGATAGGGATTGTTTTCCCGTATGCGCAGTTCTTCGATTGTTTCCCCACCATAGTCATTATGGAATCCGTCACTCATACTTGTCAGGCATGTTCCGTCGAAGTAGCGGGAATCGATTACATATTTCAATCGGTCTTTCATGTCTTATAGGTTTTGAAAGTTCAACACTCTTTTGACTGCATATACGGCATTCTGTGTAAGTTGCCGTTGCCATGCCTGGTATCTCGGTGACCATTTGAAACCGTATGATTTCAGTTCCTTGCGCCTCTGGTCATCCGGAATACTGTCAAACAGGATTTGCAGGCGGTCTGCCTCATAGTTCCATACCAGCGTTCCGCCTTCAAATTTCAGTTCACGGTTTTCCCGTTCTCTGATTTCCTGAAGTTTCAGTCTGGCCTGGCGTGCCATTTCCGGCAGTTGGAAGAAACGGTTCCGCGGAGTGATAACCGGTTTTTTGCATTGCGCATTGAAGTCTGTAATGAAGTCCACCGCTTTCTGTACGATTTCCACTTCTCCTTTTCCTGCATAGGTGCTTACCTTATTAAGGATACTGCTGACAAACAAGGCACGGCTGTATCCTCTTGCTTTACCGGTATCAATATCATGAATAGTCTGTGCGCTGCTTGCAATGTCACGCTTCAGGCGGTTCCATGCCTCTTCCAGCTTCTGTCCTTCCGGTTTGGCAGCCTCTTTCATCCTTTCCATGGCTGCTTGAAGCGGTTACGCCAGTCATGAAATTCATCAAATCTGTTCTGGTATGCGTCCAAGGCCTTGTTGTTGCGCTGGCAGTTGAATTTGGCAGGTCCTGTCACCATCGGACTGGCACATCGTGAGAGACAGCCCAGCAAGGCAGAGAACTTGCTATGGTATGCACTGACATACTCGTTCTGCTTTTCTTCCGGAATCTGTTTCAGATCCTCTACAAGTTGTTTTTCATATTGCATGATGTCTGTTTCCGCCCTTGCTTCAGGTTCGAAAGAACTCCATCTGTACGCGTTGTATGCAGCATCAAGCAGGTCTTCCAGATAGCCGGGATACAGGAATTCCACAGCTTCCCATTTTTCAAATTCAGACGGATGAAGTTCTGTTTCTCCGTCTGCCGCTTCGATTGTGTGTACATAGGAGCCCATTCCCGTACAGCGTTTACGGAAATGAAAAAGGACAGCTTCGTCATCCGTCCCTTGTTCTCTGATTTTCTTCACTCGGTAAGCATTCTTTCTTGTCAACGTGACAACCGTCTGTTTTCCGGTCTTGTCCTTCATGAGGTCTGCTACTGTACCTTCACATACCTTCTTTCCAACTTCTTCAGTCATATTCTTTTATTTAAATTAGACATGACCGGCTCCGTGGAGCCAGTATTTCAATTTCTTACTGGCCCGGCTGTTCTTTGCCAATGACCGGTGCAAGGCTTGGCGGAAAAAAAATACCGGAGCGAAGCGAGGATGATTTTTTTCCAGCCAACCAGCCGACAGGGCCGCCTTGCACAGTCAGTGGCAAAGGGCGATATTTGCTGTAAGAAATGAAATAATGGTTGAAAATTATATTGCGAACTTGTTTTGCAGTACTTTCATTTCATTGGCAATGGTAGAATTCATTATTTTGGCATAAATACGAGTTGTACGAATGTCTGTGTGTCCTAACATTTTGGCAATGGATTCCAAGGAAACCTTATTTGCAATAGCCAGTGATGCAAATGTATGCCTTGCAATATGTGTGGAAAGATTCTTCTGAATACCACATACATCAGCTATTTCTTTCAAATAACTGTTCATTCGTTGGTTGCTGGGAACAGGAAGTAATAATCCTTTTTCATTGCAGATTGGATTTGACTGATATTTCTCTAAAATAAGTCTTGGTATATCCAACAATGGAATGTCGCACATATTATCGGTCTTTTCCCTTGCTTTTCTTATCCACCATTCACCATTATCAGCCTGTACAAGGTGTTCCTTTTTCAGATTCTTTACGTCTGTGAAAGCCAAACCGGTGAAACAACAGAAGATGAATATGTCCCTTACGGTTTGTAATCGTTGAATATCAAAATCTTTATTGATGATTTTGCGAAGTTCCATTTCGTTTAAGAATTCACGGTTACACTTGGTCTGTTTGAAGTGTATTTCTGCAAACGGATCATCAGTTATCCACTTCTTTATCAATGCAGTTTTGATGATTTTCTTTAAATTCTTCAGATATTTCACTGTCGCATTTTGCGCACAGTTTTTCTGTATTTTAATGAAATGTTCGAATTTGGTTATAAATTCATAGTTGATTGATTTTAATGGAATATCAGCCAGTTTATATTGTTCACTGATAAACTCCTTCAAATATCTTGCTGTACGTTCGTATCGAAGTACAGTACCTTCGGCATATTCCTTGTTCATTAATTCCCGATATTCCGAATTGTGTTCCTGGAATACTTCAAGCAGCATTTTGGGAGTAGAGTGTTCTCCATAATAGATATTTTTTATAATATCTGCTGTAATAGGTTTACCGTCCTGCTCAAGTTCACGGTGAATTTGAAGGATTTTAGTTCTTATCGTATCAAGATAGTGGTTTATTTCTTGATACTTCTTTTCCCTGCCAATCGCGCATTCTTTTTGCGTATTCCATTTTGTAACATCTATACTTCGCTTGATTTGTACCTCTGCACGTTTTCCGTTTATTGTGATACGCATACAGATTGGTGCTTCTCCATTTTTAAGCAGCTTTGATTTCTTCAGGAAAAACAATACCGTAAAATAGTTTCTTTGCATTGCCATACTCTTCTTTTTTTGATGGTGTAAAAATACATGTTTTGAAAAGAGTTTGTTTTATGCAAAACGCAGAGAATCAGTGAAATATAATCCAATCAGGTGGACTTGTTTTTATGTGGAAATTAAGTCCACCTATTTCACCTCCAGTAAGATGCGGTATTCTGCTTCAATTTGCAGTATGGATAAAAAGAAAAACCGCTGATAATGATTGATTATCAGCGGTTTTCATTGTTTTGCTTTTTGTTCGAGTGATCCGCCTGGGGCTCGAACCCAGGACCCCAACATTAAAAGTGTTGTGCTCTACCTGCTGAGCTAGCGAATCAGACCTTATTGCTGTTAAGCGGGTGCAAAGATAGGCACTTTTGTTTAAAAAACAAATGGATTAAGGGAAAAAGTTTTGAGAACGACTTCTGCTTTTACTCTTCTTGTTGATTATCAGTCTGTTCAAACTTGTGAATTTTTTCTCTGTTTATGATGAAACGTTGATAGTAGGAGAGCATAAGGGTGGTAAGCGGAAGTGCTATAATCATACCCAGCATCCCCATCAATGACCCCCAAATCGATAAAGACAGTAAGATGATGGCAGGATTCAGGCCCGTAATCTTCCCCATGACACGCGGTACGATGAATCCGTCTTGAATGGCTTGTACTATGATGAATACCGCAAGGCCGATGCAATGATAATCCAGAAGTTTCCTCCCGTATCCGCTGCTTTCAGTATGGCCAGCACGATGGTAGGTATAAAGCCGATAATCTGCAAATAAGGTACTAGGTTTAAAGCGCCGATGAACAAGCCGAGTCCAATGGCCAGTGGGAAATCAATAATCAGAAAGCCTATACTGAACAGAATACCGACACACAATGCCACGAATGCTTGTCCGCGGAAGTATCTGTTCATGCCGTCTTTCACATCGTTCATTACATTGATTACGAAGGGCCGGTATTTCTGTGGTACCAGGTGGGTCCACCCTTCGGAAATGCTTTCGTAATCCAGCAATATGAAAACTATATAGAGAAGAATGAGGAAGAAAGTGAAGAAACTGAACAGCAGATTGACGGATTCTGACAACAAGGACCAGAGCCGGGGAACGGTTTCCTTGATGGCGTTCAGCATATTCTCTTCCTTGAACAATTGGGTGACAAACTGGGTGTCTATGTTCTCACGAAGGAATTCAGAGAGTGTTTTGGGCACATTGCCGTCGTGGGTTCCGTTGGAAAAGTAGTCTATTACCAAATCTTTACCCTGACGAATTCGTCCATCATGGGAGGCACAAGCAGATAGAAGGCGGTTCCTCCTACAATCAGAATACTGAATAAGGCGCAGAAGATGGATATGACCCGGTTCTTGAGCCTTAATCTGTACTGGAAGAAGGTGACCAGGGGGTATATCAGATAGGCAATGAGCCATGCGATGAAGAATGGCAGCAATACGCCGCTTAGACGCTTGAAGAGCATAAGGATGCCGATAATAATGACACCGAGTATGACACCGCGGATAAAACTGTCGAATGTAATCTTTTTGCGTTCCATAATGCTCTGTTTTTTGTATTCGTTAATGACCGCTTTCCTTTTGGTCGGCTTGGATGGCTTGCTGATAGCACTCTCGGCATAGCGGTTCGTACTCTTCGGTTTCTCCCAGCAGTACTTGTTTGTCGTTCTTGACGGTACGGTGGGAGAACGAGGCAAGTTGACCACATTTCACACAGATGGCATGTACTTTGGAAACTTCGTCTGCAATGGCACACAGTCCCGGCATAGGCCGAATGGAATACCGCGGAAGTCCATATCCAGTCCGGCTACAATGACGCGTATACCATTGTTGGCAAGCTGGTTGCATACATCAATCAGGCCGCTGTCAAAGAACTGGGCTTCGTCAATGCCCACTACATCTATCTCTGAAGTGAACAGCAGAATACTGGCAGATGAATCGATGGGAGTGGAGGCTATGGAATGACTGTCATGCGATACTACATCGGCTTCGGAATAACGGGTGTCTATGGCAGGCTTGAATATCTCTACGCGTTGTTTGGCAAACTTTGCCCGTTTCAGTCTCCTTATCAGCTCTTCGGTTTTGCCGGAGAACATGGAACCGCAAATGACCTCAATTCTTCCCCTGCGTTTGGTTTCCTGTATATGATCTTCTGAGAATAATACCATGCTTTCGAGTGTTATATTTAAGCGCAAAAGTAACACTTTTGTTTGCTTTCCGATATTTTTTCATTATTTATTTCTACATTTGTAGCGTTAACACGGACTGTGTAAAGGATATGCAAACCCTATTAAACGACATAGAATTAGATATTCAGGAATTGAAATGTTTGATGCAGGCCATTTCAAGTGATGCCAATCCGACATTGAAGATTGTGGCAAAACGGAATATCCAGCAGATGAAGGCACGCTTGGAGGCGTTGCAAGAACTGCTTGAGGAGGCGCCAACGGCTGTTGTGTCGCCCCTGGAGGAACCCCCTGCTGTTACTACTCCTTTGACCGAATCGGTTTCTCCGGTCGAATCGGTTATTCCTGATACAGTGAAGATGGTATGTGAGGAACCGGAAACAGTTCCTATTTTGGCAGAACGCATCAAGCCTGCCAAGGATTTGAAACATGCCATCAGTCTGAACGATTCATTCCGTTTTGTCCGCGAACTGTTCGCAGGCGATGCTGCACGGATGAATGAAGTGGTACGACGTTTGGGTGAGGCCCCTTCTTTGGACAAGGCTATGGATATTTTCGTTTCGGAAGTGCAGCCGGATGAAGAGAATGAAGCCGCTGTCGATTTTATGGAACTCCTCAAAAAATATTTCAGCTAAACAACCGATAAGTATGGGAAAACTTTATGTAGTGCCTACCCCGGTAGGAATTTGGAAGATATGACATTCCGTGCTATCCGGATTCTGAAAGAAGTGGATTTAATATTGGCTGAGGATACACGTACTTCCGGCATATTGCTGAAACACTTCGAAATAAAGAATGTGATGCAATCTCACCATAAATTTAATGAACATAAAACGGTTGAAAGTGTTGTTAATAGAATAAAGGGGGGAGAAACTGTAGCTTTGATTTCGGATGCAGGTACACCGGGTATATCCGACCCGGGCTTTCTGGTGGTCAGAGAGTGTGTGCGCAACGGCATCGAAGTGCAATGCCTGCCGGGAGCGACAGCTTTTGTGCCGGCATTAGTGGCTTCCGGATTGCCGAATGAGAAGTTCTGTTTTGAAGGTTTTCTTCCACAGAAGAAAGGAAGGATGACTCGCCTGAAGGCATTGGCCGGGGAGCGTCGTACCATGGTGTTCTATGAGTCTCCCCACAGATTGGTAAAAGCTTTGGCGCAGTTTACCGAACATTTCGGTGCCGGACGTCAGGCATCTGTTTCGCGGGAAATTTCAAAGGTGCACGAAGAAACGGTGCGTGGAACGCTTACAGAATTAATAGAACATTTCACGGCGAACGAACCGCGCGGTGAAATTGTGATTGTAGTAGCAGGAATAGACGATTAAATAACTTCATTAACCAAACGTAAAACGAAAGCGTATGAAAAAGTTAGCAGTTTTAATTGTATGCGCGGCTGTAATGGCTTCGTGTGACAGTTTCTCTGGTGGCAGTAAGAACCAGCTGAAAGCTGAAAATGATTCTTTATTGATGGAACTGACTCAGCGTAATGCTGAATTAGACGAGATGATGGGTACTTTCAATGATATTTCAGAGGGATTCCGCCAGATTAATGCGGCGGAGAGCCGTGTGGATTTGCAACGTGGCGCTGTGGCAGAAGGCTCTTTGAATGCCAAGCAGCAGATTGCGTCGGATATTGAATTTATCCGTAAGCAGATGGAAGAGAACAAGGAACAGATTGCCAAATTACAGTCCATGCTGAAGAACAGTAAAAATAACTCTGCCCAGTTGAAGAGGGCTGTGGAGTCCCTGACTCAGGAGTTGGTGGCAAAGACCCAGCGTATCGAGGAATTGCAGGCTGAGCTGGCTTCCAAGAATATCCGTATCCAGGAACTGGATGCTGCCGTAACCGGTTTGTCTACTGAGAAAGAAGAATTGACTGCCGAAAATGAGGCGAAGGCTCAAACCGTTGCCGAACAAGATAAGCACTCAATACGGCTTGGTTTGTATTTGGTACGAAGAAAGAGTTGAAGGACCAGAAGATATTGACAAATACCGGACTTTTCAAAAAAGGCCAGGTGCTGAAAGATTCTGATATCAACAAGGACTACTTTACACAAGTGGATATCCGTACGACAAAAGAGATTAAACTATACTCCAAAGATGCTGATATCTTGACCACTCATCCTGCTGGCTCTTATGCGTTGGAGAAAGATGATAAAGGACAGCTGACTTTGAAGATTACAAATCCGAAAGACTTCTGGAGTGTGTCCAAGTATTTGGTAATCCAAGTAAAATAACACTGTTATAAGATTGATACAGAACGGACGCAGGTTATTGGAATTGATAATCTGCGTCTATTTTTATATATACCTTTCCTTTAAGTTATGGCATCTCAATATAAAAACCTCTTTTTTGATCTGGACGATACGCTTTGGGCATTTTCCCTTAATGCACGTGATACATTCGAAGAAATGTATCACAAGTATGACTATGGTCGTTTCTTTCGCTCTTTCCTGCATTTCTATACTCTTTATCAGCATCGTAATACAGAACTCTGGGAAGAATACGGTAGAGGGCAGGTCAGTAAGGAAGAGTTGAACCGCCAGCGTTTCCTATATCCTCTGGAGGCAGTAGGGGCGAGGGATGTTGCTTTGGCTGAGGCTTTTTCTGATGATTTCTTTTCGGTCATTCCCACAAAAATCGGCTGATGCCGCATGCTTATGAGGTGCTGGAATATTTGGCGGGGAAATATAACCTCTATATCCTTTCCAATGGTTTCCAAGAACTGCAATGTCATAAGATGCGTTCGGCAGGTATCGACCGCTTTTTTAAGAAGATTGTTCTCTCTGATGACATCGGTATCTTGAAGCCCTGGCCCGAAATCTTTCATTTTGCACTTTCTGCCACACAATCCGAGGTGCATGATTCTTTGATGATAGGCGATAGTTGGGAAAATGATGTGATAGGAGCCAAAGGAGTGGGTATGCACCAAGTGTTTTATAATGTAACCGGGAAGGAAGAACTGCCTTTTCAACCGACTTATCATATCAGTAATCTGAAAGAATTGATGCAGATTTTGTGACATTGAAATTTTTAATTGTACTTTTGTCTGCAGAAACGTATATTATACAGCTATGGACACAATCTTACCTTTCGCTCTACTTTGTTTTACCTCCTTCTTTACGTTGACAAACCCTCTCGGCACCATGCCGGTGTTTTTGACCATGACGCATGGAATGACGGACCGTGAACGGCAGTCGGTAGTATCGCGCGCCACTTTGGTTGCCTTTATTACGATTATGGTCTTTACGTTTGCGGGACAGTTCCTCTTTAAGTTCTTCGGTATCTCTACCAATGGTTTCCGTATTGCCGGTGGAGTTATTATCTTTAAGATTGGCTTCGATATGCTGCAAGCCCGTTATACTCCAATGAAGCTGAAAGACGAGGAAATCAAGACTTATGCCGATGATATTTCCATTACTCCTCTTGGAATTCCGATGCTTTGTGGTCCCGGTGCCATAGCCAATGCCATTGTGCTGATGCAGGATGCCCACACCATTCAGATGAAAGGAGTTCTTATAGGAATGATTGCCTTTATTTATCTGATTACCTTTTTCATATTGCGTGCTTCCACGCGGTTGGTCAAAATTTTGGGTGAGACGGGAAACAATGTGATGATGCGCCTAATGGGACTTATCCTGATGGTTATTGCCGTTGAGTGTTTTGTCAGCGGAGTGAAACCTATATTGGTGGATATATTGAAAGAAGGAGGCATACCATCACTGGCACACCTCCTCTAAACACTTTATTTATAAAAACACATTGGGAAAATTCCCAAGTTTCTTTAGGCTACTATTGATTAATAGCCTGGATTTTGTTCTATGTTCGGATTGGCATTGATTTCACCGACGGGAATCAACGGGAGCGCTTTCTTGGAGTCGCGGTTGAATGTACGCGCTTCTTCGCTCAATACGTCGTGCCATCCTCTGTCATTAACGTCCGTGTAGCGTGTAACGGTTTCACCTCGGCGCATAACATCGAAGTAGCGCTGTCCTTCACCTACAAGTTCCTTGCGGCGTTCGATGTAGATGCGGTCTAATGTGATGTTTCCGCTGGTTACTTGTTTGCTTTCATCCGTTGTGCGGTTGGAGATGATATCGTTCAGCAAGTTGGCAGCCTTGTTCTTGTCTCCGGCTTGGAAAGCTGCTTCTGCTGCTGACAAGTAAACTTCTGACAAGCGCAGCAATGGGACATTGGAGTAACGTACATCTCCGTTTACAGCAGGCATTTTGTTGATGTAAACTTTACGTTTGTCAAATCCTCCTGCTGCCGCTGCCAATAATATGTCGTTACGGATGTCTGCCGGGTCGGATGTAAGCATGTCAGAGAAGTCTTTTGTGACAATTACATCTCCATATCCGGGAGAAGCGCCAGCCTTGTCTGCATATAAGTAGGCAATACCTTCACGGTCTGTCCAGTCAGTATTGTTGTTGATGGAAATCTCGAACATGATTTCTTTTGAATGATTGGCATCACTTTTGCTCCATGCAGCAACATATTCTGACGGTTCCCAAAGTTTGTAAGACGAGTTTGATATGATGTCTTCAGCTACGGATAAAGCCTTGCTCCATTCGCCTTTTGTCATATATACACGTACCTGCAAGGCTTTGGCAGCCCAAAGGTTGACATAACCCACTTCATTGGTTTTGGGCAGTGCATTTGAGTTGATTGCATCTGTCAAATCCTTTTCAATAGCCTCAAAACATTGGGCTACCGTGCTGCGGCTTGGCTTTTCTGTCGATTCCAGCGGGGAGGTAGCGATGGGCACACCGGGTGAGCTGCCTTGATCTACCGTATAAGGTTTACCGTAGATACGTGTAAGGTCAAACAGTGCCATGGCGCGCAGAACTTTTGCTTCTGCATCATATTGGTCAATAGTGGCTTTTGCCTCTGCCGCGTCGGTCAGGTTGCCACTTTCTGCTGCCTGAATCAGACGGTTGGCGCGTGCTATGACTACATAAGGCATCTGCCATACGGCTGTTGAGGTGGTGAAATTGTCGGCAGTTGTATATTCCATATAGTAGTAGAAGTTTGCTCTTCCACTTCCACCGTTATATTCATATTGGATATCTTCCCCTCTCATGTCACCGTATACGAACATGAGGCGTCCATAATAATTAATCAGGCTACTGTTACCTTTAACGGCAGCATAAAGTCCCGTCCGCACATTGGCCAAATCATCGCTGTTCTTGATTGCGGTTTCAGCATCTATTCCGTCTGCGGGTGACTGATCCAGCCAACTGTTGAGGCATGATGAAGTGCTGACTGCCATAGCTGCGCAAAGCGTTGCTGTGTATAATGTCTTTAATATTTTCATTTTCGTATCTTTATTAGTTAGAAATTCAATTCTATTCCGAATGTATATGTTCTCAATGCCGGAGTCTCAAATGTGCATAGTCCGTCTACACGCATTTCCGGATCTACAAATAAGTCTTTAGATTTCCATGTAAGCAGGTTGGACCCGAGAAGTAAATTCTTGCCTTGCTAAGTCCAAGCTTGTTGATATAGTTTTGCGGAATGCTTACACCTAATGTGAGGTTCTTCAGACGTAGATAATCAGTAGGCATCAGCCAGCGTGAAGACAGTGAAGCTACGCTTCCATATTCAAATTTAGGCAATGTGGCATTCGTGTCGCCCGGGCCGGTCCACATCTTTGAGATGTCGTAGTATGTCGGTACGGCACCACCGTATAGATGTGAACCGCCATTGGAGTGCTGCCAAGTGGAGTAGTCAAAAGCATCACCACCCAATGAATAAGTGAAAGTGAAGCCCAAGTCGATAAACTTCCATTTGAGGTTGTTGGTAAGACCACCTTCTATACTAGCCTGATGCCTGCCTACAATAGTTTTGTTGGCTTCAGAGATATTTGTAGTTGTCTTGCGGGCATTCTCTGTTCCGTCATTCAGATAGAACATTTCTTTACCGGTCTCGGCGTCGACTCCGGCGTATTCATAAACATAGTATGAATAGTAAGGTTCGCCTACACGGTGAATCAGCGGTCCTGATACGATTTCATTCTGCTGGCCATCCAATTTGGTCAGTTTGTTGCTGTTGTGTGCCATGTTCAGAGAAGTGGTCCACGTGAAATCCTTGTTTCTGAAATTGGTTGATGTAATGGTCAACTCAAAACCGGAGTTCTTCAGTGAACCGATGTTTTGCGGGGTGGTATACCCATAATTGCCATCATAATATCCGCCGACTTGTGATACGGGGAGGTCATATATAAGGTCGCTGGTTTTACGCTGATAGTAGTCGAATGTTACAGAGATACGGTCGATGAATGAAAGGTCGAGACCGATATTCCATGTTTTGTTCTTTTCCCATTTCAGGTCCGGGTTTGCAATTCCGACGATGGACATTCCTGACTGTCCATTGTATATGATTCCGTATTTATAAAGATTCATATAAGCGTAATAGTCTGATGGTTGCGTTCCGTTTACACCGTATGACACACGGAGCTTTCCATCTGTCAATACATTCTTGACAGGATTCAGGAAACTTTCGTCTATGAATCTCCATGCTCCGGAAACCGACCAGAAACTTCCCCAACGGTTTTCTCTTGCCAGACGTGAACTTCCGTCGGTACGATAGCTGAGACCGAGATAATATCTGTCTGCGTAGTTATAATTGGCACGTCCGAGGAACGAAGTCATGCGATAGCTCTGTCTGTTGGTTTCGGCACTTGTTGAACCGGCATTTGTCAATTCGTACAAATCACCCGGATAGTCTTGGCCTGCCATGTAGTTGAAAGCATATTCCGTATCTTGTGTTTCAAAACCAAGCAGGGCGTCAATATTGTGCAGACCGAAAGAGTTGATGTAAGAGAGCTGGGTTTGTGTATTCAGCTGGTCATTACGATTGACGATACGCTGCATGACACCACCGGGGGCACCATTGTTTGAGTGTCTGTCCCAAAGAACGTCATTGGTTCCTTGTGCGTAATCATAAGCAATCTTTTCACTTAAATTCAACTTGTCCCAAATATTGTAGGTCAACTTGATTGTATTGAATGCCTTCATCAGGTATAAACGTCAGAGCTGTGTTCTCTTTCATACAAAGGATTGACTCCAAATACGCCGCAACCATTGTTTAATGTGCCGTCTTCATTATAAGGGGTTGATGAGGGGCTTTGGAAGAATGCGTAATTGGCCACAGTCCATCATAGGAGGTAGCTTCATTAGTTTTGTTTTGTCTTACTTTTGAGAATTGGCTTGTAACCTGAACTTCAAAGTCTCCAAACTTATGAGTGAGGTTTGCATTACCAGTGAAACGTTCCAGACCTTGTTTGTAAATGATACCTTCCTGATTGGTATAAGCAGCTGAGGTGTAGAACTTGGTACGGTCGTTACCGCCAGATACGCTCAACTGGTAGTTCTGATGAGAACCGTTACGGAAAAGCAGGTCTTTCCAATCCGTCCATCCGGTCGAGGGTTTTGAAGCAAAATCCTCGATGTTCTGGTCTGCAAAAGTTGCGGCATCTGCATCGGACATGTTTCCGGTGTATAACCCGTAATTCTTGAGACCGGTCCATAAGAGTTCGCGGCGCGAGTCACCGTCGAGCATAGGACGATAATCTATTGCCATGTTTGAGAAACCCCAGTCGGAACGGAAACTTACATTTGTTTTGCCTTGTTTTCCGCTTTTCGTCGTAATGACCACAACACCGTTAGCAGCACGCGAGCCGTAAAGAGAGGCAGCAGCCGCATCTTTGATAACTGTGATAGACTCGATGTCATTGGTATTGAGTGAAGACAAAATATCAGTTCCTGCATCACTATAAGTGAACTCGGATAAGTCTCCACTTGTGACCGGTGTTCCGTCAATAACATAAAGCGGATTGTTTCCGGCATTGATGGAACCCATACCACGTACACGGATACTGCTTACAGAACCCGGATTACTTGAACTTGAGCCAAAAGTAACACCAGCGACATTGCCAGAAAGTTTGTCGGCAACAGAAAGAACAGGTACATCTTCCAAGGTGGAAGTGTTTACAGTAGAAGCAGCTCCGGTAAACGATGCTTTCTTAAATGTACCGTAACCGGTAACTACAACCTCTTCAAGCAGCTCAGAATCGGATTTCAAAATTACCTTTACATGAGGTTTAATCGTTACTTCTTGGGTTTGCATACCAACAAACGAAATCACCAGAGTTTTCGCGGAACTACAATAAGTGTATATTGCTAAAAAACAATTGTTTACGTTTGCTATAGAACAGAGTTTATTCTATTGTATATTATCTATAAAGGTATATGGCAAAGGGAGGTAAGTGGCTCGAAGTACCCATTTCATACCGTTTTGAATAATTAAAAGCTGATAATGAGCGCGTTATTGTAACATTTCATTCTACTCTTTTAATTGGTGATGTACTAATTAACCCAATAAATGTTTTTTATTCAAGAATAACGATAGATTATATAGAGGAATTTATCTTGAAAGATAAATTTTATCCATAAAAGTTCCAAAATATTTTTTTGTTGAGAAATATTTGCTTTACATATGTTATTTATAATTGATGAATATATAATATATACGGCAAGATTCAATTATAATTGAAATATTTTATATCTTTGTATATAAACTAAATCATGTTTGAATATGAAAAATTATATCTCCCGCCTTTATACATAAGGAGAATTGAACCGTTTATTGATAAAAGTATAATAAAAGTAATAACCGGCCAACGTAGGATAGGTAAAAGCTACATTCTTTTGCAGATATCAGATATCATAAAGAAAAACATACCGGAAGCCAATATCATTTTTGTAGATAAAGAGCAACTTGCCTTCACGGAAATTAGGAACTACATGGATCTTTATCAATATGTTTTAAAGAAGGTTACTGGGCATAATCATAACTATCTTTTTGTAGATGAAATCCAAGAGATTGAAGAATTCCAATTGTGTCTGCGGAGTTTATTGAACGAAAATAAATGCGATATCTATTGCACCGGAAGTAATGCTAAAATGCTGTCCAGTGAACTTGCTACTCAATTGGCAGGAAGATATATAGAATTTCCCATTCATTCACTTAGCTACGGGGAATTCTTAACTTTCAATCAATGTCAAGATTCCACCGAAAGTTTAAAACTCTATCTTACATTCGGAGGTATGCCATACATTCATAATCTAACAATGGACAAGAATGTCATATTCGAGTATTTGAGAAATGTTTACTCTACTATCCTACTAAAAGATGTGGTTGCCCGTGAATCAATCCGGAATGTATCTTTTTTGGAGAATCTCGTAGCTTATCTGATAGATAATACCGGTTCTCTTTTTTCTGCCCAGAATATTAGTAAATATTTAAAGTCGCAACACGTCAACATTCCTACGCAGACAATTCTGAACTATCTAAAGGCACTGTGCAATAGTTTCTTTATTTACAAAATTCAACGAGCTGAAATCCAAGGGATGAAAATCTTTGAGATTGGTGAGAAATATTATTTTGAAGATTTAGGATTACATAATTCCATACAGCATTTCGATTTTCGAAAAGACATCAACAAGTTAATGGAAAATGTAGTATGCATTGATTTGTTAAGATATGGATATGAAGTATATGTCGGAAAGAGTGGTAATAAAGAAATTGATTTCATTGCTTCCAAAGACGACCATAAAATCTATATTCAAGTAGCGTATATGCTTCCCGACGATGCAACTGTTAGGCGAGAATTTGGCAATCTTTTGGAAATAGCAGACAATTACCCTAAATATGTGGTAACAATGGATGAAATGCAAAGCGGGGGAAATTACAAAGGAATTAAACAGATTTCACTGCGAAACTTTTTGTTGGCAGAGGATAAAGAAAAACTGTAAATTAACGATTCAATCTCTACGAATCAATATTTAAAGTAAAAAGCCGGTCCTTTGTGTGAACCGGCTTTTCTTATGTAATTTTTTTAATTTTCAAATTACTCTGTCTCCAAAGAGTTAAGGTATGCTTCCGCACTCAAGTAGAGATAAGACGGGTTGGTACAAGGATATGCACCACCGTCTTGATAGTCAGCCATACTTACGTACAACGAATTGGCTGGGAAGGTAATACTACCGGCCTTTTCATTATAAACTCCCAAAGGATAAGAATTTATATTAGTAGATAGGTTGCCATATACAGAACCACCGCTGAACATACCATATCCCCAATCCATACCATATTGAACCGGTTTCAAAGAAGCACCTTCTTTAGTCACATCAATTACGAAGTATATTCACCTGGAACTATATCAGCCTCTTCATTAAAGGGATAACCGTTGAAACCGCCAACCTCATCTTGTGCAGTCGCAACTTTGGCAAACGGGCTGTCAAAGCGGAAACGTGTACTGGTAGCAGTTGTAGTCTTTTCAATTTCCACAGCCATCGGAACAGACGGATCTACTTTAAAGAAATTGGAAACCGTACCATCCAAATAGTATCCGGTACCGATAGATTCCCACTTTAAAATAGCAAAATTCACTGATATCTCATGGTATCCGGAGGAATAGTTACTGACATCATTGCCACTCAAAGCCAGCTGTAGATTATAAGTGATACCCTCAGCAGCTGACGGTGCTTCAACAGTCAACTTGGCTGTTTTCTCTCCAGCAGCGAATGATACAGTAGAAGGGCATACAAATATATTCTTTTCATTATTTATCACAGTAACATCAACCGTACCGGCAGCATCTGTCAAGGCGCGTGTCAAGGTTAAATCAAAAGAGGTTATTCCCGGCTCAACTTCCACTGTTTGGGTGTAATTGCCCGCAAAGCAGATACCTTGGTTACCGTCTTCCAGTTCACCCAGAGTATAACTTTCTGCATCAGGATCGCAAGACGTAGCTATCAGTGCGATGACAAACAGACTAAGGATCTTATTTATATATTTCATATTCCATATTTTTAATAGTTAACATATACTTTATTCTACATCCGGTATTGGTGTAGGTGCCGAAACCAACGGATTGTTCTCCAATAATGGATTATATTGTACTTCCTTATTAGGAATACTGTAAATCTGGACCGGATCACCTGCTGTAATATTAAATACGGCAGTAGCCGGGAAGCCGCAGCCTAAACGGTTGACTCCCTTGTTCAGACGCATAATGTCAAAATATGCCATACCTTCTCCCCAGAATTCAAGCGACGTTGTTGCCAAACAGCTTCTTGCACAGCTTCCGGTGTAGTAGCTGTACACTGATAAGACGGGTCACGATATGCAGTAACAAACGAGTTAAGGGTGGATACACCGCCACTGACATTACCGCTCATAGCTTGTGCCTCAGCCTTGATAAGATACATCTCCTCAACACGCATCAATATTATATCCGTAGCATTGTTGTCAGTTCCCCATTGGTCATTCAGCACCCCATACTTCACTTGTGTATAGGCAGGTGCCTTTTTCCCGGTAATATATGTTTGGGCTGCAGCAGGCAAATTGGCAGATACACCTTCACCATTCAGGAACCATCCTTGCGGACATCACTGGCAGGAATCTCATTATAGAGTTTCGGACTGATTCTACGCCATCCGCCTACAGAAGCATAACCATAATTCAAAGACCCCATGTGTGAAGGGAAGTTACAAATACCGGTTGTACTTACACGGTCCTGTTCTGTAATCAGGATACCCCACATCCATGAATTGTCTTCGATATTAATGAATGAAGGCTTGCTTACATCAGCACGGGAGTATGGAGTGGCAGTAGTCTTGGCCAGTGCGGCTTCCGCATCCTTTAAAGCTTCTGCATAGTTGTGCATTGCCAAGTAGACACGCGCACGGATACCGTAAGCGACATCCAAGCTGACATAGCGCTTGTCAGCACGTTCTTTTGTAGTGGCTGTCAGCAACTCAATAGCTTTATTCAGGTCTGCCAAGATAAAATCATAAGTTTCCTGCACCGTAGAACGGGCGCAGCCATTGGCTGCAACTTCTGTTGCATTCTGCTCTGTAATCAAAGGCATACCCATAGCGCTCTCATGTCCTTTGTAATTGAACTGATACAACTGTATCAACGTAAAATAGTCAAAAGCACGGACAGCTAATGCCTGCGCCAGATAATATTGTAACGTAGGATCTTCAGTTTCGTTATCTACAGTACCGATTACGTTATTGGCTGTAAAAATCTGATTGTACAATGTACCCCAGAATTCAATGGTAGCTGTACTTGTATTCAAGCAGTCACTGTAATCGGCTGAATTGGAATACCAGTTATAACCAGTAATATCTGCCACCATGTCCGTACCTCTTGATTCCGTGGCCAGCATAATGGTCGGATAACCTATATCACTATGCACATTGTCATCTTCTGTGTAGATTTTGGCATATTGGGTGAAATTTGCAGCCACAGCTGCTACGCTGGCTTCCAATCTGGAAGGATCAGATTCAACAACTTCTTCCTTTTGGTCAGATGTAATAGTCGAACTCAGCGGTTCTGTATCCAGATCTGTACATCCAGCTACCATCAAACCGAGCATAACATACGGTGTTATCTTATATAATTTCTTCATATTTTTTCTGTATTTTATTATTGAACTATTATCAGAATGTTACTTTCAAACCGCCGGAAATAGTACGTATAGGCGTATATCTATCTGTAGAAGCTGTTGTGTAGCTCATACGTGGATCAAGCCTTTACGGGCAGAGAAAAGAGCCACATTGTCAGCCGCACCGTAAATACGCAAGCTTCCGATACCCAGACTTCTCAACCATCTCTTAGGTAAAGTATAGCCAGGGTGATGTTATTGATAGAGAAATAATCAGAACTTGTCAACCAACGGCTGATGAAGAGTTGGTGTATTTATCAATGGCATCTACACGCGGAATATTGGTATTTCTATTCTCTGGTGTCCATGCATTCAAGATATCCTTGTGCCAGTTATATCCCATGTAGTGGGAGTCACCGCCATGCATGAAAGCTTGATAGCCACTATCATAAATCGTACCACCCAACTGATAAGCACACTGGATGGAGAAATCAAAGCCACGGAACTCCAATGTTGTACCGACACCGCCATAGATAGTAGGCAACAGGTCACCGGAAGCTTGTCTATTGGAATTGTAGGCAGCAGACCAATCTTTATCCTTATACTCTACACCGTTTTCGTCCTTTGCCCAATACAGAGCTTCGCCGGAATCAGGATCTACCCCTGCATATTTAGTCAAATACATCTGGTACAAAGATTCACCTTCACGATAAATATAGGAACCATCAATCATCTCTCCTTTCAAATCCGGATGCAGCTCAAGAATCTTATTTTTCATCAATGTTCCATTCCAATTGATCACCCACTTTAAATCATTAGTTTCAATAGGAGTATAGTTCAATTCAATTTCCACACCGGAGTTGCGTACCGAACCGATATTCATAGGAAGTTGGGTATAACCGTTAGACATCGCTACCGGTTTATAATACAACATATCCTTAGTCTGGCGGTTGAAGTATTCGATTGTACCGTCAATACGTCCTCCCAAAAGAGCGAAATCCACACCTACATTGAATGAATTGGATGTTTCCCAAGTGATATCTTTGCTCCCCTTGTAGTAGAGCACACCATCAGAGAATACACCGTCAGACCCGCTAACCGTGAACTGATCCAGATACGGATAGTAGTTTGTATATCCCTTATAATAGAGGTTGTCATTACCCTGCTGACCGAAAGAAGCCTTCAGCTTCAGCATGTTGATCCAATCGTATTGACTGATAAAGTTTTCTTTTGCCATATCCCATGCTGCACTCACACTCCAGAAGTTACCCCAACGGTTATCCGGATGGAAGCGTGAAGAAGCATCACGACGATAAGAAACACTACCATAATATTTTTCATTGAAATCGTAGCTGGCACGTGTAATGATACCGATTGTGGCATATTCATTGTAACTGCCAGAACCATTCTTGCGGTCGATAACATTAGATGCAGTCCAGTTCTTGTCACTATACATGTTATATCCTAAAATATAGTGACTTTCCGTGTTGAAGTCCATACTTTCATAGCCGGCAAGAATATCCAAGTTATGGTTGCCGAATGTCTTTTTGTAATTCAACAGATATTGTTGGTCAAGCGAATAAACGCGTGAGGAGTATTGCATAACAGAACCGCCATAGGAAGCCGACTGACCATAATACTTGTTACCCACACTATGCTGGCGTGTGTTGTCAATATGCAAGCCCAAAGAAGCTGTCAATGACAAACCGTCAATGATATCAATCTTTGCATACCATTTCCCATTCAGAATATCCATCAGATATTTTTCAGTATCATAAAGGAAACCGCTCATAGGATTGGACATGCTCATAAAATTACGGGTGAAGTTTGTACTTGAACCATCACCATAGTCATATACATGATAGCCAGTATTGGCATTATATTGGAAACTGCCGTCTGCATTCCGTACATACATCGGATAGATTGGTGCGATAAAGTTACCAACAAAGAACGCATTACCGGAAGAAGTAGCAGCATCGGTATCCTGATCGCCCGGTGAACGGCTTGTTACATTTGAATAGCTAAGATTAACTCCGAGCTTCAACCACTTTTTAGCCTGATAATCCACGTTCATACGAGTGGAGATACGTTCGAAACCTGAATTTTCAATAATACCTTCATCATTCAAATAACTGGCAGACAGATAGTAGCTTAATTTGTCCGAACCACCAGAAACACTAAGATTATACTCTTGGCGCAAATTACTTTGGAACATCTCATCAGACCAGTTATCCGGTGTATAATAATAGTCACCGTCACTATATCCCAGAGTTGCATAAGGTTCAACTTGCCGTTCCGGCCAATAAGATATTGTCCATCAGGTATGGTATAAACTTGGTAGCCCAGCTTTGGAAACAAGTCTGCATTGGCCAATTGATAAGCCCGTTCTGCTGTATATCCGCTATTATATAGGTATCCGTTATACAAAGCAGAATATGCAGTCTCCATATAGGTATTTGCATTCTGCAATACATCATAGTTTTTCACTAAGCGGGAGTTGACTCCCCAACGGGCGTCTAAAGAAATCTGCGTATCACCGCTCTTACCTTTCTTTGTAGTAACCAAAATAACACCGTTTGCACCACGTGCACCATACAAGGCAGCAGCTGCGGCATCTTTCAATACGGTCATTGATTCAATATCTTGTGAATTGACAGCGGAGATATCTCTTCATAAGGAATACCATCCACTACATACAGAGGATTGTTGCTGGCATACATAGAACCGATACCGCGAATACGAACTGTCGCACTCGTACCCGGCTGGCCATTTGTACTTTGTGTCTGCACACCAGATACAGTACCGGAAAGTGCATTCGATAAGTTGGAGACCTGACGTTTCTCCAATGTCTCAGACTTGATCACAGAGGCTGAACCTGTAAAAGCAGACTTCTTTGCTGTACCGTAAGCTACCACCATTACCTCATCAAGCATCTCAGAATCGGAACGCATGAATACTTTTATATTCGGCTTAATATCAACCTCTTGAGTCTGCATACCAATGTACGAAATTACCAAAGTTTTCGCGGAACTACATTATGTCTATATTGTTGATAATAAGCAATATAAAATAAATAAAAAGAGCTCCTGAAATAAAGTATTCCTCTAGAGAAGATACTCTATACATATCCACTGTAAATGACAATCTACTTATATGATACTATTTGTAATGGTAATATCCTGATTTGAAGGTGTTTAATTCTGTACTGATGTGCTATAATCATAACGTCAGGATCTTTTTTTCTCAAAAACTAGAAGGGCTTTGTCAATATCTATCATTTAGTTGCTTTTTGTCAATTATTTACTCGTGTTGTTTATTCCATCTATGAGAATGTAAACCCTTATGTAAAATACTATTGAATTTATAATGGTTACATAAACACTATCCTACCTATTTATCCATTTTATGCATAGAACACCATGTAATTGTCTCTATCTTATAAATGGAGATTATTCCAAATACAAAGTAATTGGAGTAAAGAATTCTATAGCTATGAAAAACTACTGTTTGGAGCATGTCAAAAACGTAATGAGGAGATTTTCTTGTAAGAGAATATAGTCTACATAGAATAACGAAGACTGAGTGGATATATTTTTTATTATAATTCAGGGGAATAAAGAATGTACTTTGTAATCCGCGCTGACTCTCGTGTCATGCAGACAATTCAGGTTTGCTGTTTATTGAAGAGAGGATATTTCTATCGTTTCAGCTCCTCTCCATAAAGTTTACGCAGTATGATACGTGCCGGTACACTTTTAATCTCTCCATTGGGCAAGCCTTGTATAATGCATTCATTGCGCAATGCTTTTTCTTCAAGCATACGACGTTCGGCTAATGCCAAACCGAAATGTAACTTTTCGCTTAGTTCTTTTCGTTCATTCTCTGACATAACTTTGTATTTTATTAAATCGTTCAATGTGATGTATATGCATTTTCATTCCTCGTCCACCTTCAGCAACAATTATACGGGGTGTTTCGCTATTATCTGCCAATAGCCAATAGTCCACACAAGGCATATAAATATTGAAAAAGTTATCAATACCTGCTTGATAACGCCGGAGCACAACCTCTTTGGGAATGTCGTGTCCACCATTACGTACACGTTGGGCTACACGCTGAATAGCCAAGTCGGGCGAACTCAGCCAGAAATATATTAAATTGACTTTATATCCTTGTTCTTGTGCACGATGGACAAGGCGAGTGTAAGATCTTGTGGCAAGTGTGGTTTCTATAGAAAAGTTTTGTTGATTTTTCAGCAATTCATTGATTCTTTGCAACATCAACCGTCCGGCTTCAATGGCCATACTTTCGGGATTAAAAGGAGATAATCCACGAGCTATTTCATCCGCATTGACAAACTCCTTGCATTCCAGAACATCCGGCAACACAGTATAAGATGCCGTAGTCTTACCAGCACCATTACAACCACTAATGATGTAGAGTTGTTTTTTAGAATCCATATTCATGCATTTATCTAATTGCAAACATACAATATTTTTATAAGATTATGGATAATTGATAGTTATTGTTTTTTAAAAGTTGATTGTTGTTGCGAGAGTCTAGAATAAAAAATGAGGTTGTGCAGTTCACATTTTGACAACCTCTATCAAAAACACTTTATTTTCCAAACAACTCCGGTGGAATTATTCCCTTCCAAGGTTTAACTCATCGTTGTAATCTGTTTCATTCAGATGCTGTTCATAATTTAATTTGCAATTCCATATAAAAAATAGGTTCCTTTGTTACAAAAACTTTCTATTGGCAATCGAAAGTTTCTCTATTTATATCATATTTTTTTTGTATATTAGCAATATATATAAAGAGAGGAAGATTGTGTGGATAAAAGTCTATTACGCTAAGTTATTTATGAGCAGAGAAACGAGCAAGGTGTTTGTTGCCGGCAGTAATGCAATCTACTTAGTAAAGAGTTGGGCACTTTTCTTACTGGCAGATATGTCACTATGGAACTTTATCCTTTTTCTTTCCATGAATTCCTGAAACTAGAGCAAGTAGCAATAAAACAAGATACATTTTATGCTGCAGAAGGCAAGGTGCTACTCCTTAGTGAAACTACAAAAATACCTGGGAATAGGAACTTTCCTACAATACAATTCAGTCAGAATAATGATAACTTACTTGCTTTCACTCTATACCGACATCATTTATAAGGATGTAGTGGTGCGAAACAAGATAAGCAATGAAAGGCAGCTTGGAGAGATGATGTATTATTTGGCAAGTAACGCTACTCATCGCTTTGCGTACAATTCTGTAACTAAGGCTGTCGATGTTAAAAGTCCGGACACGATAAAATCATATATAGGATTTGTGGAAGATACTTACTTGGTACGACAACTATCAATTATCTAAAGGCATAATTATTACTTTGGAAGACGAGGAAGAAATAACCGTTAATCCCCGGCAGCAGATTTCTATACGTCCTATTTGGAAATGATTGTTGCAGAAATAAAGTGGAAAAGATAGAATAACAAAAGCCGCTTACTTCACAGTGAACGGCTTTTAAAACACTTTATTTAGAAAACACCCTATCAAATAGAGATGTTTTGAAAGTTCAGAAATCAGATATACTCCTTCTTACAGACTTATTTATAAGCAGGATTCTGATCATTATTTGTCAGTTCTCCATTAGCATCAATCTCTGCTTGCGGAATAGGTAATTCAAATCTATCAGAACCAGCAGGAAGGTCTAATTGACTGGTCCACAAATCGTGTCCGTCAACTCCAGTTCTTGTCAATGCTAAACCTCTACGTTTCATGTCGAATAGGCGATGTCCCTCTGCAAATAATTCACGCCTTCTTTCTTGTTGTATCTCATCTGCTAAACCGGCATCCGTTCCACTATATTTATCCAATCCACGAGCTATCCGAACAACATTTAATGCTTCTTTAGCCACATCATAATGCTGTTTGTCAGCAGCTAATTCAGCAATAATAAGATACATCTCAGAACCACGCAGCATATTGAAAGAGCCTTGTCCCATTTCATTATTACGACTATGAATCTTTGTTGTCAAGTATCCTGTTTCACTGATATAATCGTTTATTTCAGAATCTTTCGGGAACTGAGTTTTGCGTATATCTTTATCTTCCATTAGATTAATCAAAGCCTTTGAAACTCGTAATGAGCTATAACCAATAACAGCATCTTCATAATCATCTCCACACAAATACCAGAAAGAGGGTAATGAAAGATAGAATTGATTATCATCAGTTGGACATTCGAAAGCCCAAAGTGTTTCTGAGTTAACTTCACAGAAATCAGCTGTGTAAACTGCCGTATTCATCAAATTAACACCTTTCAATGCAGCATTGGCATGTTTGATACCATTTGTTTCATCACCTAAATCCAAATACAAACGTGCAAGAATTCCATGAGCAGCATTCGCACCGATATATGCCTTGGATGAAGAAGAATGTTGGTCCAACAATCCACATGCTTTTTCCATGTCAACGACAAGCTGATTATAAACATCTTTTACTGTAGCACGAGGAAGGTCTTCTGTTCCAGAAGAAATACGTAAAATTATGCTCGGATTATCCGGGTACTTGTTTACAGGTTTGGCATACATTCTTACTAAGAAATGATAAGTATAAGCTCTTAGAGATAGCGCTTCACCTTCAATTCTGTTACGCTCTGCACTTTCTGCCAGGTTTCCGATATTATCCAAAATGGCATTCGTATTATCTATGATACTGTAACATCCTTCCACGGGTCATCAGTATAGGTACTTCCTGGAGAAACTGTATATTGATAAGGAGACACAAACGTCCATAATTGTAGTTGGGGTCAGGTGTCACCAATGCGTCATCTCCCATAATGTCAGGCAAGAAGAAAATATATTGGTTGGTCATATGAGCCAACCAGCCATTGGTCAACCAGTCATAAGCACCGGTCAACACTTGCTGCGCACCGTCTATCGTAGTAAAGGTGTTAGAATCGGACATTTGGTCCGAAGAAGTAGTATCCAAAAAATCATCACCGCAATTTGCCAAGCTAAGACCTATTGCAAGTGCTATTATAGTTTGCTTTATTCTATTCATCGTAATCTCAATTTTAAATTAGAAACCAACATTTATACCAAATAAGATTGTACGAGGCAATGGAACCGTACCTGCACCGTCCAATACTCCGGTTACACCTCCCAATTCCATATCGTAACCTTTGAAACTACCATCCAAGTTCCATACACAGATATTCTCCAGACTTCCAAAGAAACGTACTGTCTCCAACTGTATCTTCTGTGTCCATTTTTTGGTAGAGTATAACCTAAGTTGATATTTTTAAATTTAATGAAATCTGCATCGTGCAAATAGCGGCTTGATGTAGAATGAGAACTTGAAGTGTTATTGGGCAAGAATGCAGGATTCGGAGCGTTTGGATTCTCTTTTGTCCAATAATTCGCTTGATCTTTGATGGCTTGATAACCGTTGTTGTTACCATCATTCAGCAAATTGGCTTCGTACGCATCATATATCTTTCCTCCAAAACTATAAGTAAAGAGGAATGAAAGGTCTAATCCTTTAAATGTAAATGTATTATTCAAACCTCCAAATACATTGGGAAGTGCAGAACCAAGTTTGTATTTGTCTGCAGTAGAGTAAGTTGAAGTGGTAGTTCTTTCACCTGTCGGATTACCTTTATCATCTTTTACGTCTTTATACCAAAGTGGAGCACCGGTTTCTTTATCTACTCCGGCCCATTCTTGCATGTAAAATTCATAAGGGCTGTAGCCTACCGTACGAACTTTTGTACCAACAACTTCCTGTTCTTCGGGATAAGAAGTGATTTCATTCTTGTTAAAAGAGATATTGAAGTCGGTTCCCCAATTAAAGTCTCCGGCTTGAATATTCAGGGAATGCAAATCTACTTCTATACCAGAGTTGCGCATACCACCCAAATTAGACATAATTATGTCCAACCCCGTAGAACCGGCTAAAGGTTTTTCCAATAACAGTTCATCAGAGTTTTTGATATAATAGTCAATGGATCCATGTAGGCGACTGTTAAGTACTGCAAAATCTAACCCCACATTGAAGTTTTTGGATTTTTCCCATGACAAATCAGGATTTGCTAATTGAGAATGTCTGAAGCCAGACTCTCCGTTATAATTGGCTCCACCTTCATAGAAGCTTGATAACCATATAAGTAATCAGATGTTTTGTTACCTGAAGTACCATAGCTGGCACGCAGTTTCAAGTCATCGAGCCAAGTAATATCTTTCATGAAGTTTTCTTCGCTGATACGCCAATTTAATCCGACACTCCAAAATGTACCATAACGATGTCCCGGTGCAAAACGTGAAGAACCATCGGAGCGGATACTGAATGAGGCAAAATATTTATTCTGATAATCATAATTTAATCGACCAAAATAAGAAAGCATGCGCTCTTTATCTGTTACAGAACCTACTTCTTGCGGAGTAGCAGCTACATTCAGCTCTGTCAAACCACCAATCGGAAATTTTGTTCCTTGTGCATAAGTGCGCTTGTACTCTTTATTATAGATTTCATAACCAGCCAATACCGAGAAGTGATGGTCTTCCTTTATGTTGAAATTATAATTTAATGTACTGGTCAATCCAAAAGTGTTGTTCCAAATGGCATATTTGTACAAGCGTCCTTGTGCAGCTTTACCATTACCATGTTCCGCATTATACCATTGCGTTTCATCCAAATTGATATAATCATATGAAAGACTTGTTTTCCAATGAACTCCATAAAAGTTGAAATCCACGTAGGGATTTACCAAAACACGGTATGTGTTAGTTGCATATTTGTCAGTTTGTGCAAATGATATAACATTCATATCCTGAAATATGGGATTCTTGAAGTTATAAAGAGGTTTGCCATTTTCATCATATTGCATTTGGAAATTTTCATCCAAATCATATACAGGAACAGCATTGGGTAGGAAAATACCATTAGTCAAAGGACTAGCACCGCCACCTCCACCTACAGGAGTGTTTTGTTTTGCCAAAGAGAAAGTGGAATTGATACCCATACTGAACCAAGGTTTAATTTCCGTTGAGACATTTGTACGACCTGAATATCGTTCAAAATCCGAACCAATCACAATACCCTCTTGATTCATATATCCCATAGAAATGAAGTATTTTGATTTCTCGTTTCCTCCATTTACACTGATATCGTATTCTTGTGACATCCCGGTTCTGAAGACTTCATCCAACCAATCGGTATCAATCATCAATTGAGCACCAGATGTCAAGTCGCCAGAAGCATCCAGAGGGTTAGCAACATTATATGGATTTCGCCCATACATGCTTTGTGTGGATTTGTTGGCTGCAGCGGAAGCTTCTTCTGAGGACATGCCTTTAGCAATATTATTATTATAGAAGCCTCCATAATACAGAGCATAATGTTCGGAGGCATTCATCAAATCATAACCACCAGAAGGGAGTTGGAAGATGACATTTGAGCTTTAAAACTAACCTTGGCTTGTCCTTTTTTACCCTGCTTCGTTGTGATCAGAATAACACCATTGGCCGCACGTGATCCGTACAAAGAAGCAGCAGAAGCATCTTTTAAGATGGTAATAGACTCAATATCATTCGGATTTAAGTTTGAAAGTGGATTTGCACTTGTTCCATATTTACTGGTATTTGCAACTTCACTTAAGTTTGCAGCTTCAATAGCAACTCCATCTATAACATAAAGTGGGGTACTTGAGGCAGACATAGACCCGATACCACGAATACGTACCTGTGTAGACGAACCCGGTTGACCGGAGACACTTGCGATCTGCAGTCCAGGCGACAATCCTTGTAATGCTTTCTCAAATGAAGTAACTGGAAGCTTTTCCATATCACTGGATTTGATAGTAGCAACAGAACCTGTTAGTGAGTTCTTCTTTGCAGTACCATAAGCTATGACTGTTACTTCATCAAGAATTTCACTGTCGGACTTTAAGATGACTCTTAAAGAAGGTGCGACAGCCACCTCTTGCGTTTGCATACCAACATACGAAATTAGCAGAGTTTTCGCGGAACTACAATGTGTATAATATATTGATAATAAAGAATATACAATAAGTCAAAGAATTGGCTAAAACAAGGAATACTCTTTTCAAAGCTGTCCTATATGGGTCTACAATAAACAAAACCTTACTTATGTGATACCATTAATAAATGTAATATTTTGATTAATAGCTGTTTGAGTATCAATTAATGTACTACGGTTGTAAAATTAGTATTCCTCTTTTTAAAAGAATGGGTAATTATGTCAATATCTATTATTTGTTTATTTTTCGTTGAATATTTACTTGTATTACTTATTTCATCCATAAGAATATTGCATTTCATGTAAATACTATTTCAAATTACAGAATAACCATTCCCATTTCAGATAGAGATAAATATTAGTTTATTCCTATTTCAAATATAGGAAATCTGTGTTTGCTGTATAAAAAACTAATGAACTTATGAGATCATTCTAAAGGAGCTTAATAAATTACTTTATAGTTTCTTGTGTAAAAGTTCAAGGAGAAATTCATTTTATACAAATTATCGTCTCTAATTGGTATTATCGTAATGTGCATTACGATAATAGTGGACTTGGTGTAAAATGATAAGGTATATTATGAAATTCTATAGTCGAAAAAAGAATTGGCAGTTTTAAAGAATATAGCAGAACAGTCTCAAGAAGAATCGTAAATGACGGTTTTAGGCGTATCGGTAAGACCTCACTTTTATTGAAGCCAACGGATGGAAGACCGGCATTGTATTTTTTCATTTTACGAATAGGTAAAAATTGAACACAATAATGAACGGATAGATTGGGGGATATTGAAGAAAAAAGGAGAATATTTTCTCACAATCAACAAAGAATGGGAAAACTGCTCTGTTTCTTATAAAGGGCTTTTTTTGGAAGATATGTAATCTTGAAATAACACTTCCCCTGAAGTCTTTTGTAGGATTAAGAGAAGAAAAGCCACCCATTTCACAATGAGTGGCTTCTCAAAAACACTTTATTATGAAATTCCGGTATGTTCAACCGATGAATCATCATAATTGCCGCATTATTATTGTTGGGGTAATGCAACTTGATTAGTCTGCACAGATAGCGCTTCTGTGTCATTTTTCCGTATAACATGTCCTTTGAAGTATTAATTCTGGTCACTCGGAGAAAGCTGAGAATTATTCTCTATTTCAGAGAGAGGTAATTGGTAAAGGAACGGCCTGTCTTCTTGGTTATAACGGAACTTACCGGCAGAGAAGTGATTATTATTTTCTGCGCCCCAAGTTTCATCTGTACGATCTACAGGAATATTCAAACGACGATTATCAATATATTCCAAACCTTCACCCCAGAACTCTACACGTTTCTGATAAATGATTTCCTCTATCAGGTCAGCCTTGTTCGTGAAAGTGTAATTATAATCGGGCTGGCGAGTCTTCATAAAGCTATTCAGTTCAGTCACTGCTTCTACAGAACCCTTGTGAGCCAAAGCTCCATTTTTATCATGTAAGCTTCTTCTGAACGCAGGTAAATATAATCTCCCAGCTCCCATCCGCTGAACACACCGGCCTTGATGTTATCACGACCTGTACCGATAAATTTTACAGCTTGGTATTCCACGGCAACTGGAGACTGAGTGTCACGAATCAATGTTATACGATTACCGGAAGCATCTGTTACACCAGTAGAGCGGTCGCAGCAGAACCATTGCAGACGGATATCAGTATCCGCGATACGGTCTACTAATGGCTTAAAGGCAGCGCGCCATACACCGATGCGGCATAACCATCGCCATAAGTATCCATCTGCGAGAAGAAAGACATATAAGTTGTACTATTGTCTGCTGTAACATCGCTACCGAATACTACATCCGGCAAGCTGATATTACTGAATCCCTGGAGTATCTGGTCTTCACTCTGCAATATAGGGAAATTATCAATCACCACTTGCGCATACTTTATCGCCTCATCCCATTCATGGATAACCATGTTCGCACGAGCCAAATGCATAGCTACCACGCAGCCATCCATATCAGTGGGTGAGGAAGTACGCGTCATATCCAAATCTTTGAACAAGTCGAAAGCAGTAGTAAGGTCACTCTTGATTTGTTCATAGATTTGGGCTACAGTAGCACGTGGCTGGTCACCTTCTGTATCCTCTGTAATAAGCGGTACACACGGAAACTGGGAGAAGTCATATTTCTCTCCACGGCCCCATTTCGTTCCATCCGCACCGGTATAGTAGGAATGCTGATATAAGTAAGTCAGTTGTAAGTAGGCATAGCCACGGAAACCAAGGGCAATGGCACGATATTTCAAATTGGCGGGATCTTCACTGCTGGGGTCAATCAGCTTGAGGATATTGTTGGCATTGGCTATGACGCGATAGTACTCTTTCCAACGGTTGTTGGTCGGAGTATAGTTCTGTTGCCAGTAATCCAGCAAATAATGATACATACTCATGGCGAAACGTCCGGTCATAATCATATCGTTGCCCATCAGCGATGTTAAGTAATCAAAACTCTTTTGACCGAAATAGTTGTGACTCATATTGACGTCAACATACTGTTGCATATCAGTATACATACCTGCCACAGCAGCTGAAAAAGCCTTATCAGGATCTTCCTGAGCCACATTGCCCAGTTGGTCTTCAGTCAAATAAGCGGTAACATCAGCATCTTCAATGCAAGATGTAAGCAGGCCCCCAACAAGAAGCACCTGCATCATATATTTCATTATCTTCATATACAATTTTATTTTTTAGTTTAGAATGTAAGGTTGATACCTCCGGAAATCACACGCATCGGAGAATAGCCTCCATATTCATCATCAGAACCAGCCATTGCCACACGAGGGTCAAATCCCTGACGTTGGACCACAAGCCGAGATTATCTGCCGTAGCATAGATACGCAGTTTCTCAACACCCAATTCTGCATCAGGTTCTTCGGCAATGTGTAGCCCAAAGTGATGTTACGGATGCTGAAGTAGCTGGCCTTTATCAGATTGAGGTCTGATTGCTGAGTGAAAGAGTTGGAAGCATTGTCAGCATTCCAAATAGGAAGTGAACCTTGACCGGTCTCAGGGTTGAATGTTTTCCACATATCCTTATTATGACCTACGTAGAATGAAGAGCTCATGCCGGACAGATAAGAATAGTCATAAGCATAGCCACCAATTTGGAAAGCCGTTGCTATAGAAAGGTCGATTCCCTTGTAAGAGAAAGTAGTGCTCAAACCACCGTTGAAATCGGGCAGTGCAGATTTTCCAATGAAGTAGCGGGTTGCGTCTGCATAAGTGGTGGTGGTAGTACGGCCTGTCACTTCCCCTTTCTCGTTTGTCTCATCCATGTACCACATGGCATTTCCTTTTTCGTCCATGCCGGCATACATATAAGTATAGTATTCAAAGCGGCTCTTACCTTCGCGCAGGTTGAACGGACCGGAAGTGATACCATTTTCACGGTTTTCTTCGGGCAGTGTCACGATGCGGTTCTTGTAGTGAGATCCCACGAGCGATACCGTCCACTTTAGGTCGGGCTGATTGAAAATATCCACATTCACTTCAAACTCTATACCAGTGTTTTTCATCGCACCCAGGTTTTCCCAATTATACGGACGTCCGGCTGTAGAGTAAGCTACAGGCGCTTGAAGAGCATATCGTCTGTACGACGATAAAAATATTCGAATGAACCGTATACTCTGTCGAATAGACGGAAATCTACTCCCACGTCAAAAGTCTTCTGCTTTTCCCAAGTCAAGTCCGGATTACCGTAGAATTCCGGTGAATAACCCAACTCTGAACCATTCCAAGTAACTGTGTATTGGTCTTGATAAGGCGTGTACACATAGGCATAGTCATACTCCGAAAGGATGCTTTCATTACCTTGGGTACCATAAGACGCACGCAGTTTCAAGTCGTTCAACCAAGAGTTTGTACCCTCCATGAATGCTTCGTTGGAAATACGCCAAGCGGCACCTACCGACCAGAAATTACCCCAGCGGTCCAAGAAGCGGGAAGTACCGTCGCGACGGAAGGCTGCAGAAAGATAATATTTGTTGCTATAGTCGTAGTCTGCCATACCGAAATACCCCTCGATGTTATGGTTTGCCGTGTAGCTGTTAATGTATTGCATTTGTCCACCGTTGTCCAGTTCCGGATTGTTCGGATTAAAGAAATTGGTCTTCTGTCCTGCTAAATACTGATATTCATACTTATAGTACTCGTGACCTATCTTGGCCGACAAGTGGTGGTTATCGCCAAAAACATTGCTGTAGGCCAGAATCTGGTTGAAGTTGGTAGTCGTAGTGTTGTAGCTTCCTTTTGTACCACGACCACCGAAAGACTGTCCGTCACCGATGAGCGGAGTGTAGAATACTGTCTGGCTACTGTTCGTGAAATCATAACTGTAGTTTGCTGTAAACTTGAAATTCTTCAAGAACGAGATTTCCAGATACGAGCGTGAAGTCAGATTATTGTACACAGTTTCACGAATATCCTCTTTCATATTGGCTATCACATTCTGGTTAGTAGCCGTAGGACGTTTAGATGTACCGTCTGTCTCACCGTTTCCGGCATCATACATAGGACTTCCGTCCTCATAATATTTCATATTACCTTCTGCATCATAGGCATGAACCGGGAAGATGGGAGCCAAGAGCGTGCCACCTCAAAAGGATTGGAGGCAGCTCCGGCATTCTCTTGTACACCATTCTGAGTTGCTTTGGAATAGCCTACATTGGTACCTACCTTCAACCAGGATTTCAACTGAGAGTTAACGTTGGCACGAGCCGTAAAGCGCTCATAAGAAGAACCTAGCACATAAGAGTCATTGTCCAGAAAGCCCATAGATACATAGTAATCTGTGCGGTCATTACCACCCGATGCAGATACATTGTACTCTTGACGGAAGGCATTGTCGAACAAGGCATCGGCAAACGAATCATTATAACGCGGACGTGCATTGGGATTAAGTTTCCCATCGGGGGTTACCAGATACTCTCCCTGCGATGATGTAAGCATTGTAATTACCCAGTTCGCCCAGCAAATCCTGGCTGGCTGCCAAGTTAGATTCTTCAATGGAGTTTCCGGCTGCCCAATAGGTGTTACGAAGACCATACCAAGACAAACGGTAGAACTCTCCCGGATCAGTAGCCATATCATAGTCCTTGTACGCACGCTGTGCCACCCCCCAGGAGCCGTTAAAGTTGATGGCCACCTTGTCTTTGCGTCCGGTCTTGGTAGTAATCATGACCACACCACCTGCTGCACGGGAACCATACAAAGAGTTGGATACAGCATCTTTCGACACGTTCACTGAAGCAATGTCTGTAGGTTGATGTCCGACAACTTGCCGTTGAAGGGCACACCATCTACTACGATCAGTGCATTGTTGCTGGCCGAAATAGAACCGATACCGCGTAATACGATATTGGCATCTTGTCCCGGCTGGCCGGAAGAACTTACAACTTGCAAACCAGCCACAGCTCCTTCTAGTGCATTGGACACGGATGTAGCTTGTGAATTACTGATAATCTCATTCTTTACACTGCTGATAGAACCCACCAAATCTTGTTTACGTTTAGTGCCATAAGCCACTACTGTTACTTCATCAAGTATCTCTGTATCAGGAATCATAACCACTTTTACGCTCGGTTTGATTACCACTTCTTGAGTCTTCATACCGATGTACGAAATCACCAGAGTTTTCGCGGAACTACAACACTCTTATTTTATTAATAATCAAGCGATTATACCATGTAATAGAAATCACTATAGCGAAATTTCCTTTCTCACAAGGTGTATGTATAGGGGTACAATGTATAAAACCTTACTGCTGTGATACTATTTGTTGGATTAATGACTTGGTTATCATATGTATATCATAAAGTTAATACGTTGCTTAAAGATTTTAAATGATTCTTCCTCTTATATGAAGAATATCTTTTGTCAACATCTATCATCCTAGCTGCTTTCAATGAAGCATTTACTCTACATTGTCATTTTATTAGCGAAAGTACTAAAGTCTATGTAAAAGAATATTTCAATAGCTTCAAAAAACAGTAAACTCAAAACTTTGTGATTAGCTAAACAATCAAGACAACTGTTGTTTCTTCATAACAGTTTTCATCATTTTTGCTTCCACACTTCCACCCGCTCCTTGTATCCCTCTATTCATCGGCATTACAGACGCTGTGGAAGCAATGCAAAAGTGTGGAAGCAAAATTTGCTTCCACACCTCCAATCAGTCTTAAATATTGATAACACACCAATGTCAATCTTCTATTTACACTATACTATACTTAATTGATTCTCAGCAATTTCTCACTGCAAAACTTTGCAAACCTATTGCAGCGATACTGCAAAACTGTTGCAGTGATACTGCAAACTAATATGCAGTGCGGCTGCAAGCAATATGCAGTGATACTGCAAACAATTTGCAGTAGTACTGCAAAACGTATGCAGTGAGTTTGCAGCGAGCAGGCTGAAACTGAATAGTGAGTGAACAGACTTTAAAGGAGAAGTATATGACTAACGATATGAAAGTGTAGTATTGGCTATGCTAAGTTCGTGTTTTTTTAGGCAAAGGCATGAGTGCATGGTTCTTTTCTAAATCATGCACTATAGTCATATCCATTACATTTGTATACACTTGTGTGGTTTTAACACTTTTATGCCCCAATAATTTTTGCACCGTTGTAATGTTTACTCCATTATAAATCAATAGTGTTGCATTAGTATGGCGAGCAGTGTGAAATGAAATTTTTTTTGATAAACCAGCTAGGCGGGAAATCACAATTAAATCCTTGTTCACATTAGAGTTATCCCTTAAATGAAAGAAGCTTTGTAAGTCATCCCGATATTTGTCCAGAATAACAAGCTCTTTTCCTTCGAATAAGAGATAAAGAGGTAATCTGACTTCTGTACTCGTCTTTATGGATTTATAAATTAGCCAGGTTTCTTGACGAATCTTCACGATGTTATCGGGTGATAAACTGATAAAATCAGAATATCTCATTCCTGCATAGCAACAAAACAAGAATGCATCTAAAGTCTTTTGCAATTTAGTATATCTGCCAGCCAAGTTTAATTTCTCCAACTTCTCCAACTCTTCAGGAGATAAGTGCGTATGCTTGTTTTCTATAGTTTTAATTTTGTACTTTCGAAAAGCGTATTTTTGTATCTCCATATAATCCTTGTTGATGGCGACATTTATATGTCGCTTCAGATGCTTCATATGTTTGGCTATCGTATTTGTGTGATAACCTCTTGATTGCAAGAAATATTCAAAGGAGGATATGAATTCGAATGTTAAATCAGAAAAGGTTACATCCTTTTTGAACTGTTGTAATAATGAAAGAGTGGAGAGATGATTTCGTTTTGTACTTTCTTTTAGAGTAGAGTTTGCTATCTCTTGCCTAAAAAAAGGAATAAAAGAGGTTTTGTTTTCGCTTGTGCTCAAAACATCCTTTAGTAACTCTAATGAAATACGCCTTCCTTGCTGCCACAATTCCAACTCTTTTTTTTCTATCATAGCCATGAACTCATATATCAATCTATTCAGCGCATCTGCATTAGGATGATTCTTCACAATAAGCTTTTTATTGTCCCACTGTTCTGGCTTTAAATAAACTTTGGTTGAAAAATACTTTTTCTTTCTGTCCAAATAGGCTTCTACTTGCACTAATGCCATTCCTTTTTTATTCAGGCTTCTTTTTCTGTTGTACACTAGATTGTAAATAATTTTACTCATTTTACTTGATTTTAATTAATACCAATAACAAATAAGACGATATTCTGTGCTCGATGGGATTAGAATAAGAATTAATATCTTTAAAAAGTGTCTTTTTGTGTTTAGCTATTAATCGGTATTTAGCCTCCGGGAACTCTCAATTTGTTTCAAAATCAGGTCTGTTCTCTGTTTTAGCGGCTTATTTATTAACCATTTTGTTTTAAAATATGTGTATTTCTTGGAAAAATCATCCTAAAAGAGGGAATCATAGTGATAGTAAACATAAGCCAGTTTAGGTTTTTTAAGTGTGAAAAATCTGTTATTAAGCATAAAGCAGTATGTTTAATTAACAAATTGATAGATTTACAAGGTTTTTTCAATAAAATAGTTGTTCGTTTCAGTTTTATTAATATATTTGCACTTTGTTAGAGTAAAGAAACAATTAATGTAAAGTTAAACTTTAAGAGAGAATTTATGAAAAGAAAATTAATGCTGTTATTGGCCTGTCTTTTTGTCGGAATAGGCTAGTAACTGCCCAAACCCAGAAGGTTACAGGTGTTGTAATTTCTGAAGAAGACGGGCAGCCAGTTATTGGAGCCTCTGTATTGGTAAAAGGTACACAAATTGGTGCTATTACCGGTGTAGATGGTGATTTTACATTACCAAACGTACCAAGTTCCGCGAAAACTCTGGTAATTTCGTATATTGGTATGCAGACCCAGGAGGTGGCAATAAAATCCAGCGTAAAAGTGGTGATGAAGTCTGATACTGAGATGCTTGATGAGGTAATGGTGGTTGCTTTCGGTACAGCAAAGAAGTCTGCATTTACGGGTTCGGCTAAGGTGGTTGGTACCGAAAAGCTGGAGCAGTCGCAAGTGACGAATGTTACCGATGCTTTGGCAGGTGCTGTGCCGGGTGTGACATTGACTTCCAATGACGGTGCTCCAGGTGCAAAATCATCCATCAAGATTCGTGGTTTTAGTTCTATCAATGCAAAGAATGACCCTCTGATTATTGTGGACGGCGCTCCTTATAGCGGTGATATTAATAATATCAATCCTAACGACGTTGAGTCAATGACAGTATTGAAGGATGCAGCTTCGAATGCACTTTACGGTGCTCGTGGTGCTAATGGTGTAATTATCATCACTACCAAAAGAGCCAACATGTCGGGAGAGGCTAAGGTGACTTTTGATGCTAAGTGGGGTGCTAACACTCGAGCGTTGCAGAAATATGAAGTGATTGACAATCCTGGCATGTACTACGAGATGCATTATCGTGCCATGAACAATTATTATAAGTCAACGGGAATGAATGACCAGGCTGCATGGCTTGAGGCAAACAAGAATTTGTTTGGCTCCAACGGTGGATTGGGATACAATGTATATACGGTTCCCGATGGGCAATTCCTCATCGGCCAGAACGGTAAGCTCAACCCCAACGCTACATTGGTAGAGTGACGAACTATAAAGGACGTGATTATCTGCTGACTCCGGATGATTGGGAAGATGTAGGAATGCGTACCGGTCTGCGTCAGGAATACAACTTCTCGGTGAGCGCAGCCAATGAAAAGTCCTCTTTCTATGTTTCTTTAGGTTATCTTGGAAATGAGGGTATCACTGAAGGCTCTGACCTGAAACGTTTGACAGGCCGTTTGAAAGCCGACTATCAGGCAAAGAAGTGGTTGAAGATTGGTGGTAATATGGGATATGCACGTTTTGATTCTAACTCGTTGAGTAACAATGGTACCAGTTCGTCTACCGGTAATATATGGGCGTTTGTTACCCAAATGGCTCCCATCTATCCCGCCTACGTGCGCAATGCTGACGGCAGCATCATGGTGGATAATAATGGTATTGGAATGATGGACTACGGTAGTGGTATCAATGCAGGTATGCAGCGTCCTTTCATTGCTGATGCCAACCCTATTCTAGACAATAAACTAAATACCAGAAACTCTGAAGGAAATGCTATTAACGGCAACGCCTTTGTAGATATAACTCCTATAGAAGGCCTAAAGGTGACATTCAATGGTGCTTTCAACTTGGATGAGACACGTCATAGTTACGTTTACAATCCTTACTACGGGCAGTTCGACTCCACTGGCGGTACAGTGAGTAAGTATCATACACGTACTTACGATTACAACCTGCAACAACTTGTTTCTTATGCCCGTTCGTTTGGCGACAATAACTTCGATATTCTTTTAGGTCACGAATATTATGATTATCGCTACTATGAACTTGGGGCCAGCAAGTCGCAGATGTTCTCTCAAGGCAATAAGGAATTGATGGTGCCATTATCGACGGACAAGGTGCTTCTTCCTATAAAGAGCGTCGTAACAATGAAGGTTTCTTCGGCCGTTGCAATACAATTATGACGAACGCATCTTCGGCTCGGCTTCTTTGCGTCGTGATGCTTCCAGCCGTTTCCATCCGGACCATCGCTGGGGTACATTCTGGTCGGTAGGCGGTGCGTGGCTTATCAACAAAGAAAGCTGGTTTGATGCTTCATGGGTGCAGGAACTGAAGCTGAAGGCTTCTATTGGTTCACAAGGTAATGACAATATCGGTGACTTCCTCTATACGGATAGATTTAACATTATCAACTCTAACAACAGCCTTGGTACTTCATTTAAATCTAAGGGCACTAAAGACATCACTTGGGAAACCAACACTAACTTCAATATCGGTGCAGAGTTCCAGTTGTGGAACCGTGTAACCGGTAGCATCGAGTACTACAGACGTAAGACTTCGGATATGTTGTTCTCATTTACCGTGGCTCCATCATTGGGTTATGCTTCCTATATGGACAACGTTGGTAACATGGTCAATAGTGGTGTGGAAATGGACTTCAATGTGAATATCTTCGATACACGTAACTTTACGTGGGATGTGAATGTGAACATTTCAACCTTGAAGAACCGTATTACGATGCTTGATCCTGATAAGTTGATTACTACTGAGTATACAGCTGATGGAAAAGGATATAAGGGCTATTCTAACGGAAGCTTCTTCATTGGTGAAGATTTGTCTATGTTTACATGGCGCTTGAAGGAGTATGCCGGAGTGAATGAAAAGGGTGAGTCTTTGTTCTATAAGAATGTCAAGGACGAGGCCGGCAATATCACCGGACGTGAAACGACTACGAATCATGCTCAGGCTGACTATTACATCACAGAGGAAAGCTCAATACCTAAAGTGTATGGTGGTTTCGGTACCAAACTGAAAGTCTATGGCGTGGACTTTGGCATAAACTTCACTTACCAGATTGGTGGTAAGCAGTATGATGGTACGTATGCTTACTTCATGTCGTCACCTTATGGTACGGCTGGTTACAACTACCATAAGGATTTGTTGAACTCATGGACTCCTGAGAACACAAATACTAATATCCCGCGTTTCCAGATGAACGACCAATATTCAGGGGCAATGTCTACGCGCTTCTTGACAAATGCAAGCTTCTTGAATATCCAGAATATTAATGTGGCTACACGTTGCCTTCCAAGTGGACAAGAAAGTTGGCCATCAACTCATTGCGTGTGTATATGTCGGCAGAAAATGTTTTCTATTGGTCTAAACGTAAAGGGTTCGACCCACGTCAGTCATACGACGAGACAACCAATGCTACTTTCTATTCACCGATGCGTACCATCTCTGGTGGTGTGTCATTTGAGTTCTAAACCTAATATATAGATTACAATGATTATGAAGAAGAATATATTCAAATTATTTTCGGCTATGGTCGTATCGGCCACGGTATTGACCGGCTGTATAGAAGAGGTTTTCCCCGAAGATTCTACAGCGACCTCCGATCAGATTGGTGCATCGGCTACAGCAATTGAGCTTCGCTTAATGGCTTGCCATCGCAAATGGTACAGGGTTATCTGGTGTACGGTAAGCAAACCCATGAGACCGACCTTGCTTATCCCTCATTGATGTTGGCCCAGACAGAACTGCTGGGTGATGTTGTGGCTACAGATTACGGGTATGACTGGTGGTGGCGCTTCAATGCCAATAATGGTATGAACGACACCGGCTATTATTCATATTTGCCTTACTTCACCCTATATAAGTTCGTTAAATCGGCCAATGACGTGATTGCGGCCGTTGATGTGACTGATCCCACAATTACCGATGAAATGCGTGGACTTGGAAGTATAGCCCATGCTTTCCGTGCATTGGACTATTATACGCTGATGGTACTTTTCGAACCGGTAGAATATCTATACCGATTGTAGCAAGGTACTGGGGCTGACGGTGCCCATTGTGACTGAGGCGACAACTAACGACATTGCGAAGAGCAATCCGCGTGCAACGCACGAAGAATTGGTGAATTTTATTCTTGCCGACCTTGACAAGGCAGAGATCGGTCTGGAGTCTTATACACCTGTCAGTAAGAACTTCCCTGACTTGGCGGTCGTATATGGTCTGAAGGCCAAAGTATATATGTGGGATGGTCAGTTTGCTAAAGCTGCCGAGTATGCCCGCAAGGCTATTGATAAGTCGGGAGCAACACCTATGAGCGAATCACAGTGGCATAATCCCACTACCGGTTTCAATACGGCTACTTCTGCATGGATGTGGTACCTTCACCCCACGGCTTCCAATATGGGTAATCTTGCTAATTTCATTGGTCACATTTCCAATGAAGCGGATTGGGGATATGCTTCTTTGTCTAAGCTCCAGATGGCACGTTCACTTTATGACGCGATTCCTGCTACCGATTTCCGCAAATATTCTTACCTTGACCCGGACAGAAGTACTTACGCTTACCAGTCAGTGAGAGGCAATGCATGGCTGGATGAACAACCGGATTATATGTCATTGAAGTTCCGCCCCGTGGGTGGTGACTATAACACTTATTCTGTGGGTGCGGCTGCAGATATTCCCGTGATGCGTGTGGAAGAGATGTATCTCATAGAGGCTGAAGCAGTAGGTGCCAGCCAGAATGTGGCAGCAGGCGTACAGTTGTTGAATAACTTTATGAAGCAGTACCGCCAGAGCAATTACAATTTCAGTACGGGTGATTTGCGTAATTTCCAACTTGAGGTGTTGAAACAGATGCGTATCGAGTTCTGGGGTGAGGGAATCGCATTCCCCACGGCTAAACGTCTGAAACCAGATGTCATTCAGAATTATGAGGGTACCAACTTTATAGAAGATATCTTCAAGATAAACTGTAAAGGTGTGAAGCCCAACTGGACATTGATGATTCCTAAGACCGAGGTCGATTCAAATACTGCCCTTCAGGGAATGAACAATCCGGACCCGTCCGGTGCTATTGCTAAACGTCCTACTCCGATAGGGGAGTTTGCACCGGGTAACAATTAACCAATGAACTAACTTTTAATAGAATTTGTATATGAATAAGATATTCAATAAATTGTTTTTGGGCTTGGCCGTATGCGGTTTGGCTATGACGGCTTGTTCAGACGGTGTGGAGTGGGAGCCTTCTCCGGTTCCTACCGAGGGTGTACAAGCTTATATTTATGCTGATAACACTGATTTGACTTATTATCCGAATGATGAACAGGTTTTTGTGGTCAAAATCGGCCGTCAGAAAACAGATGCGGCTGCATCTATTCACTTGACTACAGATGCGGAGAGCGTAACAGTGCCGACAACGGTTGATTTTGCTGCCGGTGAAGCACTCAAAGAAGTAAAGATTGCGTTTGACATAGCTGTGGGTACTACTGCATCTTATACTATTGCCATTCCTGAAGAAGATTCCTATGTTTATGGTTCACCCAAGGTGACGGTCAATATAAAGCGTGACTATACTTGGCTCAATATAGGTACAGGCTACTATACATCTCAATTATTTGGAGAGGGTTGGGATCAACCTGTGCTGAAGGCTAAAGAGGCTAATATCTATAAGCTGGAAGATTGCATTACGAAAGGATATCCCATCATGTTTACGCTAAGCGATGACAATCAAGAACTGATAGGTTGGGATCCTCAACCTACTGGTTATGACAAGACGGACTATGGTATGCTATACTTTGCAGCAGCAGGTATGGAGCGTAAAGGAAACGTGTTGTCTTTCCCGATGCAGGGCTTGGTAGTACTTGACAGTGGTAAATGGGGAGTACTGTATCAGGGATTCACGGAAACGTTGGAGATGCCGGAAGGATTCTGATTATTCTGGCAATTAGATAACATGTAATTTGAAATGCATGTAAGATGAAGTTCGACTTCATTTTACATGCCATTTTTCTATTGTGTCTGTTTTTATTTTATTCCCCTTTTTAAGGCGCTTCCGCCAAAATTATTTATATTTGCTGCCCGAACCAACAATACGTATATATAATAAGGTATAGAAACTATGAAAGAATTTGTAATCTCCGAAGCGCAGGCAGAAACAGCGGTATTGGTAGGTCTTGTCACGAAGACTCAGGATGAGCGTAAGACCAATGAATACCTGGACGAGCTTGCATTCTTGGCTGAGACAGCGGGGCGGAAGTAGTGAAGCGGTTTACCCAGAAGCTGGATGCAGCGCATTCCGTGACTTATGTCGGCAAGGGCAAGCTGGAAGAAATTAAAGAGTATATCCGGAATGAAGAAGAAGCCGAACGCGAAATCGGCATGGTGATTTTTGATGATGAACTCTCCGCCAAGCAGATACGCAATATAGAAGCTGAACTCAAAATCAAGATACTGGACCGTACGTCCCTGATTCTCGATATCTTTGCCATGCGTGCCCAGACTGCCAATGCAAAAACGCAGGTGGAGCTGGCGCAATACAAGTATATGCTTCCTCGTCTGCAACGTTTGTGGACCCACTTGGAACGCCAGGGTGGTGGCTCCGGTGCCGGTGGAGGTAAAGGTTCCGTGGGACTTCGCGGCCCGGGTGAAACGCAGCTGGAAATGGACCGCCGTATCATCTTGAACCGTATGTCATTGTTGAAGGAGCGCTTGGCTGAGATTGACAAGCAGAAGTCTACCCAGCGGAAGAACCGCGGACGCTTGATTCGTGTGGCATTGGTGGGATATACCAATGTAGGAAAATCCACATTGATGACTTTGCTTTCGAAAAGTGAAGTCTTTGCAGAGAATAAGCTGTTTGCCACGTTGGATACTACGGTGCGTAAGGTGATTATTGAGAACCTGCCGTTCCTGCTATCCGATACGGTGGGCTTTATCCGTAAATTGCCGACGGATTTGGTAGACTCCTTCAAGTCTACTCTGGATGAGGTACGCGAGGCGGACTTGCTGTTGCATATCGTAGACATCTCTCATCCGGATTTTGAAGAACAGATAGAAGTTGTGAACAAGACGTTGGCAGATATCGGTGCCGCCGGTAAGCCCATGATTCTTGTATTCAATAAGATAGACGCTTATACTTATATAGAGAAAGCGGCTGACGACCTTACCCCCAGAACCAAGGAAAACTTGACACTCGAAGACTGATGAAGACGTGGATGGCTAAGATGGAGGATAACTGCCTCTTTATTTCTGCCCGCGAAAAAATCAATATGGAGGAACTGAAGAGTGTAGTTTATCAGCGTGTGAAGGAATTGCACGTGCAGAAGTACCCCTATAATGACTTTCTTTATCAGACCTACGAAGAAGAAGTTTAATTTTAGTTATGAGTTATAAGTTATGAGTTATTTGCTGGCAGCGGTTTGAATCGGTAGTGCCGGCAAAGGCAATAACTTATAACTCATAACTCATAACTCGTTATAAGGATGAATTACAGAAGACTGACCGAAGATGAAATTCTCCGGTTGAAGAGCCAGTCATGTCTGGCTGATGATTGGGGGAAAGTAACCGTTGCAGAAGAGTTCTCAACGGAATTTGTGCATCATACCCGTTTTTCGGGTGAGGTGTGTTTGGGAGTGTTCCATTCAGAATTTATGTTGCCGGGAGGAATCAGGAAGCATTCCGGTTTGCGGCATGTGACGCTGCATAATGTAACGGTGGGAGATAACTGTTGCATTGAGAATATCCAGAACTACATTGCCAATTATGAAATAGGGCATGACACCTTCATTGAGAATGTGGATATTATTCTGGTAGACGGTGTGTCGAAGTTCGGTAACGGGGTAGAAGTGTCTGTCCTGAATGAGACGGGAGGCCGTGAGGTGCTGATTAATGATAAACTCTCCGCACACCAAGCCTATATTCTGGCGCTTTACCGCCATCGCCCGGAGCTGATTGCACGGATGAAGGAAATCACGGATTTTTATTCCAACAAACATGCTTCTGCTGTAGGAAGCATCGGGAACCATGTAATGATATTGAACACCGGTTCCATAAAGAATGTGCGCATCGGTGATTATTGCCGCATCTGTGGTACATGCCGTCTGTATAACGGAAGCATCAACAGCAACGAGGTGGCGCCGGTACACATCGGGCATGGGGTGATTTGTGATGATTTCATCATCTCTACCGGGTCTCATGTAGATGACGGAGCTATGCTGAGCCGCTGCTTCGTGGGGCAGGCATGCAAGTTGGGACACAACTACTCTGCTTCGGATTCTTTGTTTTTCAGCAACTGCCAGGGAGAGAACGGGGAGGCGTGCGCTATTTTTGCCGGACCTTATACGGTGACACACCATAAATCCACGTTGCTGATTGCCGGTATGTTTTCCTTTATGAATGCCGGTTCGGGGTCCAATCAGAGCAACCATATGTATAAGTTAGGGCCTATCCATCAAGCACTTTGGAGCGTGGTGCCAAGACGACTTCCGATTCGTACATCTTGTGGCCTGCAAGGGTGGGAGCGTTTTCCTTGGTAATGGGGCGCCATGTCAACCATTCTGATACTTCGAACCTGCCGTTCTCTTACTTGATAGAGCAGAATAATACCACCTACCTTGTACCCGGTGTCAACCTGCGTAGTGTGGGTACCATCCGTGATGCCCAGAAGTGGCCGAAACGTGACGGGCGTACCGACGAACAAACTGGATTACATCAACTATAATCTTCTCAGCCCCTACACGGTGCAGAAAATGTTCAAGGGACGGGAAACGTTGCAGAATCTGCGTCATGCCAGTGGCGAGCTTTCGGATATCTATTCTTTCCATAGTGCGAAGATACGTAACTCGGCTTTGGTGAAAGGTATCCGCTTCTATGAAATAGCCATTCATAAGTTCCTCGGAAACTCTGTCATCAAGCGCTTGGAAGGCATTGACTTCCGGAGCAATGAAGAAATACGTGCCCGTTTGAAGCCCGATACTGCCATTGGCAGCGGCGAATGGGTGGATATTTCCGGATTGATAGCCCCAAAGAGTGAGATAGATGCGCTGATAGACGGTATTGAGTCCAGCAAAGTCAATCGCTTGAAGTCTATCAATGCCGAGTTTGAGAAGATGCACAGCAACTACTATACCTACGAATGGACCTGGGCGTATGAGAAGTTGGAAGAGTTCTATGGTATCAAGCCGGAAGGTATGACGGCAGAAGACGTCATACATATTGTCGAAAAATGGAAAGAAGCAGTAGTTGGCCTCGACCGCATGGTGTATGAGGATGCTAAGAAAGAATTTTCACTGGCTTCCATGACGGGCTTTGGAGCTGATGGCTCACGCTTGGAAAAGGAACTCGATTTTGAGCAGGTACGCGGCGACTTTGAAAGCAATCCGTTTGTAATGGCTGTGCTGAAACACATTGAGGTGAAGACGGCGCTGGGCGATGACTGATAGGGCGGATGCAGCGGGTGTCAGAAAATTAATTATGATTTGTTGCGTTTTTACTCTAATTAAAGAATTATTTCAATAATAGTTTTTACCTTTGCTCGGTAAAGGCGGTTTTGTGCTGCCTTTGCTACCCGAATCACTTTTAAACATTAAATATACGAGTAATTATGGCAACAACACCTCCGTTCAAGTATCAGCCATGTTCGAGAAGGGGAAAGATACTACTGAGTATTATCTGCTTACAAAAGATTACGTGTCAGTAAGCGAGTTTGAAGGAAAACCTATCCTGAAGATTGAAAAAGAAGGTTTGACGGCAATGGCCAATGCGGCTTTCCGTGATGTATCGTTCATGTTGCGTCGTTCGCACAACGAGCAGGTTGCTAAGATTCTGAGTGACCCCGAAGCAAGCGATAACGATAAATACGTGGCACTCACCTTCCTGCGCAATGCAGAGGTAGCATCCAAGGGGGTACTTCCTTTCTGCCAGGATACGGTACGGCAATCATCCATGGTGAGAAGGGACAGCAGGTATGGACCGGCTACTGTGACGAAGAAGCTCTCTCACTGGGTGTTTACAAGACTTATACCGAAGAGAATCTGCGTTATTCTCAGAACGCTCCCCTCACCATGTACGATGAGGTGAATACGAAGTGCAACCTCCCCGCACAGATTGACATTGAAGCTACGGAAGGTATGGAGTACGAGTTCCTCTGCGTAACCAAGGGTGGTGGCTCTGCCAACAAGACTTATCTCTACCAGGAGACAAAGGCTATCCTCAACCCCGAAACATTGGTTCCCTTCCTTATCTCAAAAATCAAGACTTTGGGTACGGCAGCTTGTCCTCCCTATCACATCGCATTCGTTATTGGCGGTACCTCTGCCGAAAAGAACTTGCTGACTGTGAAACTGGCTTCCACTCACTTCTACGATAACCTACCCACTACCGGCAATGAATTCGGCCGCGCTTTCCGCGATGTGGAACTGGAGAAGCTGGTACTGGAAGAAGCTCATAAGATTGGCCTCGGTGCCCAGTTCGGCGGCAAGTATCTGGCTCACGACATCCGCATCATCCGCCTGCCGCGTCACGGTGCGTCCTGCCCCGTGGGTCTGGGTGTTTCCTGCTCTGCCGACCGTAACATCAAGTGTAAAATCAATAAAGAAGGTATCTGGATTGAAAAGCTCGACAGCAATCCGGGTGAACTGATTCCCGAAGAACTCCGTAAGGCCGGTGAAGGCGACGTGGTGAAGATTGACTTGAACCAGCCGATGGCCGATATTCTGAAGGAACTGACCAAGTATCCGGTTTCCACCCGTTTGTCTCTGAATGGAACCATTATCGTAGGCCGTGACATCGCACACGCCAAGCTGAAAGAACGTCTGGACCGTGGCGAAGACCTGCCGCAGTACATTAAAGACCATCCCATCTACTACGCCGGTCCTGCCAAGACTCCTCAAGGCATGGCTTGCGGCTCCATGGGCCCGACTACTGCCGGACGTATGGACCCGTATGTAGACCTCTTCCAAAGCCACGGCGGCAGCATGATTATGCTTGCCAAAGGTAACCGCAGCCAGCAAGTGACAGATGCCTGCCAAAAGTATGGCGGTTTCTACCTGGCTCTATCGGTGGTCCTGCCGCTATCTTGGCACAGAACAACATCAAGAGTATTGAGTGCGTGGAATATCCCGAACTCGGTATGGAAGCTATCTGGAAGATTGAGGTGGAGAACTTCCCTGCATTCATCTTGGTGGACGATAAGGGCAACGACTTCTTCAAGCAACTGAAGCCCTGGAATTGCAGCAAGTAAAACAGAAGCCTTTTAGAAAGGCATAATATAAGGAAAGCCGTAACGGAGAAAATCTTGTTACGGCTTTTTTGTTTTGTAGAGGAAAACAAAGTGTTTCGCGACATAGAACACTCTGTTTCATCAAGCAAAACAAACTGTTCCTTTATGTTGAAACAAATTGTTTCTTCCTATTGAAACAAACTGTTCTTTCATGTTGGAACAAAGTGTTCTTCCCTATTGGAACACTCTGTTCTGCCTTGATAAAACAGATTGTTCTCTATAGGAGAATAAAACTGAAACTCGTTTGTTGTCGTATTTTTGTTACATTCTCCTTTTCATTTCTCGGTTAACTTCTTTATCTTTAGCCCTCCAAACAACCAATTTAATAAAACATGGAACCAACTCTTACACGACAAACTCCGGCACAACACATCGTATGGCTGGATGTGGTACGCTTGTTGCAATGTTTACAGTAGTTTGCTGCCATTGCACAGACCCTTTTAACTTCTATCCGGGCACATCGCCCGACATTGTTGACATCAAGTTCTGGGGAGCTGTCTACGGTGCGGCGCTCCGTCCTTGCGTACCGCTTTTTGTAATGATTACCGGTGCATTGCTGTTGCCGGTACGGGGTGACGCCTCGGCATTCTACAAGAAACGTATCCCCCGCGTATTCTTTCCTTTCCTCATCTGGTCTGTGATTTACAATCTGTTCCCCTGGATAACGGGACTGCTGGGAGTGGAGCCGAAAGTGATTCTGGATTTCTTCCTTATTCGGGTGAGGAAGTGATGCGCAGTCTCTGGTAGTGAGCCTGGGATATATTGCAGAAATGCCTTTTAATTTCTCTCTATTGGATGTACACATGTGGTATATCTATCTGCTGATAGGGCTTTATCTCTATCTTCCGATATTCTCGGCATGGGTGGAGAAGGCCTCGGAACGTGCCAAACTATGGTTTCTTGCAGCATGGGGAGTGACACTGCTGCTGCCTTATTATACCGAGTTTGCCGCTCCGTACCTTTGGGGGACTTGCTCGTGGAACTCGTTCGGTATGCTGTATTACTTTGCCGGTTTTAACGGCTACCTATTGTTGGGCCATTATCTGAGGAACCATAACTGGACGGGCCGGCAACTCTGTGGCATCGGCATTCCCATGTTTGCCATTGGCTATGCCGTAACATTCCTTGGTTTCCGTCGTATGACCTCCTTGCCGGATTTTACGGATGAGATGCTCGAACTCTTCTTCACCTACTGTTCGCTGAATGTAGTAATGATGACCATCCCCGTGTTTATGCTTTGCAAGCGGGCCAATTTCCGTTCGGAGCGCATCAAGAAAGCATTGGCAAACTTGACGCTCTGTGGTTTCGGAGTCTATATGATACACTATTTCTTTACCGGACCGAGCGTAGTCCTGATGCGTGCTATCCATGTTCCTATCTATCTTCAGATACCTTGTGCCGCAGTCGTCGCTTTCTGTACTTCCTGGTTTCTGGTGGCAATGGCATACCGTTGTTTCGGGAAGCGGACCAAGTGGGTGCTGGGGTAGTTTGGATGAAAGATTGTTTATCTTTAAAGGAGGAGATTTAGGGCTTATTATCTCCTCCAGATTCTCCACATATAGTAAGCGCAGTGCGTGAATGCGAAAACAAACGAGATAATCAGCAGCACTTTGCTTTCTCCCCATCCCACAGTCTGTTGGTGCCACAGTCCGGTGATGACACAAAGAACGGCAAGGATAAGTCCAATCATGTTCAAGGTCACCTGCCGTGGCGGGTGTCGCCTCCATGCTCCAGCTTACTGTGCTTCATGCCGTAGCCCACGTAGATGTCCAGACCGATGAGCATCCACAGCACCAGGCGTATCCATGTATCGGCAGGAAGGAACAACATCATGCAAAGGCAAGTAAGAATACAGTATGGGGATAAGTGGAACAAGTGGGGTTTTAAAGGAACGGGGCACGTCAGGCATGGTTCTGCGTACTACCAGTACAGCGGCACAGACCAGCGTGAAGGCCATCAGCGTGCCGATGCTTGTCATCTCTCCGGCCAGCCGTGCGGGTACAAAAGCTGCCAGCAGGCCCACAAGTACCATGAAGAGCAGGTTGCTGCGTGCCGGAGTACGGAACTTTTCGTTGATATGCGAGAAGAAAGGAGGCAGCAGCCCGTCGTGGCTCATGCTCAGGAATACGCGGCTCTGTCCCAGCAGCGTCACCATGATGACGGAGCAATATCCGAACAGAATGGACAGCACGATGGCACGGTTCAGCCAGGGATAGTCCGGCTGGATGATACCTGCCGCATCAGCCTGCCCCATGTGCTCTATGGCTATGGCAACGGGAGCAATGCCTTGCTGTCCGCTGAAGGCGGTGTAGTGTGCCACTCCCGTCATGACGTGGGCAAAAACCATATAGAGCACGGTGCATACCAGCAGGGAGACCAGAATGCCGATAGGCATGTTCCGCTTCGGGTTCTTCGTCTCTTGGGCGGCTGTGCTCACGGCGTCGAACCCGAGGAAGGCGAAGAATACGATGGCCGCCCCTCGCAGGATGCCGGAGAAGCCATATTCGCCCAGCACGCCCGTATTGGCAGGGATGTAAGGTGTATAGTTGTCGGTATTGATGTATTTCCAGCCGAGTATGACAAAAATCAGTATGACGGAAACCTTCAGGAATACAATGAAGCCGTTGAAGATGGAGCTGCCTTCCGTACCCCGTATCAGGAAGAGGCTCATCAGCACGACGATAAGGAAGGCGGGGATATTTACGACTCCACCATCCAGGGACAGGCGGTGAGGACTTGCGGTAGATGTATGTCCAGTCCCTCGAGAAAGACGACCAGATAGCGGCTCCAGCTGATGCTTACCGTGGTTGCGGCTACGGTGTATTCCAGTACCAGGTCCCACCCGATAATCCAGGCGATGAGTTCGCCCATCGTGGCATACGAGTAGGTGTATGCGCTGCCGGCTACGGGTATCATGGATGCAAATTCCGCATAACATAGTCCGGCGAAGCAGCATCCAGTGCGGCAATGGCAAAGGACAGTGTGATGGCCGGTCCCGTATAGCCTGCCGCCACCGTTCCGGTGATGGAGAATAGACCCGCTCCGATGATGACTCCCACGCCCAGGGCAACAAGGCTCCACGGACCAAGTACACGTTTCAATGTTTTCTTTCCGGAGGCATTCGCCTCCGCTTGCAGTGCCTCGAATGGCTTTCTGATGAATAATCCCATTGTGCTTTAATTCTGATAAATCGGGCGTAAAGGTACGGATTATATTGCTTATTCCATATAGCGCGCTACTTTTCCACTGATTTGCAGTAGGGAGATTTCACATAATTTGGTATCATATTCCGCGGAGAGAATGCGTTCTTCTGCATCCAGCAGACTCTTTTGGGCTTCGCGCATCTCGATTCCCGAGAGGTTGCCCAGCATATATCGTTCCATGGCAATCTCGTGGTTCTCCTTGGCAGCCACAAGGTTCTGGCGTTCCAGGTTCAGCATTTGCAGGTTGTTTTGGTAGGCCTGCCATAGGTTGCTGAGGTCGGCGCGCAGGGCCTGCTCCAGTTGCTCCCGTTCCAGGCGAGCGTTCTGTACGGCAATGCGGGCATTCTTGCGTTCGCGGCGCCGGTTGCCGTCGAACAGATTGAAGCCGACCGTGACGCCGAAGTTCAGACCGAGGTTGCTGCGGCGGCTGTTGGCAGAGATGTCATACTTGTTGAGGGTGTAGCCGTATCCGCCGTTCATCTTCACGTATGGGTAGTCGCGCGAGCAGACTTTCTTGTAGTCCAGACGGGCCAGGGTATTGTTCTGTTCGGCACGTAGCAGTGAGGCGTTGATGGTGAGGGTGGCGTTCCACAGCTCCTCGAAGTTCAGGGAGGCGGTCACGTTGATGAGGCTGTCTTGTATGATAAACGGCTGGTCTACATCTTTGTTTGCCATGAGTTCGTTCAGCTGGATACGTGAGGTGTGCAGCAGTTCCTGCTGTTTCATGTATTGGGCACTGTCGGCATTGAAGTCCACTTTGGCCTGCTGGTAGTCCAGGCGCGAGAAGTTACCGATGTGGTAACGCTCTTCCACAATGCGCAGGCGCTCTTTGGATAGCGATACGGCATAACGGAAGTTCTTCAAGCGGATTTTTTGCTGCACATAGTTATAGTATTCGGCGGCTATGTTGGCTATCAGGTCCTCGATGGCGATGCGCGTATTGGTCTCGCCTTGGCGTTCCAGCTCCTTGAGCCGTTGGTAGTTGGCGGTAATGTTGAAACCGTCGAAGATGGTCCAGTTCAGGTTGATGCCTACATCGAGAGTTTGGTCAAACACTCCGTTGTCCTTGGTTGTCTCTCCGGTGGCTCGGGCTTTGGTCTCGGTATTGTCTATGGTTCCCTTGTAGCCGGCGGAGAGGTCCAGTGTGGGCAGGTAGCCGCATTGCCCAATGTGGCGTTGTTCTTGCTGACCTGCTCTTCATTGCGGACAATGCGCAGGGAGTAGTTGTTCAGCAATCCCTGCTCCAGGCAGGACTTCAAGGTGTAGGTAGGCGCAGGCTGTGCATAAAGGCCCAGCGCTGTGCAGGCAGTGGCTATGAAAATTAAAACAATGCGTTTCATTCGGTCTTCAGTTTACTTCGGTTCGTTGATACATAACTATATATGGCAGGCACGATGTACATCGTCAGCAGTGTGGAGATGAGCATGCCGCCTACGACGGCAGTACCCATGGCGATGCGCTGGTTGCAGCCTTCGCCGGTGGCGTAGGCAAGCGGTATCAATCCCAGGATGGTGGAGGCACTCGTCATCAGGATGGGGCGCAGACGTTGCAGGGAGGCGTCCTTGATGGCTCGCATCTTGTCTTCACCCGCTTCCTGCTTCTGATTGGCAAATTCCACAATCAGAATACCGTTCTTTGCCACTAGACCAATCAGCATGATAATACCAATCTGGCTGAATATATCATCGTAATCCCCCCGAAATACATGAACACCAGTGCGCCGGCAATGGCGAGAGGCACCGTCAACATGATAATCAGCGGGTCCTTGAAGCTTTCGAACTGGGCGGCCAGAATCAGGTAAATCAGCACGATGGCCAGAATGAAGGCGAACATCAGACTGGAGGAACTCTCCCTATACTCTTTGGAGTCTCCGGTCAGTGCGGTGCGGAAGGTCTCGTCCAGCGTCTCCTTGGCAATCTTGTCCATTTCATCCAGACCTTGTCCGATGGTCTTGCCGTCCGCCAGTCCCGCGGAGATGGTGGCGGAAACGAAACGGTTGTAACGGTACAGTTTCGGAGGTGCGATGCCGCCGGTAAGCTCAATTAGGTTGTCCAGCTGTACCATGTTCCCGTTGTCGCTTCGGATATAGATGCCTTTCAGGTCGGCGGGCTTGTTGCGTTGCTGGCGGTTGATTTCGCCTAATATCTCGTATTGCTTTCCGTTCATGTAGAAGTAGCCCATGCGCTGTCCGCTCAAGCCGTATTGCAGGGTTTGGGCAATGTTCTTGGTGCTTACGCCCATGATGCTCGCCTTGTCACGGTTGATGTTGATGCGTGCTTCAGGCTTGCTGAACTTCAAGTTTACGTCTGCCATCTGGAATACCGGATTTTCGTAGACCTTCGTCATGAACTTGGGGAGCACCTCCTGCAATTTCTCGATATTGGTTGCCTGCAATACATACTGCACGGGCATACCGCCGCGCCGTCCTCCGAATGAGGAGGACTGCTGTACGAAAGAGCGTGCCATGGTCTTTTTCTGCACTGCCTTCGACAACTTTTCGGCAACTTCCATCTGGGTATAGTCACGGTCTTTCATGTCTTTCAGTGTGATACGTACGTTACCGCTACACTGGACACACGCGCTGTTACCGCTTCTGCATCCGGGATAATGGAGTCCACCAGATGATTGATGTCTTCGGTATAGTCGCGGATATATTCGTAAGTCACTCCTTCGGCACCCATTGTATTGATACTGATTTGCGAACGGTCCTCCAATGGCGCCATTTCAGCCGGGATAGTATTCCAAAGGACTCCGATAAGCAGGATGGTGACGATGGTGAAGGGCAGGGCAATCCAGCGCCGTTTCAGGAAGGCGGCCAGTGACTGGCTGTATACCCGGTTCATCCCTTCGAAGAAAGGTTCGGTCTTGCGATAGAACCAGCTCTGCTGTTCCCTTTTGATTAAAGTTTGGTGGCAAGCATCGGCGTAAAAGTCAATGCGGCGAAGGAGGAGATAATCACCGAACCGGAGACCACGATACTGAATTCGCGGAACAGTCGTCCTGTCGTACCGTCCATGAATACAATAGGGAAGAATACCGCCACCAGCGTAATGGTAGTGGAGATGACGGCAAAGAAAATCTCCTTGGCTCCTTCTATGCCGGCTTCTTTCGGTGGCATCCCTTTCTCGATGCGGACATAAATGTTCTCCGTCATCACGATGGCGTCGTCCACCACCAAGCCACGGCAAGCACCACGGCAAGCATGGAGAGCACATTGATGGAGAAACCGGCCAGATACATGACGAAGAAAGCTCCAATCAGCGAAACGGGGATTACAATACATGGCACAAGCGTCACACGCCAATCGCGCAAGAAGAGGAAAATGATGATGATAACCAGTACAAAGGCCTCATACACCGTCTGCTTCACCTCGTCGATAGAAGCGCGGATAAACTTGGTATTGTCAAAACCGTAGTTGTAATGAACATCTTCGGGAAGGTCTTTCTTCATCTTCTCCATGCGGTCATATACGGCGTTGGCTATTTCAATGTGGTTGGCACCCGGCTGCGGAATTACTACGACACCTACCATGGGCACACCGTTCATCTTCATATAACTTTTGATGTCGGCTGGTCCCAGTTCGGCACGTCCAATGTCGCTGAAGCGGACAATACGGTTACCGTCTTCCTTCAGGATAAGATTGTTGAACTCTTCGGCTGTATGCATCAGACCCAACGTACGGATGGTGAGCTCGGTAGTGTTTCCTTCGATACTTCCGGAAGGGAGCTCTACGTTTTCGTTGTCCACCGCATTCTTTACATCCAGAGGAGTGATTCCATAGCCGGACATCTTGATGGGGTCCAGCCAAAGCCGCATGGAATAGCGCTTTTCTCCCCAGATGCTTACACTACTTACATCTGAAATAGTCTGAAGCTGCTCCTTGACAGTCAGGTCGGCTATTTCACTGAGCTCCAGTAGGGAACGTTTGTCGCTTTGGAGGGCAACCATTAGGATAGGGGTGGCGTCCGCATCGGCTTTTGATACGGTAGGAGGGTCACAGTCACGAGGCAGATAGCGTTGTGCACGCGACACTTTATCACGTACGTCGTTGGCGGCGGTTTCCAGGTCAACGGAAAGCTCAAACTCTACTGTAATGCGTGATGAGCCTTGCTGGCTGACACTGGAGAGGGAGCGTATGCCGGGAATACCGTTGATGTTCTGCTCCAGAGGCTCCGTTATCTGGTTCTCGATGACATCGGCGTTGGCACCCGGATAGGAGCAGGATACTGATATGATGGGATTGTCTACAGATGGTACTCGCGTACACCCAGATAATTGTAGCCGATGAAGCCAAACAGCAGGATTATCAGGGTAAGTACTGTCGAGAGTACCGGTCGCCGTATACTTAATTCGGATATATTCATTCTTTACAATTGATAATTAACGGTTGATAATTGACAGTTGTCAATTGATATTGTCCAGTGTTACCGGTAGTCCGGTACGGAGTTGCAGGGTTCCCGAGGTGATGATGGTATCTCCTGCCTGCAAGCCTTGCAATACTTGTACTTCCGCTTCCGTACGGATTCCCGTAGTAATCTCTACCGGCTGGGCTTTTCCCGACTTATAGAGGAATATCTTGTCTTTTCCCATTTCCGGTACAATGGCTTCGGACGGTACGGCAAGGGCGTCTTGAATTTCATCCTTGTTCAGCTTGATGCTGGCATAGCGGCCCGGAAGCACAGCTCCGTTGGCATTGGGATAAAGTGCACGGATTGTCAGGGTATGGGTAGTAGGGTCTATCTTTGATTCGCGTGCATAAACCGTGGCGTGGAAGGTATTTAGCTTTCCTTCGAGAGTGAAGTCCAGTCCGGCGCCGGTCTTTACGTCATTGGCATACCGCTCGGGTACGGCAAATTCCACCTTCAACGGCGAAATCTTGGTGAGTTTGGCTACAATGGTTGTAGGGGAAGCGTAAGTACCCACACTGACTTGGCGCAGACCGATGACACCGTCGAAAGGAGCACGCAGCTCAGTTTGTGCGATGTTCGATTCTATCAGGTCAATGTCGGCATTCAGGGTGGCCAGCTCGGTCTTTACTTGTTCGTAGGCTTCTTTACTGACCGCATCCCTTTCCAGCAGGGCGTTCTGGCGAAACACGCGGTCTTCTGCCAACTTTAATTGGGAGACGAGGCGTTGCAATTGTGCTTGCAGCGGCCGGTCATTAACTTTGGCAAGTAATTGTCCTTTCTTGACGAAGCTGCCTTCTTCAAAATTTATCTCTATGATTTTGCCGGATGTCTCGAAAGAAAGGTCCACTTCCTCATCCGGCAGCAGGCTGCCGCTGATTTGTATTTCATCCTTCAGCAGTTGCGGTTTGATTATTTTTGCGTTTACGTTTAGAATTTTCTTACCGCTACGTTGACCGGTCATCACCTTGTCTGCAGCGGCTAATTCTTCATTCTCTTTAGGTAATTGGGAGTAGATTCCTCCTCCAATCAGTCCGGCACCAATCACGATAATGATGCCCCATTTAACTCTCTTATTCATGTTGTAGTATTAGTAGTAATAAAATCAGCCTTAGATTAGACTACGGGAAAAGAGAATAGTTTAAAAGATAAAGAGTTAAAAAGTGTAAGAATATGGATTGGAAAGGTGATAAAATGACAAATCAGTAAGCAGCCCGGTATTTTCCCTCCTCCTTGTCCTTCAGCATGTTCAGATAAGAAGCGTAACGGGATTCGCTGATATAGTGCTTCTCGACAGCCTCGCGTACAGCGCATCCGGGTTCGTGGCGGTGGGTACAGTTGCCGTAACGGCAGTCGGCAGATACCTTGAATATTTCCGGGAAGTAGTGGCCTATCTCTTCTTCTTCCATATCGAATGTTCCGAAACCTTTGATGCCCGGAGTGTCAATGATATATCCGTTGCCCGGAACCGGGAACATTTCTGAGAAGGTAGTGGTGTGCATACCTTTATTATGATAGGTGGATATCTCTCCGGTTTTAATCTCTATGTTGGGCAGTATTGTTGATGAGTGTCGATTTCCCTACTCCGGAATGTCCGGAAAAGAGGGTTATGCGTCCTTTGAGTTCTTTCTCGATAGTGTCGATGCCTTCCCCTTTTCTGGCAGAAACCTTGAAACAAGGATAGCCGATGGTGGTGTAAAGGTTGATGAGACTGTCCAGATAGTGCAGTTCCTCTTCATTGTAGGCATCCACTTTGTTGAATATAATCTTGACGGGAACACGGTATGCCTCGGCAGAGGCGAGAAATCGGTCTATAAAGGTAGTGGAGGTTTCGGGATAGTTCACCGTCACTATGAGCATGCACTGGTCGAGGTTGGCGGCAAGAATGTGCGATTGCTTGGAAAGGTTGGAGCACGGCGGATAATGTAATTCTTCCGGTCCTCTATCTCGCTGATAAAGGCCGTACCTTCTTGGTTCAGTATGATGTTCACATAATCGCCTACAGCCACGGGATTAGTGCTTCGTATGCCTTTCAGCCGGAAGTTCCCTTTGATTTTACATTCAATCTCCCTTCCGTCGTCAGTCCGTACCAAGTACCAACTTCCGGTGTTTTTATAACGAGTCCCCTCAAAATAATTGAAAGTTGAAAGTTGAAAGTTGAAAATGGAAGGTTGAAAAGGCTTCTATACTTGGTATATCGGTTTATTTTCAACTTTCCATTTTCCGTTTTCAACTTAATTAAACGGTCATGATTTCTTTATCCTTTGCAGCCAGCATGTCATCAATCTGCTTGATGAACTTGTCGTGAATCTTCTGCAGCTTTTCTTCACCGCCTTTCTGGGCGTCTTCGGCCAGTCCGTCCTTTACGGATTTCTTCAAGGCGTCGATGGCATCACGGCGTGCATTACGTACACTTACCTTGCAGTTTCTCCTTCTCCCTTACACTGTTTGGCAAGTTGTTTACGGCGTTCTTCCGTCAGTGGCGGGATGCCGATACGGATAATCTCACCATTGTTTTCGGGCATGATGCCGAGACTGGAGTCAATGATGGCCTTTTCAATGACGCGGAACATGCTCTTATCCCATGGCTTGATGGCAATGCTGCGTGCGTCCGGAGTGGTTACGGCTGCCACATTGTTGATAGGAACCATACTTCCATAAGAATCCACACGGATACCGTCCAGCAAACGGATATCGGCTTTTCCGGCGCGGATATGAGCCAGTGCCTCGTCCAGATACATGATGGCCATGTCCATACTTTCTTGCGCTTCGTCTAAGATGTCTTTTACGTCTCTCATATTATTTTCGTTTTGAAATAGCTTTGATTTGAAACTTTGCAAATATAATTATTAAATTGAAAATTGAGAATTAAGAATTAAATAACATTCATTTTTTATTCTCCATTTTCCATTCAATTGTGCACCAGTGTACCGATTTCTTCTCCTTGCATCACTTTTTTCAGATTACCCACTGTGTCCATGTCAAAAACGATGATGGGCAGGTTATTCTCTTTGCACATGCAGGTGGCAGTGAGGTCCATCACTTTCAGACCGCGCTTCAGCACTTCGTCGTAGGTGATGTCGTGGAACTTCGTGGCTGTCGGGTCCTTCTCCGGGTCGGCGGTGTAGATGCCGTCCACACGGGTACCTTTCAGCATGACATCCGCCTCAATCTCGATGCCGCGCAGACTGGAACCGGTATCGGTAGTGAAGAACGGATTGCCTGTACCGGCGGACATGATGACTACTTCGCCTGCTTCCATACATTCGATGGCACGCCATTTATTGTAGAATTCACCGATGGGTTCCATACGTACGGCAGTCAGCACGCGGACCTTCACGCCGGCAGCTACCAGAGCCGAACTGAGTGCAAGGCTGTTGATGACGGTTGCCAGCATTCCCATCTGGTCGCCTTTCACACGGTCGAACCCTTTGTTGGCACCGCTCAATCCGCGGAAAATGTTTCCACCGCCTATCACGATGCCTATTTGTACTCCCAATTCGTGGATTTCTTTGATTTGAGCTGCGTACTCGGCAAGGCGTTTCTCGTCGATGCCGTATTGCTTTTCACCCATCAGGCTCTCGCCGCTGAGTTTCAATAAGATTCTTTTATAGGTTGCCATAATATATAGTTTTGTTATATTGCTTTGCAGCAAAGATAAAGAATTAAACTGAAAAGTGCAGCAGAATGTGGTAGGATAGTTGCCTAACGCACAGTCTTTAGGAACTCGTCCATGCTGTGATATAACGGAACGCCATAGCGGTTGCAAGTAATCCGCACATTGTCGTAGCGGTAGAAACCGGGTTCACAGATAACGTGCAATTTGCCCGAACGCATGTGCAGCCCCATCTCCAGCAGGGTGATGGGGGACTTGCTGCTTGCCAGGATATTCATGATTATCAGGTCGGCTTTTTCCAGATGTTCCAGTTCCCAGTTCACTTGATGTTCAAAGTCGGACATTTCGCCGCTGAGTCCCTTGTCCCTTCGGGGATTGTATAGGATGTATTTACCTTGGGGGCGTGCGCGGAACCAGTCGCAGGTTGCCTTTTGCCAGTCTATGCTTTTGCCCATGTCGATGGTGCCTGCCAGGAAAATTCTGGTGTATTCGGCTTCGTTCACTTCGGCTTTGCTTCATCCGGGTGGAGTACTATAACCTCGGACTGAGCCTGCAGCCCGATAGGAAACAACAGCAGTAAAAGCAGGTAGAGACTTTTCTTCATGGTTGGTGATGGTTTTATAGGATTAGTTTCTTTTCTTGCTTCTTATCGGGAGTCTTGGGAACAGTTTCCTGAAGCGGACCAGTTGGCTTGTAATATTGCCTCCTGCGATGACGAACGTTACGGCTACGATAATCATCACCAGTCCGAAGCTTTCTCTGACTGTCAGGCTTTCTCCAAAGACGGCTATTCCGAAGAAGATGGCTGTCACGGGCTCCAATGCGCCGAGAATGGCGGTCGGGGTGGAGCCGATATATTGGATGGCACCGGTAGTGCAGAGGAAGGATATGGCGGTGGGGAAGACAGCCAATGCAAGCAGATTGGCCCACAGATACCACTGGTCCGGTGTGTTCAGTACGCCGGAATAGAGCAGGCGTGCCACAAAAAGCGATAGGCCGAAGAGAAGGACATAGAAGGTGACTTTAAGCGTAGCCACATTTTTCAACGATGTCTGGTTGATGCCCACGATGTATATGGCATAGGAAAGGGAAGACGCGAAAACCAGCAGTGTCCCTATCAGGCTCAGTGTGCTGCCGTCCTCGCTCTTGTAGAGCAGTCCGATACCTCCCAGTGCAAGCAGCATGCAGACGATGGTTTGCAGTGCCAGCTTCTCTTTGAAAACCATGGCCATAATAAGCGCCACCATGATGGGATAGACGAACAGCAGTGTAGACGCTATGCCGGCGGCCATGTAGTTATAGCTCAGGAAAAGCGTCAGTGAGGAGAGGGCCACGAGCAATCCCATGATGATGAGCGGAAATGTTTCTTTCCGCTGTATCTTGAATGACCGCCCTCTCGCCTTTATCATAATGCCCAGCAACGGATGGCGAAGAGGTATCTGAAAAAAAAGTACCGAGTCCGGGTCCATGCCGGCCTTGTACAACGGGAGGGCAAACAGTGGATTCATGCCGTAGGAGGCTGCGGCGATGGAACCTAAAATATATCCTTTGGCTTTTGCGTTCATATCTTTATCTGTAAATTAGCGCGCAAAGGTAGATATTTACTTTGATTTCCTCCTTCTTTTCTGTATGAAAACCGTATGAATTCTACACTTATGCCTTCAGTGTGTAGTCGCCGGCTTCTTTCGTCACTACTTTCTGCAGTTCTTCGAGCGTCTTTTCACCGTCCGAAAACTCTACGGTGGCTACCGGAGGGTTCAGGGTTACGGTGGCGTGTATGCCTTCCATACTGTTCAATGCTTTCTCTACATGCATGCGGCAATGGTTGCACATCATGCCTTCTACTTTGAATTCTTTCTTCATGATTGTTTCTGTTGGCGGTTCAACTTCTTTGTTTTCTTCTCCTTCATGTATTCTTTTCCGTTTCAGCAGCAGGCTGTTGCTCACCACACTGACACTGCTGAATGCCATGGCCGCACCGGCTATCATCGGGTTCAGCAGGAAGCCGTTGATGGGATAGAGTATTCCGGCCGCAATGGGTACACCTATTATATTATATATAAATGCCCAGAAGAGATTCTGCCGGATGGTCCGGACGGTGAGACGCGACAGACAGAGAGCTTCCGGTATCTTAGCCAGGTCGGAAGAGATGATGGTCATTTTGGCTACATCCATGGCGATGTCGCTGCCTCCACCCATGGCGATGCTTAAGTCGGCTTGGGCAAGGGCGGCGCTGTCGTTGATGCCGTCGCCCACCATGGCAACCTTCCGGCCTTCTGCTGCAACCGGCTGACGAAGGCAGCCTTGTCCTGCGGCAATACACTGGCTGGTAGTGGGCGATGCCTGCTTTGCGGGCAATCTCACGGGCGGTGGCCTCATTGTCTCCGGTCAGCATGTGGACTTCGATGCCGGCGGCGCGCAGCTCGCTGACAGCGCGGATGGAAGTTTCTTTTATCCGGTCTGTAATTCCGGCTATTGCCAGCACGTTTTCTTCATCGGCAAACCAGATGACGGTCTGTGCTTCCGATGTCAGTCGGGTTGCCTCTTCCTGCAGGGAGGGGGGGATGGCGATATGGTTTTCTTCCAGCAGTTTCCGGTTCCCGGCGAGGTAGGTCCGGCCTTGTGCCCGTCCTTTCACGCCTTTTCCGGTGATGCTTTCAAAGTCTTGAATGTCTATGGAGGCCGACTCCTTGAGGTGGTTCACCACGGCTTCTGCCAACGGATGTTCCGAGAGCTTCTCCAGACTATAGAAAATGTCCGACAGCGCATTGCCTGCAGTGGCGCCAGTACCGGGCGTCATTGCCTGCGTATTCCATATCAGTTTGCTGACTACCGGTTTTCCTTCGGTCACCGTTCCGGTCTTGTCGAGTACGACGGTGTCTATCTTCTTGGCAATCTCCAGGCTTTCGGCATCTTTTATCAGAATGCCCCTTTCGGCGCCTTGCCGATGCCTACCATGATGGCGGTAGGAGTAGCCAGTCCCAGTGCACACGGGCAGGCGATGATGACCACCGTGACAAATGCCAGCAATCCGTGGGTGAATCCGCCGGTTCCGTCCAGTAGCATCCATGCGATGAAGGCAAGCACTGCGATGCCTATAATGGTAGGCACGAATATCCCGGCTATCTTGTCCACCAGCTGCTGCACCGGTGCCTTGCTTCCTTGCGCGTCCTGCACCATGTGTATAATCTTCGCCAGCAGTGTATCCGTGCCGATTTTCTCTGCCCGGAAGCGGAAACTTCCCTTCTGGTTGATGGTACCTGCAAAGACCTTGGCGTCTTTGTGCTTGGATACTGCTACCGGTTCGCCGCTCAGCATACTTTCGTCTACGTAGGAGCTACCTTCCGTCACGATGCCATCCACGGCAATCCGTTCTCCGGGCTTCACCAGGACGATGTCTCCGGGGCGAATCTGCTCGATAGGGATAACGCGCTCAAAGGAAGAGTGAGGGACAGCGTGTCCTTCATCCACAATGATGGTCACAGTCTTGGGTTGGAGCCCCATCAGTTTCTTGATGGCGGTTGAGGTGTTTCCTTTCGCTTTTTCTTCCAGCAGGCGGCCCAGCAGGATAAAGGCTATGATGACACTTGCCGCCTCAAAATATACATGCGGATGGATGCCTCTGGATAGCCAGAAGTCCGGAAATAGCATGTTGAACAGGCTGAACAGATAGGCGGTCCCCGTACTGATGGCTACCAGTGTGTCCATATTGGCGCTGCCATGCTGCAATTGTTTCCAGGCGCTGGTGAAGAATCCCCGCCCCAGCCAGAATACGACGGGAGTGGACAACGCCCACATGATGAGATTGGCATGGGGCATATCCATGAAGAACATGCCTATGATGACAACGGGCATAGACAAGATGATGGCCCAGGTTGTGCGGAATTTCAATGCGCTGAATTTCTTGTTGTGGGCCTCTTCCGCCTCTTCGAGCGTGTTGCCGTCCTGGTTTATCAACAAGTCATATCCGGCCGCCTGCACAGCCTGCTGCAAAGCCTCGGAAGAACAGCTCGTAGGGTCATATTCCACGGTTGCCGTTGCCGAAGCGTAGTTTACGACCGCTTTCTTGACACCTGACTGATGGTTCAGCGTCTTTTCTACCGTGCGGAGCATGAGGCGCAACTCATTCCCAATACGGGAAATGTCTCTTGAACTATATTCTTTTCTGCCATAACAATTTTGTATAAGTCATTACTCTTGCTATGAGTGACTTGGTTCCAAATGCAAATACCGTCAGTCTTATTCCGAGATACCGTTGTTTCACTACTTGAAACCGTCGGTTTCTCGCATTGAAACCGATGGTGCCAAAAGTTGAAACTTGTTTGGCACCGTATACTGGCTACCTGACGCCTTGTTCTGGAGGGTGGAATCCATATTTTATATCAGTCATAGCGATACAAAGATAATGCTTTTTCCCTTGAAATTGTTCATAGCCTACCCCTAACGCCAAGCAGGTTCCTTCTTGCTGGGAAATGCCCGTCGGATGACTTCCCGGCTCAAGCCTGTCTGCACCACTCCCCGCATCAGCAGGTAAGTGAGGAAGCAAGCCATAGAGCATGGTTTGCCAGGACGGGATGCAGCCCATAATATAAGATAAAAAAGCTGACAGCTGCCGCTGCCATGGAGAGGAGCATTCCTCGCGTGGCGGTGGCACCGATGAAGATGCCGTCCCAGATGAAGGCGGCTATCCCGACGGCGGGCACGGCAAGCGCCCAATAAAAATAGGTGTCGGCAACAGCTATCACTTCTTTGTCATCCGTCAATAGTCCGAGGAAGGCATTGCCTCCCAGCGCATAAACCAATGTAAAGAGAACCGCCATCACCGCTCCCCATCCGAAGAGGTGCCGGACGGTGTCTGTAAAGCTTCCCGGTTGCGTGCGCCTATGTATCTGCCGCTTAAGCTTCGCCAGCGTAGGCAAAGCCGTCCATTACATACGAGAATAAGGTGAAGAGCTGCATCAGCAGCGTGTTGACAGCCAGAATGATTTCGCCCTGCGAGGCTCCTGCCGAAGTGAAGAACAACGTGACTGCCACCAGACAAAGTACGCAGAAAAATATCCCTATTCACTTGGAAGAACCGGAGCATCACCCCTTTCTCCCAGATACCTGCCTCTTCTCCCCCTTTAATTTTTAATTTATAATTTTTAATTTCCCACAATCTTTTCAGCCTGCCGTAGTTGTGCATCCAAAGGGCAATGCCCATCAGGAAGCCGGCATATTGGGCAATCAACGTCCCCAAAGCTACTCCTTCTACTTTCATCCCACATAGATAAACCAGTCCGAGGCTAGCAATGATATTGACCACATTCTGTGTGATGGCTATATACATGGGGATACGCGAATTCTGCATGCCGATGAACCATCCCGTCAGTCCGTATAGCCCCAGCATGGCAGGTGCACCCCAGATGCAGATATGGAAATAGAGCGTTGCCATTTCTCTGACTTCATCCGTGGGATGGATGAGAAGGAAGGCTCCCTGCCTGATAGCGTTTGCAGCAGGATGAGACAGAATGCGACTGCCAGGCCTATGCCCACGGAACGCAACAGTAGGCGGACCACCTCCGGCAAATCCCGCTTACCGAATGCTTGCGAGGTCATTCCGCTGGTACCCATCCTCAGAAAGCCGAATATCCAGTAGATGATATTGAACAGCATGCCACCCACGGCAATAGCGCCTATGTAGGCGGGCGAACCCAGATGGCCGACGATGGCTACATCAATCAGGCCGAGCAGCGGCACGGTGATGTTCGATACGATGGAAGGTAAGGCTATTTGCAGTATTTGTCTGTCTCTGGGCTTCATTTATATTATTTAATTCATTAAGGTCGGCAAAGTTAACTATTTTTCTACTTTCAACTATTGATGGTTGCCGTAAAAATGCGTAGTTTTGTAGGTAGATTTCTATGAGACTGATTGGGCTGTTAAACTATATATATACACTAAAAATGAAACCTTAACGTTGCTTTTCTCCTTGTTCTTGATGTGTCCGCTGTCTGTCTGGGGACAGTCGGCAGATGAGTTGCTTTCGAAAGTGTCCGATGCACTTTCCGAGGGTAAAGATGACTATGCGGTGAGTTTGTTTCGCCAGGCGGCAAATGCCGGTGAGGATAGGACGGAAATGTTCTACTGGACCAATGTGGACAAGAGCAGTGAGGTGGCTCCCCGTCTTGCGGATGTGCTGGCTGTGCACTACAAGGAAATGCGGAATTACGATAAAGCCTACCTCTTCTATAAGGAGTTCTTGCAGCGTCATCCCGAAGACGTACCTGCACTTGTCTCTTGTGCCGAAATGGAGATGATGCGGGGAAAGGAGAAAGATGCCTTGAAAACCTATGAAAAGGTATTGATGCTGGATGCCGACAATCTCCAAGCCAATATTTTCTTAGGAAATTATTATTATCTCCAAGCCGAGAAGGATAAGAAGAAGCTCGAAGAAGACTATAAAAAGATAACTTCCCCCACAAGGATGCAGTATGCACGCTATCGCAACGGATTGTCAGACGTGTTCACCAATAGCTACGGCAAGGCTAAGGCATACCTGCAACGCGTGCTTCAGGTATTCCCCTCCATGGAAGCAGGCAATACGCTGGAAAAGATAAAGAAGATGGAGCTGGAGCTGAAATAGCTGTCCGCATTCCGACTAATAGGAAGGGGCTGTTTGTCTCTTATTTCTCTCCGGTCTCTTTTAATCTCTTCAGATATTCCGAAGGTATGCAGCCGAATTCTTCCTTGAAGCATTGCCGGAAGTAGAACAGATTGTTTATACCTACCTTGAATGCTATTTCCGAAATGTTGTATTTGCCTTCCAGCAGGTATTGCTCGGCGTGTTTCATCCTTATCTTGCGGACATATTCGTTGGTGGAAAGTCCGGTAAGCGCTTTCATCTTGCGGTAGAGGGTGGAATTGCTCATGCACATTTTATCCGAAAGATAGCTGATGTCTATTTTGTCTGAAGAAAGCCGTTCCTCTATCAGCTGGTTTATCTTGTGGATAAACTCGTTGTCCAGCTTGTTGAGCGATTCTGTAATGACAGCCGCTTTATTGCTTATGGCGGCATTGGCGCTGAAATGGTTTGCCAGGTTGCGCCGCGACTGGAGCAGGTTTTCTATACGGCTATGCAGCAGGCTGGCGCTGAACGGTTTGGTGAGGTAGGAGTCGGCACCTACCTGGTAGCCTTCCTCTTTGTCGCGCAGCGAGTCTTTGGCTGTCAGCAGTATAATGGGTATGTGGCTGGTGCGCACGTCTTTTTTTCAGCTCACGGCACATCTCGTTTCCGTCCATTACCGGCATCATAATGTCACTGACGATGATGTCAGGTATTTCTTTCAGGGCGCTTTCCTTGCCCAGCTTTCCGTTGGCGGCAGTCTTTACTTCAAAGTGGTCGGAGAAGGATTCGGCTATATAGTCGCAGATGTCCGGATTGTCTTCCACTACCAGCAATATGGGTTTGTCGCTGGATGAAACTTGATTTACTTGTGCCTCTTCTATATGCTGGACGTTGCTTTCCTTTTCCTGCGAATCGGCATGCAGTGCCTGCGGGTAACTGTTGTCGGTAAGCAGGCTGACGTAGAAGGTACTACCTTGATTGGGAGCACTCTCTACGCGGATTTCCCCTTCGTGTAGGGCTACGAGGTTTTTCACCAGAGAAAGTCCGATACCGGTACCCGAAGCCTGGTGTTTGCCGCCTTCCTGGTAATAACGGTCGAATATGTGGGGTAGTGCCTCCGGCTTGATACCGTATCCCGTGTCGCTGACCCGGATTTCCGTATAGTTCACTTCGGCACGTTCCACCTGTCGGATACCGATGCTGATGCTACCCTTTTCCGTGTACTTTAGGGCATTGGATATCAGATTGTCCAGGATGGTCTGGACTAATTTCCTTGTCGAAGTATATAGGCATATGCTCTTTCTCCACCACCAGCCGGATATCGACGGCTGGCTTCCGGTTCAGTTCCTTGTACTTCAGGCCTATCTCGCGGATAAGGGGTACGAGGTTGTCCCGGCTCACGCAGAGTTTCTTGTTCTGGGTCTCGGTCTTTCTGAACTCCAATATCTGGTTGATGAGGTTCAGTAGCCGGATGGCACTTTGGTGAATGACGGATATCTTCTGTGCGTCTTTGGTGGATAGTGTATCACTTTTCTGTATGTCTTCCAGCGGACCCAGTATCAGCGTAAGCGGGGTGCGCAGTTCATGGGTGATGTTGGTGTAGAAGCGCAGGCGTTCGTTGTTCAGTTCCTGCTCGTGTTCGTGGCTCTGCTTCTCCAGTTGGTACAGTGCTTCAGCATCCAGTCTTTTCTTGTAGGCATAGAGTATAGAGAAAAGGATGATAAGGGACAGCAGGATATAGAATGACTTTGCCCACCAAGTAAGCCAAAGGGGTGGGGCGATGCGGATGTTCAATGAGGTGGTTGCGTCCGACCATGCTTGGTTGCGCATGCGCGTTTTCACTTGGAACTGGTATTTCCCGGGAGGAAGATTACGAAAGGTGACATTATTGGGTCTGTAAGCGTATACCAGGAGTTCTCGAGTCCTTTCAGCATATAGGCATATTCCACTTGGTTGACCAGGGCATAGTTCTGGATGTTGAACCGGATACTGAAACTATTCTGTGTATATTTCAGTTGCACGTTCTTCTGTCCGTTTAAGGCAATGGTGCTCTGTCCGTTTTCCGGTTTGTTCAGCGGGTCGGTAATTTCAATGTTGGTGATGAATGCGGGCGGTGATTTGCGTTCCTGCAATACAACTTCCGGGTTGAAGTAGCACAGACCGTTTATAGAGCCGAAGTAAAAGTTGCCGTCTTGTCCGTAGGTTACACTGCCCCGACTGAAGCTTCCCATGGGGAGGTTGTCGTGATAGTCGTAGTTATAGAAAATGTCTTTACTGTCCACAAGACAGCTGATACCTTTGTTGGTGCTCACCCAAATATTTCCTGCCTTGTCCTCACCGATGGCTTGTATGTGGGTGTTAGCCAGTCCGCTTTCACGTTGGTATACTTTGTAGTTTCTGTCTGTCAGGGAGGGGAAGCATACCAAACCTTCACCCGTGGCCACCCACAACCGCTTTCTGCTGTCTTCGTAGAGAGCATTGATGGTATTGGAGGGGAATTTGGCCAGGACGTTGAAGAGCTGGATGCTTTGGAGTTGAGGGTCATAGAGGCCCAGGCCTCCTCCGAAGAATCCTACCCATACTTGGTCTTCGGAATCCTTCAGCACACAGCGGGCCAGATTGTTCTCCAGATTGTAGTGTGCCTTGATTGTCTTGCTGTCACAATCTATAAGATAGACGCCTTCGCTGGTTCCGACCCAAATGTTTCCCTGCTTGTCTTCATGAAAGGAACGTACGTCAGTGCGTGACTTGTCTTCGGAGAAAATCTGCCGGAAGCTTTGGCTCTTGGGATTGTAGTAGGCTATTCCTCCATAAAAAAGTCCGAACCATAATCCTCCCTTCGAGTCGCACAAGGCTGCCTGCACCGTATTGCTTCTGAATTTCTTGTTGTCAGCATTGTATATGGCTATTCGTCTTCCCTTGTTGAATACGTTGATTCCTCCTCCATCGGTTCCTATCCAGAGGTTACCGGCTTTGTCCATACAGACACCGGAGGCTATTTTACTGTTCAGGCTGTTGTTGGTGGATGGAAAAGGAGAATATTTATAAGTGCTGAAGAGTGACGGCTCGCGTTTTATGAAGTTGATGCCGCCTCCCCAGGAACCTGCCCATACATTACCGAAGGAATCTTGGAGCAGGCAACGGATACTGGAGTTGGACAAGCCGTATTCATCGTCTCCCTCCCGGATAGAAAGCGCATGAATCTGGTCTGACGAACGGAAAAGCTGTTGGGACAAATCCACTACGGCAATGCCGCCGAATTCCATGGCTATCCAAAGTCTGTTGTCATCCAGTTGACGTATATCATATACACGGTACGATATGCAGTTGGTTTTGTCGTCGAAGGGGATGAAACTTTCCGCTTCCGGGTTAAACAGTACCACTCCTCTATCGGTTCCTATCCATATGTTTCCGCTTTTGTCTTTGTAGACACATGTCACTTCGTTGCCGGGCAGGCTGTTGGGGGTTTGCGGCTCGTGTGTGAAGTTCTTGACTGTCTTGTCTTTTATGGAAAGTATACTGAATCCCCGGTCCACATGCCCGATATAGAGTAGTCCGTTACCGCCGTCTATGGCAGACCAGATATGGTTGCTTGCAAAACCCGGTACGGTTTCGGTATTGTAATGGGTGAATTGCCCGGTTTGCTTGTCAAAATAGTCCACGCCTTTCCAATAGGTGCAAATCCATAGGTTACCGTCGGAGGCGGCAATGATTTTGGTAATGTCGTCCGTAACCAGGCTTTCAGGGTTGTTTTCGTTGTGTCTGTAAGTGATGAATGAATCGTTGGCATAATTGTATGCATTGATTCCGCACGCTGGGTTCCTATCCATAAGATGGAGTCGACGGGATCGTCCAGCAGACAGTTCAGTTCGTTGCCGGTGATGCTTTGCTTGCCGGTTGTTTCTTCTTTATAATAGGTAAGGAAGCGTATTCCGTCGAATTTATTTAAACCCTCTTCTGTGGCAAACCATAGAGAGCCCCGTTTGTCTTGGGCTATGCTTACCACATGGTTGTTGGACAGCCCTTCACGGATACTCAGATGTTTTATGGTATATGGCTGCGCGGATAGCAGGAATGGCAGGCATAGGAAAATGGAAAGTAGAATCTTCTTCATAACGGGTCGTTTTTCATTGCATGAGTCAAAAGTACAAATAAAATCTTTAGATGATGTGCACAAATCGTGCATTGACAGATTTATATGCCTTCTCTGCAAGATTTATACAGCTGTTGAATCGAAAATTGGCATATGTTTGCATTGCCGATTATTATAAATCGGAACAAAATGTACTTTTTTGTTTAACTTTAATAATAATATTTATGAAGAAGCATTTCTTTAACGCCACTTTCTGGGCGTTATTATCGCTGGCTTTATGGACTACTGGATGTAGTGACGATGACGGATACTCTGATGTAGACGGGCAGATTCCGACAATGACATTGGTGACGGATCATATTGAATCCGGTGCCGGCCATCGTTTTACCATTGAAGGTTCGTTGGCTGACCAGGATGGAATTGTATCCGTCAATCTGCAATGTGCCGATCTTTATCTGAACAAGACCATTGATTTGGTCGAAATCTATGGAGCTCCCCAAACGGAGTATGAGTTGAGCTATTCTTATGACCTCAAGCGTGATGAAATCGGTGAACGCTTCACCGTGAAAGTGACCGTAACAGATGCGGGCGGGCGTGAAGTGTCGCAGGATGTGTTGATAACGATGGATGGGGACTTTGAGAATCCTACATTTACAATTGCCCCTGGTAAGGAGGTTACCGTACTGATAAAGGATGAAACAAAGTTCAACCTGAATTTCACGGTGAAAGATGACCGCATACTGGATTATGTACTCATTGAGATTCCTGGGGTAGAAGGTTTTGAAAGCCGCCGTATAGAGGCTGGCGGGCAATCTACTTTGAGCTTTACGGAGAAGATTATTCTGCCTAATGAGGTGAAAAGTTACGATGTGACTTTGACGGCTGTGGATGCCAGAGGCAATCAGACAGTGACCAATAGTACCATCAGTGTATCTGAAATGCCTGACTTCCCCAAAATGTATCTGGCCGATGTGGCAACCGTAGAGGAATTGAACAGTGATATTTTCGGTGTACCGATGGTGATTAACCATACGGGCGAGTACCAATATCGTGCACGTTATTATAATAAAGCTGCCGGTACGGAAATTTTCTTCTTACCGCAAAAGACAGACTTTACTCCTATCTGTTTTGGCCTTGATCCGGAGGATAATACAAAACTGACGGATGACCCGGAAACGGCTAAACCTATTGTCTTGGATGAGGCTGGTGTTTATTATGAAATAGACATCAATGTGAAAGAGTCTACTTATAGTATGCGCACGTACTCGGTGACAGAGGCTACAAATCCGATGAAATATGAATATGGAAAGCCTTGTTTTGACCGTTGGGAGAATGGGGAATCGTTCATTGATTTCTATATCGGTTGGGGAGGTTCTCCTCAGGATGCGGGAAATCAGTTGTTTGCCCAGGATAAAAATAATCCTCATCTTTTCTATTATCCGGAAAATGGAACTTGGACGCTGGAAGCCGGTGAAGAAATGAACTTCATCATATCCAATTATCATCCCGACGGATGGTGGGATCATGTGGAATGGCGGTGTGACGACTCTCAGAATGTAGAGAAGTTGGTTACTTCAGTAAGAAAGGGGATGTGAATCCTAATTGGGAAGGCACCAATCAGCGTTGGGAAGACGGCTCGATGGTAGGTGACAACTGGATGAAGCCTACGGTTACGGTGACCGGCAACTACCGCTTTGAGTTTGACGCGCATTTGGGTCGCGGCAAGATTGTTCCTGCTAATTAAAAAGTAACATTAGATTTAAGATATGAAAAAGCAAATTCTATTATTATGTCTTGCGCTGATAAGCCTTTGCGGTTATGCGCAGCAGATAACGGTTAAGGGTGTGGTGACTTCGGCCACCGACCAGCAGCCGTTGATTGGAACTACAGTTCAAGTGAAAGGTACCGGTACGGGTACAATTACCGGTATCGACGGTGATTATACATTACCCAATGTAGACAAGAATGCAGTGTTGGTATTCTCTTCTATTGGTTTTGAGTCTCAGGAAATAGCTGTAGGTGGACGTACTACGATTAACGTGGTACTGAAGGAGGCTGCGGAATTACTGGATGAAGTGGTGGTTATCGGTTATGGTGCTGTGAAAAAGAGCGATTTGACCAGTTCTATTGCTACAGTAAAAGGCGATGAAATCACTGAAACCGTGACCGGTAATGCTATGGATGCTTTGCAGGGTAAGGTAAATGGTGTACAAGTCACCAGTGGTGGTGGCCCTGGAGCTACTCCGAAGGTGCTGATTCGTGGTGTAACTACCGTAAACGGTACGAATCCGTTGTATGTAGTGGATGGTATGCCGGTAGGTGACAATATCAACTTTCTGAATAGTAACGATATTGCTTCCATGGAAGTATTGAAAGATGCTTCGGCTGCCGCTATCTATGGTACACGTGCATCAAACGGTGTCATCCTGATTACTACAAAGAAAGGTAAGACTGGTAAAGCCCGCATCAATTGGAATTCTTCTGTTGGTTTCCAGACCGTGGCCAAACCTAATATTGCCGGTGCGGCTGAATATAAAGAGGTGTTCAATACCCGTTATACGAATGATGGCCTTTCTTCTATCTGGAACGATACGGGTGCTACGACCAATCCCGGTGGTACAGACTGGTGGGATACTGTAGTCAATAAAACAGCTTTGGTGCAGAACCATTCACTTAGTGTTGCCGGTGGCTCAGAACAGTTTGTTTATAACTTTAGCGTGGGCTATTATCGTAACAACTCACAGTTTGATGTAGGTTATTGGGATAAGATAAATATCCGTCTGAATACTGAATATACATTTAATAAGTATGTAAAATTGGGAGTTGATATTGCTCCACGTGTCGAATCATGGGATGATACCCCAAACCAGTTCTCGGCAGCCATGGCTATGGACCCGACAACTCCGGTATTCCGTCCGCAGGACCAATGGGAGGATAATGAGTACAACAACTATCAACGCTCTTACAACAACCAGGAGTGGAATCCCGCCGGTTCAATTGCCCGTAGCAATGCTCATTCTCACGAGTTGGGTGCCATTCTGAATACCTATCTGCAGGTAACCCCGATAGAAAAGCTGACGTTGCGCACCCAGTTCGGTGCCAATGCACACTATCGCCGTTCTGATTCATTCGTTCCGAAGTTCAATATGGATCCGTTGGAGAAACAAGACTTGAACGAAATCACCCGCCGCAATCAGGAGTGGTTTGACTGGAACTGGACGAATACAGCCACTTACATGGACACTTTCGCTGAAAAGCACAACTTGAATGTAATGGCTGGCTTTACTGCCGAACGTTTTGCATGGTACAATACTCAGGCACGGCGTGATAATGTTCCCAATAATCTGGACCAGATGCAGGAAGTGAATGCCGGACAGCAGGGTACGGATGAGGCCAACGGTGAAACCACTTACAATACACTGGTTTCTTTCCTGGGCCGTGTCATGTATAACTACGATAACCGTTACTACATTTCGGCATCTCTCCGTGCCGACGGTTCCTCCCGTTTCCCGAAGGCAGCAAGTATGCCCTCTTCCCGTCTGTTTCCGCTTCCTGGCGTGTCATCAGTGAGGCATTTATGCAGGACCAGGACATCTTCAGTGACCTGAAGCTTCGTGGAGGCTGGGGCCGTGTAGGTAATCAGAATATCAACAATAATGCTACCCTTACTTTGTTGAGCGAAACCCAATACTATTATGGCAATACGTTGGCAAATGGTTACTTCGTGTCTACAGTAGGTAACAACCAGTTGAAGTGGGAGACTGTGGAAGATTGGAACGTAGGTGTGGATATGTCATTCCTTGATTCACGTTTGGGTGTAACATTCGAATATTTCCAGAAAAAGTCCATTGACATGCTTTACCAGAAACAGAACATCCTCTCTTTGGGATATGATAACTGGAACAGCCAGATTTGGATGAACATCGGTAGTATGCAGGCCCGCGGTTGGGAAGTGGGACTTACCTGGCGCGATGAAATCGGCAAGGATTTCTCTTACGATCTTGGTCTGAACCTTTCTGCCGTGCGCAACAAGGCCATCAAGTTCTCGGGCGACGGTCCTATCAATGTCGGTGGATTCAATAGCGACCAGATTATCCGTAATGAAGATGGTGGTTTTATCTCCCGTTTCTACGGTTACGTGCCGATGGCTTGTTCCAGAATTGGGAAGAGGTGTATGCGCACACTGACGAACACGGAACACTGATTCAGCCAATGCAAAACCGGGAGACATCCGCTTCAAGGACCGGGACCATAACGGAGTGCTCGATGCCAATGACAAAGATTATATCGGCAATCCTTATCCTGATTTAATGATGGGTCTGAATATTGGTATGCGTTATAAGAACATTGATTTTGCAGCCAATTTCTATGGTACGTTCGGTAATGATATTTACAATGTTACCAAAGGAAGGTACTCCGGTTCAGGTGGACAGAATGTCTGGGCAGGTACACTGGAGAAAGCATGGCATGGCGAGGGTACCGGCAATGATATTCCCCGTTTGTCGAGCAATGACTTGAACCTGAACTATAGCCGCGTTTCCAGTTTCTATGTGGAAGATGGTTCCTACTTGCGTTGCAAGCTGTTGCAGATAGGCTATACGCTTCCTAAGAAATGGGTTGGAGGTGCTGACTTGCGTCTTTCCTTCTCTGCACAGAATCCGTTTACCATTACCGGTTATTCGGGAATGGACCCGAACGCCCGATGGTTGACGGTACTACCGACAGCTCTGGCAGTGCCATCAATACCGGTATTGACAACGTGGCTTATCCTAATCCGAGAACATTCTTGTTTGGCATTGACTTCAAATTTTAATTCTTGATTATCCATGAAACGAATATTTACAATAGTAGTTCTGATTGCTTCGCTGGTGTTTACCTCTTGCGAGGACTTCCTGACCGAAGACGTACGTGGGCAATTGAACGTGGACACTTATTATAAGTCCATAGAAGAGTGTGAATCCGCAGTCACGAGCTGTTATCAGGCCATGACATATGGAGGATGGTGGCAAATCAACACCGTGTGGTTACTTTCCGAAATGTGTGGAGATGATGCCTGGATGGGGAATACCTCTCAGTCTCAGAGTGATTATATCTCATTGGCGCATTATCAGGGAAACGGTGCCAGCAATGGCCCTATCTCCAATTTTTGGCAGTACCGTTACAAAGGTATTTTACGTTGTAACATAGCCATAGATCGCATTGCGGCTCTCGAAACCCAAGAGACAGAAACCAGAGACCGTCTGGTGGCAGAAGCCCGTTTCCTGCGTGGCTACTATTACTTCGAATTGGTGAGAAATTTTGGCGGGGTGCCCTTGATGACCAGTTTCCAAATGCCGGAAGAAGTGGAGGGAACAGAACGTGCTACGCAGAAGCCGTGTACAAATTCATAGAGGATGACCTGATGGCAGCTGCCGAAATACTGCCGCAACGCAGTACTGCGCAAGTAGGGCATGCTACCCGTGGCGCCGCTTTAGGATTATTGGGTAAAGTGTACCTCTATCAGGAGAAATGGCAGGCTGCCCATGATGTGTTGAAGACTGTGATAGATGAAGGCGAATACCAATTGCTTCCCGATTTCGGGCAGGTATGGAATGTCGACTATGACAACAGTGCGGAGAGCCTTCTGGAAATCCAGTATGAATATCATCCACTTTGGGCTTAGGAGGGGCGCTTGCTACGGTAACCGGTGCCCGTAATGGTCCTGGTGATGGTTGGAGCTGGTGTCAGCCTACGGCAAATTTGGAGCAAGCTTATATTGAGGCCGGTGATACGGAACGTTTGAAATGGACAATAATCAAGTCGGGCTGTACGGAAATTGCCGGCGAAGACCAATTCGAGGATTTCATTGACGCAAGCAAAGCGTTGAATAAGTATCAGGAATATCTTGATAAATATGGTTGGGACCCCAATTGCTATATTATCAATCCCGCTGACCATAAGTCTGCGCGTATCATCCGCAAGTATTTCCTGCCGATGAAATATCGTGCTCAAGGCGATGCAACGGCTTACGCCACGGACAAGAGTCCTTTGAATCACCGCATTCTGCGTTATGCCGATGTCCTTTTAATGTATGCTGAGGCTTGCAATGAACTGGGTGATGACGCTTCTGCCCGCGATGCTCTCAATCAGGTGCGCAGACGGGCCAAGTTGGATGACGTTACGGCAAGTGGAAAGGCATTGCAAAGTGCCATTCGCCTGGAGCGCCGTTTGGAATTGGCTTTCGAGCAGAACCGTCTGTATGATATCCGCCGCTGGACTGATACAAATGGTAAAAAGATGATTAGCAATATCCTGGGACCGAACGGTTCCTTTGTGAAGTGGAACACTGAAGAGGCTACCCGTGACGCTCTTGAGTGGGAAAATCAAGGTGAAGCAAGTGACAAAGGCATCACTTTCAATGAAAACCGCGACATGGTGTTCCCCATTCCTTTGTACGAAATCACGATGTCCAACGGTTCCATTACCCAGAATCCGGGTTGGAATTAAACACATTCTGATGAAAGCAGATTGTTGCAGGAACTGATTATTCAATAGGTCTTTATATTCTGTCGCGGATAGTTTGCAATGGATTATCCGCGGCAGTTTTTTAATCCAAAATAATATCATGAATTTGAGACACATTTTTATTCTTCCGGCACTGCTTACCGCAATGGCTTGCAGCGATGATTCTCCCGTTACACCGGATACTCCCGACACTCCTGATGGTCCGGACATTACGAACAGCGTAGAGAAACTGGTGAGCATCGATGCCGGACAGACTTTCCAGACAATAGCCGGCTTCGGCGCTTCGGACTGTTGGACGCCAGCCTTTGTGGGCAAGTCATGGACTTCGCACCGTGCGGGGATTACGGAACTGCTTTTTTCCTCAGAGATTGTGGGCGGCAAGCCGAAAGGAATCGGCCTTTCCCAATGGCGGGTGAATCTTGGTGGCGGCAGTGCCGCGCAAGGTGAAGCCTGCGGCATCGAGGACAAATCCCGTCGTGCGGAATCCTATCTTACCGATGACTTGACGTACGACTGGACCCGTTGCGAGGGACAACGTTACTTCATGGACCGTGCCAAGGAGCTGGGATGTAACAATTTCGTTCTTTTCAGCAATACACCTCCCGTGCAGTACACCTATAATGGAAAAGGATTTTCCGCCAGAGGGGGACTTTCTAATCTGAAACCGGAACATTATGGTGACTTTGCAGGATATATGGCCGATGTAGCGGCCCGTTATACCGCTGAAGGCTATCACATAAGCCATATCTCACCCGTCAACGAGCCGCAGTACAACTGGGACAGCGGACAGGAGGGCAGTGGCTGGACCAATGACGAAGTGGCTGCACTGGCACGCGAGTTGGATATGTCGTTGGATGACCGGGGGCTTTCCACAGACATTCTCTTGGGCGAATCCGGTGATTGGGAGTATCTGTATAAAGTGAAAGGCGATGCCAACCGCAGTAATGTATTCTCAGCTTTCTTTACACCCGGCTCTTCCGCCTACGTGGGTGACTTGGCACACGTGAAGAATCTCATTTGCGGACACAGCTATTGGACTGACGGCACATGGGACGGTATGCGCAACGTGCGCAAGCAAGTGGCCCAGGCTGCCGGTCAGTATAATCTGGATGTTTGGCAGAGTGAATGGAGTATGCTGGGCGATAATTACAGCAGTTCCGAATTCGTGGGCTACGAGCAGGCTTCTGAGATGGATATCGCTTTCTACATGTCGAAGGTCATCCACAATGACCTCACTGTGGCTGGGGTGTCTTCCTGGAGTTACTGGACATCGATGGATGTTTCCCGTTGGGGCATAAGAACCGTTTTCTCTTGATTTCGCTGGTACCTGCTGGTGGCGAGTATGGTGATATAGAGCAGGAGGGAAGCTATCAGGCTACTGCCACTCTTTGGGTACTGGGCAATTACAGCCGCTTTATCCGTCCGGGATACCGCCGTATTGCCCTCGACTTGAACGAATCGCGTACTTTTTTCGGTTCCGCCTGGCTTTCTCCCGAGGGGGATAAGGTAGTGGCCGTCTATACAAACATGTCTGATAAGGCGGTTCGCTTAGGTGAAACGCATGTGGGATGGAGCAATGAAGCGAAGTCAATAGCTACTTATACAACTACCGGTAGCAAGAATCTGGTGGAAGGAACGGTGGCGGCAGGCAAGCAGGTGATTCTGGAAGCCAAGAGTGTGACAACCGTGGTGTATAGCCTGAAGTAAGGAATTAGTTTAACTTCAAAGAAAATCTATATGAAAATGTATTTTAAGAATAACAGGACTGCTCTTGTCTTCTTGCTGGCAATGCTGGCCGTTGCTCCGATAAAGGCGCAGGTGGCATTTGGCGATGCCGCAAAATTCAATGACGGATGGCTGTTCCGGCTGACGGACGACTCGGCTATTGTCCGGACTGACTATGACGACAGCGAATGGCGGAAGCTTTCTTTGCCACACGATTGGTCCATAGAGGGGCAATTGTCGCCCACACTGGCCAGTTGCACCGGTACCTGCCGGGTGGGATAGCTGGTATCGCAAACACTTCAAGGTTGAAGACAACGCAACACGTCATTATATCTATTTCGAAGGGGTATATAACCGGAGCGAGGTTACCTGAACGGGCATCTGCTTGGCAGGCGCCCCAACGGCTATGTATCGTTTCTTTACGACATGACCCCTTACCTGAAGGAAGGCGACAATGTGCTGGCTGTCCGTGTAGACCATAGCCGTTATGCCGATTCGCGTTGGTATACGGGGTCGGGCATCTATCGCGATGTATGGCTGGTGGCTGCTCCCGATACACATATTGCGCAATGGGGTGTGGGCTGGCATGCCGCTTCGCTGACAGACAAGCAAGCCGTCGTTGCGGTCGATGTAGAGGTGGAGAAGCACAAGGCAACTTCCGACAAACTGGAACTGAAGGCTTCACTGTACGATACTGCCGGAAAGCAGGTGGCACAACGCCGTGTGCGTGTTGCCGATGGAAAAGAGGGCATTGCCAAGCAAAGTCTTGACTTGAAAGTGTCCAAACCCCATCGTTGGAATCTGGATAATCCGTATCTGTATACATTGAAAACCGAATTGCTTGCCAATGGCAAACGCATTGACGGCAGTGAGACCAAAGTGGGACTGCGTACGCTGGAATTTGATGCCAACAAAGGTTTTGCCCTCAACGGCAACTGGATGAAGGTAAAAGGTGTATGCCTGCATCATGATGCAGGAGTGCTGGGTGCAGTAGTGCCGCCGGAGGTATGGGAACGCCGCCTGAATAACTTGAAAGGGATTGGCGTAAATGCCATCCGCATGAGCCATAACCCACAAGCCCCCGTTCTTTATGAACTGTGTGACCGCCTGGGATTTCTTGTAATGGATGAAGTCTCTGACGAATGGGAGTTTCCGAAACGCAAATGGGTACAAGGCTGGAATGTGGGTACTCCGAGTTATGACGGTACTTTCGACTTCTTCGAGGAGTGGATAGAACGGGACGTAACCGATATGGTACGTCGTGACCGCAATCATACCTGTATTTTCTTGTGGAGTATCGGCAATGAAGTGGATTATCCGAACGACCCTTATTCGCATCCCGTTCTTGATGGAGCTAAAATCAACCAGCCTATGTTCGGGGGCTATAAGCCGGATGCTCCCGATGCCATGCGCATCGGAACCATAGCAAAGCGTCTGGCTGCCTGTGTACGTGCCGTGGACACTTCCCGTCCCGTGACCGGAGCTTTGGCGGGTGTCGTGATGTCGAACGAGACGGAGTATCCCGATGCTGTGGATGTGGTGGGGTATAACTATACGGAAAACCGCTACGACCAAGACCATGCCACTTATCCGGACCGCATTATCTATGGAAGCGAGACGGGTTCGGGGCTTGATACCTGGTATGCCGTCCGCGACAAGGATTTCATCTTCGGGCAGTTCATCTGGACCGGTACGGATTATCTGGGTGAATCGGGCAGATGGCCGTCCCGCGGTTTGTACACGGGTTTGCTCGATTTCGGAAGTTTCCCCAAGCCACGCGGACATTTCCGGGCTTCGTTGTGGTGCGAGAATCCGGTCACGTATGCAGGAACATATCCGGTATATGTCCATCCCAAGCATCCCGAGCATGTATTCCTTTCGCCTGATGCATGGGACATCTGGAACTATGACGAGGGGCAGAACATACGTGTGGTGTGTTATACCAATGCTCCGCAGGCGCGTTTGCTGCTCAACGGCAGGGTGGTAGGCGAGATGAAACCTTATGATGAAAAGACCGGCATCATCTACTGGGATATTCCTTTCCGGGCTGGTGAGCTTCGTGCTGAGGGCTGCGATAAGGAAGGAAATGCCTTGTCGAGCTATTCCATCCGGACATCCGGACGTCCTTATGCCATCCGTGCCACGGCGGATCGCACTATTTTGTCCGCGACCGCGCCACTGCGCACATAACCGTAGAGGTGGTTGACGAAGAAGGTACTGTTGTGAAACTTGGCGACAATGAAATTACGTGTACAGTTGAAGGAGCGGCGCGTCTGCTTGGGCTCGAAGGCTCTGACAACAGTGACATGAGTGATTATACCGATAACCGTCACCGCGTATACCACGGGCGTTTGTTGGCTATATACAGACTACCGGAGGAGAGGGACCGGTTAAAGTAAAGTTTGCTTCCCCCCTTCTGAAAGGAACTGAAGTAAAGTTTGAAGTAGGGCAGTAGTACACTACTATGGACTTATGTTTGTGCCATCGTATTGGCACAGTCGTGCCAGTACGATGGCAAGGCTGTGCCAGTATGGTGGCACAACTTTGCCAATGCGATGGCACGGGTTGTGCATTTCTTACAGAATGTATTGCACTTCCTTGAACAGATATTCCCGTTCACTTCCTCCTTCATCCTCCAGCACGAACCGTCCGTCTTGCTCTACACGCAGCAACCGGGCAAGGAACTTGCCGTTGGCATCTTCATAAGGGTGCAATCCCCGGCGACGGAAAAGGGAGCGGGCATACCGTGTGGATATCTCGTCGGAGTAGACGGCGAAGTCCTCCATTTGGAGGCTGTTGTAGTAGATTTGTACACGTCTTAGGATATGGGCAAGGATTTCATAACGGTCGTGCTCCTTTCCGGTGATTTGTTTCAGTGAGACGGGGTTGGGAGCATCACTGTTGAAGACTTCCTGGTTGATGTTGATACCGATTCCGGCAATGCTGCGCCTGATATGATGTCCGGAAAGGTCGTTCTCTATCAGTATGCCGCAGATTTTCTTGTCTTTCCAATAAATGTCGTTCGGCCATTTGATGGTGATTTCATCAGACCATCTGCTCAGCTCTTCCTTAATGGCGAGGGAAACGATTTGTGAAAGGATGAACTGCCGGCGGGCTTCCAGAAAAGAAGGGTAGAGTACAAAGCTGAAAAGCAGGTTCTTGCCTTCTTCAGCTTCCCAGGTGTTGCCGCGCTGGCCTTTACCGGCAGTTTGGAACTCGGCAGTCACGGTTGTTAGTTCGGCAACGGATTCTTGCAACTGGTTGCAAAGCTGGCTGAGGTATTGGTTGGTCGATGCCGTCTCGTCCAATGCCACCAGCGGGAACGGGAATGTGTCAGGGCAGGGCTTCATATTCGGTACGCATTTTTTTGGTGAACTTCTTCAATACTTCTTCCACGGAGTGGTCTATCAGTTGCTTCAACAGTTTGTCGTCGACGTCACCGTCAAGGAACACCTGGTTCCAGTACTTTTTGTTGAAGTGATAGGCACCTTCGATGGCAACATAGTGCTCCCGCAGTTCGAGTGCATATTCGGGGTCGCATTTCAGACAAATCTTGTTGGCGCTTTCCAGGTCGATAAGTGCAAACATTTTATTCATGACTTTCATCACGAGCGAGTATTCGTCAAACGGAAAGCATTCCGTGACGGCTTTTTTGCTGAGGCAATATTCGCGGGCGGTTTCGATGTCCATGATGGTATTTACGGTTTTACGGTTTACAATTTACGATTGAAATAACTCTTGCTTGTCAATTTTCAACTCTCAGAACATCGGCGGATAGAAGGCTTCTTTGAGATGCTCTATCCTGAATGCACCCGGTTCGCCTACAGCCGTTATGATGTCGAAGCGGACGGGTGCATCCAAGCAGAAGTGCTTGATATAGGCATCGGCCGCTACGACAATACGTCGTATTTTCTGCCAGTTCACGGCATCCTGCGCTCAATGTAATCCGTATTGCTACGGGTTTTCACTTCCACAATAATCAGTTCCTTATCTTTGTCGGCTACAATATCCAGCTCAAGGTGATTCTTCCGCCAGTTACGGTCACGTATGGTGTAACCGTTCTGTTCCAAGTATTTGGCAGCGGCGTCTTCACCGGCTTTTCCAAGAATATTGTGTGCACTCATTATTCTGCGTGTCTGGCAGGCATCAGCATACCGTCGTGTCCAGGACGGAAGATAGCGGGCAACTTATAAGTTTTACCATCCAATGTATTGACCACTGCACTGCGCGTTTGGGGGGCTGGATTTGTACCGGTAATCAGTTCAATGGCCTTGGCATACAGAGGTTCTTCATTGTTTCCATAATCTTTATGAATATAGAATACACCTTGTTCGTTATAAGGATTGGTTTCATCCATCAATATATCGGGTTCAAATCCTTTTTCATACTCCCCGAATCCTTTGGCGTTATAGCTTGGAAGGTGATAGGAACAACACGATATGTGTTATTCCGGACAGTGTACTCCTCATATTCCATACCTACGTTCTTACCAGTGGTCTTTTCACCTATAAGTATTACGTCCAAATCTATTCCTTCTAAGGAATTAATGACGAGTTCACTGGCAGAGGCCGTTCCATTTCCGACAAGGCAGTAGACGCGGGGAAGGTTGAGGCTTCCGGCTGATAAGGAAGTACCCAAGTTGGGATAACTGGAGTATGCAAATAATTCATCTTCCCGTTTGTTATTGAGTTTTGCCATTCTTTCATCATTGTATCGTAAACTGCTGAATACTTTACCTTGAGAGGCAGTACCGGCAATACAAGTTGCTATCAGATTAGCCGACATGGTATGCCACCACCATTGTACCGCAAGTCCAGAATCAAATCTGTGACGTTCTTGTTTTTAAAATCTTTGAAAACATTGAATAATTCTTGGTCAAAGCCTGCCTCGAACCCAGAATAAACGAGGTAACCGATTCTATGTCCTTCTATATCTTCCTTGACATTACTGAAGATGACGGGGTTGTTGTATGTGGCTTTGGAAGTTATGGTGTATTCCTTTTGCCCGGTAATGGTGCCTCCTTCTACGACATCTTCTGTCAAAGTATAGTTGATAGTTGCATCTGGTGACAATATGTCGTAATAGAAGTTATTAATATTGTTATTATTTATCTTCTTTCCATTTATCAGGCTTATCATTGCTCCTCGTTTGAGTCCAGCTTCGGAGGCCAGTGAATCGGGATATACACCTTGGAGGCAGAAATAAATGGTATTTTCTGCTTGTGTGCCAATGCTTATGGGGGTTATACCGGTGATACCGAAACTATATGCCAGTTCCTTGTTTACAATTTTGGTGGTACGGGTTGAACTAATATTGGGCAATAGCTGGATATAAGAGAAAAGATTATAATATGTCTTGCCGTCGCTACCGACATATGTTTTTTTATCCAATGTATTGGTAGTCATACTTCCCAATGCATCATAGAAGAAGTCTTCATAGCCTTTGTTATGGTCAAGATTCAACGTTTTGTATTCATCGTTCCAGAGATACATTTCCCTCAGATATTCATCAACTTTTGCGTTAATCTCCATATCTTCAGTGGTTTGGGGAACACTGGTCCCCTTTTGTGTAACTTCAAAACTTGCAGGAGAATAGCCGTCTATATTAATGGAAATTCTGGCTGTCCGGTTGGTGGTGGAACTTGTACTTACAGATAATTTCAAGGTGCTTTGTCCTTTTGTACCCGAGGTCGTATTCAGTTTGCACCAATCCGCTCCTGAGGTGACGGAAGCTACCCATTTGGCTGCAGCATTGAAGCTTACAGACAACTCATTATCCTGGCTGATCTCCAGGGATTTTCCCTCTGTCCAACTCTGATTGGTTATGCCGGTATTAAGTTTATTATCGTCATCGTCACTACATGAGATAAAACTTATACTGAACAATGTGAGTAGAAAGAAACTAAGATAATTTACATGTTTCATACCTTTTAAATTTAGAACTCTCCAAAAATACGTTTTTAATTACTAAATTAAAATGTTTTTAAGAAATACTTTAAGTTTACCGGTCAAAAAAATATTTCAGTGCTATTTAAGTGTTTCCGATATAAAAATTACGTAGGTTCGTTTTGTTTTTACAGAAGTAAAAGTAATTTTGCAGGAAATATGAGAAAGAGAGATAAAACGTGTGCGAAAGCAACGCCCGAAGAACCGAAACGCGAGCAGCGCATGGTATGCCTGATGAGCGAGGAAGAGCAGCGGATTGTGGACCGTTATCTGGAGAAATACAAGATAACGAACAAGTCGCGTTGGCTGCGGGAGACTATTCTCATGTTTATCCATAAGAATATGGAAGAGGATTATCCTACTTTGTTCGGTGAGCACGACATGAGGAGGTGAAAATTAAAATTAAAGGGGGTGGCGTTGGACGATAGCTATTATATGAAGCAGGCTGCTTTTGGAAGCCATAAGGCCGGTGAACGGGGAGAAGTTCCCGTAGGTGCAGTTGTGGTGTGCAAGGACCGTATCATAGCTCGTGCCCATAATTTGACGGAGACTTTGACGGATGTCACCGCCCATGCCGAGATGCAAGCCATTACCGCTGCCGCTGCAACTCTTGGCGGCAAATATCTGAATGAATGTACTCTCTATGTCACAGTGGAACCCTGCGTGATGTGTGCTGGTGCCATTGCCTGGGCGCAGATGGGACGTCTGGTGTTTGGTGCTGAAGATGAGAAAAGAGGGTATCAGCGCTATGCCTCGCAGGCATTGCATCCCAAAACACAAGTAGTAAAAGGAATTCTGGCAGATGAATGTGCCGCCTGATGAAAGAGTTCTTTGCCGCCAAGCGCAAATAATCTCTAATCCTTTATCCCTAATCTCTACTCTTTGATTTCTTCAAAATCCACATACTCTCCCTCGTCTTTGGAGAACAGTTTCTTGTGGCGGGGGCGTATTTCACCTTCTTCAGTTTGTGCCTCCTCAGACGATTGTCTATTATCATTGTAGGAATACCCTCCCGGCTGGTAATTACCATTTCCTTTTGGTAGGGACCGGAGTTGGAGGAAGTACGGCGTCCGCCCAATCCGAATATGTTCCGGATGACAGTACCGATAATGCTGAGGCCAATGAGCAGAATGGCAATTATGATGATGAATAAAAATCCTAAAATATGAAACATGGGCTAATGTCTTTTTATGTGTTCGTTTTCTGCGAACTTCAATACAACAACCGTGCCAAAGATTTGTTTATTTACTTTTCCTTGTAATAAGCGAAAGCAGTATATACCAGACGATGATTGCAGAAAAGCTGCAGATTCCCAAGAAGATGAGGAACGGAATGCAGACAAGCAGGAAAATGAAGCTTGTTTTATTGTCTTTCCATGACAGATTCTTGAATTTGAGTGAGAACATTGGAATCTCCGATACAAGCAGCCATGAGAAAAGGCAGACCAGCAGCAACAGATAAACCGGATGGAAATTGCTGCTCACCAGCCAGTCGTGAGCGCCGTCACCAATGAAGCCCAGAACAAGGCGTTTGCCGGGACGGGAAGTCCTACGAAAGAGCTCGTCTGGCGGGTATCGTTGTTGAACTTGGCAAGCCGCAGTGCAGAGAATACGGACAAAAGAAATGCGAGATAGGGGAAAACGCCGGCCAAGCTTTCCATTGCGCCCGAATAGTCCATTTCCTTGAACAAGGAAAATACAATCAGGGAAGGGGCCACTCCGAAACTGACATCATCTGCCAGAGAATCCAAATCCTTGCCGATAATGGAGTGTGCGTCCAGTGCACGTGCCATCATGCCATCGAAGAAATCGAATACGGCACTGAAGATAATGAAAGCGAGTGCCCATTCATATCTGGCTTCGAATGCCATGACACAAGCAATACACCCGGAGAATAGGTTCAGGCAGGTCAGAGTATTTGGAATATGGCGGGTAATGCAGTTTGCCATTGTTGTTCTTTTATTATTTAAGTTTGGCTATCACAGTCTGATTGCCGGTAGTCAGTTGTCCTAGTTTAACGAATACTTCGGTGCCCAACGGTAGAAAGACATCCACGCGGGAGCCGAATTTGATGAAACCCATATGTTCGTCAATATAGCATTCCTCGCCCGGTTCGGCATAGGTCACGATGCGGCGCGCCATGGCTCCGGCTATCTGTCGTGCCATAATCTCCACGCCTTCCGGAGTTTCTATTACTACGGTGGAACGCTCGTTGTCGGTGCTGGCTTTGGGCAGCCACGCTTTCATGAACTTTCCGTTTGGTGCCATACCTTCTTTACCGTGCCGTCTACCGGATACCAGTTGGCGTGTACATTGACCAGACTCATGAATATAGATACCATGATACGGCGGTCGTGGAAGTATTCGTTTTCCTCCACTTCTTCCACCACTACGATTTTACCGTCGGCAGGAGCTACCACGACTTTCTCCGTTTCTTGTCCGAACAAACGGATGGGGCAGCGGAAGAAGTTCACGAGTATGCCATATACTATGAGGCTGATGACCGCTACTACGTAAAAAGGAACTTTGCATTCCAATCCGAAGTAAAGGGCAGTGTTGACAGCCAGAATCAGAACCAGGCTGCCTGCCAATGTATGTGTTCCTTCACGGTGTATGCGTATCTTTTTTAATCTTTTTAATCGACCCATGTATATCGTATTTGCTAATTTAGATAGAAATTATCTGCAAAAATAGGCTTATTTTGAAAATCTAACAAGGATTTGGAGAGAGAAATGTGCATGTTGATAACTTTTTGGGAAATATTTTTGTTAGCTGTGATAGAGGTTGTAATTTTAGGCTCTCAATAGAAAGGATATATATGCAAGATTTTGTTCATTTACATGTCCATACCCAATACTCTCTTCTGGATGGTCAGGCAAGTGTCAGCAGGCTGGTTGACAAGGCCATGAAGGATGGTATGAAAGGCATTGCCGTGACCGACCATGGAAATATGTTCGGTATCAAGGAGTTCACCAACTATGTCAACAAGAAGAACAGCGGGCCAAAGGGGGAGATAAAGGACCTCAAGAAAAGGATTGCCGGTATTGAAAGCGGTGAGATAGAGTGTGAAGACAAGGAAGCGGAGATTGCCGATTGTCGTGCCAAGATGGCAGAAGCGGAAAGCAAGCTGTTCAAGCCGATTGTAGGCTGTGAAATGTATGTGGCCCGCCGAACCATGGATAAGAAGGAGGGGAAGCCGGACCAGAGTGGCTATCACCTGATTGTGCTGGCAAAGAATGAGAAGGGGTATCACAATCTGATAAAACTTGTATCGCATGCCTGGACAAGGGGATACTATATGCGTCCGCGTACAGACCGCAGTGAACTGGAAAAGTACCATGAGGGCTGATTGTCTGCTCGGCTTGTATCGGTGGCGAGGTTCCTAAGAAGATTATCAATGACCAGCTGGAAGAGGCAGAAGAAGCTGTACGCTGGTATAAGAATCTGTTTGGCGATGATTACTATCTGGAGCTTCAGCGCCATAAAGCCACTGTTCCCCGTGCCAACCACGAAGCCTATCCGCTTCAGCAGAAGGCGAATGCCAAGTTGCTGGAGCTTGCCCGGAAATATGACATTAAGGTTATCTGCTCTAATGACGTCCACTTTGTGGATGAAGAGAATGCGGAAGCGCACGACCGCCTGATTTGTCTGAGCACGGGTAAAGATCTGGATGACCCTACCCGAATGCTTTATACCAAGCAGGAATGGATGAAGACAAAGGCTGAGATGAACGCCTTGTTTGAGGATGTTCCCGAAGCCTTGTCCAATACCTTGGAGATTTTGGACAAGGTGGAATATTATTCCATCGACCACGCTCCTATTATGCCTACGTTTGCTATTCCGGAAGATTTCGGAACGGAAGAGGGCTATCGGCAGAAATATACCGAAAAGGACTTATTTGATGAGTTTACCCAGGATGAAAACGGCAAGGTGGTGCTGGATGAGGATGCCGCCAATGCCAAGATAAAGCGTCTGGGGGGCTACGACAAACTGTACCGTATCAAGCTGGAAGCCGACTATCTGGCAAAGTTGGCATTCGACGGTGCTAAAAAGCTGTACGGTGATCCCTTGTCCGACGAGGTGAAGGAGCGTCTGGTCTTTGAGCTGTACATCATGAAGACGATGGGTTTCCCGGGATACTTCTTGATTGTGCAGGACTTTATCAATGCCGCCCGCACACAGCTGGGCGTTTCGGTAGGACCGGGACGTGGTTCGGCTGCCGGCTCGGCGGTGGCCTATTGCCTGGGCATCACGAAAATAGACCCGATTCAATACGACCTTCTGTTCGAGCGTTTCTTGAATCCCGACCGTATCTCTTTGCCTGATATCGATGTGGACTTCGATGATGACGGGCGTGGAGAAGTGCTCCGCTGGGTGACGGAGAAGTACGGGCAAGAGAAGGTGGCGCACATCATTACATACGGCACGATGGCGACCAAGATGGCTATCAAGGACGTGGCGCGCGTACAGAAACTGCCTTTGAGCGAATCGGATCGTCTGTGCAAGCTCGTGCCGGATAAGATTCCCGACAAAAAACTCAACCTGCCGAATGCTATCGCGTACGTACCCGAATTGCAGGCTGCGGAGGCTTCGCCCGATCCGCTGGTGCGCGATACGATGAAATATGCCAAGATGCTGGAAGGTAATGTACGCGGTACGGGTGTGCATGCCTGCGGTACTATTATTTGCCGTGACGACATCACGGATTGGGTACCCGTCAGCACGGCGGATGATAAGGAGACGGGCGAGAAGATGCTCGTAACCCAATACGAAGGTTCCGTCATCGAAGATACGGGACTTATCAAGATGGACTTCCTCGGACTGAAAACCTTGTCCATCATTAAGGAAGCCGTTGCCAATGTACGTCTGCACCGCGGCTTGGAACTCGACATCGACAAGATATCCATTTCCGACCCTGCTACCTATAAACTCTATTGCGACGGCCGCACCATCGGTACGTTCCAGTTTGAATCGGCCGGTATGCAGAAATATCTGCGTGAGTTGCAACCGAGCACTTTCGAGGACTTGATTGCCATGAACGCCCTCTACCGTCCGGGACCTATGGATTATATCCCCGACTTCATCGACCGTAAGTGGGGACGCAAGCCCATCGAGTATGACATCCCCATCATGGAGAAGTATCTGAAGGATACCTACGGTATTACGGTCTACCAGGAGCAGGTCATGCTTCTGTCGCGTTTGCTGGCGGACTTCACCCGTGGTGAGTCCGATGCCTTGCGTAAGGCGATGGGTAAGAAACTGCGTGACAAGCTGGACCACATGAAGCCGAAATTCATTTCGGGCGGACAAAAGAACGGCCACGACCCGAAAGTGCTTGAGAAAATCTGGGCCGACTGGGAAAAGTTTGCATCCTATGCCTTCAACAAGTCACATGCCACTTGCTATTCGTGGGTGGCCTATCAGACGGCTTTCCTCAAGGCCAACTATCCGGCCGAATACATGGCGGCGGTCATGAGCCGAAGTTTGGCGAATATTACCGATATAACCAAACTGATGGACGAATGCAAGGCAATGGCATCAATACATTGGGGCCGGATGTGAATGAAAGTAACCTGAAGTTCACCGTGAACAAGGAAGGCAATATCCGTTTTGGTCTTGGCGCGGTGAAAGGGGTAGGCGAGGGTGCTGTGCAGAGCATCATGGAGGAACGCGAGAAGAATGGTCCTTTCAAGGGTATATTTGATTTTGTGCAGCGTGTCAATCTGACAGCCTGCAACAAGAAGAATCTGGAATGTCTTGCTTTGGCGGGCGGGTTCGACAGCTTCCCGGAGCTGAAGCGAGAGCAGTATTTTGCCGTAAATTCCAAGAACGAGGTCTTCCTCGAAACCTTGGTGCGGTATGGTAACCGTTACCAGGCCGACCAGGCTGCGGCTGCAAACTCTTTGTTCGGCGGTGAGAATGTGGTGGATATCGCCACTCCGGAAATACCGGTAGCGGAACGTTGGAGCGACCTCGACCGTTTGAACCGGGAGCGCGATTTGGTAGGTATCTATCTGTCCGCACACCCGTTGGATGAGTATTCCGTAGTTCTGGAGCATGTTTGCAACACTCACATGGCAGAGCTGGAAGATAAGACGGCACTTGTGGGACGCGAAATAACAATGGGTGGCATCGTGACCGCCGTGCGTCGCGGTATCAGCAAAAATGGAAATCCTTACGGCATAGCCAAGATTGAAGACTATTCCGGTTCGGCAGAGCTTCCTTTCTTCGGAAATGATTGGGTGACCTATCAGGGGTATCTGGGTGAACGTACCTTCTTGTTCATCAAAGCCCGTTGCCAGCCCAAGCAATGGCGGCAGGATGAGTTGGAGCTGAAGATAACCTCCATGGAACTGTTGCCTGACGTCAAGGAGAAACTGATTGAGAAGATAACCATTCTCATTCCGCTGAGTGTGCTGAACAAGGCTTTGATAACTGAACTGGCGGAACTGACCAAGGAACGTCCGGCAGTACGGAGCTTTATTTCAAAGTCAGAGATGAGGATAGCAAGATGACGGTCGATTTGATTTCCCGTCCCGTGAAGCTTTCCGTGGGGCGTGAACTGATTACTTATTTAAAAGAGCGTTCGGATCTTGAGTTCAGGATTAATTAGTTATCTTTGTTGGAAAACGAAGATAGGCTGCATCTCAGCATAAAAATGAACTAGTTCATTTTGTTTTGCATTCGGTTTGCACTATCTTTGCTTCGAAAGCGAAGGTTGATAAAACGCAATTGACAGTAAATTAATAATTATAGTTGACATTTAATATTAAAAAGAAATGGCTTTAGAAATTACAGAACAGCAAATTTTTCAAGAAATCCTGGCAGAGGGAAAACCGGTAGTTATGGATTTCTGGGACACTTTGGTGCGGCCCTT
>ENA-OQLB01000017-OQLB01000017.1-human-gut-metagenome-genome-assembly--contig:-NODE-17-length-93691-cov-3.185574_pt1 | contig 93691 bp, 133 predicted proteins | sample MGYA00242656_ERZ504813 | MGnify/ENA primary metagenome ERZ504813 (study PRJEB26092, sample SAMD00036388) | human gut metagenome | host: Homo sapiens | study: EMG produced TPA metagenomics assembly of... | reverse complement strand
GAATTCCTTCTCAGCCCTTCTCAGCTCGACAAATGCCGTCATTTCCCGCATCCGCAGTATCGGTAGGCATGACATGGCGCAGGTGTTCTTCACCCTCAAACCCACGAGAATCGGCACAGGAAAGTCGTATCAGCCTTCTATGGACAAGGATATAGAATGATGCACCGTAGGTGTCATCCACCTTGATAGCGTACTCATCGTAGGCTCATGCCCATACTCGCCGCTGTTCAGTCGGAAATCACTGATGACTGATTCGTTGTCGGTCGTGAGTTTCGCAATGGTAGGCAGCTGCAGTATACGAGTAAGGTCCTTGACGACCTTATAGCAATCCGTACCCTGCCCCTGCATCCGGTACTTGTCATGCGTCAAGTAGAATTCGCGTTGCCATTCGGCGTTTTTGTTATTCATGAGTAGTCCTTACTCCCGGCTATTTCTGCGAGAATTTGTAGATATGTTATTTTTCTGTATCAAGTGCTTTCAGCATCTGTTTAGCCAATGCCACCGAAAGCAGCGGCGGGACGGCGTTGCCGATTTCTAAGCGTTTCAGGCAATCGGAGCCGTAGACTGGTAGCTATCGGGAAAACTCTGCAGCCGTGCTCCTTCCCGTATCGTGAGAGCCCTCGAATCTCTCGGATGGATGCATCTTGATGAGGACGGACAGGCAAAGTTCCGTGTGATGGTAGTGGCGGGTTTCTCCCACCAGAGTTTCGCGTAGGTGTTCTTGAACCCGCTCTTAGGTCTGAGTTCTTCCGGCAAATCATCCTTGCCTTGCCCATCTTTGAGCGCCGCCATGATTCTGCGGAGATGGGCACTGTTGTTCGGGGCTTTATGCTCCGTGAGCGTATCTGAACTACTCTGCCGGACCCATGAAAGAAACTCGTTATCGGGAGGAGCGGCATACACGGTGTTTTCCTCCCCGCACGAGAGCGCAGGCAGGTCTTTAAGTGCATCTTGCAGCGTCACATATGGCAGTAGTCCTTCTCCGTGGGTAGGTTCCGGGTATTGAAAGGGATTCTCGCCCAAGAACCCAACTAGAATGACCCGTTCTCGCAGCTGCGGTACACCGTAGTCTACGGCATTGAGGATTTTGTATTGGAGGCTGTACCCTATATCCTCGAATTCCTTGCGGACATGCTCAAACAGGGCTCCTCCATCCATGCTCAGAATGCCTTTGACATTCTCGAACAGGAAGGCTCTCGGATGTAGAATGCGGAGAACACGCTTGTATTCCATGAAGAGATTTGCCCGCGCATCCATCTGGCGTTTACCGAGCGTAGAGTACGACTGACACGGCGGACCACCGACCACGACATCAACTGTACGGTTTCCTATTGCTTGGCGGAGAATATCTTCGGACAGGTTTTTGATGTCGCCTTGCAGCATATTGACCGAAGGGTGGTTTAGGGAATATGCTTTCGCAATATCCTTTTGCATCTCGTTCGCCAAGATGATTTCAAAGCGGTCGTTTTTTGAAAACCCGTAACTCAATCCGCCTACACCTGCGAACAGGTCAACGACGGTGTATTTCCTTATCTCTGGCATGATGACTCCAATAAAAAAATCCGGCACGAATCACTCATGCCGGGCAATGACTTTCTTGCTCTTCAATTTTATTCAGGATACGGTACAGTTCCGTGCCCACGACTCTTGCAAGTTCGCAAGGCACTGCATTCCCGATTTGCTTATACTTGCTCGTTAGATTCCCGCAAAAGACCATATCTTTCGGGAATGTCTGGATAGCGGCTGCTTCTCTATAGGACAGCCGTCTGGTACTACCTTCCTCACCGAACTGCCAAAGGTCTTTGCCGGCCTTCACCATGTCAGGCGACCCAGGCCAGAGAGGCACTTGCTTTGCCATAGCTGGAATCGTGAACGATTCGCTGTCCCATCCGCGTTTCCGGTTCCGGGACATGTAGCGCGAGGAGTAGGCTTCTTTGCAAATTTCATCCTCTGCCGCCGGTGCCAATCCCTCTAACGCCTGCCGGATACTGATACGGTCAGGAAACGGTGCAGGAACCTTGAACTCTACGCCATACTTTTCAGCGAGGTCTTTTCGGATGCCCACAAGGAGGATTCGCTGTCTATCTTCCGGGACATGATAGTCCGCAGCATTGACAAGGTTGATGGACACCACATCTCCCTTGCTCTCGAAATCCGCGATGATAGCGTCCTTGATTTTTCCGCCGCCAAGCGTAAGCAAACCTTTGACATTCTCAGCAAGAAACAGCTTTGGCTGCTTCTTCTCGACCAACTTGACGCAATGCCGGTAGAGCACATTTCGGCTATCGTCGATTTTCCTTGGTCCCGATAAACTGAAGCCCTGGCACGGGAATCCGAAAGAAGCTATATCGCAATCCGGGATGATATCGTAGTCCACTTTGCCGATATCACCTTCTACCACCGTAGCATTGCTCCACAGCCTATGGGTCTCGCAGGCATCATGATTGAAGTCGTTCGCCCATACCGTATGAAACCCGGCTTGCTCTAAGCCGATATCAAGTCCCCCTGCACCGGAAAACAGCGAAACATGCGTGTATACTTTGTTCTGATTCATTTGTGGTCCTATGAAAAGCCGATGCAGGAATCGCTCCGCATCGGATACTTATTTACAGAAAATGAGCGTTAAATGCGCGGAATGCACAAAAAACACACGCGCTCATTTATCGAACGCACGCGTGTGTTTAAGATGCTTTTTGTTGGTCGCGGTATCTTCAACGGCTTTGCGCCGCATCGGCGATTCGCTCTTTCGCAACAACAAAAATCGGCATCCTTTTCGATGCCGATAAAGTTTCTATTCGTATTTATTGCCGCCACGCCGGTCGAGCCGCTGCCCATACAGAAATCAAGGACCGCATCGCCCTCATTTGTGTAACTCCTGATGAGCCACTCACACAACGCTACGGGTTTCTGTGTTCCGTGCGCCGCACATTTCTGCTTATCGGTGGCAAAAGTTAGTACACTCGTAGGAAATCTCTCGGTGCTGTCGTAGCTTTTTGCCTTGTATTTCCCATAATCCTCAGTCATCTTGGAGTTCCGCTTATGCTCAGCCGTTGAGACCTTTCTCGGATGCCCTGAGGTCTTCTGCGGGTTGTAGGTTGGCAGTTTCCTGTAAAACACTAGGATGTCTTCATGCGCCCTTAGCGGCATCCGGTTTGCGTTGAGGAATCCTACCGGAGATGTCTTCTGCCAGATGAGGTTATATCGCCACGGAATGGTCTTGCCATCCATAAGGGTCTTGGTATACGCTCCCGCCGAAAATAGAATCACTGCGCCGTTCTCGGTCAGGATTCTATCCAGCTGCTTCCAAATCCCCTGCTGTTTATTTTCAGTCCAAATAGACATAGCATCAGCATAGGGAATCCCCTCCTTGTAGCAGGAAAGAAGAAACTCAGGCTGGCTTAAGCGTTTGCCGTTCTTTTCAAGAAAATCCTCAAACGGCAATACTGTATCCCAAGCCTGATGTGTGATACCGTAGGGCGGGTCCGATAAGACTAGGTTCACGGAATGTGCCGGAATCCCGTTCAGTTTCTCACAGCAGTCTCCCTGCATCAGCGTAACGGCGCTCATGCTTTACCTCGGAACAGTTCCTTCAAGGCATCCAGCTGGTCAGCCTGAACCTTGCCGTTTCGGATGATGGTGAAAAATCTGCCCTCGTCGAGCAAAGCCCTGTCCTGCTGCCCGTACATCGTCACGATACCCATGTGCCAGCCTTTGAGGTAGTTCAGCATATCCTTTTCCGGGAACTCTTCCCGGAACCGCCACGAACAGATACTGAACGGAGCGTACTTATTGATAAAATCCTCGCTGTCACTGTGAAATGCCTCGTCCCGATTCCGGTATCTGTGATGCCGCGCCGTAGTTGCAAGGATATCTACCCGTGGACTGTGGGTGCATCGGTATCGACCAGAGGTCCGAACACGACCAATTCCTGTACCTGAAACACGAAAGGTCTTTCCGCCTCGCTCTTATTGATGAGAATGGCCCGCTCAATCGCTTCCAGACACCGTTTCTGTGCGAGCGCTCGTGAATATTGCCGCTTCTTTTCCGCCATGATTTCCTCCACAAAAACAAAAAAGCCCCGCGCAGACATTTCATCCACGCGGGGCTAGAACAAACTATGAGATTTTAGAAAACTGCTGCCGTCTGCAAAACGACCGGCACCACCGTACCGAGCACCAAAGTCAGCGTCATCATGACCGCCATGACGAGCGAAGCAGCTTTCTGAGCTTTCTTCCGATTCCGCATCTTTTGTACCTCTTTTCGAGAAGAATCAAGCCGCAGAGAACGAATCCCTGCGGCTTACACTAAATCACTTTATATTCTCCATTGTATCCAATTCGCACGAATGTGCAACTGCCAAGCGACGAACACGAAGATTTTCAGTCACCGGCTTGCCGCCTTCCTTTCTGCAGCCCGTTAGCAGCCTACCGAGCGGCAGTAGCTGAATTCCCAGCGCGTCGCTATCCCAAACTGCTTCGTCCAGAACGAAAATAGGGCGAACCCCTTCCTGTGCCTTTCGTTCTTGTATCTTCGTGTACTATTTTGTATCTTTTTGTTGTTTCCCCTATTGCAATTCCACCAGCACTTCTGTATAATAGTTACAGTAAGATACACAAAGCTACAAAATGATACACGCGAAAGGAGCCGCCGTATGTTTTCCATCAAGCTGAACGCCCCTGTCCTGCTTCGCAAGCAGCTGCCGGTGATTGCCAAGGCATTGCATGTTGATGAGAAGGTCCTTGACGATTTTCTATCCGTTTCGGCTTTCTATGGAGTTAAAGATGGCAAAGGTACGATTGTCCCTATAAAGAAAACGGATACCGTTGTCCATATCGATTATAAGGCATATGATAGCTACTATTTTGTTGTCGAGCTATCCTGCAATACGCCAAAGATATCGATGCTTCTGTTACCGTTCCTGTCATCACCGAAATCGAACTCGGTACAGATGTTTTCAAGAAGATGCCTCCTGACAAGCTTTCAGATATTGTATATCTGGCAAAACTGCTCCGCGACAGCAACGACCGCATTCCAAGGCTAAAAGAGTTGAATGCGCCGTACATTCTTGTTGCCAGCGAGTGCGCACACCTGTGCAAAAAGGTAGAGTGCCTTGAAGACAACGCACACATGCCGTCCCCCTCCAAAGACTTAGACGGACATGTATATGCTTCCTTGCATGATATCGGTTATTCGATTCTTGACGGCTGGCTGAACAAGGATGACAGTTCCGAGTATAATGATAAGGAGAATGCGGGATATGACCCCGATAAGCTGGCGGCGCTCGTCAAGAAAGCCATCGGTACGCGGACACAGGAGCAGTTTTCCCAGACATCGCATCTCGGCCGCGTATATGTGAACCGTCTTGCGAACGGCAAAACACAGTCTCAGCCTACCGAGGTTACCTTGAAGAAAATCGCCAAGGCAACGGATGCCGTGACGGAAAACGAGCTTCGTCAGGCATGCGGTTATGAGCGCTTCCGGGTGAGGATGTCGTGGAGTCTAAGAAACGCATCGAAAACGTGGACGACTACACATGGATTCACGAGAATGTGAATTATTTCCTCGAATTCCTGAAAGCGCAGATTCCGATGGCGTTGCCGCTGTATAATCTGGTCATCCTCGAAAATCAGTACATGAGCATCCACAAGGACGGCTATGACCTTTTCGGTATTCATCGCTGCTCGGCTCCCGTCGAGTATTCTGAGGACGGTACTGTTGCGAATGTCATTTACCCCGTTACTTTCGATTTGACAAATTTTCAGCGTGGCATCCGCCTTTCTGTGGCCGTCGGGCTCTTGGGTCATTACAGCAAAAACAATGAGCTGTACATTACCGACTACATCACCGATGTCGATGCACTGTACAAGTATGCACCTTCTTGCGCAAGGCTATCGACAAAGTGGGAGAGAATTTCAGGGAAAGCGGTGTAGATATTAAAGACTTCCCGGTATTCTACTATACCATAAACCTGAAGAAGGCATTTACGGCAAAGCATGTCTTTGCGAAAATGGAGAAGTTCCTGACCAGTCTTGTGAAAATTCGTGTGGATGCACTCGGATTCTATGCTGACAACCTGAGCGACGAGACCTTCATCAAGTTCCTTAAAAACCATAAGAAGGTCATGACGAACGAGTACGCCGACAACGAAATCAAGGATTTCTACGAGAATGTTGTTGTACGGCATGGCGACATCGAGGACTTCTTTGCGGAGAACTCGGACTATAACAGTAAAGCCGCTATCGTCGCCTATGTCATCCAGAATGAGGCTTCGGACGATACCCCCCGCCGTCTGGTAGACGGATTCACCTTTGACGATGACGACAAGAAGATAGACCCTGTGTTGCCGCATCGAAGCGGGGAATCGAAGCATGGCAGAAAGAGCATCCCGGCAATGGCTTTAACCTGAAAGTGTTCTCTGACACTCTGAAAAAGTATGCCGATGAGTTGGGCTTAGAGTTCGGTGACGTATACTACTATCTGGTTGTCGAGGATGACAAGGCTGACGAGATGGGCGTTCGCGTCTAATACTTAACCTATAGCCTCTGACTATCCCAGACAAAAAATAATGCTGCTACCCGTTAGCTGGGCGGCAGCATTTTTGTTTTCCGTTCTGAACATGCATTATCCCGCACTGGCATCCGCACCGGGGGCCTTTCTGCTGGGGTTCCGGTGAGTACCCTGCTTGCTGACGGCAGGCGGCAAGTAGAGCCGGTGCTCTGTGGGCCCTGCGGAAATTCGGGCAAAAAGAAAACGAGAACTGCGCCATTAGCGGAGTCCTCGCAAAAGATAATTCTTTTTGATTACAGGGTTAGTATACCTCGAGCCGCACAGATGTGCAAGAGGTCATTTGCGATTCTTTTGGGCAGGTTTCTGGCATCCTAAGCGCATCGCCTTGCAGTAGATGGCAGTGCTTGTTCGGTTCAGAGTTTTCTGCAGAGATTTGCTCGCACCCTCCACGGGAAAGCGTTCCCGGAGCACCTTCTCCTCATCAGCTGTCCAAGTCGAGCGCTTCTGGTACACAAGGCCCATGATGCTCGTATGGTTCAAGACAGAAGCACGGCTGCGGTTGATGTCTTTCAAAAGAGCCTCGCTTGCACCTTCCCAAGGATACCTCTCCATGAGAATATCCTCCTCTTCCTTGGTCCACCGGCGTCTATTTTCGTATCGGAGCCCCAATGCGTTAGCCTTCATACTGATGAGATAGGCACTGCGCTGAAACAGTTGCACCAGTTCCTGGCTTGCCCCCTCCTTCGGGTATCGTTCAGCCAGAATCTTCAACTCTTCCTCGGTCCAATAATGCCGAGTGCCGTTTATGCCGAGCAGACGAGCCTTTCTGTTAATGGTTGCGGCGCTTCTACCGAGCAGTTTCTGGAGGTCTTTGCTGGCACCCTCGTTCGGATACCGCTCTCTCAGAATTTCGATGTTCTCGTCAGTAAATCTCTTTCGATTCGCATCGCGAAGCCCAACTTGCTGGGCCTTGAAGTGAATCGCCTGCTTCGTGCGGTTCAAGGTCTTTACGAGCGCATCGCTCGCGCCCTCTTTCGGATACCGCTGCTTCATAATCGCTAATTCTTCTGCTGTCCAGGGTTTTGCCATGGTTTTGCACCTCTTTCGTTCGTTGGCAACAAAAAAGAGCAGACGCACCACTGGGGTGAATCTGCTCTTCTTCGTCAGAATGTGAATTGTACGGAAGTCGTTTATTATGCTGCTATCTATCGTACAATTATAAGTGTATACCATTCGCACAGCCTGGCAAGAGGAAACTGTGCTCAGAACGAAAATGGCGCTCGCTGCGCTGCATCATTTAGTTGTCGTATATCGGTATGCCGATATAGTGCGGGCGTACCCATTTTTTGAGCGTGGCGAAGAAAACTCTCAGTATTGTGTACGAGTTGCAACTCCTACCAGTTTTGTGTCCTTGCACATTTTCCCAACGAGTTTTTGCTGAAATCCGCACTTTTTCCAGCGAGTTTTCGGTTGTATTCCATGTTTTTCTGTGGATGAGCCTATTGAGAGAAATTTTCTGCACCGCTTTTTCAAAAATTCGTGTCCTCAACACCGCCTAGCAAAGGCAATCTGTGTTCAGAACGAAAATAGCGGGGGTCACGCTTTGTGCGCATCTTGTGTATGGATTGCAACAAGCCGATGCACCCCAAATAATAGCAAACTCCGGGAGCAATACAGCCCCCGGAGCTTATTTGATGTCACCTTTTAAAAAAGATTATTTAGATTGTGCGGCAGACACCTTGAACAAAACCAGCCTGTCGGAACAATGCATCGGAACAATGTCGATTTGGTTTTGATATTGTTCCGCATATCGTTCCGAGCCTATCCCCCACAAACAAAAAAGCCCTGCACACACCAAAGCAGCATGTGCAGGGTTATTCTTTTATCCGAGAGGCCTCTCTAACACTTCAAGGATGTAGGTGAAGAAATAGAACGCGAGGTTTCCGATTTTATCGGAGTCGTGCTCGACATTTGCCATGATACGTCTCAAAGACCCATTTTTCAGGGACTTCATGGCAGCATAGACGAGCAGATAGATGTTTACATAGGTCATCTGCTCCTTGGGCTTGTAGCCCTCGAACGCTTTCAACTGGCACTCTCTGGAAATCTTCTGAGCCAGCGAATACCAGCTGCGCAGATAAAACTGTCCTCCCTCTTGGTTCATCTCCTGCTGTACTCGGACCTGATATTTCGGATAGTTGTTGTTGACGACCTCGGCGAACTCCGTATCCTTGAACTTATTCTGGTGGTAGTACAGCCACAGAGTCGAGTTTGCCAAGTCCATGCACGCCGCAGCCAGAAGCTGTGCCTTGTCATCTTCCAGCGGCACAGTATGCGTCACGGACTCCTCTAAAGGCTTGCCGTTGAACAAGTCTACATGCTTATAGGAATCCTTGCCGGCCTTTACTGTCGTATCGATGAATTCCTTGAAATCCTCGACCAGTGCGACATACGCCTGATACTGAATGTCCTCGGTAGAATCCTGAGTATCTTCAACGAAATTCTGCTCGTTCATAGTATTTCCTTTCTCTGTTCGGCAATCGTTTTCAGCGGCAATACCGCTTGCCTGTATACTTCATAGTACGCAATTCGCACGAATGGGCAACAATTTTTGCGAAATAAAAAGGCAGACTCCGGAAAGAACCTGCCTATCGCATTAAAGATTAAAGATGCCCAGCCAGCGCCGAAACTTGATACCGAACAATTCCTGTGCCTGCTCGTAGTTCATGATAAGCTGGTTGCCGCCCGAAATCTCTGCTTCAAGGGAGTTTGGCAGCTCGTCTGCAATGTATTTCAGTTCGTACCACGGTCCATCCGGCGGATAGGAGTAAATGAGCCGGTTCTGCTTCTTATCAACCCGGAACTTGCTCGGGTCTGCCTGCCATGCCAGTTCGATTTTCTCAATCGCAGCACGGCTAATGCTCTCATCACCCATGTAGTCGTTGTAATACAGGATGCGCACATAGTCCGGCAAATCGATTCCGCAAGCCTCGAAGATATCTGCAATCACACTGGACGAGGCATGGAAGATATCTGGGAAGTATTCTTTGCCATTCGCATTTTCACGCATTTCCGTCGTCATCTCATCGATGCTAACAAGCATTCGGCGGACATACTCCCCATAGAACGCGGTAGTCAGCTCCGACATACTCTCATTCACACGCTTCGAGTTCTTGGCACCGCGCTCATTGTCGATTTTAGCACCGATTCGACAGATGATAGCACGTTTCGAGAGGTCTTTCGTCAACGAAGTGATTTTATTGGATGTGATAGATACAGCAGGATAGTTCACGAGCCTATCAGAGATTCCCCATTCATCGTTCTTGATTACCCGTTCTGAATGGTTCTGGAACTGGGTCTTGGCGAGGTCGTCGATGTTCAGCGGCAGTCCCTCACATACTCGTTTGAGGCCGTCGATTCTTGTGGCTGTAAAATCCTCCGTTGTGTTCATCTTGACGGTCTCGCCGCACATGAGTTTGACAAGGAACTTGATAAAGGTCGTCTTGCCGCCATTAGAATCACCGTATATAACGCCGTACATCGGGAACAGCTTGGTATCGTAGTTATTCCTTGATGCGAAATACCGCAGGTACGCCATGAACGGGGTAGCCAGATACCATGTCATATACTTGAAGTAGTCCTTCTTAGCCTGCTCGACATCGCCATAAAAGTAGTCCATGCCTGAGAAGAACGTCTGGATGCTCTTGATGTTCTTTGCCACCTCGCTGAGATTCGGATTGAGGTCGATATTCTCGTCGTTGAAGGTCATGGTCCCGGCATCATAGTCGATATGTAGTTTCGGGAGTTGCTTAACTGCCTCAGCTGCTACACGCCGAACCTCGGTATATCGTTTCGTAAAAACACGCATCGGTTCCGCTGCTACCACAATACGATTTGCCTGTACCGCCATCTTAGGCATAATCGGCTTGACGAGCTCCTGCATTTTCTTGACATCGGCAACTATCTCGTATTCCACCTCGTCCTCAGGTTGCGCCTGTTCCAGAAAGACAAGCTTCTGCTTTTCAATGGATTGGAAGACGGGTACTTCTTTGATGTTCTCTTTCAGATAATCTTTCTGGTTCATTGTGTTCACGACTGCCTTATAGGAGACATTGTCGGAGCAGGTCTCCTTGAATGTCTCGAACAAGACCTTATAATGCGAAAATGCCGCCTCGTCATCAAAGCAAACGATATTCTCTCGCTGAATGCCGCAAAACGCCGATGCCGACATATTCGCACTGCCGGTGATGACTCGGACCCGCTTATGGTCAGCACTCTCCAAGATAAAGATTTTCTCGTGCGATTTCGTGTCCCGCGATACATACAGCTGCAAGGACCCGTCATAGAGCCGGTTTGCGAGGTTCCCTGCCGACTTAGACTTAGCGAGCCGCTGCACGCTGTCGATTTGCACCGACATGATGGCAGCGATGTCGCTGGCGATGATTTTCTCGTAGCCGAACACAACTTCCGCATACGAGAACTTGTTGATGACCTTATTCACGAACTCGATACCGGACGAAAAAGTGATAGCATAGAGTCTGTCGAACCCGTCAAACAACTCTTCCCAATTCGTTTCGACCGTATCAGCATATATCGCCTTCACAACACTCAGCGCCTGCGTGGAGATGCTCGCCTTTGCCTTCGTGGTTTTGTTCGCCACGAGTTTGAAGGCTTATCCGTCTGCCCATCACTGTCCCCCGTATCTTCACCCGGGTCCAAGAGTTCTTCCGGGCCTTCCTCGGTGTATTCGGGGCTTTCCGACGCCATCATGTCCATGAGCGACATCTGATTTTCCAAGTCGTTTGCTTTTCTCCTTGCCATTTTGTGCTATCCTTTCTAAACAGATTTGTGTCATTTCTTTTGGCCGGTATATACGCGAGCAGTTACGTTTTTTAGCAACTAATCATTCATGTTTTTTTGCTTTTTCGGTTAAATCTGATTTTAGGTATTCCTAGTTTCATTCTACCACTTTAGCTGTCCCATTGTCCGGACTTCAAACTACTCGGTGCAAGTTTTATCCGCCTCAGCCGGATTTTATTCGTCTTTTCTTGTATCCTCTTCGCGTTTCGGTTTATTTCGTGTTGTTTCGTGAATACCAAAAGCAGCCGCCATATTTATTGCAAATATATCCTTGCATCGCTCTTTTTGTTCTCCAATTCCCATTGTATGCAATTCGCACGGCTGTGCAACTGCCCGTAGAATATCAAATTGCCGGAAATCATACCGCAGAATATCAAAGTACTGGCAAAATCGGCTCGCTTCGTCCCCCGAATCGCTATATACACAAAACAAAAAGCCGCCCACCTGAAAAGGTGAACGGCGTATACTTTTATAGAGGATTATGCCTGCGTTGCTTCTGCTCTCTTTCCGTTGTACAAGGCGGCAACCATATCGACCGCCTCATTCATCGAGCGGCACTGGTAGCTGATGACCGTACCGTTTCCGACCAGCATGTTCCCGCTGCGCCAGAATGCCTTCGAATCGGTTGTGTAAATGATGTTGCTCTCAACACGCAGCTCGACGCCGCTGTTCGTCATGACCGTTTGCATATTGTACCTCCCTAGAATCTTCGACCGCCGTACAGCCCCGCAACCGTACCCAGCGCTTCTTCTTTTGACTGACAGTTGCAGCTAATGACCTTGCCACTGCATGTCAGCATCCTGCCGCAGAGGTTGTAGGTCTTGCCGTCCGATGCAATGAAGAGATTACCGCAGCAATTCACCGTCACGCCTGATTTCGTATATACTACCATGCTCTCACCGCCTTTATTGGTTTTGTTTGTCTTGCGCTGTTTCCCTTTAGCCCGCCGTACTTTGCCAAGACGAGGCACAGGGCGTCTCGAATAGTCTCGCCATGCCCATAGACATGCCCATCGTCACCAATGACTTTTGCCCCTTGCAGCCAGTAGGATGTATCGTCCGAGGCAAAGACCGTGTTGCCATTGAGGACCAGCGTTACGCCTGATGCAGTTTCGATTTTTGCTATGCTCATATTCGTTCTGCGCTTTCCTGTGCCGTTCTTCGATTTTGTACTGTTTGTCAGTAGTATTATTATTAACTGCGCGAGCATGTTCAATAGCTTCAATGCAGGCTTTTTTCTGCATCTTCTCGTGAATAAAGTGGCATAGCTGTTTCCTCCTTTCAATTTGTTCTCTTATCTTCCGTGCGCAGCATACCAAGCATAGAAACCATCGTATTGTTCACGTCCCGGTCTACCTTCGCTTAGGCTTGACGGAGCCTGCAGATGGCTGTGTCGTCCCGCGTTTAAGCCGTTACCGTAGGCTTTTTTCACTGCTTTTTTGAGCTTTTCAGAAAACTCTCGCTCTTCTCGTTCGTTTTCTTGAAACTTCCGCGAACGCCTTGTACAAGTCATATGTTTCCTTATCTGGGTTAAACGGCGCAGTCCTGTAATATTCTGTTATAAACCATTTCTTACCGTCGATGCTTGTCAGATAAAATCTGGTATTTGGAATCGGAATACTTCCCATCATAGTCATACACACATCAACCATTCGTTTAATTCATGGAGAATTTCATCCCCATCTCGAAAACCACCGGACCCGTGATATTGGTTCTGTTCCCGCTCATCCTCCAACGTTTTTACCGTGGCGAGCAGCTTATCTTCTTGACCTTTCGCTTCGCCTTTGGCAAAAGCTGCTTTTTCGGCCTCGTCGATGCGCTGGTATCTGCTCTTTCGTTCCTTTTCGATATAAAGCAGGCCATTGGCTACTGCGCCGAGGAACGCTTGCATCTCAGATTCCGGGATAGGTTCTTGGCTTTCTCTGCTTTTGGATATACAGCAATAACCGTTATCGTCGTAATGGATAAAATAGGGAGAGTTCGGGACCTGTTGTACTCGCATAGTGCTATCCCACCTTCCGTTCTGAAAGACGATTTGCCGGGACTGTTTCCCGTTGCCCGCTGCTCGCCGCGTGGAGGCTGTCTTTTGGAGCAGCTGCGCGGACAAAACCGCGCTTTTGAGTTACATCTCTGCGTTAAACAGGTTGCGGAGCTTGTAGGTGATATCCTCGCTGTTGCCAACGATAGCTGCCGCCTCGTTGATGGAAGCGAGCTCCGAAAGACTATCCGCTGCATAGTTGTAGCTGATGGTATAGATGGGAATGTTCATGCCTGCAATAATGTCCTTTGTCTCAGAGAACTTATAACCGGTATTGCTGTCACCATCCGTCAAGACAAAGATGATGGGTGTGCAATTCCCGCCGAGTTCCTGAGATTTTTTATAGATACGGTCCATTGCAACGCAAAGACCGTTATACATAGCTGTATTGCCGTTCGCGTCGAGGGAGTTCACGGCACCCTTGTACAAGGTTTTCTGGGTAAGAGAGAACTGGTCAATAGGCAGGTATTCTCTGACATCCGAATCGAAGCCAATGATGCCGATATAGTTGTCGTCATTGATATACTGGATGGTGTTAATCATGGCCGTTTTCAGTGCATTGATAGGTTCTCCGCGCATTGACCCGGAAGTATCGACAACGAACTCCGCCACGATAGGAATACCGGAATCCTTCTCTTCCTTCCAGACACTCTGAGCCTGTGCGATGGTATTGCCGTCATACACTTTGCCGGTATATGTATAGTCATCAAGACCATTGAACCGTCCTTCGTCGCCTCAGCCTGGTTCTGAGCGCAGAAGGAAACGAAGGCAGCAATAACTTCCTTTTTCTCAGCGGAGACATTCCCGATGGAATACAGAGGATTATCGTGCCGTACACCGAACGGGATGAACTCGTAGTTTCGCTGCAAGGTCGGGTCATTCTGGTAGGACTGATACTCCATCACAACGCCGTCCACGATACCCTTGTCCGCCGACTGGACCATCTGCTGGGTCGTGAAGGATACGAGAGGGACGTTCGCTTGAAATTTCTGGAAATTCTCAACAGCAGCCGTATCGACAATCGTATCGCTGTCGCTGCTCGCAAGGGCCGCAAGCAGGAAGTTGAGACCCGTAGCACTCGTGTAGGGGTTCGAATACCCCATCATGAGTTTGCCATCAATGGTTGCGTTCAGAACGGAAGAAACAGACGCTTCACCATATTCAGAGCGAAGCATATCCTCTGTCTTCTTTGATACGAGAATACCCGCCACATTACCGGCCAGACGGTCAGCCTCAACGGTCAACTCTACGCCCTCGTTCTTCACCAACTCGCCAAAGAGCGTGTTTGAGGGGGTATAGCACTCAGGCTGATACTTTCCCGTCGAGATGTATTCAGCCGCCGTACCGGACGGAACGGAGCGCAGAGAGACGCTCATAGTCTTGTCCCCGGAAGTCTTGTTGTGCTGGGCGTTGAACTTCTTTGCCATGATGGTCAGGAAAGAATCGGAACCGGACTCTGCTGCTTTCTCGCCGGAAGAGAAGATTTCAATGTTGACATCACCGTTCCCCTCCACCACAAACGGGTAGGAGGAGTCGATATCCGGCAACTCATCTTTCGCGTCCAAAAACTCCGATACATCAAGCTGCTGCGGGTTTACAGATACTTCCTGTACCCCGATGCGTTTCATCTTCCCGCTCAAATCCGCATACGCCTGTTCTGTTGTCATGGTATTGGTACTGATATTCGAGTCCCGCATCACCGTCTGGGAGAACACCGCCAATACCACGCCAACGACCGCCAAGGTCGCAACTATCGGGAACACACCTTTTCTTGCCATTGTCAATTACCTCCATTCAAAGTGTCGTATCGTTTCAAAGCCTCGCGGCTGATTTCCTCGTCCTGTTCAAGGTCCTGATTTGTTTTGCTGATGACATCATCAAGTCGTGACATCGCCAAGACCACATCGGTATCCCACGGGTTCTGTGTTGAGCGCTGATTCAGTGCATAGGCAAGAGAATCTAATCGCAGGATAAGACGCTCATTATCATGGACCACATTGTTTATCGTCTTAATGATACCGGCGTATATCTCCTGCTTCTTTTTAGCGGTATCGGTATCTCCGAACGAGATAATGCCTTGCTGGAAAGCTTTGTATTCTGTCTCATCGAACATCGATGCCGAGCGGATAGCGTCATCCAGCCGGTCATAAAATATCCGTTCTGCCGATGCCAACAGCGTCAGGCATTTCGCTTGTTCTCCGGAAGTCTTGCTGTCCTGTGTCATGCTGTAGGCTACCGCCATCTTTTGTCCGAATCGCTTGACTGATACAGCATCTGGTCGGCTTGGTCTGAGAACACGGCTTTCGTTTTTACGGTCGCGTTAATTTTCTCCGCATAGACTTCTTCTCGGTTCATGGGCTTATCCTGCGCAGCTTTTCCGATTCCCGCCGCTTCTCCCTGTACCGGAACACAAAATACCCGCACAGGAGCAGGAACAGGGTCGGGGCTGCGTATTTTGCCAGAAGCACAAAGAACAGCGAAGCGCCGTGCATATACTCAATCGCGTAGTAGGTATGAATATACGCCTCGACCATATACACGGCAGCTGCTGCTATGATAAGTACGCATATACAAAACATCTCTGCCCCTCACCCTTTCTTTCTCATGCAATCCTCGCACACGGTTCGGAAACAATCTGCGGACGGTCTCTCGTGTTTCGGAAGCGGCTTTACCGCCTGTATATGCAGTTTCGCGCCCTGTTCCGGGGTCCTGCCGCAGACAACGCACCGGAACCTGTCACGCTGCAAAACCTCATACTTGATTTGCGAGGATGCCTGCCTCCGCTCGTTTTCCCGCTGCTGGCGTTCCCGCTCGTGCTCCTTAGCGAGTCTTACGAATTCCTTAGCTTCTGCCATCGAATAAGTCTTAGACTCCTCCATCGGCTTGCTTTATGCGGCGTATACTGCTTCACCGCAATGAAGGTCGTCTCGGTAACGGGAGTGCCGAACACCGCCGCATTGACCAGTTTCTCCTCATAGTGCTTATACAGCCAGAAAGGGATTCTTCTCCCGCAATCATCGCCCTTCTCGGTCCAGTTGGGGATGCTTTTGAGTTCTTCCTTATATGCCGCAAACTGAATCACATTCGACTGTGCCCATCCGAAAACCTCTTCAAACTGGGGAATCTTTTTCCGGACTGTGCCCATGAACAGCTTATCGAGGGAAGCACCCCTATACTCTTCAAGTGATTCAAGCGGGTATTCGAGACGAATTTCCTCGTCCACATCATAGAACTCATATCCCTGATTGACTTCCTCAATGCCCGCCAGTATCTCGCTGGTATTGCGCACATCCTTCTTGGCAGCAGAGACGACGAGAAGCCATATACCGGCCAAAACAGCCAATGCGACAACAATTACCACGGCAATCGTCACCGGCGACATTACTGCTATCTGGTCCTCTACCCAAAACGAAAACTCCTCCGGCATATCAATCAGCCAGTCTATGAATCCATCGGTTTACCGTACATCTATGATTCCTCCAAAATTCCAGACACTGTCTGGAAAATCTCCGCGGACAACACCGCTATGACTGCCCTTGATTTTCATTATCTGCAATTCGCACGAATCGGCAACTTTTCGCGTAAAAACAAAAAAGCAGCCATCCGAGATGGATGACTGCAAAAAATATCAGTGAATTTCGGAAAAATGTTGCAAACGACCTTGCAAAACCTTGGAAAAATGTCGCAGTGCTTAGAAATGTGCCTGGTCAATGCTGTTTTTCGTTAGAGTACGGAGATGACAGAAGAGCGTTCGTGTCGAGCACATAAAATTTTTCTGAGATTCGCACCTATCGTTTCAGGTGTTTTCTCGGATGGTATCGAGGATGTCCTTCTTTGTGCCGCGCACCGAACAACCATTATCCTCAAATGCCGAAAACAGCGTTTGTACGAATTTCTCATTCTCTTCTTTCGAAATGTCCGGCATCCAGAAAGAGTAGTCATCATCGCCGTACCTGAAGACGATACCTTCAATTTTCGGGTTCTTGCTCATAGTGTCTCCTTTCTTTCCGTTCTGAGTATTCATTTAGCATACACGCTCGCAGCCATTACTCCAACAGTGATAATACCGGTCACGAACAGAAGCATGCAGACGAACATTACGCCGAATGAAAGCGTGATGTATGAGATTTGTTCGACCATGCTCAGCAGACGAATTTTATCCGTTAATTCGTCAATTTCATCTACATCCTCCAACTGCTTCTGACGCTCTCCCTCCATGACCAATGCCTCATAAGCACCGCCGAAACTGAATTCATCGTCCGACAGCGGCTTGCTTTTGGTCTGCATCATGTGGTTTATCAGTTTTTCTTCAAGTTCTGCTTCCTTTGCGCATTTTTCCGCATCTTTCTCATCCAGCATCTTGCCCGACACCTTGTAGCAAACGAACGATGCAATGCAAAGCAGCGCTGCACTGACAAGCGAGAAAACGAAAATCATGATTCCACCTCAAAAGGAAGTTGCTCGAACGGCAGCGTCAAGTAGTCATACAGGGATTCGGCGGTAGGCATGTCGTAGCGCATCCGGCGACCATCTTCGAGGTCGAACCAGATACATTTGCGAACATCCTCATACAGCCACCACTCAATGGTGTCCGCCTTGTCGTCCAGTTCTTCTTTGAGGATGCGGAGCAATGCAGCAAGATACAGATTGTGAATCCTCCCACGACTGAAGTCATGGGCTTCCCGCCCTTTTTATGAGTAGCGGCGTTCTAACGAAAGATACGGTAATCCCTCAGCTCAAGCGTCCAGACGGAAGCCATCACCGCAAGAAAACTAATAACTTAGTTAGCATCTGTACATCTTACGCTGCCTGTGTGCCGAGTTTTTTTAGCTCAGGATACAGAACTTTAAGCGTGGCAAGTGTAACTTGGATTCTACGCTCAGCATTCGGAACATTAGCCGAAAGCTGAGACCTCACCATCGCTGGCAAGGGTTTTAGCAACTCTCTGACAAAGTAGCGAGCGCCAATATTGTAGCTCGCACTTAGGTCGCAGTTGTATTGTTTGCCGTTTGCAAAAGTTGCAAGGGCATGATTGGTTTCATCCCGCTTCAGGCACCACTGCCATCAAAGGCAAGTTTGCTTGTGCCCCAAGCACAGATATGCGAAATACGGATGCCGTAGCGGTGTGCTTTATGCTCGCAATGTGCTGGATGCCGTTCTTTCGCCACATCTGAATCTTCTGCTTTTTGGAAGATGCCTTCTTACCCTTGAAGTCCAAGTGCTCGAAAACAATTACATCAGCAGAATAGAGAACCGCAAATTCTACAATGGCAGAGGCAATCTTTTTGGACAACTCATCATTGATGCGTTTGGCATATGCAAAATTATGTGCCTCGCGAGAACCGTGCAGTCTTTGAAACTTCTTAATGCGATTGAGCACATGATACAGATGGTCTTTGTCACTTGCAAAATTGATAAACTTTCTTGCAAGGATAGTTCCATCTGCGGTCATGATACAGCAAGTTGCGTCTGTATTAAGACCCAAATCGACTGCACAGATTCGTTGCTTTTTGATAGGCGTTTTACTAAGGGGTATATTTTCCTCAAACGAAAAGCGCAGGCTGTATTTACCGAAACGCTTTTCGAGTACAGGCGCAGAGGCGCAAGCGTGCATCCAATATTTGCGCAGATAGGCAATATCGGTTTTACGCAAAGTGACAGTGGCCCACACCCAGTCGCTTTTATGGTAGACTTTCAGGTGAACCGTATGTTTGTCATTTAGAGCTGTAATCTCATTTTGAGAATTCTTTAACTGAGCAGCTTGATGTTTTTCTTTCTCAATTTTCTTTTCTTCCGGTGTAAGCTTGTCTTTTGCTTTTGGATTCTTTGGAACTTTCACTTTTTCGGGTGCGCCTTCCACCTCGAACATATCATCGCGGAAGAATGTAGGAAATGCTTTTCTATCAATCTGAAGCGTAGGCGCAGCCGTCTGCTTGTCGGTGTTTTCCCAATTAGCAAGATTGCTATTGCTGCGGGAACTGCTCACTGCACCGATAGCAGCTGTAATGGTTGCACGGCGCAAGTACGAAGGATACTTACGGAACTTTTTATCGAATTCCGGATATTTGGCTTCACGGTTTTTATTGCCATGAACCAACTTTTCAATATAGCGTCGCTGCTCCAAAGCTCCGGTGGTTATGCTTTTTACAGCATCCCAGTTCTCGTTGACAATACCAATCAGGTAGGAGAGTGCTTCCCGATATACACGAACCGTATCGTTAAGGTTGACACTGCAGTTGACAATTCTGACTTGATAGCTGGATGTAATATTCAAAGCACTCACCTCCCTCAAAGTATTCTACAATTCTATTGTATGCAATTCGCACATATGTGCAATATCCGAGTTGGAATAAACAGGAAAACTGTATTTTCCGATATTTGACCAAAGAAACGAGCTTACCCCGCCTAAGCTTTGAAGCAATAGACGGGGTGTGCTCTTCATTTCCCATCAAGAGAAAAGCCGCCCAACTCATGACTGAAGTCGCAAGCTTGCGGCGGCTGACTCGTCAGCATCGAACACTACTGCTGAGTCGCAGATTTTGTCGAGCGCATGGTCAAACTCTGAGATTTTCCGGTTTTGCTCTTGGATGTCGGCAATCGTCTTGCAAAAGAGTTCCTTGGATATCATTATGTTCTCTCCCATACAAAAAAAGAGCCTCACCATTTGCAGGTGAGGCTTTGGCGTATCAGTAGCGGTAATATCTCGGCACGATTTTGCCCTTGTCGTTATCCATCATCATGGCGGCAAAGGTTTCCATCCCGACGGGGACGAACTCGGCGGTATAGTCGAGCGTGGTGTCGAGTTCTTTGGCGACATCTGACATTGCCTGCAGGAACGCGGCAAACGCCGGGACCTCCTTGTCGGTCAGCGTCACGCCGGTGCAGATGGACAGGTAATCCTCCCCCACATCCGCAACATCGTCCTCTTCCCTGCCAAAGACGCCATGCACGGACTCGATAGCGGCAAGCATCTTATCTACCTGTGCGGCATTGAACGGCGTATCGGGTTCGAGCGACATCTCGAAGGTGTAACAGAACCATTTATGGATATCCTTAACCGCCGATTCCGGCACATAGTCGGGGTTGTCGCAGAGTTCCTTGCCGTCAAAGGACAGCATGACAACATTGCTCTCCACATCGTAGTATTCGAGGCCCTTGTAGCGAACCGCCTCGCAGCCGTATTCCTGCAGCACCTCGCTCCAGAAATTGTAGCCGTAGAAGTTCTCGGTGCTGAAAAAGTGAATCATCTCATAGGAAAGGAGCACCTCAACATCCACATCCGTCACCAACTGGTCAAGGATTGCGGACATTTCCGGCGTGTGCTGCCAGTCGGTGTCAAGGCCTTTCAAGCCCACGCCGCCGGTCTTGTCCTGAACAAACAATACCGTCTTGCCATCAAACTTGATGCTCAGCTTATGCATCGACAGAGATTCAATGCTGGCGGAATTGATAAACTGAAGCAGATAATGTGCGAGGCAGCTGCGGATATCGTCCGCGTTGCTGTCCCCTTTCCGAATCGTGATGCGCTCAATGGCGACCAACTCAGTGCTCATGGTGTTCTCCTTTTTTTGTAAGCGGCAAGACTTATCCTGCGCAGCCAATGTTATAAATTTATTCGATGTTAGGTGATATTAAATCGCTTGCAAGTAGCTGACAGCCAATTTGACAAGCACATACACGCCCGCGAGGTTTTCTGCGATTTTGCAGAGGTATGTCATGATGGTGAACTTCGTCAGTCCTCTCCGCTTGAGCCTGAACATTGCCACGATGGACGCAGTAAGAAGGAACGCGATAGACATCATAGCCTGAACGCTGACCAGTATAAAGACATTAAGGCTGAACTGCACCATGTACTGCGCCTGCACATCTTCGATGCTTTGAAGGCGTAAGGCGAGCTCCTCGAAAACAAACGCAATTCCGGTACAAATCGCAATTACGAGAAGAGTCTGATTCAACACATCGTCGATGACAGAAGACGGCTTCCCGCTCTCAAATTGGCGGATAACCGCCGTCGTTTTCTTACCGAACTTGTAATCGTACACAGCGTTTCCCGCAAACAGCGCAGCCGACGACAGCATCAGTCCCGCCGTACAGACATTGACTATATCCATAGCAGTCCCCTGTCATTTGTTCAGAACGAGAACTTGCACTCACGGCGTTCGCGGCCGTTTCCGCCCCAGTAGTGACGCCAGCGCGGTGCTTTCCCGTCCCCCTCATTCTTGTACTTCTCTGCCACATGGTCTCCTACCGTAAGACCTTGACATTGACCCTCTGTGCCTTGCCCTTGAACATAAACGGCTGACGGTCCTCTTTCTTGATAGGATTGAGGTGTACATCAGAGCCCTTGCTCGCGAGGTAGTAGGCGCAGAGCATTGCAAGGCGAACATACGGTGTGCCCTCGTTGTAGACGGGAGGAATCTCCTCCATCGTATCGGGGACCGCCACATCGGTGGTAGAGCGCTGATTCGCAGCTTTCTCAATATACTGCTTTGTGCTCCGAGTTGCTTCCGTCAGCGTCTGTCCCTCCTTAATCCAGGCAGGCAGAGACAGGAACGCATAGTTCTCCTTCTCATTCGCAACGCCACCGACCAACACGATGCCGATAAACGTATCCTTGGTCTTGGGCTCGAACTCGATATGTACGAACATACCGCAGTAATCCTTGCTGTCATACAGCGGCAGATAGAAGTCCTTGAATGCGAGGCGTTCGAGAATCTCGTGGTGGATGACGATGTCGTCCGTATCCATCAGCAGTTCCTGAAAATCCTTGTCGAAGTCATAGACGACCTTCTCCCGAGCCCAGTTCCCGATGGTGTAGATGGGGAAAACCTGTCCAGCCAACTCCTTATCAAGGCCCGGCTGACGCATCTTCTGCGCGACACGGACACACTGCATCATGCTTCTTTCGTGTACTCGTCAAGAGTCTTGCCTGCCGGGTCCTGAAAGTCGAAGCCGATACGGTTCGAGCGGGTAACGGCGTTTGCAACTAATGCGATTCTCAGCTGCTCGTTAGTCATAGTATTTCCTCCGTGTTTATGATAATTTTTTGTTTTGATTTGAAAGCCGTTCGCCAGCAAAAGCTGTTGCCCACTGTCCGCCCCGTGGAGGCCGCTTTGAAAAGACAGTTAGCGGATTCCTCCGCCGTTACGCCTTGATGTGCAGGTGTTCGTTGATTTCTCGCTCAGTCTTGCCCTTAGTGAGGAAGACAGGTTTTACCTTGAACTCCTTTTCCTTAACAATGCGTTCCAGGCATTCCCATCCCTCGCTATCCGACAACTCGAAACCATACGGTCGATGTTCAGGAACAGCCAGATTGGTTCTGCTTGCGGTTCGCCGCACATCATCCAGACTTTCAGAATTTTCGTAATAGCGGCAATGCCTTTCTTCCACGAGACCGCCATCACGCGGCTAACATCGAAAACCAGAAGCCGGGGTTCCTGCGAATCCTCGACATCGACCTTGACGGTATGTGCAAGGACAAAACCTTTCGGAGTAGATTTATATTGCTTGACCGCCATCGGTACTTGTCCTGGGATGAGCCTGTCGTGGTCTAAAACAAGCGCTGCATAGCTGCCGGTAACATCGAACAGGATGATTGCATCGGTACTTTTCTTCAGAATCCTGGCAAGCTGCTGCTTGCACCACGATGCGTTGATGACCTCGCTTTTGCCTGTCACCAGCGTATACCAAGCGTTAGTTTTTATTATCGGTTGCATATTCTCCTCGCGCTTTGGGGCTTATTCTTTGATTTAATCATTTATTTTCTTTTCGACATCAAAGGTCAAACCACCAAGGAGTGGAACGCTCTTCTCTCCCTTGTTCTACTTTTTTCCAAGGCGTTTCGTACTTGCCGTGAACCTGTTCGGTAATGCGCTTGCTGCATTCATCACACAACGAACCATAGGGCATATCCCATAAGGGCGTTGTGATAAGTTGACCGCAGCAATCACATCTCTTCCCTTCTTCTACTTCCGCAACCTCTTTCATAAAGTTGACGGTTTCTGCATCACCTGTAAAAACCAGCGGTGTCAATTCTGCTTCTGTGCGAACGACACGAAGCAAAGTAAGAGGAGAAGAAAAGTCCCAAGGAATATCGGAGGAACGTAAAGCATCGTAAATATCGTTTTCTTTTGAATTAGAAACAGAGCGAAGTCGCGAATAGACTTCACCCTCGGTCAAATCCACTTTTGCCATTTCATAAATTAGGGCAAGGAGACCCGCGACTTTAGTCGTGGGTTGTTGACTCTCCTTTCAGAGAACGAAATGCAGAGCGTACTCGGTCGAAAAATCCTTTCTTGGGTGCGGGAGCCTTTTCGCGCTGGTGGTACAACCCGTTCATGGATTCATCCAGATTATTAAGCTGGTCGCTCAACTCGCGGATGCTTCTGGCGTAGAAAACTTCTTTACGATGTCCCTGTCGGCCTTTTCTTTGACAACGGCAACCATCTTATCCAATGTTAAATCGCAATATTCATCCGTCCAATCACCGATGAAATAAAAGCGTTCTACCACGGTTCTTGTTGCGGTATCTTGGAAAGTTCCAAAAAGAATGGGGTCTTTTTCTCTTTTGATGGCCTCGACTCTTCGCTCTTCGCGTTTTGTGTAATCCGTGAAGACTACATACATCTTATCGAAAATGCCCTTGCAGCACTCGATTTTTTGAATGATTTCTTCCGGAATCCGTCGCTGATAATTCTCCAGCTCCACAATTTTGACGACCTTGTTGTCTACCATGTGGATAAAATCGTCCACATCGCTTTTGTAGACAAAGGTATCAATGCCGAGGTCAAGCAGCTTCTTTTCTCGTGTTATATTGTCGATGTGGAAAAGCAGCTTTTTCTGCGCAGCAATTTGTCCGGAACGCTGATACTCTTCGAGAAGAGCAAGGCAGTTCTCATATAGCTGAGAAAGTCCGGCAGTCGTCATTGTCTGCTTTCGGCTTTTTACCTGTTCGAAATATTCGGCAGGAGAAACGATTGTATTGTTCATGATTTTTTCCTCTCTGCCTTATTCGGGCAGCGTATCGCATTTGATGTATTCCTCGCAGTATTCGAGGTTGTATTCTGCATATTTCGGGTCTCCCGTCGTATTGACGATGAACTCGCGCAGTTGTGCCTGAAGCTTTTCCTCGGTCAGCGTGGCAAACTTTTCGTCGAATTTCTTCTGTGGCCATTGGATATCGCAGAAAATCATGGCGTTTCCGTCGCAATCCGATGTGCTGTAAAAGCTGCCCTTCCTTTCTCATGGACTCCACAGTCTCTAAGACTCTTCTTTCGAGGGGACGTTCTTTGCAAGAAACTCCTCAATGTAGCGGATGTCATCGCCATAACCAAGGTTAATACCTTTTCCGAATAGTTGACATGATACCAACCCATAGTGTGCTTCTCCGATTTCAGTGCCGTTTCCGTTCTGAACGCTATTATCCGGGGTGCAGTCCCCCTGTTGCCAGCCGCACGTCATGTGGGGAGTGTCGTCCCAAAGAGCGGCAAAGCCTGAGAAATTGCTCAAAAGAAAAACCGTGACCACAAATATGCAGCCACGGTATAAAAACTGCCAGCCAAAGGCGGTGACCGGCAGGATAGGATGTACAAGCGGGCAGACATGATGGCATATGCAAAAAATCGCACTTAGAAAGGAAGGTTTTCTATTTGGCGGGAAAGAGAAAGAGGTTCGAGAACCCGCCAGACCCATTTCCGCTTGTACAATTCTTATTCTATGCAATTCGCACAAACACGCAAGCAAAAAAGCAAAAAGAAATCCCCTTGCACCGAATGACCGGAACAAGGGGTTCTCACTTTGATAGAAAGAAGGAAGCTGCATCTCTGCAGCGCAGCACATCTAAGTGCCGCAACCGTCATTGACGGGTCGAAGGTTTTGGTGTTTACTCCGCACCGGCTTGCAAGGCCATCATCGATGGCACCGTCGAGTCTATACCTCCTGCCTTCTATTGTGTATTATACCACAAATCGCACTTTTTTGCAAGGTTTTTCTCAAAAGCAGGCTCATTTTGTACGCGGCTACGCCCTAGCAGCTACGCTTTGACCTTCCCCGCGCCCCTGAGTTCCAGCAGCTACGCAATTTTCGGAGGAGATGCAGTTTTTGTCCGTATTTTCTGCAACTCAATTCCTAAAAGTGTCCGTATTTCCAACTTTTTGGGAATAAGATGGACCAAATCCCTCAACTCATTTGCAGTTTGCCCTTTGCCTTTCCTGTATGGAAAAAGCACCCGAAATGTGCTATAATTAAGGCAAAGAAATTCGTCCAGAGCGGAGATACACACGTCAATAACCCACGACTAAAGTCGCGGGGCTTGCTCCGGCAAGTCCGTGCTTTAGAAGTGTCCGCAAGGATATGTTGACTACCCTTTGCACATTAAGTTGTGCCCCGTTATAAGCGAATAGACAGTTACCGCATGGTGTAAATCCTAGCTGTGCGCTCTAAGACAACAACACATCACGTAAAGCTGAGGCAAAGCCGACAGGTGTGGCTGTACCAAGCCGTTTATAACCTTGGGGAAGGATTTTTACCCTCTTCGGAGGAGAGAACAGCTTTTTATTGGCTGCTAATTTATCGAAAGGAGCATGGTATCATGCAATATGTGTATGTACTTAACAAGCACGGCGAGCCCTTGATGCCGTGCTCACCCGGAAAGGCTCGTCTGCTGTTAAAGCAGCAAAAAGCATGCGTTGTAAAACGTACACCGTTTACTATTAAGCTCCTGTACGGCAGTGCAGGACACAAACAACCCGTCGCTCTTGGTATTGATGCTGGCAGCAAGCATGTCGGCTTGTCTGCATCTACAGAAAAGCGTGAACTCTACCGCGAAGAGTTTACTCCTCGCAACGATGTAGTAGAATTGCTATCTACGCGCAGACAGAACCGTCGTTCAAGCGCAATCGCAAGACTCGTTACCGTGCGCCAAGATTTGATAACCGCGTTCACAGCAAGCATAAAGGGTGGCTCGCTCCTTCAGTAGAAGTAAAGATTCAAGAGCATATTACTGTTATTAAGCGTATCTGCCGAATTTTGCCTATCACTCTTGTAAGAGTGGAAACCGCAGAATTTGACACACAACGCCTGAAAGCGATGCTTAAAGGAAAGCCTCTGCCTGTAGGGACAGACTATCAGCTTGGCGAGATGTACGACGAATACAATGTTCGCCAGTACGTTCTGAAACGTGACAACTATACATGCCAATGCTGCGGTGCCCACCCGACAGAAAAGAAGCCAATTCGGCTGCACGTCCATCACATTGAAAGCCGTCATGTTGGAGGTAATGCTCCTAACAACCTGATTACCTTATGCGTGGCATGCCACAAGGCACTCCACGAGGGAAAAATCACATTGGACAAAGGCAAAAAGCGCGGCAAGCCGCTGCGCGACGCCGCCTTCATGGGCATCATGCGCAACACGCTGCTCGCACGACTGAAGGATGAACTGAACATTCCTGTCAAACAGACCTACGGGTACATCACCAAGCTGTTGCGGGAGAAGAACAAAATTCCCAAAAGCCATGTGAACGATGCCCGCTGTATTGCCAAGGCTCCAAATGCAAAACCGTGCGACACGATGCTCTATACGCGGGCATTGCGTCATCACAACCGGCAAATTCATAAGGCGAAAATCCTCAAAGGCGGCATCCGCAAGAAGAATCAGGCTCCGTACCTGGTGAAAGGTTTCCGTCTTTGGGACAAGGTCCGATACAACGGCGAGGAATGTTTCATTACCGGCAGACGCTCAAGTGGGTATTTTGCCCTCAAAAAATACGATGGAACTGTTATCTCGAATAGCGCAAGCTACAAAAAACTAAATGTTGCTGGAAGCAGCGACAAATTATATCACGGAAAGGAGCTAAGGGCGCATTCCTCCCACGACTAAATCGCGGGTTTCCTGCGCCAAACTCATGACTATCGGAGACATTCTCGTTAATACCAACCGGGCAAACCTCAATAATCTGCTACCGTTATCGGAAGTGAAAACCAAAAAGGATTTCGCCAAATTCAAGAAGAAGGGCTATACCGTCGGCATGACTGCCGGGGAATTTCAGGAGAAATACCCGCTTCTTCCCATTGAGAACATTTATGCCTCCTACAACATCCTGTCCTCGCTCTATTATTGCGAGCCTCAAAATCCTACCATCCCGATTGTCTTGAATCTTCAGATTTACGGCGACAAGCGCCTATCTGTTGCAAACGAATCGGATGAAGCATTTCAAAATCGGATTCTCTCGATAGCAAAAGCAATTTCTGAGGGGAATGTCAAGCGGATTCGGTCGTATCTCTTTTCTCTCGAAGACAGTTTCAGGGTTTCGGTGCTCTCGCAGTATATCAAGAACGCAGAGCCCTCAACGGAACTGTACGACCTCTTTATGGATTATTACAAATTGACCGATTATGGGTTCAAAAATCTAAACGAAGCTGATATACGCAAAGTCCTGTCCGGTAAATCTGAGGAGCAAAAGAAGAAAACTGCTGAAAAGCTTCGGAAGTTCCCGGATACGGTTACCGTTTATCGCGGAGAGGGCAGCAAATCAACGCCGTATACGCAGTCTTTCTCATGGACGGTCAGCTACAAAGCAGCTTGTTTCTTTGCCTGCAGGTTGCCGAGCGCTGAAGACAGCACTATCGTATCGGCAGAGGTATCGAAGGATGATATCATTGAGTTCTTCCCCGAAAGAAATGAGGCGGAAGTTGTCATTTTGCCGTCTGCCGTGAAATCTGTAAAAGTCGATACTCTGTATGGCTTAGAATCTGTCGAAGAAGAAATTCTCGAAATCATGCCCCTGTACCAGGCCGGCCGCGAAGAGATTCGGCATCTGTATGCAGTTCATGGCAAACTCGATGCAAATGGGTCTGGGCACGATGCCCTGCACACGCTGCGTGTGCTGTTCAACGCGTTTCTTCTCGTTGAGATGGATGGCATTATGCTCTCCGAAGAGGAAACACAGATGCTGATGGATGCTGTCATTTACCACGACATCGGTCGCACGAACGATGATGTTGACGATAGCCATGGCAAAGCATCCCGCGATATTTATGCCGCTGACCGCAAACCCGAAAATCCCGGTACTGGATTTCTCATCGAGTATCATTGCCTCGATGATGCTGTCGCTCGCAGAGATTTAGAGGCTCTTTCTCTGCCGAACGTTGACCGCATCTGGCTGCTGTATACGATTCTCAAAGATGCCGATGCGCTTGACCGGGTCCGGTTCGGGCTCAGATACCTTAATCCTAAATACCTGCGCAACGATACAGCGCATAAAATTCTGCCCGTAGCACAGCTTTGCTTAGAGCACCTAACATTTTAAGGAGTATACATGGCTATCACACCAACCACGGAACAACTCCAAATCGACAATGAATCGCTGCTTCGCCTTGAATACGGCGATACTTGGGACAAGAAATACAGGGACAAGGGTCAGGCTATCTGGACTTTCCAGCGCCGAAACCTTTCGACAGCGTGCGTCGTCGTTTCTCGCTTGCACGGCATCGACTTCGATTCCGCCTCCACCTTTATGTTTCACCTGGCAAACAATGCGGGTGAATGCAAACCCATCGTGGAAGCCGTAAATTCCCAGCTGGAGCTCGCCATCATCAAACCTGACAAGTTCATCAAGGGTCTGCATAAGTTCTTTCAGGAGCTCACAAAGCCTATTAAGAAAGATAAGCAGTATGCGCTCTACTTTAAGACGCTAGCGTACCTGCAGGAATGCACACACAACGGTCTTATAATTGACGGGAAAGTGATGCACAACGAGGCTGTGGTAATATCCGCTACTGACTTCATCATGCAAGGCACTGAGTATCTCAAGAAGCAGGATTTTGATGTAGTGAACATCGTAGTCGGCATCACCACCGAAAACGAACCCATCATTATCCGAGACCCCTATCCTCTTGTAGATGTACCTGCCTATTATGTCGAAGCATTGTATCTCGGCAAACCGTATGACAAAGCTGACCGGAAAATGTCGGATGAAAAGAAGGGGGACATGCTTGCCACATATTATGCGCGATACGGATACAAGAACATTGAGACACTCGATGACAGCACAACCCTGAGTCGGGAGTGCCAACTGTATACCAATACCGTGCTCTCTTTAGCCACCGTTCTGAACGAATACCTCGTGGACATGCTGCCGGACAAACCGTTGATTCGCAATACCCCGTATCAGGCGCAGTGGTGGCCGGTTCCTTTGGCGCATAAGTTTCCCGTCAGCGCCCTCAAAGAAGCCCTGCACCATCGGCGCAGAACGCTTCCTGCGAACGGTGCGGTTATTCAGTTCGGAAGTCGGCAGATGCTGCGAGAAGTAAAACTGAAAGAAACCTGCCGCGACAACGAAATCATCTGCGTTTACAAAATCAAAACTCCTGATGGAGATGTTTCCGGGTACTACAATACCAACTCGGAGTGGTTTTACTCGATGCTAGACGGTTCAGACTATATGGATTTGCACGACCAAATCACGCACCTTATCCTTTGGCTGTACACTTCCTTGGTCTGTGATGTCCCCGACCTTCTCCCGACGGACGATTCCTTCCGGCGCTCCTTTATCACCCGCGAAGGCGTTCCTACCGACTTGAAATTCTTAACTCTCGGCGGAAAGCCTCGCAATTATCTGAAAAAAGATGATGGTGAGGATAGTACACTCAACATCTTCGACAAGTCAAAGTACGATGCATCCAGCAAAAGCATCAACGGCTTTGTCCGCAAACTTCCTGCCGGACAAAAAGCGAGCGAACGGTCTCTGAAAATTGCAGAAAGCTACGGCTTCGAGTTACATGAGGATGAGACTTATGTCATGCCGTTTGTGCGCAGACAGTGCTCAAAAAGAAAACCGAAGAATGATACCAACCAATTGGTATTTCGACACAGCAAGAGGAGCGTCCGCTAAAGCAGACGCTCCTCTTTGTGTTTCTTATGCTTTTTGTAAGCTTGTAGCTTACTTTCCGCTGCCGTTCAGGCGCGGGATGGTCTCAATCTTCGTTTCATTGCAAACCTTGCAAGTATAGGTCTTGACGCCTTCTTTTTCAGCCGTTGGTTCAGTAGTTACGACACCGCTATCCCAAGTATGGTTGTTGGTTTTTGGTGTGGTATTGATAATGCTGCTCACATCACCGCAGACGGGGCAGTAGATTTCGGTGCGACCCTCTTCCTTGCAGGTAGGCTCAATGACACGCATCTCGGCATGGTGACCGGTGGAGTGTACAATGTTGTCCTTGTAGGAGAGGCTGTCATCCTGATTGCACTTGTGCATCGTGTAGCCGTCCTCTGTGCAAGTCGGCGGGACAACGGTAACGGTGAAGGTGTACTTGGTGGGCAGGACCTTTTCGGTCGTAGTAGCGTCACAGTTCTTGCAATGCAGGGTCTTGACGCCATACTCATCATAGGTAGGCGGGGTAGTGATGACGCCCTCGTCCCAGATGTGACCAGTACCACCGTAGTCGTAGGTCATGGTATGGGAAGCATCGCGCTTGCAGTGCATCCGCATGGTGCCCTTCTCGGTGCAGGTGGCCTTTTTCAGGCATTCGGTGTGCTCGGTGTCCCAATCATGGTAGCCGATAGCGGGCACAGGCATCAACACTCTTTCGTTGCACCCCTCGTAGCTGCAGTACATCCAACGCTTGCCTTCAGTTTCGCAATAAGGTCCCTCGATGATTTCGCCAAGCGCGTGTAATCGTGGTATGCACCTTGGGGATGTCTTCGGTCTTTGCTGCTTGGCATACCTTGCAGGTAAAGGTCTTGATGCCGGTCTCAGTAGCGGTCGGCTCCTTCGTTACAACGCCCTCATCCCACTGATGCTCGCCGGTAGCAGGAAGGTCACTCACATGCTGCTTATCGTTGCAGCGCTCACAGACATTGTCTACGCTGCCAGAAGCGCCACAGGTAGCGGGAGTAGTGACTTCCTTGTACTGATGGCCCAGCGCAGGGACAATGTTGTCCTTGAAGGACTTGGTAGCATCTTCCACGCACTCGTGCATGGTATAGCCGTCCTCAGTGCAGGTAGGAGCGACCACGGTCTCGTTGTAGGTGTAACCCAGAGCCGGAATGCTCTCTGTGTAAGTATCACCGCATTTACGGCAGGTGAAGGTCTTGACACCGTTCTCGGTGTAGGTGGGCTCGGTGGTCACAACGCCGTCATCGTAATCGTGACCGGTTGCGGGGATAACCTCGGTGTAGGTATGGCTCTTGTCGTTCTGGCAGGTGAAGGTCTTAACGCCATCCTCGGTGCAGGTAGCAGCTTGGTGACAGTACCATCATCCCACTTATGACCTAGAGCCGGGATTTCCTCAGTCTTAGTCTCTGTGCAAGCGGCATTCTGGCACTTATAGGTCTTTACACCGACAGCTTCGCAGGTAGCAGGCGTTGTTACAGTGCCTTCATCCACTTATGACCCAGAGCCGGGATTTCCTCGGTCTTAGTCTCTGCGCAGCCATTACGAGTGCAGGTAAAGTCTTAACACCAGCTGTCGTACAGGTCGCTGCCGTTGTGACTGTACCGGTATCCCAGGCATGCCCCAGTGCATTCGTATAATCGCGTTTTTCGGTCAGAGCGGAATCCTGGTCGCAGATGTAGATGGTATAGCCCTTCTCTGTGCAGGTAGGCGCTACCGTATTACCCTTATGCCATGTCTTCTCGACCACCGGGATATCTTCCGTGTATGTAGCACCGCAGGAAGTGCAGGTAAAGGTCTTAACACCCTTTTCGTAGATGGTAGCAGGCTTTGTGACCTTACCGGCATCGTAGGCGTGCGGCAGCTTTGCCTTGTAATCGCCCTTGTAGGTCAGGCTGGGGACTTCATTGCACTCATAGATGGTATAACCCTCAGCGGTGCAGGTCGGAGCAACAACGCTCTTGATATGATATGTCTTGTCGAGAGACGGGATTTCCTCGGTGCGCGTCTCATCGCATTCCTTGCACTTGAAGGTCTTGATACCGGTCTCGGTATAAGTAGCAGCCTTCGTGACTGTACCGCCATCCCAGCTGTGTCCCTTTGCCGGAACAAAGCGGTCATTGTAGTTCATGCCGCCCCACTCATGGCAGATATGCTCATCGTAGCCTTGCGTGGTGCAGGTCGCCTCATGACGGCGAACCGTGAAGGTGTATTTTACCTGAGGCTTTGCGGTAGGAGCCGGAGTAGCTGCCGGAGCAGGTGCCGGTGTTTTTGTCGCTGCCGGTTTGGTAGTCCCGCCGGAAGTCGAAGTGCCGGTACTCGGCTTCTCCGTCTTAGTCGGCTCGCTGGTGGTGTTGTCCTTCTTATCAGTGTTCTCAGCGGGCGTGGCGGTCGGTGCAGGCGTAGCCGTCGGTGCAGGTGTGGCAGTTACTTCCGGTGTTTCCGGAACCGCAGCCTGACTTTGGCTCGTGGTCACATCCGAACTCGTCGTATCGTTGGTGTTTTTTCTTTTCTTGCAGCCGGTCAAAGAAACCGCAACCGTAGCAACTAAAGCTACAGCAACGATTCTTTTCGCTGTACTAACTCTCCTTTTCATAATAGACCTCCTTCCCTTTAGGGGATAGTTTCTTAACTATATTATATCAAAGAAAACATCGCGTTTACATTTATTTTTATAGATTTTACAACTCCTCTATCAAGTTCTACCGTTTGCATAAATGCAACATCCTGTAACTGTGCATAGTATCCAGTACATATGGCTAACTCTCAACCTTCACCACAAACTGTTGATTTTCGCCATTTGCTAAAAACTTCCGTCATGTTGCATATTGACTCTTTTCATAGAAAAGAGTACGCTATTCTGAATCGAAGGAAGGGGCTGTCATGGAAGTCAGTTTGTTGCTCATGCAGCAGATAGCTCAGCTGTTCACCATTCTCATAATGGGCTATGTAGTCGTTAAAGCATGGCTGTTGAAAGCCTCAGACAGTAAGGTTTTGTCTGTAGTTTTCGTGTATCTGGTCATGCCGTGCGTTGCTCTCACCGCATTTCAAATCGATGATACGCCGCAGATTCGCACAGGACTCTTGTACTCGATGGGTATAGCAGTCGGGATGCATGTTGTGTTTCTGGTCCTCAATGCTATCTTTAAAAGGCCGCTTAAATTGGATGTCGTGGAGCAGGTCAACATCATATACAGCAATGCGGCCGCGCTCGTCATCCCTCTGGTTCAGGCTTTGCTTGGCGAAGAATATGTCGTTTATTCCTGCGCTTTCGTCATTGTTCAGCTGATTCTTCTCTGGACGCACGCAAGCGCCTGCCTGCAAGAGGGCGCAAAACTCGAATGCAAGAAGCTTCTGACCAATGTCAATCTGCTTGCGATTGTCGCCGGTGCACTCTTGTACCTTCTGCACATCTCGCTGCCTACACCTATCGTGAGTACACTCAGCAGCTAGGTGCTATGATAGGGCCTATGGGTATGCTGCTGGCCGGTATGGCGATTGCGGAAGTGCCGCTAAAGAAAGTCTTCTGTACACCGCGCAACTATCTTCCCGTTGCACTTCGTCTGCTGGCCGTACCGATGGTGGTATTGCTTCTTCTCAGTGTCATCCACGCATCTACTTGGATTGCGGACGGCAGGGCGATTCTCATGACGGTGTTCCTGTCCGCCATCACGCCTGCCTGTGCGACTGTTACCTCGATGGCGCAGCTGTACAACCGGGATGCGGCACATTCGAGTGCCCTGTATGTACTCAGTACATTGCTCTCCACAATTACAATGCCCATCATGATAGGTCTGTTTGAGATGCTGGCTTAACTGATTTACTTAACAACAAGAAGAGCGCCCACTTTTTAGCGGGCGCTCTTTTTATACCTGTTAGGTTTTTGCTGAAATGGGAAACTTTCTTTACTTTTTTGCTGAAAATTTCCAAAAAGAAATCTTAGTCGATGCCAAGTACCATCTTCAGGTTACTGTTAAAGGAATCCGCAATGCTGTGTACGGCGCGGTACTGACCCGTATACCTCATGCATTGCTCATGCGTCAGTATGGGTTTCTCATACTCGATATGGTCGATGCGGATATCCACGGTCCGCTTGTTATTGCAGTAGTCATTGGGGCTATCCGTAAGGATATAGGGTCCATAGATAACAGTGCCATAGGCATAAACGCCGCTTTCATGCGCTGGGTCCTGCTTGCCCACATGCAGCATCACGATGTCTCCAATCTGCATGTCACGGGTCGCAGGGAAAGGCTCCACATGCCCAGGTCCTTTGACCTTGTCGAACAGGTTCCATTGGCGAAGATTTATAGGTTCAATATAGAATGTCACTGTGGCACCTCTGATGCATCAGTTGTTTTCAAGTACCCACTTCACATACTTTCTGGCAATGCTCAGCGGGTGGTCGGGGAATTTCTCATCGAAAATATCTCGTTCCGAGAAGTTCATGAGGAAGCCTTCCCTGTATTCGGAATCATAGGGGTCTTCAAAGAACATCTTCATGATTTCCTTTGTGGTGAAATGCTTATCGGGGTACTTTTCCTTTATGGCGTTCTGGAACATTGCAAATCCGAAACTATCCCGCGCTCCGGTCATGCCTTCTTCGGTAAAGCTGCCGTTGACGAAGTAGTCATCCTCGCCGACATTCACATTCAGGTTCAACAGATACGATACCTCCGGTTTCGGCAGGCCCTGCACCGCCTCCTGAATTTTCCGGATGGCGTAAATGTACTTGTGCTCCTTCGCGGTCAACCCGTTCTTGCATTCCAAAAGGCCCATATTCTCCATCAGGACAAACGCACATCTTTGACGGTGTCCTCAACGGAATCGTAGTCCATTGCTTCTTCCGGTGCCACAATCCAGGCAAAATCAGGCCGAAGCACTCGTCATTACGAATACCGCATCCGACATTGGGTTTCGGAACCGTATCGGGCAGAGGCTTGTTGAGGTTACCGTATTCGTCCGGCTTCACTTTAAGTTCAAATGCTTTGTAATCCTGTTCAGACATTTCCTGTACCTCCTGCCTCAATCATTGTAGGTGCATTGTTTTTAGGCTCAGTCGATTTCGTCCATTTCGCGCAGCGTATCCTCTGTGTTACTGAAGATTTTATCGTAGTCATCGGGGTATGTCAATGTCCCCAAGACATTCCCGGTCTTCTCATCTACATAATTGATAGTGACTTTCGGCTTCTCGACGCCATTCAGGCCTGATACCCTTCTGCGCTGATGCCAAACAGCATCGCCTCCGTCGTATAGGGCGATTCATAGTCGGCATCCATGTTCACGGTAAAGACCGTCATGTCATCATTGTAGGTATAGTCGCTGAAATCCGATTCATCGCCATCGTCGAAGTAATCGGCAAATGTCTCGTCGATGGATGCTTTGAGGTCGTCGAGCGACTTTTTGTGCGCCTCTCTCGTCATCGTCGCAATGACAGACCCGTCGGCGCTGGGTTTTGCTTCCAAAACACCCTCTCTGTCGAGCAGGACCTTGCAGAATTCCTTTGCCGCTTCCATCCTCTCCTCATCCGTGCCATCGCTCATTACGCCCGGAATCATATACTCAGGATAGGTTATGGTTACGGTCTCGTTGCCTGCTTCGCCAGTCGCTGTGCTCTTGTCGGTGGCAGAAGATGCCGTTGCGTTTGCATTAGCCGTAGCGCCGCAAGCTGTGATGGATACAGCCAATGCCGCTGCCATCATAAGGCTTGTCAGTTTCTTCATCGTGTTCTCCTCGATTTCCTTTTAGAAATGTTCCGCTACAATACCGCCTAATTCTTTCCTGATTTCAGCAAATGACTGATACAGGTCCAGTGTTCGGACGATTATCTTGTTTCCGGACATCTGATATTTTCCGTCCGGCTGCATCTCGTCTTTTGTTTTGGCGAATTCCTCTTTGTTTATCATGGCAAGCCACTTTCCTTGCTAAATTCAGCTGATATTATCGCATTGTATATATAAAATATTGTATAATCTTCCGCGACAAAATGCAATCTGTCTTTACTCGAAACCACTATTTTTTCGCCTTGCACAAAGCTGATGGGCAATGTTTGGTAACTTCGCGTATTGACAGCGCCGGAGGTAGACATAGCAGTGTTCATTGTATGTCGCCTAATTTCCCGGAAAATGCATTATCCGGTTTCTTAACTCATTTTTTGTATCCTAACTTTGTTTGAGTCAAGATGCAGAAACCGAGTTAAAATGAGCAAAAAACCTTAACTGCCAAAATATTTTCAGATAATCTACCGGTTTTCGCTGAAAGTCCAAATTATGGGACAGACCAAGTAGTATAATAAAGACAGGCTAGAAAGCAAAGAGCCTCCATGCCTGTCCGAAAACCACTATCTTACTCATTATCGCCGTTTTCATCGTCTGCTGCAAGGTATGCCGGGCAAGACTGCCGCAGTCAGAGCCATACGGACGAATGTCAGAACGGAACACAAAGAATAAGCCACTCTCTCGAAAGGAGCGCTTTGTCATGAACATCCCCCAATTCCTACCGGACGCAACAGCTATTATGACCTTGGTCCCACAAAACAGTTCGATGTCGAAACCATCCGCGAGGCTCTGCGCCTATATGAGGATAATCTGGCTGAGAAGTTTGAGACCGCAAAACCCAACAGCATGGAGCGCATCGAGATGGGCGCGAAAAAGGTATCTGCGCAGACCCTCATCGCAAGACTTAGCAGACGCCTTCCCCTGTACGCAGATTGAAAGGACTCTTATTAAGATATGACCTATACCGAAATCATCGCTACTATGAGCCGCTGTGTATGCGGCACTCGTATTCAGTGGACCCAAAGCCCCGATAACAGCACGCATCGAGGCGTGGTGGATGAGTTTCACCCGGAAAACGGTGCCGAGGACGCATATCTCGCCGTCATCGAGCCGGGACGGTATATACCGGTTCTTGGTGCCAGCGAGATACAAAAAATATCAATTTTGGAGGGCAGTCATCATGATGCCTAACTACATTCTGAAAAGCACCGAAATGGACCGTGTTGCCGATGCTTTCTCCGGGTACATCCACCGGCATCCCAGCTTAGACCTTGTTTGGTCCGAGAAAGCCGGGTATGTCCTCATGACGATAAATCCCGATAAACAGCGAGGCGAGGATTATTGCAGTTTCCGCACAGCGCACGATTTAGCTTTCCGCCTGTTCAGCGAAGTTGTGACCGATGTCGTACTAGAATGCGAGGATTGCGACGATGTTTCCAGTATGGATGATGAAGGCCGAAAAGAAGTACAGCAGAGGTTGGCTCCGTTTTTGGAGATGTTGCCGGAGCATAAGAGTATTTGTGAAGATATTCTTGCGGGAAACAAGGCCAAATATAGCGAATGAGGTAGTGTACTATGGCGAACGATTACGGCTATTTTGGAAGCGGCAGCACCGGCTATGCGCATTACAAACAATCGTTTGACCGCAACTTTGGCGGTTCCGGTGGCGTAGGTGGAAATCGCAATAGTGGCGGCGGTAGCTCCGGCTGCGGAACACTGCTGTTTATCGTCGCGGTAGCAGTAGTCGCTGCTCTCATACTGCTGGAAATGTAATTCTTGCTATGCGGCGTATGCTGCCAATAAAAAATAGGGCCATCGCTTGCGGTGCGGTGGTCCTTCTTCTTTTCTCGCCAATTCTTGCCTTTTTGTCGTACTAATGATACAATGTTCCTGAACAACATTTCACTGAATTTAATTTCAGTATGACAAAGAGGTGCAATAGATGTTTGTAGGTCGAGAGGAAGAACTTGCGCTCTTGCGGGAGGAACATATCGGCAAGGCTTTGATTATATATGGCAAGAGGCGGGTCGGTAAGACCACACTCATTTTGAAGGCTCTCGAACAATGCCCCTATCAGACTGTATACTTCGAGTGCCTGAAAGGGACCATGCAAGAAAATATCGACGGCCTTGTACGGGAACTGGTTCGCGTCAAGGTTTTGTCTGTACCTCTTGCCTTTAACACCCTCCAGGATGTATTTGCTTACCTTAACACCATGCCTCAGAAGATGGTGGTCGTTGTGGACGAGTACACCCATCTTTACGCTATGAACGATTCCGGCGTGGTCGATTCTGTTTTTCAATGCATCATCGACAACCGCCTCTCAAACATTGAACTCATTCTCGCTGGCTCGCATATCGGATGATGAAGGACCTCCTGCAGGAGAGGAATCCTCTGTATGGACGCTTTGCTGCTTCCCTCAAACTCGATGAACTGAACTATCTGGATACCTCTAAGTTCTATCCCGACAAGAGTGCCTATGACAAGGTGGCTCACTATGCCGTTTTCGGCGGCTCGCCCTTCATCAATCAGGCGCTGAATCCTGCTGCAACTCTGCGAGAGAACATCATCGGCACGATTCTCAATCCGATGAGTCCCGTGTACCTGTATGCCAGCCATCTTGTCTTCTCGGACAGTTCCTTGAATGTCAATGCCGAGCGCATCTTTTCTGCTCTTGGGAACGACAGGAAGCGATATACGGAAATCGAAGATACGTTGGGCGTCAAGAAAACCGGAAACCTCGCCAAGCAAATAAAGACCCTGACAGACCTCGAAATCCTATCTCGCAACATTCCTATCAACAAGCCAAACGATAACAAGAAGGCAACCTACGAACTCAGCGATAATCTGCTGCGGTTCTACTATACCTATGTCTATAAAAACGCCAGTGCATTTCAGGTATTGGATGCAGAAACTTCTATGACGAGTATATAGCACCCGCTCTAACTGACTTTATCGCCCGTTGCTTCGAGGATATCTGCCGGGAATATTTCAGCCTGCAAGTCCGTTCTGGACAGATGAACGGCGTCCGGAGCATCGGTAGCTACTATCCCGATACCGCCGTTCGCTGCGATAGCAAAGCGTTTCCTATCGCCGTGGAACTCGCAGACGGCTATGCGGTTTATCTGCCGAAATACTCTGCTCAGCCGATGACCCTCGATGAGATTCATGGCGAGGCTCAGCGGATGGAAGGAGTCAACGACCCCGGTATCAGGCAGCTAGGCTTCATCTCCCTCAACGGTTTCGTGGAGCAGGAAAAGTCTTATACCTATCTGGACGGCAATGACATTTTTACGAGGATGTAGTCCGAAACAAGCTGTTTGACGCATCATTGATGTAATTCGCCGGATTTTAACACAAATCAAGACCTTTATATGCTGCAAAAACAACACAAATCAAAGTCTTTACAAAAGAGGTCCAACCATGGATAAAGCCACATACAGTATTTCCGCTCTTAAGCAGTGCAAGGAACTCATCCGCAAAAGCCGGTGGAGCACACGGCTAAAGGCCGAGCATAATTCCCGGTGCGCAGAGGTCAATGTCCTGTTCGCATCCTGCCAGAATCTGCTCAATTATGTCATGTTCCAGCCGGACCTCTCCCCTGCCTATGACTATCAGCAGATGGTTTCCTCGAATAAATGCACGAAAAAGCAGCTGGACAATCAGCTGCGTGTATGCCGCTTGTTTGCTGAATCTCAGATTTCCTGCATCGAGGAAGCGATTCGGGACGGGTCCGTGAGCATCATCCCGTGAATCTCAACACCAAGGGAGACGCTTTTCGTGCCTCCCTTTTTTGATGTTGCGCCGTCAACGGGATGTCTGCTGCTCCATTTAACCAAATTTCGAGTAAATATCCAAAATCTGCTGTTCTTAGGGCAATATTAGCAAAAATCAGCGCAGACCCAATCGCGCTGTATCGCCGTTTTTGTGTCAATGTAACATATCAGTATCACACTGTCAAGTACATAAGCCTTCTCTAACACCGCACATATTTTGCGCATAGCTTCCTAATCGAACGCCAATTGTTACATCATGTTACCTTTGATTTTGCGCCGATTTCCATAAAAATCACAACAAACCTATAAAAATCGAGCATATTTCGCTGTATGTTCAATAGCAAGATATGTGTTTTTTGTGCATTTTAGCTGTTTCCGAGTGTTTTGTGCCCTAAGAGGGTGTTTACATCAAAAGAGGAGGCATTGTACACAGTTAGGCCCCGCTCTAAAGCGTACTTCACGGTGAAGGCTGTGCCGCCCGTTGGCTTGTTGCAGTAGCTGATGCAGTAACGAGAACCATCTACCAGATGCCTGCCTCTGGCAAGATATGCGCCTCTGCTCGGCTCTTTAGACACATACACTATCTTATCCATCTGCCGGTCGAGGTTCTTTGCATGCAGCTGCTGTTCGGGCGTCCACTTGGCCCTGTATCCCTCATACGGCAGCACCTCGATAATCCGCATCCGGGAGTTCTCCTTTTTGAGCTCTAAAAGCAGGTCCGCCATCATCGTATCGAAGCCTAAAGCTCCACCCACGCCAAAGTAGGTGACGCCACTCTGGATGAGCGGGATAAGTCGATGCCGGACACGAATCAGTATCTTAGACTCCTCTCCGGGAGGGATAATCCTGTGCCCAGTGAAGCAGCAAGTCTTGTCTGTGTACTTACCCATTTGCCCACCCCGCTTTCAATTTTATCGTGTTGTATCATTTTTTAGTTAAATTATCTTGCCATGTCTAAATTGCTAAATTTCCAAAACAATATTGACGAATTTATATTGTTTGATATAATGAAAGCAGTATGACAACCTATCCATATAGTAGTAAAATTGGTGTATGAAAATGAACAAGAAAACTTATCCGTATCATTTGACTGCTGCTGAGGAGTCCGTCCTCGATATCCTCTGGAACAGCAAAGACCCGCTCACCGGGCAGCAGATTATCGAAGAAGCCAAGAAGGACGAAAGCAACTCTTGGCAGGAGCGCTCGATTTTTCTATTTCTCAATAGCCTCATGGACAAGAAGTTCATCGAGAGCGTCGGCTTCGTCCGTGCAGGCAAGACCTATGCGAGAACCTTCCAGCCAGTACTGTCCCGTCCCGAGTTCTACGCCCAGCTGGTGAACGCTGCTCTGACCGACAAGGAACTTGTCGTTTTCAAGCGTGCTCTTAAAGCTCTCAACAAGGCCGATGATGAGGTCGAAAACTAACCCGCTATCTTCCTCCTTCTAATTTTGCCGTGGTGTCTTCCCTGTTCTTTCAAGCGGGGTTTTCGTCCACGGCATTTTCTTTTGCTTCCACGAACCACTTCCCTACCTCATAATACAGGTAGGTGCTGCACCGGCCTATCTGGCAGGTATACCGAACACCGACACCGCCTGTCTTTGAGTATTTTCTAGGCAGTATCTCGGAGATATTTGTGATGTCGAACCTCTGCCCGGTATCCCAGACGACGGTTTGCGGTGTGAGCGTTCCGTCCGGCAGGAAGTCTGCGATGACTTCCACATATTTCTTAATTCGCTGTTCAGGCATATACTATTAAATGCTCCCCTGCAAATACCGTGCGGGTGTATTGTATGGTCTCCCTTTGCGTCGCAATGCGAAAGGAACCTGTCCTTGTACATCACGCAGCGCTGTACGGAATAGTATCCGAATCGGTTCCGGACTCCGTCGATAGCGGATTCGAGTTTTTCCATGGATTCCTGCTTTTCAGCAGAATAGTCAAAGGATATCTGGCTCGGCTCTGTGTCTGGTCGTAGGTCAATAGCGCGAACACCAATCGAACGGAGATGCTCATTCCACCGGTAGTTCTTCTTATATAATAGATAGGCGGCTTGCGCTATCTCCCGCTCCTGCATCGTGGGTTGTCCGAGTTTTGTCTGCCGTTCGAACGCAAAGAGGCTCGAATCCCGAAGCGTCACCTCCACGCCCCGGCACCGGAAATGATTTTCCCGGAGCCGTGCCGCAACGCTCTCTGAAAGCAGATAAAGGACTATCCAGACATCTTCATCCGTCATAAGGTCACGCGGCGTAGTCCAGCTGTTGCCGATGCTTTTGATGGGCGCAACGACATCCTTGTACTCGTACTTGGCTACTGCAGAGGTATCCATGCCGTTGGCGAACTGCCAAATCATGATACCGACCTTGCCGAGTTTTTCTTGGATGAACTTAGGGTTCGCCTGCGCCAAGTCCCCTATCGTATGCACGGCGTAGTTGGCGAGTTTCGCTGATGTCTTGCTGCCGACATAAAGCAAATCCGAGGCAGGAAGCGGGAATACGATGTCCTTGAAGTTCTCTCGATTGATGACCGTGATAGCGTCCGGCTTCTTGTAGTCTGAGCCGAGCTTTGCAAGGGTCTTGTTCCAGCTAACACCAATAGAACAGGTGATGCCAAGTTCATCCTTTATCGTGTCAGAAATCTTCTTAGCTATCGTCAGACCGTCGCCGTACATCATCCGACTGCCGGTACAATCGAGCCATGCTTCATCCAGACCGAACGGCTCGACCTGGTCCGTGAAGCGCAGGAATATCTCTCTAGTATACCCGCTGAACCTCGTATACATGTCATAGTGTGCCGGTACAAAGATAATATCCCGACAATGCTGCTGTGCCTCCCAGAGCGGCATGCCGGTCTTTACGCCCATACGCTTTGCCGGATAGGATGCTGTCAGAACGATACCGCTTCTCCTCTCCGGGTCTCCGCATACAGCAATCGGTTTCCCCTGCAATTCCGGGTGGTAGGCCATCTCACAGGAAGCGTAGAAACAGTTCATATCACAATGGAGTATTGTCCGCTCCTGTGCCATGGTCTTTCCCCTCCCGCCGCTCGTTTTACGCGATATTGTTGTATTGTGTTGCTTATTGGTTGTTTTTATTATATCATTTACAACCGACAGTTGCAATATAGATTAAAAAATTCTCCGGTTGTAGTCCGATTTACGCTACTACAACCGCTGACTTCTTGACAAAATGAAAAGAGGCGTTCTCAATGACGCCTCTTCGTGCTATAATAGTAAAAAAACAGGATGTGATAATATGCAAAGTATTGAGGAACGCGCAGCAGCCGCGTATGAACTGAAAGCCACCGGCAAGTGCAACTGCTCGCAGTCGGTTGTCAAAGTATTTCAGGACAAGCTGCCTGTCGGTGAGGATACCCTCATGAAGCTGACGGCGGGGTACGCTGCCGGTATGGGATGCATGGAGAGCACCTGCGGCGCTCTTGTCGGCGCTGTGATGGTAGCAGGTATACTGACCGATGGCATAGCCACGCCCCGGATTTCTAAAGAACTCCTGCAGAAGTTTGAGGCTAAATGCGGCGCTACTATCTGCAAGGACTTGAAAGGCATCGAAACCGGCAAGCCGCTCTGTCCCTGTCCTGAGTGTGTACGCAATGCAGTGCTTGCACTTGGCGAGGTTTTTCCGGACTAAGACAAACGGCAATTCTGAGGGTATTGGAGGGTATGAGGCATGACTATTGCGGAAATTTTAGAGAAGATGATTTGCTATTCTAACGGTAACATCCACGACATCGACCATCTTGTTCGTGTCTGGACATTCGCCAAGACCATCGGCGAACTCGAACATATTGATGCTGAGACGCAGTACATACTGGAAGTTGCCGCTATCACGCATGACATTGCCTGCCCTCTCTGCCGAAAGAAATACGGCAATGCAGACGGCAAACATCAGGAGCTTGAAGGCGGGCCCTTGGTGCGGGAATTTCTGCATGATACTGGTCTGACCCCGGCACAGGTTGACCGCGTTGCGTATCTGGTCAGCCATCACCATACCCTGACTGACATTGACGGCATCGATTACCAAATCCTCATCGAGGCCGATTACATCGTGAACGCCGCCGAGAGCGAGTACAGCAAGGAAAATATCAAGGGTTCATCCACAAAGTAATGAAGACAAACAGCGGCTCGATGCTGGCGCGGCAGATTTTCTGCGTTTGACGAGCAAAAGCCAGAGCAAAAGGAGCGTTAAAACGATGGCAAAGAAGGTTCTTGTAGTTTCCACAAGCCTGCGCGGAAATAGCAATTCGGAGATTTTGGCAAAGGAATGCGAGCGCGGCGCGAAGGATGCGGGTCATGAGGTTGAATTCGTGTCCCTGCACGGCAAAGATATCCGGTTCTGCATCGGCTGCATGTCGTGCCAGAGAACCGGTCACTGCGTTTTGAAGGATGATGTAGCCGAAATCATGGCAAAGGTCAAGGAATCCGAGGTCGTCATCTTCGCCACGCCTATCTATTATTACGAGATGTGCGGCCAAATGAAGACGCTGCTTGACCGTCTGAATCCTCTGTACGAGTCCGACTACAAGTTCCGTGACATTTATATGCTTGCCACCGCCGCAGATGACGATGCACACGCCATCGACAAAGCCTACAACGGTTTGCAGGTTGGGTCGATTGTTTCGAGAAGGCTGAGCTTAAAGGCTATGTGTTCGGCAAAGGTATTGCCGAGCCGGGAGATGCAAAGAACCATACTGAGACTCTGCTGGACGCCTACAATCTTGGCAAATCCTTGTGAGGCATAGCGAAGGCCATGACGATTCGATACGCTGTACCCGCTGATGTTCCCGCCTTATCCGCCGTTGAGGCTGAATGTTTTCCGCCCGCTGAGGCGTTGCTCTACCGCCAGCTGGGTGCCAGAGTATGCTGGTTCTTCCGTTCTGAACACACTATACCCTTCCCACGCATCCACTCCGGTAACTAAGCGTTCAAGGCTTGTCTTTTTCTCGCACAACGTTCGTGTGCCACATCAGCGTATCCTCGTCATCGGTCTCGCTGCCCGCATCGGCTTCTTCCTCCAATGCAGCGCAAACGCCCAGAGGTCTGGCCAGTCGAGTATCGAGCGCAGACGGTCGGATACGCTCTTCCCCTGCCAGTTAAAATCCGTGCAGAGCGTGCCCTCGTAATGGAAGCGTTCCCGCTTATCGTTGGTCAGAACGAGTTCCCAGCTCCCGGCATCGCAAATAAACCTGTTGCTCATAGGCGGAAAACACCGCCTCAAACATCGCCAGAATATCCATGATATCCTTTTCGGATTCTCTGCGCACATATACCTGATTCAGCAGATACTTAGCGCCGTTCCCGAAATTGTAGCAGGACAGCCTTGCTGTTTTCTTTTTGACGGAAACCTCAAGTTTCTGCTCCACCTCGGCATCTGGCTCCGGGATAGGCCCGTAGCTCGAAGCATTTGATTTCAGCCGCAGCTTTACCAGCCTGCCCGAAAAGGGTACGCCATCATACATGTTCTTGTCCCTCTAGTTTTATTCTTTTTCAGCCTCAGCGAAGCCTTTGCTCCCGCACGCCAATTACCGCTTTGTCTTTATGCGTGCCTCGCCGCCAGCCCATAGGATAAAGTCAATCTTCTTCGTTGCACTGATGCCCTGATGCTTCGGCAGTGCTCTGTCAAATGCCTTTATCCACTTTTTTGCCACGGGCAACTTTTTGAATTCATAATACCAATGATTGATTGTATTGTAGCAGTCATAGATATCATCAGGCCGATACTTGCCACTTTTCTTGCAAGGTTTTAGCCCCAACATGGCAAGGACATTCGCGTCCCATATCGGCTCATTGATGTCCACTGTTGCCAACATCTTACTGACAAAAGAAGGTTCAAGAGTTCCAACTCTTACGGAAAGTTCTTCGAGAGTCCTATCAAACCGCGATTGCGGATTTTGTTTCACTTTTTCGAACATTTCAAAGTATATTTTCCGCCATTCTTCGTCTCGGCGCACACGATAGAAAGCGTTGAACACTCGCTGGAAGTCCTCATCTTGCGAGACATCTACCTTCCATACCTGTTCCATTATGTATGCGTAACGCTCAACGTCCCTTTCACGCCGCTTTAATACTTCTACTGCCGCTTTCATGTCCACATCAGGCACAAAAGTGGCTGCATTGCCCGCATAAGGCGCAGGCATAGGTTTCCACGCAATAATCATGTAAGACGGCCACATGCGTTCGTGCAACGCATCGCTCCACCACTTGCCATCTTCAAAGAAAGCCGCCGTGGTCATCTTTGGATTGACACGCGTCACAAGATAGCCACCCGGTTTCTTCGGTTTGCCTTCCCACATAGGAGTCCAGCCGTCATTATCTACAGCTGGCTTATTTTTGCCATTTTCCGCCATACTGGTATCCTTTCAGCAATTTCTAATAGATTTCACAGACACTCATTTTTTGCTCTGCTTCACCCGTAATTTTCAGCATCCCCGTCCCTAATGATGTAGAGCACATCTTTAGCTTTCTGCAACTCTTTCGGGATGGCAGTCGCCTTGCAGCGCCGGAGTTCTACGACTTGCCCGGCCAGATTCTGCTTCTTCGCAGGAGTCGGCACAATGACAACATCACCCAAACACACATCGTCATCGCATCGATAATACCGGACCCCGACCACTCCGAGAATCTCAACGCCGCAGAAAACGGCATCGTCAGTCTTTGCCGGGACTCGGTCGAAGGTTCTCGCATTGAACATCTCGCCGAGACTTTCGGTATCAAAGAACGCAGCAACTCTGCCAATAAAATCCGCCCAGTTGCCCGGAAGTCCCTCCTTATCGAAAGACCCCGTATAGGACGCCGATTTCTTGTCTGCATACAAAACCGTGATTTGGTAGGTTCTGCCGACATCTTCTTTTGTGACAGGTTTCGGATTCACCTCGCCGGGCTCGAACAGAGGCTGTTCCTCATACCATGCAAGCAGGTCCTTGACCGCTTCCGGCATCTCAAATGTCAGGGATACACGCCTGTTGTTCCCTACCCTGCGATTGTAGGCAATTTCATGGGTCTTGCTGCTGATAATGAGTCGTTCAACGATATCTTCCACCGGCGCATGATACTTTTCTGCGACCTTCTCAGCTGCATCCTCCGTCACCGTCTGATGGAAGTCGATGTCGATGCTCGACACATGGCTTTCTTTATCGATGCTCATAGCAAAGCCATTGAGTTCTTTGAGCGTCGTCCTTTCCCTGAGAATCTCAGTTAAGGTCTTGCCCTCGTACACAAAATCCTGTCCGTTCGAGCCATGGTAGAAGAACACTTCATTCTCATCGGTCAGCAGGCGGACTCTCCAGAATCCGGAATTGGTCGGGATTTTCATTTTATTGTATTCGGAGAATACGGCAATAAACGCATTGAAGATGTATTCGGCATCCTCCACCGGTATCTGAACCTTGCGTTTCTGCCGACCGTCCACGCGGGTTGTCGTGAGTTTCACGGTGCCGCCCGGCGTGATTTCGAGGAGTTCCTCCTCATTTCGTGGCTGAGTGACAATACTGTTGAATCCATAGGTCCGCAGCCGGATTTTAACGAGCTTACCCTTGAACGGCAGCTGTTCGTGCGTCATGTATTTGCCCATTTGCTTTTTCCTTCGTTTTTAAAGCGGTCATTTACCGCTGTCCGCCACCACTACCTGTTCTGCGCCCTTTGTTGCCGAGGCGCTCGTGAAATACCGGAGCGGGATGTTCTTGCTGCGGACGATATCGATGATTTTATAAAATGCCTTATGAGACATATAATTCGTCTGCAGCCATACCATCTCGGCACCCTTGATTTGCTCGCTGCTCGGGACACCTTCGATGAACTTGACATCGGGCAGCATCGGCTTGATGGCTTTCAGCCAGGTCGGATGTCCGCCGAACACGACATGCTTCTTCTGGGTATGGTACGGGAACGCAGTGCTCGGTTGCTGGCTGGGCTTCTCCTCTCCTGCATCGTTCGTCAGAGCAAAAATCAGTTCGCGCAGGTCGTTGAGTTCCTGTTTCTCTACGGTTCTCTTATTTGCCTGCTTCTCTAAAAGGGCATTTTTGTCCGTTAAAGCCTTCTCTGCCTTGTACAGTTCCTCTTTTTGCTGCTCGTTCTCTTTGCGGAGCCTTTCGAGTTCCTTCTCATACTCCTTGCATTTTGCCATGAGAGACTCGGAATCATCTTTGAAATCCACCCGCTCTTCGAGGTTAGAGAGCACAGAGATATAGGCTCCATAGATAGCCTTACCCTCATCTGCCGTTACGCCGCAGTCGTAGAGGGATTCCTCGAACACATCGATGTTCCTTGTATTGCGGGGCACTATCGCACCGTTCGTGAAGGTATAGATGGCTTTCGATGGTGTGTATCTCAGGTTATCTTTCCGCTTCGTATCGGGAGGCAGATGCAGGCTCATATCGTTCCAGGAAATCGGCACCATCCGGCTATCCTTCGTATGGAGTTCGTGGTAAATGTCAATGTGCGGGAAAACATCGATGATATCCGCCGTGTTAGCTCCGTTCTTGTCGCTCAACTCCTTCACGGTCCCACCGCTCCACGGCAGCTGAGCTGCAGAGAAGGACAGGATAACACTGGTCGGATAATATAGCCACGCGAGGTCATCGCCCTGGTCGAGGAGGTAGTAGAAGGCAAAGCACATCTCATACGGGTCCGGCACTGAATACCGCGCCGCATACCTTGCTATGAGTTCGGATACCGTTTTGCCCAGCTTTCTTCGGTCCAGTAAGATTTTATAATGCTGTCGTTCTGAAAATCGGAAATCTCGTCATAGAGTGCATCGCGTTCATCCTGAATCGCTTCCATCTCATCGATGATATTATCGCTGCGGTTTTTGAGGTCAAATACATCTGCTGCAACCTGCATCTTATCGTCAATAAGCGGGACACCTTCTATTCTTTGCTGAATACTCTTTCCGGCAAAGGCAGCTTTCGCTTTTTCTGACAGTTTGACGCTTTCCTCAGAAATGACCTTGAGTTCTTCTGTTTTCTTTCTGAGCTCTTGGGCGAATTTAATTTCTTTCTTTATCCACTTGTTGCGGCAGGTGAAATACCGGCTCAATGCGGCTTTTGACATGAACGCGAATGTGTTTACGGCATTATCGACCATGTCTTCCGGCAGCAAAGCCAGAATCCCCTCAAACACATGTCTGGACGGCACATCCTGATGCTGTTTCCCTGCAATCGTATACCCATCCGTGACAAAGACCCTTGCCGGGTCCTTCGGGGATTTTATAAGTCCAACACAGTCCTCGTTCCGGTACAGGATGGTGTATACCATGCTCCGCAACACTGCCTCGCTGTAGCACGGCGAAACGCATTTCGGCAGGCGCACGGAATCCAGTTTATCTTTGTCTTTCGGAAGGAGTGCCAGCGCCTCGTCCATCTTCTGATTTGCACGAATCGCGTCGAGAATCCAGATAGCCGCTGCCAAAGAATAGCAGAACATCTCTTCACCGACATTGTACGGCGGGTTCATCAGGATATTTATCGCAATCCATTCGTCATCAAAGTTGAAGCTTGGGTCGCCCTTTATGCAGCCCTCTGCAATACGCTTCGCCACGGCTCGGTTCTTCTCAATGGCATCAATACGCCGCTCCACACTGCGTTTATCGAGGTCGAATGACGCTGCCACATTTTCTTTTTCCGCAGCATTGATGTTCGCCAGTCCCTTTATGGCTCCAGCGAATGCATTCCTGCACTTCTCGCGGAATGACGCCGGGCGATTATTGTTTCTTTTCGCTTTCGATTTCATTGCAGCTCCCTCGCGTTGCTTTCTTCTGTCTCCTATTATACCATATACTACCATGAACGGACAGATTTCGGCAGTAAAAAAGAGGCCACCGTTTTTGGTGACCTCTAAAAACAGTATGATGATTTGTCAGGCTTGAGCCTGTATCGGACTTTTTCTTTACCATGCAGCGCTTTTTAAAAAAACGAAATACCGTACAACATTTTTATAATCCCCGCACTTGGAAGGCGCAGAAGCTGTAAAAGGGTGCCTAAAAAATAAAAACCGCCTCAAATAAACGAAGCGGTTTTTCAGTCAGAATTCCCGATAGCATCTTATACCATACCAAGAACTATTATGGGAACTATGATTCGTTAAGTGTATGTCCTTAACGCATTTATATTATATATTATGCACTATAAAATGTCAATATGATTACTCCGTAGTCCTTTTGTTTTTTCCATGATACCGCGGATTTCGTATACTGACAAGATGCGCTCTTCTCCTTTACGGTTTGCACCTGCCGCATGGCTTATACCCTTCTGTAATCAACTCATCCCGCGTTCCGGTATACTCCTGCTTGTTCTTGTCCTTCATCTCGTCCACGCTGCTGCAGGACGGATAATGAAAGCGCTTTGTGTTAGTGTTCAGAATATAGGTCGAGGCTTCCGTCGCCGGTTCATTGTCCTGCTCATGGAGGGGTGTTGCCGCCGCCATGTTTTCCAGTTCTGGCTCAGCATTGTCTGCCTGTGCTCATCGTTTATCTCTCCGCATTTTTTCGTATTCTTTCTGGATGTCTGAGAAGAGTATCAGGTTGCTCGGCTGTCCTTTGCTTTCTCTCTCGAAACCTTTAAGCTTGACCTCGCAGTCCAAGGCGGTTTCAAGGTCCGCAATTCTGGCATGGTCGTTGCACAGCGGCAAGGGATTTTCGTCATCCGGGCCGCAGGTGATGTTCAGGATACCGTACAGCCATTTGCCAGGACTCATGATGAATTCCTTATCGATGTCTGTTTCAAGGAGTTCCACACCCGGAAAGTAGGGCGTTTCGAGTCTCGGGAATTCTTCCTCATCGAAGTTGAAGCTGTAGGTTAGCACACAGTCGGGTGAAGGCGTTTTAATGGTGCAGCGGAACCGCTCATCGGGGAATGCCTGGCACCGCGTCACGGAATACTGATAAGTCCCCGTGCAACTCACAGCAAAGTTGAAATACTCGACCCACGCATCAAGGGTCGTCAGCTTATACGCATGTACGGTTTGCAGAATACACTCGATTGCTTCGTCCTTATGTTCCTGCAAAAGCCGCCCTTCCTCGGTATCGGCACCGAAACTGAACTCTAAACCCGTATCCTTGCTGTATCGGCCTTTCGTGTAGTTGCTCAGCCAGCGAATTCCGAGGACCTCAAACGCACCCTCGTAATGTGAGAAGGCATAGGCATGCTCATTGATATGGAGCGTGCCCTTGACGATATACTCGGAGTCGTAATACTTTGTTTTCTTGTACCGAAGATTATCGGTGCAAATCATAGCAAACATAGCTTCCTCTTTTCGCGGGGTCATAGGGTTCCGGCATCGGCTTCCAGGCGATAATCATGCCTTCCGGCCACGCCCATTCGCACAATGGTCCGTCCCACCATTCGCCGTGCTCATAAAAGGCAGTCGTGGTCAGAAGAGGGTCTTTGCGGGTGACGAGGTAGGAATCGGATTCCGGAGGCGGGGACTCGGTCATAGGTGTCCAGTCGATGGTCTTTTCTAGTGTATCCATAAGCGCCTCCTTAGCTTTTCCGTTCTGCAAGCAGTACTCAGTCCAGCGGGCGCGTGTACCGGCATTTCGGATAGCTGCTGCATCCCCAGAACGCACCGTTTCTGCCATGGCGCATAACCAGAGGCTGACCGCAGAACGGACACTTCGTTTTCAGGTCCTCGATATGCTGTTGCTTTTCTTCTTTCGTCACCTCAGTGAGAGGACGGAGCAGTCTGGCTAATCTCTCAATATCCGCATGAGAATATACTACCGGTGCATCCTTTATCCGCTTCCGCATAAGGCGCAGCATCGCATGGCGGCGGCATACCGTGATATCCCCGTCAAAGTATTGCGGGACTTTCTTTAGCGTGCAGCGTTCCGAGAATACGACATAGGATGAAAAGGCTTCTTCCGGCATAGACAGGTACTCAGCCAATGCCTGATATGCGTGCGGTTCTGCTTGACGGGATTGTAGAAGTGTTCCTTGTGACCATTTCTGAAGCACTGTGTCCATTTCAGCTGGTCTTCGCTGCCGAATATCCAGCCGCTGTAGTATTTGCTCTCGATGACAAAGATGCCTTTCTCGTGCAGCATCAGCAAGTCGATTTCGGTGGTCTTGTCTTTCATCGGCAGGTACAGGTTAGTAAGAACCACACGCTCCCCTTCGATGCCATTGCTCTGTAAGGCATAGTCAATCAGGTATTCACCGAACTGTCCTGCGTTCCGGTAATGCAGGACAGATTTAAGAAGTCCAGGCTGCTCACCTTTCAGGATTTGCCAAAGCCCCATGGATGCCACCTACAATCCTATCTGCTATATTTCCTTTTTCCGCCGCCACATGTCCATTGGTTTTGCTGTTGCCTACATTATTATATATTATACGACATGCATTACCAAATAGCAATTAGGAGCATATCGAAAACGGCAAGTTTTGGTTGCCTTGATTCCGATTATCTCCCGCCGATGCCGAGCAGTGGATGGGGAGGATTTTCCAAAACGAAACTTTTAATTCAGGCACTTCGCTATTGACAAACTTCTTTCTTTGTGCTTGTGACCCGGACAGTTCCCAGCCTCGGGAAGCGGGTATCCGCTCTGGATGAATCCTTCTGCCGAGGTTCACCGTGCCTGCCGTCCCGCCGGTCGTGCAGCCGGAGTCAGCCCTGCCTGCATCGTTCAGAACGGAAGAACATACTAACACCTATACATGCAAAATAGTATACGGAAAGCCACACTCCAACAAGCCAAAGCAAGTCCCTGACAAGTGTTTAGCAAGTCTCTAACAAGTGCATAGCCCATACGCACCAAACAAACCCGCCGACTGTATCATCGATAGCAGCAGAAAAGGGAGTCGCATTCCACGACTCCCCTCTCGGCAGTAAATCATTTCAGTATTTTATTCAGCTGCAGATTGAAGATTTTGCTCAACGCATCCAGCCGGTCCTTCGGCACATCAATGTTCTCAGGTTCCTTGAATCTAAAGCCTGCCATGTTCTTTAGTTCCGCACGCAAATCATCGGTAAGCATCGCCTGTGCCGTCTTGATGAAATCCCCGCCCACCCTCGGCTCGCACTTCGATATGCACCACGCCGGGTTCTTATCAAGGCTTCTGTATCGAATTGAAACAGCAGGCTGCGGTTGTTGTCATACACAGGAGCCATTCCGGTAATTTGCATCGTATCGTTATCGAAAAGGAACCCAACATTCCCCAAGTGCCGGTCAATGTTGAGAATAAGCGCGTCCAACACGAACATCCGGCGCATAAGGTCCTCACTGCCGTATTGTTCAGCGAATTTGAGGAATGCAGCAGGTTCCTGCGATTGGAAACCGGTAATGCCGACAGCTTAACCAAGCCAAATTGTTCACTGGTAAACAGCTTGCACTTTGACGCCAACCGTCCATGATACAAGGTAAGTTCATACTTTGCATTGTTTTGGCAAAGAATATCGGCTACCTGAGTAGCGAGGTATTCAGACAACGGTTCAATTTCGTAGGTGTCGCTGCCGCTTTTGTACAGGTAGGTTGTGCCATTTTCCCGCTGCCAGCACTTTGCATACGCACCGTCTGTTCCAAATTCAGGAGATGTCGAAGAAAGAGTTGTTGAAGAGATGACGCCATCGAAAGCCGCGTTGGAAACCAATTCATCGAACTCGTTGCGATACAGAGAAACATCGTTCCAAGACAGGGTGCTTTCCGGTTGTTTTACCCAGAATGTGTCATTGAGAGAAAGTGCGTGAGTTAATTTTAGAAAATTTTCGATGGATTCACAACCATACTTTTTCAGTAGCTCTGCGATGTGTTTCCTATGCTTAGGTGCCTTGCGTGCATCAAGAAAATCGCCAATGTTATCGTATCCGATAGGTCGAGATTCTGTATACCATTCAATTTCTTTGCCTGCCACAAAACCGAACTCGTCCTCATAGCAATCAAACAAAAGCCACTTTTTGTCTTTGTTCATCAGTAAAAACAACACGCGGAACCACACCTCACTTTATACAATATTTTGCTCTAACAAAAGTATATCTCAATTTATCATAATTGTCCACGCATTTCATAGCTTTGTCCTTTGTTGGTCCCGTTTTTGTCATTCGTGTCGTTTAGTGATATTTTCAGCGATTTTTATGCGTATATTTACACGAATATTTCTGGATTTTCCGCATTATATGAAAGCAGCAATACACGCCCCAAGCACATCGCGTTGATTAGTCATTTGTATTGCAACGGGCAATCAAGTTCATGCCGCCACTGTAGGTAGCTATCCGTTCTGGATGAATCATCCTGCTGAGGTTCACCGTGCCTGCCGTCCCGCCGGTCGTGCAGCCGGAGTCAGCCCTGCCTGCATCGTTCAGAACGGAATATAACCGTGACCGCTTGCTGTTTGTCTCTTCCCACAGAGAGGGCCTATACTACCAAGGCTTTATTTCCCAATATAATAGCTATCTGAGCAGACTATCGCTTCATCCACCGCTTCCCGCAGTCTGTCATAGGATACTTCCTCTTTCGCAAGACGCTTAACGACATTCAGCGATATCTTTTTCTGCGCAGGCGTTTCCTTACAATACCCGTCTACCACGAATGTTGGCACAACATAGAACACCCAGTCATCCACAGCCAAGGCATTGCGCTTCCCGATATCCTTGTTCGTATTCAGGCAGAATACATATACCTCTGACTGCCTTGACAGCTTCCGCTCGGCATCCTGGTTCTCCCAGTAGCTGTTGTTTGTCGGTGCAATCGAGAAGGTCCGTATCTTGGATATCTCCTTGTTCCAGGGATGCACATAGCTGGTCGCCTTGACCTCGATGCGCTTGTTGCGGTATGCCATGTCATAAGCCGTCCAGTAGTTGACGTTCTCGGCTTTTTCAACACCGAGCGCTTTCGCCACAAGGAACTCCGCTATCGTTTCCGCCATACCGTCCAGCTGGCTGTATGCGTATTGCCAGAAATCCTCAACGGAGAAGAGGTCCTTGCCACGGAATCGGAACATCTCATCGGGCGCATAAGGCTCATATGCAGTCAGTTCTTCTTTCTTCTTAGCTACTGCCGCTTCCAGCTTTTCTGTGTACGAATTTTTCGTGTCCATTTGTCCCCCGTGTCCTTCGCATATACTTTCCCAGACTATGCCTTTAGTCTAGCACATGTTGAGCACAAACGCCACAGGAAATTGATGCGTTGCGTTGCTTTTAGCATTGTCGGAAGATTGGGCTTCGGAGCAAAAAAAAGCATACAGGCTGGTGTGCCCATACGCTGTTCTTATCAGTGCTAGTCTTGCAGCTGCTCAATTTCTATGTCGGGAATCGCTCCATATTTTCCGAGAAGATATCCTTTGCGGATGTTATCGGTTGTACGCGTTGAGAAGGTGCTGATGCTGTACAACTCCGATGTGCCATCGTCTATGTGTTTATCTACAAAGTATAGCTGGTCTTTTCGAAGTAGCTCCATGCTTAGCAATTCAGTGTTGTGTGTATTGACGTACTCCCACCCCTTACGGAGTGGGATTCTATGCTGACGCAATGCAGTTGCAGGGTTTTCCAACAGCGTAAAGCTGCCGGATACACTATCTTTCGATAGACCAGTGTACTTACTACCCAAAGCGGAGCTTAAGGCAGGCAGAATGCCCAAAGAGCCAGCATAGAAAATGTAGATATCCCCTCAATGAGGGTTTCACCTATCAAATGCTACTGAAAGCAGCACTTCAAGGCAATCAATGGGGCTACGTCGAAACCCCTTAAATTGTAAGTGTTTTAGAATCCTACGCTAGAAGGCAACCACTCGTGGCTGTTTTGCAAGCGTTCTTTCGTTTCGTCGTGCAGTTTCTTAAACTGCGGAAAATCTTTCTTGATGGTTTTCTTATTATAGGACAGAAGATTCTTTCTAAGATGCAATAAAAGAAACGCGGAATACATATCCCGCTGAACAACGGTTCCGTCGGAAAGTTTAGCAAAACGCTGGGACAATTTCTTCTTGGTGTAGCTATCATCGGTATGGTCAAACTGCGAAGCTTTCGTTTCAAAGGTACTGACCTTGATAACGCTGCCGCCATAACGATTGGCTTTTTGATTCAGAATGGAAATAAACATTGCAGGGGCACAGCGTCCGATAGATTTACCGAACCGCTTTTTGGTATGCGCTCTACCGGTTTTGGGATTGATTTTTGTTTTCTTGCTGCGCTTCTGCAAAGCTTTGTAGTTCATATCTTCAACTACGAAATCGTTGCCGTATGACAGCAATTCGTTGGCGAGAATATAATGCTCCGTCTTGCGTACAGCAGCAAGTTTGCGGTTCAAGTCCCGCAGCCTATGCAGCAGCCGATAATAGTTCTTACTATAGTTCCAATGACGAATTTGCTTATGTCCGTTCTTGCGCTTCAAGCGTTTGACGGTTCCGTTTTCGTTAAAGTATTGCGGATTCATCGCACGGCGCGAACGGTCCATTTGCCGCATAATGCGAGCAATTTCTTTAGTAAGGCCATTGCGTGCTTCCGCTATAGCGGACGGTGCAAGTACACGGAGGTCACAAACATCTTTACCGCAAAACGCGATAGTTTGCGTGCCGATGTCTATACCGATGCGACCTTGCTTAACGAGATGTTTTGCGACCCCGTTACTGTCGCATTTGATGGGTGGATAGCCTTCCAAAACAAGTTGAGCGTAATACTTCCATTTGGTGCCTACCCACGAACGAACAATGCGGCAATACTTTACACCGCATTTAAGCGCTTCCTGTTGGTATTTTCCCGTTTTAGTATCGGGATTGCGCACTTTGACAAGGAATTCGTGCTTCTCGTAAATGATACGCAGATTGCCATCTCCGATATACGGTTCGATTTTCGCCGTGGCGTCGGCAATCTCTTTTTTCATTTGCGCTTTCACTTCATCGGGAAGAACTACCTCTTTGCCTTCTTTGGATCGGGCTTTCTAAAAGCGTCGAAGTATCTTTTTTCGATAGAGTTTTTCGCTTTTCGCTTGGCGGACTCCAAAGAACTCACCGTATGATTTGCCGGACGAAAGAATATACCGCTGTTATTTTTCTTTCCGGAAAGGGTTACAAAATCGTCCAACTTTTTATAGTGTACAGTTTTTCCCTTCCCGTAAAAGAAGTCGTCCCACGCCTTCCAGACAGCGGAGGCTACCTTTTGAGCAACGTCGCAATTCACATTGTATGCTTTTTGGTAGGGCACAACCAACTTGTGGAATGCTCCCTCAGAAAAGCCTGCTTGCTTAATCAGGTTGGAACGCTGTACCAACAATGCTTTCCGTTCATCACTGTTGGCAGGAGCTGCTTTATGGCTTTTATAAGATTTTTGTGTTCGCGCGTTTTGCGCAGCTGGTGCCACATTTTTGTGGTTTTCGTAACCATCCGGTTGTAAACTGTGCAGCCAACGCGAAACTTTTTGGAAAGAAAAATTTCATCCTGCTCGGTCACTTTTATAGGGAGCGTCAACACAAATGATGGCGTACTGTTCTTGTTTCCGAAAGCCATAACGGTCCTCCTTTCCTTGATTGATTATACCGATATTATAACATTTTTTGATGCAAAAATAAACCAAATAGCGTTTTGTTTACAGGTTGTACACATTCGCTTTTCTTAAAAAATCATGCGCTAATTTCTCCCACCGCTCACGCAATGGGCTTCCTTGGCGCGGATTCTGTGGAATTCAATGCTTTTTGTCAACTATTTTGCTTTTTATGCGTTCATTTCTTCGTTTTGGCGAATTCTCACCGTACCCTCTCTGCTACAAATGGTCTTTGCAGCAAAAAAGAAAGCGTACAGGCGAGTGTGCCTATACGCTGATTTGTATTGATGCCGATTCAGGATACCACACTGTTGACAGAAGTGAGCAAGACCGTTCTGGACTTGTATTAGAGGCCTCGCCGAAATGACTGCTCGCGTGCCTCTTTCCAGCGTTGCATCCTCTCTCCTGTGTCTTGAAAAGCAGAACTATATGCGGTCTCGCTGCACGAATAGCACACAGGGTATCAAGTACCACCATGCGGGTATATATCTGCTGAGTACAGAACTCCATCGTGGTTGCCATACATTTCCACGAGGATGCCGCTTCCCGGGACAGGCAGCGCAGAACCCCGCCGCTAGGAATCATGCCAGAACGGAAAAGCTACAGGGAAGCTATATACTCGTCTACAAACTGGAATTTGTCTTTATCTTATTTATCAAAATACTTATCACAGTATTCAAGTGATAGATTGATAAACTCCTGCAATTTATCAATATCATTATACATTCCATGGTTCGATTTTGGAAATTCAACATAATCGTATGGCACACCATTCTCTTTCAATGCATCTATTAAAGGGTATTTAAGTTGAGTCGGCACACAATGGTCGATTAGTCCATACCCCATCAAGGTCGGCACCGAGTTTGCATCCACCAAATATGTAGCGAAACAGAGTAAATATACGGAAGATACTCTTTTGATGCCATCATTTCATCTGTAATTCTAACCCCTGTCATCATGGTTGCAAAATCCGCATCTGTGGTTATATGGTCTATCGATTTCAGCAAACTCCAATCGGATGGCTCAAATGAAGCAGGACCTGCGAGTTGAAAGACAAACTTACTGGGATTGCAGAAATGTCAGCATTTTTATATGCATAGTTCATCGCAAGTGTTCCACCTGCTGACACCCCACAGGTAGCCATTTGTGTTAAATCAATTCCAAGCTGCGATGCCTGCTCCTTGATTGCGGCAACACAGCTTAGAATTTCTTCATTCATTAACTCAAGACTGGCGTTGAGTAATTCTTCTTCACTTTTTCCCTTCTTTGATTGCAATGTATAATCAACCGTTGCTGTTACGTATCCTTTTGACGTATAATATTTGCACCACGCATCGCCATCTTCTTTGCTCCCGGAATTAAAACTTCCTCCGTGTATATAAAGAATCAGGCATTTTGACTCTGGCGTATCAAGATTTTTCGGCACATATAAATCATATTTGTGGTCGCTCGGATTTTCATAATCAAGATTTTCATACACACATCCTACTGTATCATTCCATTCAACTTGGATAAGCTTCATCGGTAAAGACCCAAGACGTTGAATGTTGATGAGCATACCCACAATAAAGGATACAACAAACAGAAATATCAACATACCTATTTTACGATTTTTATTTGTACTGAACATGACATTTCTCCTTATATGATGTGGTCTAAAACAAGTTTTCCGGTAATACCACCAAGTATTACACCGGCAATAATAACTCCACAACTAAGGAGAACCCATGCTGAAATTTGTTTCTGTTTTGTATTCATACTTATTTATCTCCTCAATTTCAGATTGTCATTTCTGCAATACTATCACTTAATTGTCATCAAGTTTCTTTGACAAATTTCGATTTGTTAATCTATTATACTACAAAAAATAAATGTGCTGCTGACGACGGTAGCCTCTTTATCTGTACATACGATACAGGAGCATATCCCTCAATCCTATTATCCCAATAGTATCTTAGCTACACATACCATGACTACTGCCCATATACAAACAACAGGGATGGCATAATACCATCGCTTTAGCTCTCCGTTCTCCCACATACCTCCTGCCTTCTTCCTGTTTTCTTCTAATAGCAGTACAGGGACAAGCTTCACGGTAGCAGCAACGAGCAAGGCTAGAGCACCACATCGTCTAAGTAACCGAGAACCGGAACAAAGTCCGGAATCAAGTCTATAGGAGACAAAGCATACGCAACGGTGATACCTGCCAGTGTCTTGGCAGCAGTAGGTGTCTCTGCATCCTTTAGCGCCATCGCCAATGCCGGAACATCGGATTTGAGTTTTCCTGCTCCTTCTTTGAGATTCAAGGTCTCATCCTCCTCTGCGTTCAGAAACCGTTCCCGATATCTCTCTCAAAGTCCAGAAACCTTGTTCCCTGAAAGCTCAGCCTTCCCGTATCGCCTTCCACGAGCATACCGTAGTCCTGACCTCGCACAGCGAACTCCATGCGGTCGCTGCTCTCAACCTCGAATGTGACATAGTAAGAAGTGCTCGTTGTGCTATGGAACCCGTAAGCGCCGGAAGCATCGCCCGCTGCCGGATGGCTGTGATGAGTTGTATTCTGCCGCTTAGCCACTACCTTGGCTGGTACAGTCAATCTCGGGGATTGGTTGTTCTTATGCCATGTGGTAAGTCCCGTGACGGCAGTGTAAATGAATGTGCCGATGACGATGAGGAAGATAACGGTAAACATGAGTGGGAACAACTGGTCAAACAAGCCGAATATCATAGTCCTTCTCCTTATTCTTCGTTCAGGATTTGCTTTATCTCATCGAGGCTCTCGGCGAAATAGATGCCTTCCTGCCTTTCTTTCGAGGAAAGGCCCTTGTCAATCATCTTTGCCAGCAGTGCTTTTAAATCATCGTAGTAGCCGTCGAGGTTATAGAGGATACAGGGGGCATCTAAGTGTTTCAAGGATACTTTGGACATGACCTCTGCGATTTCCTCTAGTGTACCTGTCCCACCGGGGAAAGCAACAAAGGCATCGCCGAGCTCAATCATCTTGCTTTCCGCTCTGACATGTCCTTGGTCACGATAAGCTGGGTCAAGCCATCGTGCTGCAACTCATTCGCAATAAAGAACTGCGGTTCAATGCCCGTTATTTCGCCGCCGGCCTGCAAGACACTATCTGCGATTGCGCCCATGAGTCCGGATTTCGAGCCGCCATAGACAAGCGCGTTCCCGCTGCTGCCAATCCATGCGCCGAGCTCCTCTACGGATTTCCGCAGGCGGGGGTCGTTGCCTTCGTTCGCGCCTAAGTACACGGTGATGTTCATGTAGGTTCCTCCTGCTGTTTTATTCTTGTGTATCGGGGGTGCTTGCGCTGCCGTCTTCGGCAAGAACATATCCGTGCCCCACTACGCATTTCAATTCGTTTTTGCCCAAGCCTAGCTTCTTGCGCAGCAGTGTGATATACGCATCGACTCTGCGCGTCAGGAGCGGTGTCTTAATATGCCAAACAGACGAAAGCAAGTATTCTCGGGTACAGATTTGTCCGGCATGTTCGAGCAATATCAGAAACAGCCGATATTGAGTTTTTGTCAGATGAACGAGGCGGTCATCCTTTCGAACAGAGCACAATTCCTCGTTTATACTTATGTCTTTGTAGGTTATCATTCAAAATGCCTTTGCTTATAAGTCTAAAATCAGTGATACGGCTTTCGTTCTGCGAACCGTTGTCAGCTGTTCATCATGTTTTACCAGCCACATAAATACCGACCAGCATTTCTGCAACGGAAACACCCAGAAGAAGTCCCGAAAAGAAATTCCTCACATCCGACCCGCCAATGGTATGAGACAGCGCCTGCAAGGCAATTCCAATTATGAGCAGTAAGACACCGTACAGGATGTTCTTCTGCTGTTCGAGTTTCTGCGTGCGTTTCAGCAAATCCATGATTTTGCCATCGTCGTATGTTCGTATGCTTTTCTCTTCGGTTTCTTCGCCATCCATGAGCTCTGCTACGGTAATTTCCAGTCCCTGGCACAGCTTTTGACGACAGCATAGTCCGGCATACACTTGCCATTCTCCCACTTTGAAATCCTCTTATTGGACATGTCAAGCTTTTCTGCCAGCTGTTCCTGCGTCAGGTTCTTCTCTTTTCTTTTGCGAGCAATAAATTTTTCTGTTGTCTGCTAGTCCATACCATCTCCTCCTTGTGCTGTTTCTGGTATAAGTATGCCATTCAGGGACAGAAACACTATCCCCTGTTTGGAGAATTCAGGTGGAGTTACAGAAAATCGCATAATTTTCAGTTACTGGTGAGTCGGAAGTATCTCAGGACCGCCTGTTCTTTCTTCTCTGCCATTTCTCAAATTCTTCCTCTGTCATGATATCAGAGAACGCCTCGTAGGTATCCAAGGCCCCGTTCTTCTTCTGCACAAGATAGGCCATCCCGATACCGCCGCCGACCATGACCAGAAGCGAGGCTAAGATGACAAGCATCGTGAACAGTCCTTCGGCAACACCGCTGACCAGGCACTCGACGATACCTCTCGACAGGCAGGTGAGCAGCATATTGCCACCCAAGCACAGCAGCGCTGTTCTGTTCAGCTTTTGTTTTGACAAGTCGGTCTGCCAGAGGATAGCAAGGACAAGGAAGAACGAGAGGATAATCCACACGAACATAGATACTGACAGATTCCGAACTCCGACAGGCAATCCGTAATAGATAGCCGCAAATTCAAGGGCCGGGCTGTCTGAAATCATCATACCGGAGTTCATGCCGCCGAGAATGCAGAAGAACAGATAGCCGATGACATACAAGGCGCAAAGCACTCTGAATCTGGTTTTGTTCTTGATTTTCATGTGGTTTCCTCCGTGGATATAATTCGTTCTCTCATGCGTCGGTTTGGCGAGAGCAAAGCTATACGCCTACTCAAGTGACAGTCATACGAAAAATCAGCGCTCTTGTACTTCTTTCCCGCTCATATGCTCGATTTTGATTTCAAAGACCTGCACGGCCTTGCCCGACTGCGCAATTTCCTCATCGACAAGCTGCTCGCTGGGATAGTATTTCATGGCAAGCTGTTTGAGCCGCTCTGACGCTTCGGGACCTGCTTCCATCAGATGGCATCTGCCGAACACGACAACGCTCTGCATGAACGGGGCCCAGGCATCCGTTTTGATGGTTTCATTCCCGTATACGGTGAAGCATACCTTATCGCTGGCACGCAAGGCATCGACTTTATGCCCTATCTTTGCGCCGTGGAAATAAATCCTCTGTGCTTCGTCATCGTAAAGATAGTTGATGGGTATGGCATACGGATAACCATCATCGCCGTTCACGGCAAGCACGCCACGCCGACTGGACTGCAACAACTGCTTTGCGCTGTCGATGTTGATTTCTCTGTTCTTTCTGCGAATCTCTCTGAACATTCGTTTTCCCTTTCCTTCGCCCCTGTCAGATGTCTGTGTTTGACCCTGTTTTGCCACATCTGTAATATAGCTCTATTATACGACAATTTGCGATAAAAAGAAATGCTGTACCCTACCAAATCCGGAAGATACAGCATTGTTTTTATATGTAATGGCGTTTTAGCCTTGTTTGTTGTCTGGCCTTGACCGAGCGATTGCTCTGGCATGGTCTAAGGCGCAGTGGGTAATCACGGGATATTTCCCTGTGTTTGCTTCTTGATTACAAGGCTTATTATACCGGGGACTTGTGTGCAGAGTTTAAAAGGGTTTTGAACGAACTAGAAATTCCTTTTAAAGAATCTGTGAATTACCGGACATAGTGGATGCGGCTGACATCATACCGGTCCTGCTGCGGTTTGCTCTCTGCGGGATAGCCGAGAGCGAAGATGGCAAAGGCGTGATGCTCGGCGGGGAGTTGGAGCACTTCCTCGACGGCTTTCATTCGTTCCTCGACAGGGGCAATGCCGAGCCAGACACCGCCAAGACCCAAGGCATCCGCTTCCAGCCAGATATTCTCGTTTGCGATACTAAGGTCGATTTGCGCATATGCCGGCTGATAGCATCCTCGCGGTAGGCGGATACGATAAGCACCGGGGCATCTTTGGCGCAGCAGCGTATGGGCTGACCGTGGACAGCTTCTGAATCAGGTCTTTATTGGTCACGACATAGAATTCCCATGGCTGCTGGTTTCTCGCCGAGGGTGCTGCCATGGCGGCACGAAGGAGGCTCTCGATTTTCTCGGGTTCTACGGCTTATCCTGAAATTTGCGGATACTGACGCGGTGGAAGATACTGTTCATGGTGAAGACTCCTTTCTGGGATAGGAAATGTGTGGGTGATAGTGTTTGGGCAAGGTGCCGGATGGAAATGAAGGTAAGTGCAAGATGAGCTTGCATCAAACGAGCTGGAAGGTCTCCTTTAGTGCTCATTCACGCCGAACTCGATGCGCCACTCGATGCCTTCGTGTACCGGCTCAAAGTGCAAGGCGGAGCAGGCAACATGGATGTTCTTCTGGTCCGGGACGCCTATGGTGATGGTTGTCGGCCCATCCGCTCCGCCGATGATGGCAATGACACTGTTCGTAGCTTCCGGATAATACTTACCGGAGCACGGGCCGATTTCCCGAGGTCTCTCGCTCTGCACGCAGTCCCGGACTGCAATCTCCGTATCCGGCTCCGGGGAAAGCGTATACCGCATGGCTACATAATGAGAGGGATAAACCCAGCGCCCAGTGTCCGTGCCGCTGCGGGATATAGTCTGCTGCTCAATGTCCAGAACGGTTAGAGTATACTGTATCCCGGTTACTGGATGCGTAAAGGTATATACAGTATCCCCAGAACCATTTACTCTAAAGTGCGGACCAGCCAATGTATAGGGTCTTCTCTCCATAGTTAGGGATAGAGCCTTTATACCAGAAGGACGCCTCTTCCTTTTCCACGGGTATGCTGCTCTAGTTATAGTCCAGCCATAGGATGTATCTAAACCATAGTGTTCTATTACCGCCTTAGCTTCCGGCTCAATCGTTATCCCTTCCGGTAGACACGGGTTATAGGATATCGAAGAGCATGAGAAGTCTGCATAGCTTTCCCGTTCATGACAAGGCTCGGCTCAAAATCCAGGGAAAGCGGATTATCGAGTTCTATCTGCATCTGTTCTTCTCTGGTGAAGTCCTCGCACGAATCATTGTCAGCCTTCAGATGCCATTTGTCAATAAAGGCTCGGATATCCTCTGCCTCTGCTCGCATACAAAAATCTACTACCAAGCCTTTGCTGCAAGCGTATATAGATGGAATGACCCAGTGATGTTCGGCCCAATCGAATTGCTTATTGACTTTGATTTCTGTCCCGGCATGGTCGCGCCCAGAATACCCCCAGAAATTTCCATCAAAATACACCTTCCAGTCGGGCAGTGACGGAGGGGTATTGGGGTTCGGCGTCAAATCATAGTAGTCATCGGTATACTTGATTTTGGCATAGTCGAACGAAGCTTGCAAGTCCTTGATGTATTTCCACGGGTGTTCCAGCGGCGACAAGGCGAACCGTTTTGCAATCTCCTCTAGTACAGCCTTCTGTTCCCGTGTCGGAGGATTCTCTTGCAGGAAGGCGGCAAACTGCGCCTCATTCCACATCCAAGCCTGTTCTAATGCTGCCGCATCCCTGCAGGCAAGAAGCAAACGCAGGAAATCCGCAAAGTCTCTTGCTATCGGGTGAACAAAGTCCTGTGCAGAATTCATGGGGCTTACGGCGAAAACCATACCGCCAAATCCGCGCACAAAGCAATAGTGGATGCCGTCCACACCTGCCCATCCGAAGATTGATGCGCCTTTTGGTGTACAGAAATACGATGCATTGTCTTCGCGGCGTTCAATGCCAATCAAGGACAGGTCAATGCCGCTGCGCAGGAATTTCTCGAATGTCTTGTCCATGGTGCTTCCTTTGTGGTGTTGCAGCCCCTGCTCTTATCTAAGCGCGGGGCATTCGGATGGCACGCCGTTCCGGGTCAGTATCCCTGCTATCGTATCGAATACCTGCAGAAGGCGCATTCCTTTCTCATAGGCAGTGTAAGTCCCGATGTCGCCGTATTCTTTTTCTCGCAGTGTCCAAATATTGAGCGTGACAAGTTCTGAGTTTCTGCCATCCTCTGCGCCAAAGCAGAAGATATTGCTGACCCCGTCAAGAATCGAGGGCGTAGCGATTTTCGGAGACTCGTACTCGAACAGTTCAGGATGGCTCTCGATGACATTCTCAATTTCTGCAAGAGCCTTCTCATCAAGGATACTGGTTCTGTCTTCATCACCTGTCATGCACCGAACTTCGCCAGTTTTGTAGACCTCAACGCCTGCAATCGGCAGGAACCAGGCATCTTTGAGTTCGTAGCTGAACAGGATATTCTCATCCATCTGAAACACCTCCGGCTGATTTCTGTTTCTGTCCTTAGTCTATCACAATTCTGCCTGAAACGCTATATGGATTCTTTGCGCCTATCGCGTTTTGTGTCTTGCTGCAACGAGAGAATATCGGGCAAAAAAAGAAAGCGTACAGGCTGATGATGCCTATACGCTGATTCGCTTATGAGGTTGGTGCTATTCCGGGGCACGATTCTGCTTCCGGGTGGTTTTTTCCGTTCTGGACATACATTACAGGCGGGCTTGTGCGCTTTCCGGTCCAGCTGGCGGCGATGGCGAGGTGGGGCTTTTGGTGTGGTCCGGTGTGGTCCGTTGTTGTCCGGTGTTACCCGGGGTGGTCCGGTGTGTAGCGGGATTCTGTAGTCTGGTATGACGGCTACCGGTTAGTACACATGGCTTGCATTGCGGTTGCGTATGGTCTCTCGCGGCGTCTCCTCGTGGTTGGCTGAGGTTTTGCCAAGGGTCTTTGTGTATCTTGTCTTGTGCGTTATTTGCGGCGCATTCAGAATCATGGTTGTATTGAGTACACCGCATCGCGTCAGCATCGCAGGATTGGCGGCAAACCCGTCCGCTTTCGATGGTGTCGAAGTGTACTCGATAAAGTTATCGTCTAAAAAGAAAAACGCGCCACAGCGGCTGTATGAGCCATTGTAGCGCGTTGCTTAGTTTTTGAGGTAGTCGTCAAGTGCGATGACCGTGACGGATTTCGGAGAGGTATCGATGTCGAGGAAGGTGCAGCCGGATTCTTTCCGGTCATTGCGGGTCATAGTCTCGTGGGAAACATGCCCGAAGATATACAGGATGTTTCTATGCCCTGTCAGCATTTCCTGGCTGTCGTAGCTGTATGGACCGCCAAATGGATTGTTATGCGAGACTACTACCTGCTCATACCGATGTACACCCGGCCCGGCTTAATGTTGAGCTCCTGTGTCTGGCTCTCAAATACCTGCTCAAAGTTCGTTCTCGTTTGATTGGTGCCGGACAGGTACTCGTAGATGGTATGCTCTGCATCATAGGGAGGTCCGTACATCTCATCGAGCAGATAAAGCACGATTTTCCAGAGGGAATCGTCCTCCCATGCCAGGGTATATATCAGGAACTGTTTCTGCCATTCCTCGAAGGTCTTGGGATGCTTCTCGATTTCTTTTCTGCGCTCTTCTTTATCGCAGCGGAGTCGTTCTATTTCGGATTTATCGCGGATGATTCTGCCTTCGGGAGTATAGTGCCGGAAAATTCCTGCTGCCATCTTCCGAATTGCCGGTGCTTGGCAAGAGCACGGTAGTATTTCAGGAGTTGTCTGTGCTGGTATTCGTGGTTGCCGCAAATCAGGTGGATGGTGTGCTTATGTTCGGCGATGAAATTTACGACCTTAGCGTTTTCCTTGCCACGGTCCACTACATCGCCCACGAAGATGATGGTATCGGCATTTACATCACAGCCTGACTTTTCCAAACTGGATGTCAGGCTTTTATAGTTCCCGTGTACATCTCCGACGATGAATATGCTCAAAGGTCTTTCCCTTCCTCTCCGTGTCCTGCTTCTTGCTCTGTACTTTCAAAACTGGGATTCTTCGTATCAATGCTCACTACATCGTCATATAGCACTTGCAGCCGGAACAGGGGGTTATCGATGTCCTCGTGCATGTGCCCACAAAACCATTTCCGGAACCTGGTTCTCCGATACACTTCATCGAGGTATACACCTGTCGGGTCATTTTCCTTCAAGGTGAATGAATTCCCGAAATAGGCAGACATCAGCATCTTTGGCAGGGTATGGGTCAGGATGACATCGACATCATACCCGTGTTCTTCCAGCGTATCCATCCCGTGCCACATCTCTTTCTGAGACGGGATTTCCTCCGGCCACCAGGAAATGCCTGTGTACGAGTTGCCTTGTCAATTGACTCTGCGCCGCCCATGCACCAGACGGTTAGACCGTCGATGGTATAGTATTCGCCGCGCATAAGGTGGATGACATTGGGTGCATCCGGCAATCTATGAACTTGACCGCTGTTCCAGGGTTCAGTGGGGAGTTTAGCCCAGAATTCGTGGTTATCGTGGTTTCCATCGATGAAAAGGATATCGCACGGGAATGATTTGAGCCAGTCGATGTTTTGCCGGTATGCGCGGGCATACTTGATACAGTGATGTTCGGCACCGGATTCTTTGAGAGTATCCTCAGAGATACAGTCTGTAGGCAGGAACGGGAACCCGAAATCACCACAGATAACGATAGCATCGTTGTCGGTAAGCGCCCGGCCAAGAAAGCGTTTCGGATTGATTTTATTGATTTCCAATGGACATGTGTGTCCCCGAATATATGCAGAAGCATCTCTTGTCTCTCCTCTCGTTTGGTTAAGGGGCCCGGCAGCATCTTGAAGCAAGCAGTGCCATGACACCGAACGCGGGGAATTCCGCTCTGGATGCTTTATAGGCAGCTCGCTCGCGGCAGTTCTAGCAGGCAGACAGACAGCCGTCCGTGCAGCACCTAGCCTGCAAAGCATTGTTCAGAACGGAAGTGTATTACCCCTTTAGAGGATGCTCTCTAATAAAAGCCTGAACTCTACTCCGTACTTATAGCTAGATATAGCCATGTTCCTTCTATCCCGTTCCTGTTCTTCTTCCGGATACCAGTCTTCGGTATACTCATCCCCCAAGACTTCTTTTGCGAAATCCTCAAAAGAGAATGTCTTATCCAAGACTTTCCCCTCTGCACTTGCCTGTTTAGCTTCTTCTATAGCCGCATCGAGTTTTTTCTCTTTCTTTCTCTACTCCCGCAGGGTCAACGCCAAAAAAGGTCATCTCCCACAGAATGCCAGCAAGACAATGTTCAAGGCCATATCTGGCAACACTCGGCTCAGCCAGGTTCCAGCTGAGGATTTCTTCCCAAGGTGAGAACTCAAACGCATACCGCTCAGGCAACCTGTCTGCGATAATCGCATTATAAATCTCATCCGTGCTCATGAAGGTCAGGGCCTCATCGCTGATGGTTCATAGTTTTTCTCGTGCTTTTCCTTCCAATCTCGGATTTCCTGAGCCTTCACGCAGGCAACATCATCTCCGGCATCATCGAAGCTTTTGCAAACCACAACCATACTTTCGTCTTCATTGCTTGCGAGAGTCGTATTCTTCATGCGCTCATAGGACGCGTGAATCATCTTCTGTACCGCTTCGAGTCTCTTTTCGGCGTCCTTCTTAGATTCGTCATACAAGGCAGCAAATTCTTCTGCCAGCTTATCGGTGTCGCAACGCATAAACGCGTCGAATACATTCTGGTACTGTATCATAGTATCTCTCACTTCTTTGCGCTTGATTTCGGTTTCTGGATTACGACTTTCACCTTCGCGTTGAGTTTTGCTTTCACGGCCTCATATTCTTCCTCTGTGCCTGTAAAGGTGATTTTGCTCTTAGCATCCAGCATTGCTTTCTGGGTATCCAGAGAATCGATACAGGCAGGAGATTCGGTGTGCATACCGACAATCGTGCCGTTTCCGTGTGCTTCGGGGCTGATGACTTCGTAAACCATGATTTTCTCCTCTTTATATCTTTTGACAACAAAAAAGGACGGCAGCTACGCAGCTACGCTTATCTCGAAAATAGCGGCAACCACGACACTGTCGTCCGACGGTACAAGCAAAAGGCAGCTACGCAGGGAAGTATCTGCCTACGGTTTCTTAGCACCTACGGTTCTTTTGAGGTGCTCGTATTAGTCCTCATCGTCATCATCTTTACGGAATGCTCCGACAAGGAAAAGGAGGTACAGAAGCCCAAAATACAGAACCGCCGTTACCGGGGTCATGAGTTTTGACATTCCGGTAATCGCAAAGCCGATTCGTGCAATAATCGCACAAACCCAATACTGCGAGTTCACAAAAAGAAGTGTGCCGATAATCTCGGATTTATCCATGGCTCAAACCTCCTCAAAGAAAGCATACAGGGATTCCTCGACCTTTTCTTTTATCGCAGTATCCCAGCCATCATATTTATTATCGGGGTAATCGATGTCTTCCACCGAATCCAACTGCCATTTTGCCACTGGTTCCCCGTTTTTTACCCGGATTATCGTAGGAGCTCCGATTCTCTTCTCCCCTACCTCGATTTTATTCTTTGCCTCATCCGTTACCGTATAGTCGGCAAGGTATTCGTCAAGCCACGAAAGCAGCTCCGTATATCCTTCTCCCGCCTCTACCGTCATCTGAGGCTTTCCGGTTTTCTCATTATACTCGTATCTGTCTCTATATTTGTCAATTTGGCAATAATATACTGTGGTGTTTTCCGCTACTGCAACATCCGTCACCTCTGTAATTAAATTGCGACAATAAGGGCAGCGAGGAAATGCGAAAATCACGATTCCATCCTGAATCTGTCTTGCTTCCTCTGCCGTGACAATTTTATAAGTGTTTGTCCAGGAAATGCCTACGGTTTGATACCGGTACTCGGCAGCTACGCTAGGCTTCTGGTCATTGTAATTCATGTAACTTCTCGCAACTACGGCTCCATCTCTGGCAGCTACGCTAATGGAAGCCGCCATGGCGAGAGTTGCCGCCATATACGGAACTAAGATTCTCTTTTTCATTCCGATACCTTCTCGTGCCTACGGTTCGTGTAATGATTTTTCTGTACGCTTTTAGCAGCTACGCATCGCAGCTACGCTTTATTTTCATTTGCATTATACCATAAATTTGCTTGTTTCTCAACCGTGTCTCCTATATGTTCACGGAATCGTAACAAACAAATTAGGTTTGAGGGGATTTGTGAATGAGACGGGAAGCGTTGCAAGGATAGTTTAGGTGCTGCTGTCAATATTTCTTCCTGGGGGTAATGAGATACAAAAGAGACTCTTTCGTTTGGCGGGGTGCTGCGGGAAGTCGGGACTCGTCTGTTAGAGGGTCGAGTAATTTCTCTTGCCCTGTCTCATGCATTCCTGAATCTTCTTTTTCTGAATCCTCAGAATCCTCAAAAACCAAGATGACTGTTCCCTAGCCTCATCCGAAGTCGCGAAATCTTCAAGCATCGTGCATTCGTCACAGTAGACTTTCGGAACTCCGACTCTGCCTCAAAGACTTTCTTGCAGATAGGGCATACGCGAATCGCTATCATGGCTCTTCCTCCCAGTATCCCGAATGCGTCAATGGATTGATGCCGTCTCTCCGAATCCCAGCATCATCGTATTTATGAGCGGGCATTGGTTCGTTATTCATGTCTTTGAAATCGATGACTTTATTTCCCATTGTGCGGCTGATTCCATCTTGGGTTCCGCGTTCACAGATGATATGATACTTTTCCCTGCCTGCTTTCTGGTAGACGAGTTCTTCCAGTTCGATGATTGGGAAGATGAGTGTCTTTTCGCTGTCATCGTCAATGTAAGCTTCCGTGTATTCGCGGGCATCCACGCATGTATGAGTGTTTGTCATTTCAGAGAGCCACATTTCAATCATCTGGTTAAGGTCATCGCGTGTCAGCGTGACTGTACGGGAAAGGAGTTCAACGCCGAGTGTATTTGTGGGCACGAAATAGCTACGAGCATAGACCTGTTCGAGATTCGTTAGCGTAAGCAGGTTATCTGCAATGCCGTTCTTGCCGGGATTCGTTACGGCTTTACCGTATTTGTTGCCTGTGATGATTTTGGGAATCAAAGCGCAAGTCTTGCCGATAATAACGCTCTTATACATCAGTGAGCACACATAGTTGAAGTCTGCATTCTGTTTGGAGGCGTCACTGTCTTTGAGGATTTTCGTAATAACATCCGCCCTGCGATGTTCGTAGGAGACAATCCAGCGCATCAGCTTATCCAGAGTGCAGTAGATAAAGAAGATGCCTTTGCAGTTGATGATGATGCCAACCAGACGGCTTCGTCCTGTGGTGTATTCTTCACCGACTGTATGCGTTGCCTTAATAGTTGCAGAGAGTTCGTCCGAGAGGAATAGCAAGCCTTTATCGTAGAAGTAGTCGTTCATGAACCGTGTGTAGTCCTGCGTGTCTGTAATCAACAGTTCGGACAGACTGATACCTACTTCTTTGGCAAGTGGGATTCCTGCCGCTCTGCACATACACGAGGTCGTCTCAACGCGGTTCAAGCGTCTGCCCTGTTCGCCTTTAAAACGGCGCTTCATATTGGCTCGTTTCTCGCTATCGAGGGAGTCTTTTGCTACCGAACGGATATACTTGACACCGTCCTGTGAGATGCGAATATGGTTCGATTCATCCTTGCGGAACACTTCCGCATATCCGTGCTTTACGGCGTTTCGCACGGCAAGCGTCAGGCTCTGATACGGCATGTCAGACAGGGCAATCACAAGTTGCCGCCGCTGTATCGAGTCAATGGTGTAGAGGTAGGATAGGAGTTTTTGCTCGTTAGTCATTTTGTCACCTTGGATTTGTGCCTTAGATTCCGCATTACGAACCAAGAGGGGCGCGAAACCCCCTATAACCCCGCCGAAAATCGAGGAGAGAATACAACAAATTTAGGAGCGCTAATTTACGCCCCTGAAAATGTTGTATTTTATACCCCCGGAAAATGTTGTGTCGCAGCTACGCTTCGAGCCAGTACATGATGTCGCATTTTTCACATAGGATAACATCAAGATACGGGCCATTCTGGTCGGATTTAGCGGTGTACAGATAACTCATCAGCTGCCATCCATCGCCATGCCACAGTGCCCTGCTGACGGCGTTTGTGATGGCTCCGGTGTAGACGTTATTGTTATCAATTACGGTAGAGGAATTCGGTGCAATGCCGCGTAAAAAGATGAGATACAAGTGTCCTGACGGCACTGTAATAGGTCCGTTTTTGAGCATGAATTTCTTGATTGCGGCCTCAGTCAGGAAGTCAAATTCAGCATCAAGGTAATACTGATTTATCTCGTCTTTTTCCTTTGATTTCCGGCTATACCACTCGTAGTGATACGGCGGTAAGAATGCTTAAACCGAATGGAAATCAAGGCATGGTCAGGGGTAGAAACCGCGCAGAAATCATCCGGGATGACGGATTTTGCGGGTATTTTTCGGTATGGTGCAGGGTCTTCAGGCTCAGAAAAAGCCCTTAAAATCGAGCGCTCGGCTTTTAAAAGCTCAATGGAAGCGACATTCAATGGCGTTTCCGAGACTCGATTCAAGGGCAATTCATCCGGTACAGCGTTTAAAATATCTGCTGCTTTAGCGATACGCTTTTTTACATATCCGGCACTGTCCTGATAAGCAGCAGGGGTTTGCCGCGTCATTTTTGAGGTATCCGTTACCGCAGTCTTGTTTGTTCCGTTTTCTTCGATATATCGTTTATAATCACTTAACGATGGGAACGCCATCCCATACCTCCTGGTCAGGGACCTGTTCCGTGACTTCGAGGTTATAGTCGTCATCCACCACGCAGAAGAACCGAATCCCGCATCCATTGAGGAGTTCACGGTTTACGCCGGGGCGCATGATAGCGATACGGGAAGTCACGGACATCATATCCTCCCGAATCCCAGCATTGCGAATCATATCCGCCACAATGAGTTCCTTGCCCTTTTCGAACTCACAGACATAGTATACACTGCCCTCGAAGACAGAAACTCAGCAGCCACGCAGGTAGAGGGAATCGAAAACTGACGCCCTTCCGGCAAAAACTCGCATGCCACACGGAATGCGCGGCAGCGTTTGCGGTACAGGCTGGTCATCGTAACATAATCGGCTTTTGCAAGTCCGTCATTCGTCACATAACATGCCGGGCGGCGATTTGAGCCTTTACGGCAGGCGTTGTAGATGACTTCACGGGCCTTGTTGGGGGTCATGTTGTACTGTCTGGTAAGGTATTCCATCATAAGATTATGCGGAATCACGGGGATGACATCGAGCAATTCGCGGATGTCGTTGTTGTGGACCTCAGACATAAGAATGTCTCCTTTCATTTTCGGCAAAATGTGTCATTTACACATTTGCGCATTTGGTTTGTGAACTTATTGCGTAACTATGCGAAAAGCAAGCGTTTCTGAAATGTGTCATTTCGGCGCTTTCTTAATAGAAAAAGCACCTTTAAAATATGCCCAATCAGCACATTTCATTTGTACCGGACCATCGCATATCTCAAAAGTGCTGTTTTCATCTATTAGTATCGGAGTATCGTTGTATTTTTGCGCTTAAAAGGTTACATTCAGCAAATCGGCGTCATCATCGTTCGCATCGGTATTGCTGTTGGCTTTCTCAGCCGCCAACCGTTCTTGCTCTTCTTTGTGCTGTTTCTCTTTGAGTGCCTTTTCCTGCAGGTAGAAGCTCTTGGCATCGGTCGTGATTTCCTGCTTCTCATAAGGAGCAGCGATGAAGTCAACGAACAGCTTAGCGGCACCGGAACAAACAAGTCCCTGACCACGACCGAGGTTCGAGACATTCTCCATCTCCGAATCGGTAAGCTGAATAGCTGCTTGCAGAGCCTTTGCTTCGGATGGAATCAAGTGCATGATGATTTTGGTATCGGCGTTACCGATAACGGCTTTACCGTATTTGCCGCCCTTGTATTCATAGAACTGCGAAATATCCTGCGTCATGGCGAACGCCGAACCGCCGTAAGCACGAATCGTACGGAAAATCTCTACGACATCCTCTGCCGCCATCTCGTTCGAGTCCGTGCCAATCAGTTTCCAACACTCATCGATAAAGACTGCCTTACGCTTTGCGCGGTCTTCTTTGATTTTCGTCCAGACGAAGTCAGAACGACAAACATCGACATCGTAAGGGTAGGACCTTTCATGCCGTTGAAGTCGAATACAATGTATTTGGCTTTCAAGTCCACATTCGTAGGACGGTTGTAGCACGCCATCGAACCACGAATCAGAGGATTGAGGATATTGCAGATACGATGCAGTTCAGGGACATTCTGCATCTCTTTCTGCAAGTCCTCGAGCAGCGGCATCTTCTTGTACCCGCCATTTTCCAAGTCGAAAATCGAATCGTTGTCGTTCGTGATACCAAAACGCCATATACCTTATAAAGGCTTGTATCAATCAGCTGTTCTTCTTCCTGCGTCATGTCCTTAACGACAAGGTGCAGGAAGGACTTAACGGTATGAATCTTCTTTGTCAGCAAGGAGCCAGTCGTCTCGTAGTCATCCATCTTCTTGGCATCCTCATCATCCGGAACGCGAATATCCATGATATTGATGCTGTTTACGGGAGACGGGTCCATCGAGATAAACTGACCGCCGACAGCCTTACAGCCGCCGCCGTAGTCCTCCAAGCCTTTCAGGGGTGAGATAATGAATACCTGCGTATCCATCTCAGACAGACGAAGTGCAAAAAGCTGTGCGGTAAAGGTCTTGCCGTATCCGGTAGACCCAAGGATAACGGCGTTCGCGTTCGCATGAACATCCGTATCGAACATATCGATGGTAACAAGCGAGTTGTTTGCACGGTTCGTGCCAATCATGATACCGTCGGGGTCCTGCATCTCAAAGGAGATGAACGGGTAGCAGGATGCCACACCGGAAGTCAAGACATTACGCTGTGCTTTGCGCTTGATATCCTTGTTGAGTTTACCAAGCGGGAGCAATGCCGATTCAAAGCACTCTTCCATCATGAAATTAGCACGGCGAATCTTCATGCCCTGACCCTTGACGCGCTTTTCAAGGTTATCGTACTTGTATTCGAGTTCATCCACGGAATCAGCAACGACCGTGATGACCATAGACATGTAGTAGAAATCTTCACCGGTAGAAAGACCGCGCAGCATGTATTCGCTGGAAGAAATCTTCTCCATACGCGCATGGTAGTCAGAATCGGTGTCGTGACTGTCCATTGCATTGGCACGGCTCATACGAAGCTGCGTACTGATTTTATTGTATACAGCTTCACGGGACATGTGCTCAAAGAACATATCGACATCAATACCTTCACCGGCATTGACGAAGGTAGCAATCCAACCAGCATATACACGCTGGTTGTACCGGTAGACGGGATGTAGGCGAAGGTATAGAACTTACCGTCAATGACGATATAGTTGTAATGCGTGAAATCAATCCATTCGGGAGCAATCAACTCAGGAGCCTGCAGGGAGGTCTTAACCCCCTGCATTTCCGCCTCCGAATAGCGGTCGATGATAGGCTGCATATGGTCATGGAAACTTACCGTCTCGCTCTTGCGGCGATTCAGAAGCTGGTAGAACAGCTGATGGATACCGGCATCCTCATTGCGGTCAGGGTTTCCGAGTGCCGGGATGAAGACATTCCCGCACTGTTCCATGTGAGAGCGGACATTCGCTGCCATCGCGTTCAGGTCTGCCACGACCAACTCGAACCGGGACCCATCATTGCTGATAGTTTTCTGGAACTCAATGACCACAAAGAAGCGGCGGGTAATGCCGACCGACAATGCCGTTTTACGAAGAAGTCCGATATAGGCATTGAGCATCTTCTTGCGCTTAGGGTTCGTTTCCTGCTCGTAATACTGGGTGACATTGGAAATCGTTGACTCGACATCTGCTTTACGGGCAAAGGTCTTGAACTGGATATTACAAGGCACTGCCTTGAATGTCTGGTAGAACAGCGAAATAACGCGGTTCTGGGTCTCGGCGTCCATGTATGCGAAGTTGATAGGACGGTACTCCATGACTTTCACATACCGATGGTCTTTGGTGATGATAACACCGTTGAAGATATCCTCTACCGGGATGATACGCTGGGTACTTTTGATGATTTGATAGCGTTCCGCTTCGGCTTCCATCTGTTTACGGATACGCTTGCGCTCGGTAGTTGCAATCTCTTCGCGCTCCTTCTTAGTCAGACGCGCGTTTTTCAGGTTATTCCCTACCACACCATCCGGAATCCCCTGATTCTTGTCTTTCTTTCTGAACATACTCTGTTACTCCTCATCGTCGAAGATAGAAATATCTCGGCTGCTACGAATTTGCGGCTTTACCTTCACAGGCTTCACAATCTGCTCTGTATAATTCTCGTTCCGAACCACTCTAGGCTCAAAGGAAGGTTTACGCTGTGCATCGGTTTCGACTCCTACAGCTTCTTCCAACTCAACATTGAGTATATCGGATGTATCGAGAACTTCGGACGGATTTGTACCAGCTTCGATGTCAGTATCATCGTCCAGTTCGATATCTTCAAGAACGTCTTCTACCGTATCGGACTGGTCGGACACTTCCCTACCCTTCTCAGTCAATTCAGGGGCAGGACGCTCTGCCGTAGTATCTTCCTGCGAGACCTCTGCATCCGGCACCGGCTCGACAACAGCGGTATCGGCAGGCTCGTCCAGAACGACATCCAGAACGGTTTCAGTCACCCCAGCAGCCTGTTCTTCCAAATCAACAGTCTCAGGCTGTGCCTGTTCAAGAACACGCTGGCGTTCCAGTGCCGTCAAGTGGGCACGCATCTGTGCTGCCTTAACGCGCTCAGCCTTTTCGAGGCGGCGCTTGATTGCTTCCTGAATCATCCGTTCCCGCTCTTCCTCGCGTTTCTTAGCTGCCTCGGCTTCTTCCTTGTGCTTGCGTTTCAGTTCAGCACGGGCCATACGGCGCTGATTCCGAGGCAGGGATTTGATGAACTCCTTCTCCTCTTTCGCACGCTGTTTTGCCTCGGCTTTCAGTTCAGCCTTCGATTTCAGTTCATCGGGTTTTTCAACGAAATCCTCATCGTCATCGTAGTAAACCTGCAGGTCATCGTCCGTAATATCGGCGCTGATAGGCTCATCGCTGCCGCCCACGACCTTGCTCTTGATGTTTTCCAGTGCCCGTTTCAGTTTTTCTTTCGGGAGCATCGTATCGTCATGGAGCAGGTAATCCGGTTCAAGTTCCGTCTTGATACGGGGATTGTACTTGGAGATTCTGCGATTCTGCCGGAACTTGACTACGCGGGCAATGAACTCAAACAGCTGTCTCCGCCCACGCCATGTACGACACTGACGAAAACCGCCGCACACAGGATAAAGCAGTAAGCAACGGTACTTTCAAAGTCCAATCCAAGTTTTGCCCATCCATACAGGAAGATTCCGAGGAACGGCAATGTTACGACAACGCCTTCCACAAAGTTTCGAGTCTTGAACTGACCGCCAAAAACATATCCGGTGTCAAAGGAGTTTTTGGGAATCGCATAGATGTTTGCTTTCTTTTCTTCTCGTGCCATGATTTACATTTCCTCCGGTTTCGGGACGATAGTGCGCATCACATCTCGGCAATCCCGGTACAGATGCTGTGCCAGCTTCTGATTTCCGGCCAGTTCCGTATCCAGCAATGCAGCCTTTCTGACGCTTGCCACAACACCGTCCCCATACACATTCAGCAATACGGCAGCTGCATTCTTTTGGCAGCTTTTTTCTACGGCACACATATCCAGTTCTTTCATGTCTAAGAACACGGATACACATACCTCCATCATTACGCCATGCACTGTACAGGCCATGAACAGTTCTCTGTTATTCAGTTGCGAATAGAACAAGCCTGAGCGCATATTCCAACTTTCACACACAGCATTCACCTCAACTACAGAATCGTTATTTTTTCAGTACCTTTAGCCTGCATAAAGCAGTTGTTCGCCACGCGCCGCGAGAAGGCAGGTACAATGCGCAGCATCCGGCTGTCTGCCGGAAATGAATCAAGAGACAGCCGGGGGTAAAATTAGACCTTGTGGCAAGCGCCCCAGACATAGTTGCGCTTCTCATCGTAGCCGTAGACCAACAGGGTCACGCGGTCACCGCGAGTCAGCAACTCATCGGAAGAAGTCAGTGCCACACGCGCCTGGATATTGCCGGAATCGACAATCAGGCGGTAGAAGCGGTCGTTCACGGAAGTCACGGTCGCACCGTAAGCACCGCCGCGAGCAAGGCTATGGATGTTCATAGCGGGGTTCGCACGGCGCTCCAGAATAGCGCGGTTCAGGCGCAGGGACACGGTGCCGTTCTCCGCATCGACATGCAGGTCCTCCACCACGACAGGGATACCGTCACCGACATGGTACTTCTCAGCCACATTGTCGATGTACTCGTATGCGGACAGCGCAGCGGCACCGATGCTGGTCTCAACACCCAGAGCCTCCGCAATCACATAGTCGGGACCCGTGGACAGGATAGACGCAGCGGCGCGGCTACCGTTCTTGACATCGGCATTGCGACCGAAGAAGTGGCGGTTACGCTGAATCTGCATTGCATCCTGACGAGAACCGGCAAACACGACCTCGCCGTCCTCAGACTCTGCTTCCATGTAGGGACAGAAATTGATGATAGCGCCGTTCATCAGCTTTGCCTTGCGCAGATAGCGGCGCTGACGAGTCGCGTCATCATCGTTCTCGATGCCCTTCATCTGGCTGAAATGGAAGAAATCCTCAGCCTGAATCATGATGCGCAGCGTGCCGCGAGTAACCTCAACGACTGCACTGCCGGAACCGACCGGACGCACGCCAAAGACTCTGCCCTGCAGGAAGCGGCGCGGCGTACGCTTGTTATCGAACACGCAGCGGCGCATCTCAGCAAGGTCACGGGCACGGCGGTCTTCCGGCATATCGACCTTCAGCATGTCGTTGCCGTCATCGATGAAATCGCCGATTTCCAAGTCATCGTCGTTGAAACGGCGGGAGCTGCGGGACAGTTCCTGAGCAGCAGGAACATCCTCGTCCTCCTCATCCATTCCATCGTCAGCGGGGGCAGAGACAGCCTCAGGAGCAAGGTTCTCTACCTCAGCGGTATTGGTTTCGCCTTGCGCAGCGGGCTCCTTAATGGGCGCAGCAGCGTCCTCCGCAGCGGCAACAGGGGTGGTCACCTCGTCGATGTCGGCGATGGTGGCGTTCTTCATTTCGTTCTCGTTCATGGTATTAGTCTCCTTTTTAGGAAGTAAATGATGTTATCGACATTCGTTGCCCGTAGCAGGATTCGGGCAATATCCACCACACGCCACGCGGAGGCTGCCGATTTGTGTGGTTCCCGACTCATTACTGAATCGGGGAAAAAAGAAAAGCCCCGGCCACACATTGATGACCGGAGGGTGTAAAGAGTGATTTACTTTTTGGATTTTTCTGCGAAAGCGTTTTTCTTGCCGGGTTTCTTGTTCCCACCGACAAGGTCGTTTTTGGTAAGGCGGGGATTCATTTTCTCTACGGTGCGCGTCTGCGTGATTTCCGTATTGATTTCCTTCTGGCGCTGGATATCGCCCACGAGAGATTCCAGCGCATCGTGTTTGCGAGCATTCGGATACAGGTCCACGGTTTTCGGAAGTTCAGACCAGCGAGTAGGCACGAAATGCGGGTCACTGAACAGTGGATGATGGATGAACCCGAACCGCTTTGCTTTCAGAAGATTCTGACCATTCGTCATAATCAGAATCTCTTCCTTTTCCAGATGCTGTACTTCATCAGGGTTCATAAGGTTGCGTTTACCATCACCTTCGCTGAGTGAATAGCCCTGATATACACCGCGAATGCCGGTCGAGTTTGCCCTCGAATCACTGACGCTCTTTGCACGAATCGTAACGATACCGCTCTTGTCAGAGATATACTCAGCCGTATACTTATCGTTACAGCCAAGGACCAGCATCGTATTGCAGCAGCCAATGATGGTTTCTGCGTTTTCTTCACCGTACAACTGCGTCAACTGCGGCAAACTCTGCAGAATCAACGAAACTGCGATTTTACGAGAACGAGCCGTAGCGATAGTCTTTTCAAAGTTCGGCCAGACGCCGGTATTCGCCAACTCGTCCGCCACGACATTGACGGGAATACGCCCTTCACCGCCAACAGCGTCAAATGCCTCTTTCAGGTCCTTGAACAGGAAACTGAGCAGAAGAGACGAAAGAAGCTGCATCGAAGCATTGTCATCGGAAATGATAAGGAACAGTGCCGTCTTTTTCGCACCGATATCTGCCAATCGAATATCATCATTACTGATAACACGGCGGACTTTATAGGTCATGAACAGCTGTAACCGAGTATTCAAGCCGCGACGATGTTCGGCTGAACACGCTCGCCCATACCTTTAAATACAGCCCATGCAGAAGCAGCCGGATGGTTCAGCGGGACATTCTTGAAATTTTCTTCCCAGCTGTTCAGGTCGTTGTGCATCAGAGCGTTATAGATATCGGAGATATTACAGGTCGGTGCATCCTCTTCCCAACTCTGCAGTTTCTTCTCGCCTTCCTCTTCGCCATAGAATTCTTTTGCCAGATACTCTACGACTTTGCGGCGGTCAAACATCGCGGATTCAGGGTTCTTCACCACCTCCACCAATGCTTTCCCGTCATCCTCAGAAATGAACGGCAGCTGCGTTAAGAGTTCTTTGGTACGGCGCTCGTAGATTTTAATGAGCGTAGTCTCACGCATAAACGCGCAGTAGGAAACGGCAACACGGAACAGGTTCTCCTCGGAACTCTCCCAGAACGGGTCTGCTTTACCGCCGCCGCCCGTGTTCGTGATAACGGTTTTACAGAACGCAATGACACGCTGGTCATCGATGTTACCCGTAATAGGGTCGTAGATTTCCTGTACGCAGTCCCAAGCATTAGAAAGGTCAAGGTTGATGAGGTTGAACACCTTCACCTCATAGCCCCTGGATTCCAGCAATTTCCGCATATCATTGTGGATTTCGCCTTTCGGGTCCGTAACGACTACCGATTCACCGCGAACAATCGACTGGAACACAGCGGTACGAACATAACCGAAAGATTTACCAGAACCGGGAGGTCCAATAAGGATGAGGTTCCGGTTTCCGGTCGGCTCAAACGGCAACGCAATGACCTCTTCGCCGTCCTGCGTGAACTGACCGAGAATCGTGCCCGTCACATCCTCAACAGGACCCACCTCATAGACTTTCTTAGCTTGGCTCTCGCTCATCCATCCGGCAGTACCGTATGTACCGGCATTTGAAGTAATCATGCCACGGTCATCGACCTCTCTTGCAGAATTGAGGTCTGTGTTCTTCTTGGAAAGGATAACGACGATGAAGGTGATAGCTGCGGCAAAAATAAGCGTAGAGATGATTCCGTATCCGGTCGTCAGGGCAAGGACCAGTTTACGGAAGAATCCTGACTCCCACTCCCCTGCCATCAAAGCGGCAATGTACCCGCCCGGAAACAACGCAACGACAAACGCGCAGATAAACAGAAGAATCAGCTGTTCACCTTTCGAGAGCATCTGAATCTTCACTTTCAGTTCGTTCCACTTCGTCATTATTCACTATCCTCGCTTTCTGTATCGGTGCTGCTGTCAGCGGAATCCCAGTCATCCAAGTCGACGCTTTCCGTGGATGTCTGCGTTTCAATGAGCAGCAGGTTTTCTTCTTTGGTATCGTCAAGAGAATCCGTGACGACATTCAGGATATTATCGGTGTAGGAGAACTCCCAGCCGAGGATTCTCGAAATATCAGAGACCGGCATTACGACATCATCCGCAGTCGGAAGTGCGAATGTATCCGTCCAAATCTCCGGCGGCTTTGTGCTGATAAAATCAAAGGTATTGTTCGAGTTGTTTACATTGAAATACTGGCTGATATTGTAAAGCGCTCCCTTTGCCGGAATGAACGCACACTCGCCAAAGGTTTCAGGGACAGCCAAGAGATGCGCTGTCGTATCATAGTCGGTATTTGAATCGAAGGCTTCTGACAATGCTCGCAGGGAAACGCACATGCGCCCGTCACTGTTGATGGTGTATTTGAGGTCCGGGACCAAAGACCCGTTGAGAATCACGCAGCGAATCGGCGCGTCCATCTTTCCTTGCAGGATAGCCTGCCCGTTCTTGCGGTTCTTGACAGCCTGGTCGTAGCTTTCTTTCGTCTTGTAGATGTAGATGCGCTCGCAAGAACCTTCCTTGCGAAGCTGTGCGAAATCTGTAGGGTATTCGATTTCGTTGGTAAGGTTATCGATGTCATAGACTTCTTCACCAGACACGATGCATTTCTGTAATGCTCCATCAGAATACAGAGCAGCATCATTGCCGGTATTGGTCGAGGCGGGAGTCTCTACATAGTTGCCATTCTCATCGATATACCCGGAACTGCTTTCTACATACTCATCTGTGATAGTGATTTGTTCTCCTATGTCGGATTCGGTACTATCGGAGTCACTGTCCGAAGCAGAAGGAGTATTGCTGAGATTCTGCGTATTGCGGATATAAACGGTATGTCCCGTTTCAAGGGTAAGACCCTTTCCATCTGCATCTTTATAGGGAACGAGGTTCTTAGCCTTTACGGCGGACTCGTATTCCTTATACCGATAAGTGCCATCCAGATACTTGTATTCCATATACCGTTCTGAGCACAGTTATTGGGGGACTCAGCCGTAATCGGCGTCAACACGATTTGCCCGTTCTCCATCTTCACGCCGCCCGAAGTATCTACATTTCCGGTCACCTCAGGGTTTCCGGAAGCAGAATCCGATGCCGCGATAGACGGGGTCGGAACCGGATTCGAGGTCGCCTCATCCTCTGCCTTGTTTCTGCATCCTGACAAGCAAGTGCAGATAGATGCCGCCGCAAGGCTTACAGCGGCCATTTTCTTCAAGTTCTTTTTCATCAAAAAATCCCCACTCGTTTTGAGTGGGGCCTCCGTATTTTAGTTGCTCATATATGCCTCAGGATTGACCTGCTGTGTACCGTAGTACATTTCAAGGTGCAGATGCTCACCTGTACCGCCGTGCGAACTGTAACACAATCCGCTCCATCCCGTTTGACCGATAACAGCACCGGCGGGAATCGTATCACCAATCTTCCAAGAAAATCCCGGTGACAGATGCTGATACAGTACGAAAACACCACCACTGCTCGATTCACCGTAATACACGAAAACGAAATTTCCTCGCTGTGCGTTGCCTTTTGTCTGGGTAACGCCGTTTGCAAATCCTGTCTGAGTTCCGATAACGATGCCTGTGAGGGTGCAATGAGTGAATACATCACGGACGGCGGGACTATATCGGTTCCGTTATGAGCAATGCCGCCTCGAATCGCGCCGAGATGCGAAGAAACCATACCCTTCCATCCTGACCATGGTCCGCCAATAACGCTTGGGGCGTTAAACAATGTATCGGCTGGATGAGATGCGTAGAATTGCGTAATCAAGCCTTTTAGGGTTCCGCTGATGACCATACCGCCAACGCCGCCGCCCATGCCTGGATTCGGTGCATCCGGGTCGAAGTCCAACTCCGCATTATCCTCAAAGTACGCTTCCCGCGCATTATACAACTGCCGCATCGCCTCAACCTGTTCGTTGAAGATGTCCTCATCCGAGAGGTCTGCCGTGCCTGCCGTAGTGTCTGTCACATTGAAGTAATCGAGGATATACCGCTTCGCGCCTTCTTTCGGCGAATAATGGTATTTGATTTTTGCAACCGCAATCTTGTACTTTTCAGATTTCTGAACACGCTGCGTTTCCTTATGCGTGATAGGTTCCCTAATCTGTCATATTGCTTGTTTCCGTTCTTATCAAGAGTCGGAACATCGACTTCTTCGTCCTCCCACCATGTTCGGGTAGCTTCCGAGACGCGGTATTCTTTATCGAGTTCTACTTTCCAAAGCTTGCTCTTTTCAAGGCTTTTGGCTGCATCAACCATTTCCTTCACATGAAACCGTAGACCGGACTCGTTGCGGGATTTGCAGCTTTCACCAGCCATAACGAAGAATGTCCAGTTCAGGTAATTTTTTGACTCGTACAGTTCCGGGTCCACGGAAGTCAGGATATTTTCAGGCGCAACACCGTCAGCTTCGGCTTGCTTTACCATCTTATCCATTTCCTTGTTTGCAATATCCAGTGCTGTTGCATTGAACTCCTGATACGCGTCCTTGAAATAGTGGTTCAGCACCGCCACCATCACATTTTGATGTGCTCGTGTACCCGTAGAACACCGGGTCATCTGCAATCGCCAAATCATCCTATAGGATTTACTGGCATCACCAAACTGTCCGGTCGTCACAAGGTCAGAAAATCATCGACACCCGCTGAAAGCCTCGCTTTGAAATCCTCCCAGCCTAGCGTTACGCTGTCTACGGATTGACCGACCGCGCTTTGCACTGACTCTGCAATCGAGCCCGGTAATTGAACCACAAAAATGACACCCATCATTGTGATAAAGAACGGTATCATGAAAAGTACAATCGCGACCAGAATGATTTTGAGCGTTGTTTTTGGATTTTTGATTGCAGTCGTTACAGCACCAACATAGTTTCCGCTCGCAATTTGTCCGGCGGCTTTCGATACAGCCTTCGCATCCTTTTGCGCTTCCCTACCGGCGTTATAGACATCGGCGGCTGTCTTTGCCATTTTCTTGGCATCGTTTACTGCACTGTCGGCCATATTGCCGGTTGAGGAGCACCGCCTCCGAATCCTGCCATATTACCACCCTCCTTACTAATAAGTTTCTTACCACTTCTGCCGCAACCAATAGTTGCGTTACCGCCTTGCGCCGCGTGGAGGCAAGTGATTTTGCGAGGCTCGGTATCGGGTATTACCCCGACACCGAAAGCTTACGCCTTATTTCTTGTATCAGCGTTTGCGCTTATAGTCGTCAATACCGCTGAAAGGGTCGTTTCTCTTATTCTGTTTCCCGTGACCCTGAGAATCGTGTTTCTGGCCATTGGAACGCCCGTTATAGGTCTCGGTTCGGAATTCTTGCGGGATTCCTGACGAGCCTGACTCCTGCGGTAATCCGCATCAAGGTCCGGTCCTACATTCTCAAAACCTTCAATGCTGCGTGCTTTATTAGCCACCTCATCGAAGGTCGCGGGGCGAGAGGTTCTCGTTGCAGGGTCCCAAACAGGCTTGATATGAACCACAAACGGAGCGTACTCAGGAACGCTGCCATCGGAATCCACTTTTTGGAGAATCCGCCATGTCGTCCATCCGTTATCCGCGACTTCCTCACGCGTCATCTGGAACATACCCAAGCTATCGGATTCAACCGTGCCATTTGTACTACTCAGGCGCGTAACGCTGGACTGAGAAGTCATATAGGCTTCGGGAATCGGAGGCCGTTTCTGTTCCGCGACCTGTTCAGGCTCGGATTCAGGTTCAGGTTCCGCTACAGGTTCAGGCTCAGCCATTTCCTGTTCAGGAGCCGTGAACGAATTGGTTTGCGCCTTGTCCTCGTAATACTCAGACCCGTCCGCGATAGGAACATCAAATGCGGCGTCATCCGTTGCATCGAATTCCGTATCCTCGGTTTCGTCTTGCGTATCGGGTTCATCTGCAGAATCGGGTTCCGGTACATCCTCTGTATCGGTATTCTGACCGCCAGAGTAATTCTCACTGTCATCGTGACTGTTCTGTGTATGAGATTCAGACCCGGCTTCATCGACCGTCTCAGTCACCGTACTGCTGCCGCTTTGCTGTTCTGCGGCTTGCTCGACCTGAACGACCTCTGTCGCAGCGGTTTCTGTCTTGACCGTGGTTTCAGGTTCAGGAGCATATCGCCTTCCGAATACCCGGACCCACCGGTCTCCCCTACCGCATACGGCAAGCCATCCGCCGCAGGGGCTTCAACCTTTTCGGAAGAAGTGCCGCCGGTTTCAGAAGTAGCGTATCCGTGCTGTCATTTACACTGCCGAACGGAGCCGATTCACTGGAAGAACCGATATTGCCGGAAGATGCGGGAGCAGATACAGAAGTACCAGACCCGGAACTGCCAGCGCCGTTGCCTGAACTGCTTCCGGAGTTGCCAGAGGCTCGGAACTGCCCGTATCAGAAGCGGGTGCCAGTGTCGCAACATTGGTTGTCGTAACACTCTCAGCCGGTGCAGATTCAGGCGCGGCGCTCGCCGTATCGGCAGTAGCAGGACTCGTAGTACACCGCTGCCTGAGCAGGAGCAGAACCGCTTTCCTGTCCGTTTGTGCTCGTAGGAGCACTGTCAGACCGTCCAAGCGTATCTGTGCCGTCAGCACTCGGGGCATTGCTTACGCTGCCAGTACCGGACGATTCACTATGCGTAGTACCCTCGTTCGGTGCAGTTGCATGCCCGCCAGCAGGCGAAGAACCACTTTCGGAAGGAGCCGAAGCCGTTTCCGGAGTAATTTGAGTAGCATGGGTCGTGGCTGTCGAAGGGGCAGGAGCAGTCTCACCACTTTCCTGCGTAGATGCAGGAGCGGTTGCAGGGATAGGAGCGGTAGGAGCAGACGCCTCGTGATTCACAACAGGAGCCGTTGCACCGTCATTGGTTGTACCGCTGCCAGATTCAGGCGCAGAGACATGAGTCGGAGCAGCAGGAGCAGGTGAAGCAGGTGCCGAAACCGCGCCGCTTTCGGTAGGAGTTGTAGGTGCAGAACCCGGTGCAGACACCGTAGTAGAAGCAGGAGCGGATACTGGCTGAGCCTGTCCCGCCGCCGTGCCAGCCACAGCCCCCGCTGCAACGCCTGCCGCAACCGCAACTCCAGCAGAACCGCTAGAGACCGGTGCAGTAGGAATAGAAGCGGAAGGAGCCGGGGCACTCACAGAACCAGCGCCCGCTGCGGGTCTTACCGTAGTAGGAGCCGTGCCGGAACCAGGTACTGTAGAACTCTGTCCAGATGCCGTACTCGGTGCAGGAGTAGTTCCGGGTACGCTTGTAGGAGCGTTTGCGCCGGTAGTCGAAGCAGGTGTCGGCGCGTTGACAGCAGGCGTTGCTGCGTCTCAGGTGCGGTACTTGCAGGCATGTTGTTTGCAGCCATACCGGGCACATTCGCTGTCTTAGGCGCATTCGCAGTACCCGGCACTGTACCACCGGAAACCGGTGCCGCTCCTTGCACAGGAGCATTCACGGTATTGGTTGTGGAATTCTGTGCGGGTGCAGGAGCAGGAGCCGTCACACCGGAAGCAGGCGTTGCACCGCCAGCAGATGTGGGCTCTGCCACCTTGCCGTCAGCACTCTGCGTTGCAGGAGCCGATGCGTTTTCACTTGCAGGTACAGGCGCATCCGCCTTACCACCAACATCCTGAGGAGCAGGAGTGGCCGCTTCTTCGCCAACGGGTGCAGGTGCATCCACCTCGCTGTCAATATCTTGAGGTACAGGGGTCTGAGCAGTTTCGGCAACAGGTGTAGTCGCCGTCTCATCCACACTTTGAGGAGCAGGAGCAGACGCTTCTTCACTAACAGGCGCAGGTGCATCTACCTTGCTGTCCATATCCTGAGGTACAGGAGCCTGAGCAGTTTCAGTGGCGGGTGCAGCGGCAGTTTCATCTGCGCTTTGAGGAGCAGGGGCAGACGCTTCTTCACCAACAGGTGCAGGCGCATCCTCGTTTACCGGCGCGGGTGCAGCAGCATCCGCATCCTTTACGGGCTGTTCATTCGTCTGCGCAGCCGGAGTTTCAGCGGTCTCGGGAACCGGTTCTTCATCACGAGTAAAGGTGCAGGTAGCCTGAGAGTTCTTGCCATCCTGGTCGTTGCCGATAGCAACAATCAGCGAACCGGCAGGATTACCGTCAGTGCCGTCCGACACATGCATACCCGTGACATGCCCACCATCAGCAAGCATCGCTGCCTGTGCGGGATAATACTGGGCATTTTCCTTGATATGGTCTTCCATCGCCTTGAAAGCGTTCGGAGAATTGTAATCCGCGTTACTGTCAGGATTCATCATATCAGCCAGGCGTTCCTTATCGGTCATGCCGATTCGAGTAGCCATTGCGGCCTGTTCCCCTTCGTTTTCTCTCGCCTTATTCAATGCTGCGCTTCCGGTTTCAGCAGACAGAGCATCTCTGATACTGTTTTTGAAGGCATCGTTGTCATCGTTGGCATTAAAATGCTTATACGCGGTCATGGCATCGCTGTCACCAGCTTGCGACCCTTGGCAATCTCAGATGCGGGAATCGTGAACTGAACCTTGTTGTTCGCATCTGGCGTAACATCCTTGACCTTATCGCCAAACATGTTGACGGATTGCTCCGCTTCCCAAATCTGGTTACCGGCTGCATCTTCACCGACCTTGCGAAGCCCGAACTTACCCATAGCGCTGTCTTCTTCCATAACGGACTTGCCGTTGGGAGCAACCTGCATAGAGTCGTATTTCTTAGCCCCGTTCACATCGAGCAAGCCTTCCTGCGTATCGCCGATTTCGAACTCAGATTTCTCGGAAACGCGGTTCTTCTCATCACGCTTGACAGCACTAGCAAGGAGTTTGCCGTCCTCGCCAATTTTAACGCTTTCGACATGCGCATCATCATCGAGATGTCCAGCACTGCGCAGCTTATCTTCAAGCACCTGCTTGTAGGCATCGGTGTTATAGGAATCAGCGTTCAGAGCGCCGCTCGCCATCTTGTCCGCACGGTCATACATCGTTTCCTTGCCAAGCACGGCATCAGCTTTCATCTTATCTGCCATGCTGGCGTTATTGACATACCCGCCGTCCTGTGCAGAGGTTTCGCCGCCGTTCATGAAATCCGCAAAGCTTTTAATCGGCTCAACACCATTTGCCTTGCCAATGTTTTTCCCGGCATCCCACATGTTCTTGCCGACACCGGCTACATGTCCAGCAACGGACGCAACGCCGCCGAAGACATTGCCGATACTCCGAAGCACACCGGAAGCCTCACTGATGGGGTCAAGTCCTGTCGTTCTGGTGATTTTCAATCCGGCAGTCTGCATCATGTCATCGAGACGCTGTGCAATTTTCAGGAACGCGTAGGTGATAAGTCCCCACTTGACCATCTCGGTATTAGAAGCACCAAAAAGACCGTTGTTCAGGGCAGTTCTTGCAATACCCACGACCCAGATATTCAGAATCAGCAATACACATTGAGACCAGAACATCTGCAGCCAGCTTCTCGCAGTATCTTTGGTGTTTTCGCTTGCCATTGTCGCAAAAGCCAGCGGGGAAAGGTTGATGGTGAAAATACAGATGATATAGCGTTCAGCGCATTCAAGGACCAGCTTAATCAGGTTCCACCAGATAATCAGCATCAGGGCAAGCACTACGATAAGTGTTGCCAAAGAGTTCAAGTCGAATGCCGATGTGATTTCGCCAAGTCCTGTCATGTCTGAGCCGACACTCGAGAACGAGAATGTCCCGCCTGCGTCCGAAACGCCTTCCGTCAACGCCGAGGACAGCGGAGCCACGATTTCATTAAAAATCATGGTCAGGAAAGTTTTTCCGCATATCACCATTACGATGCCAAACACCGCATTCCAAATCAATTTCGGAATCGACTCTACCTTTCGCCGTGCGCAATGTTGATAAGATACGAAATGATATGACAGCAGATAAGAACACCCGCAATCATGTACGCGATAATGTTAATTGCCTGAATGAAGAAATTGCCGATGTTGTTACCGCTGTCAAATCCGGGTACAAAACGGGATACATCCGCTGTACTCATCGTTGTAATTTCCAAAAGAGGTTCCAGTACAATATCAGCGGCATTCAAAAGACCTTTGGCAATCACCGTAACGACAAGGCCAAAGAAATTCGTAGCAATATCGACGGTTCCGGCAAATGCAATGCATACCGACATCAGGCATCCGGCAACTGCGGCCAGCATCGTTCTTCGAATCAGGTTCTTGTTTCTTTTCTGATTCACAAGAGAGTTAATCGAACTCACCTTCTTTCCAAAACAAAAAAGGCTCGCCCGAATACATCGAGCAAGCCCTTCGAGCCGAAGCTTATTGACCGTTAGCCAAGTTCAGCATTGACCTGCGAACCCAGTTCATTGGCAACCTTAATCAGGCCCGGAACAGCGGCAGCAATGACAACGATGATGGCGGTCGTAATCAGCCGCTTCTTATACATCTGAACATCCTTGGGGTCGCTGCTCAGAAGCATACGGACCAGGAAGTACAGGAAGACAGCAATACCGATAGGAACAACGATGTTGGTCAGGCCCTTAGAAATTGCGTTGGCAACAGAGTTACCGACATTGAACACCTTGTTAATGGCGCTGGTAACATCTGCGTATGCGAACATAGTGCTCATCATCGCAGCAGTACCCATTGCGCAGGCGGTGTTCAGAGCCATCTGCATGTTGCGAATCGGATTGCGCTTCTGCAAATCATTATTGCTCATGTCAATTTTCCTCCTTCCCTGAAAATATAGCTATATTTTCGCAGAGCCAATGAGCTGCGCTCTTTTAAGGAACCCAACCCATTAACTCTACAATATCTATTATCCGCAGTTCGCATATAGGGGCAACAGTCTTAGATTCGTATATTTGGAGTGTTCTTCGCACAAACAAAAAAGGCGGAACCATCCAAAGAGGAAGGTCCCGCCGATGCTTACATGTTTCTTAGACGCTTGATAATTCTCGGTCCTAAGAGAGATTTGCGGCCCTGTGTACGGGTCGTGCGCACTGCTTTTTTCAGTGCTTCTTCATCACCAATCATTACAAGCTTTTTCTTGGCACGGGTGATTCCTGTATAGTACAACGGCTTTGTCAGCATCGGACCATACGAAGAACTTACCGGAAAGATACAACAGGGAAACTCACAGCCCTGAGAGCTGTGTACGGTAATGGCATAAGCCAATTCTACATTTTTCATATCATTGCTGTCATAGGTCAACACCTCATTTTTAGAATCGAATAGGATACATACCTGAACGCCGTCATCATCTTTTAGGATTTCCTGAACAGTGCCGAGGTCACCGTTGATGACTGCCTCCGTGTTTTTGCGCTGAATTACGCGGTCTCCTGCCATGAAAGTCTGGTGGTTCACCTCATAGAAAAGCTTGCCATCGGTTTTCGGATTGACAGCCGCTTGAATTTCTACATTCACACGGTTCTTGCAAAGATACCCGGTCGGCGTACCTTTATCATAGTGAGTGGGAGTCAGAACGATTGTGCCCTGCATCCCGTATTGCGCCACACCTTTGCGGTACTCCTCCACGATAGTCTTCATAATTTTATCAGCTTCGGTCTTTTCGTCCGGGTCAGTCACCGAGATGAAGTTGAACTCATCGTCAAACCTCAAGTTCGGGTCATGCCGGAATACGCACGGTTCTCGCGGATTTTAATGGATGCGTCCGTAATGGTAGAGGTACTCCCCTGCCGATAGTTGACATCGAGGCGCACAGTCTTGATAACGCCGCACTCAATCAAATCGCGAAGCACATCGCCACGGGAAACCGGAGCAAGCTGGTCAGTATCACCGAGCAGAACGATTCTCGTAGAGGGACTATTCAGAACGGCATCTACTGCAAAAGCAAACAGATGCTCACCGACCATACTCATCTCATCAATACCCACGAACCCGCAAATCCTGCACTCGCCTTGTGCCTTGAATCCGCTCGGATTATCCGCAGGAACAAGACCACAGGCTTTGTGAATCGTTGCTGAGTTCATGCCGGTGCTTTCTGCCATACGCTTTGCGGCAAGACCCGTAGGAGCCATCAAAAGGATATGCTCACTCGGCCATACCTTGTGGTAGACATCCATGATAGCCCGAAGACAGGTAGTTTTACCAGTACCGGGACCGCCAGTAACAATCGAGATCGATATTTGAGGTTCTTGACCGCCTCTGCCTGACGCGGAGAGAGAATGATAGAGTTCTCTTTCTGCCATTCGAGAAAAGCGTTTTCGATTTCCTTTTCCTTCGTAGGCATTTCATTTGCAAGAGCCGCGACCTTCGCCGCCATACCTCTTTCAGCAATGAAATCCGTCTTATCGTAGTAGTATCGGCCTTGTCGGACGATATCATAATCAGACGCCGTTTTCGCAACAGCATCCGCAATCGTCTCATCCGACAGTTCCGGCACGAGGGCTTTAAGCTGCAAGAGCATCGCACTGCCCTCGGCGCACATGTTTCCGGTCTTACTGCAAGTCCTTTTCTGTGCTTCGATAGTCGCGGCACGAAGTCTACGCTCGGAATCCGGCTCCTCGCCCATCGACATTGCGATATGGTCTGTGGTCGAAAAGCCCAACAGACGAACCAGCTTATAGGGCTCGCTTTTGAGAATCGTAGTTGCTTCATCGCCGTACGCTTCCACGATTTGGTTGATGACCGATACCTCCAACTCAGCCTTTCCCAGAAGAATCTGGACATCGGCACGCACCAATGCAGACAAACATGCAGCATTGATGTTTCCGAGCATCTGTTCGGTCATTTTCGGAATATCCCGGAGTCTGCGCGGTTTATGAGCGCAGATATCAAGGTCTCGTCTCCGAATTTATTATAAATGGTCTCGGCAGTGACCTTGCCGACACCCTTACTGCTGTTCATCAGGAACTTAATGATTTCCGCTCTGGTTTCGGGCATCGACTCAGATGCCTTCTCCGCAACGAAAATCTTCTCGTCCCCTTTTGTGCCATGCGTATCTTTCTCCCAATGCCCTTCCAGATTAAAGGAAATCTTACCAAGCAGTTTGGCTGGCAAGTGATAGGAGGACACCTTGAACAGTGCCGTCGTCCATATTTCTGGATATTATCGGGGAACGCTTCTGCCTGTTTCGTGTAGTTTGCCGTGAACAAGCAGACAGAATACGCATTTTTCGTGTCGTGTACAACGCGCATCACCTTGTTGACACTGCACTTATTGATTTTGACTACTCCGTTCATACAAAAATACTCCTATTATCGTTAGCTGCTCAACACCTCCAAGCAATGTGGGTAATCCAGACGCATGATGTTCCCGGCAATGCCATTCTCCTGAATGTCATCGACCGAAATCATGTATGCAGATACATCCGAACTGTACTTGTAGTAGTTCCAGACACTGTTCGCGTCAGAATTTTTCGTGACAACATCCGATGGGAAATGCATCCACATCGCATTCTCTCTTGCCAGAAGAAATACTGACCCGGACCGTATTTCCGGATTTTCTTAACGCAGCCTGTGATTTCTCTGTCGTAGCTTTGAACACCATCACAGCACCGCGACACGATTTGCTCCAAGGCTCCGAGAACTGTTTTCTCATCCTTCAAAGCACCGGTCAATGGCTTCAGCATCTTGTGTTCCATAGCCTTTTCCACCGTTTCAGCGTCATTTGTTCGTCGCTGCTCGGCAGAATTTCTGTTCATAGTTGTGATTTCATTTTTCATTGATTTATCGCTCCTTTTCGATGAAAAAAGCAGCCATCCGAATACGGACAGCTGCTTTTACACAGATTGTTAATTTGTACGAGCCTTTTTTGCAAAGACCCCCGAATTTTTGCTCGGGTAATGTTATCTATCGTACATTTACTATTCTACGCAACTCGCAAGGCGCGTCAACTAAAAAATCTCT
>ENA-OQLB01000016-OQLB01000016.1-human-gut-metagenome-genome-assembly--contig:-NODE-16-length-96759-cov-4.711441_pt1 | contig 96759 bp, 105 predicted proteins | sample MGYA00242656_ERZ504813 | MGnify/ENA primary metagenome ERZ504813 (study PRJEB26092, sample SAMD00036388) | human gut metagenome | host: Homo sapiens | study: EMG produced TPA metagenomics assembly of... | reverse complement strand
AATGCCGTAATGATGAATAGTACCAGGGTAATGGTGAACATACTGATAGGAGTCGTTCCGGCTGCATGGTCGCTTCGTCCGGACGTGGAATGGTCAGGGTCAGCAAGATAAAGGCTATCGACATCAGTATCTGCATGGAAACAACCCACCATCTTTTGGTCTTGATGATGTCCACAAACGGCTCCAGAAGGGTTTGATAGTCCAGGTAGATACAGCAAGCTGGTAAACAGCGCCATGTCTCCGTTGGGAACACCCATTTTGGCAAACATCAGTACTGAGATGTTATTCACGATAAAATAAGGGATGCCTTGTGCAAAGTACAGGGTGGGCACCCATGCCCAAGGGGATATTTTCTTGATATTATTCATTCTGTTGGTTGTTTTTCGGTTATTAGATTAGTCATATAGTTTGTCAATAGTGGCGCCGGTATAGTAGTGCAGCAGTATCGCGTCATATTGATATCCCTGCTCTCCCATTACGGCAGCGCTATCTGGCAGAGGCCCACGCCATGCCCCCAACCGGCTCCTGTGAGGATAAAACGTCCGGGTATACCTTCCGCCGACAGTTCTGCCCGGTCTATGACAAAGGCGGAACTGTAAAGGTGTGAAGGAGACAGGGTGCGTCGGATCTCTAACTCTTTGCCGATAGTACGTGTCTTTTTGGTCCCGACGATTTTCAGCTTCCAAAGGCGTCCGGAAGTGCCGCGGGCCACAGGAACAAGATCGATTATCCGCCCGTAGTCAACTCCGGAACGTTTCAGGATGAGGGCGGAGAGCTCGTCCTGAGTATATTCCACTTTCCAGCGGTAGAAATCTGTGGTTTCCTGGTCGTAATTGTTGAGAACCTGCGACAGGATTTTCTTGTCCGTAGTGTTGCAAAATGATTCGGGAGAGGTGCGTATCCAGCGGTCGGCTTCGGCTTCCTGTGTCAGGTCGGGCAACTTGGAAACGAGTTTTCCGCTTCCTGCCAAATAATCACGTTGTTTGGCGAGGTAAGGGCGTCTGGTGTCTTCCCAGCAATATTGAAATTCTTCGAAGATACCGCCGCAGCATTTGGAGAAACGGGCGTCGCAGATGTTGCCTTCCGAAGTAAGCACCTGTCCGCGGGTAGCGGCTATCGCCTGCCTGACTATGTCGGTAGAGGCGCGGGTAATTCCCTGATAGCGTTGGCAGTGATCGTCTGCACATACATCGAAATGGGTATGGTCTTCGCGGTCGTACCAGCGGATTAATTCCTCGTCGGTTTGGGTGAAAGCGGAATAACCGGTGTGTGCTTCTGTGATTTCCTTGTTCTTCCGTATCTGCGCCAATAGCCAACTGCGTGAAATGACAGCGTGTGCTTTCAGCAGTTCTAAGGAAGCTGTTGCACTCATTTCGCTGGAAATGACACTCGTCAGATAGTCTTCGATATGGATGACATTGATGCCTGTTAATTTGCCGTTTTCCACAATAATTTTCAAAGAACCAGAAAAGCGTTGGTCTTCTTTGCGCTCCCAGTGGAAGTTTATGCCGATAGTCACGTCCAGCAATTCAAAGGCGGCAGTTTCTTCCAGAGGTTCAAACAACAATTCATCATATTGCCGGCCGTTCCAAAGGATTCTTCCTTCGTTATAGGTGACGACTTGTTTGCCACAGACTTCCTTACCGGATGTGTGGTAGGGGGTCAGTAGGATGAACTCTATCTGCGGTTCGAATAATATACCGACTTCTACTTTAGGTTCTTTCATATTCGTCTGTTTATAAAGAATAACGATGTTATATTTGTTCTTTGATACGTTGCCGTACCTTTTGGAAATCTGTGGGCGAAAGGCATACTTCACCTAATATTTGTGCGATGTCCTCTGCCGTTATTTTGATGAAATCTTTTTCGACGGGAGTGATGAATACACCGCCTAAATCAACGGATGCAGGACTGCTTAGCAGATTTGCGTCTCCTTCGGCTGTGTAACAGGCCGGACGGTGTTTGGCGCGGGGAAAGATGAAAACAATCCATTTGCCGGCTTCGTACATTCCGAGAACGTTCATCATCGGTTCGTCCTCACCAGGTTGTATGTCCAAAGAGTGATAGACGATGTCGAACAATTTAATTGCAGTTTTCCGGTCGGCAGACTCAATAACAAGCGTAGTGCGTGGGGTGTCGTTCAGGTGCCAAAGGGTGGCTTGACCGTAATCCGCTACTTTGCCTGCCACCAGCTCTCGCCAGCTTTGCTCAATGGGCATGAAGCCTTTGTTGCCAGCTTGGAAATGTGCATGGTCGGGAGCGGAAGCGCCGCATTTGGGGCCGTTGTAAAAGATTGTATAATCAGTCAACTGTTGTGCCAGATCCAGCATATCGCCGAAACGGGGGGATATGCGTTGATTCACATGCGCCGTTTCCGGTATCGTCAAATGACGGGGAAATATAGGAAACGGATTGACTAATATATTATAGTGCCCTTCAAATGGAATACCTTTTTGCTCTGCCGGCAAATTGGCGGGGCAGAGAAAGCATTTCCGCTCCTTTATGGACTTGGCATCTACTTTGGCTCCGGAAGACACGATACGTGCCGGATTGAACTGAACCTTGTAGAGAATCCCGTTTACATTCAGTTCTTTCACCTGTACCCCGGAAAGGGCGGCGTAGTTGTTACGCGCCGTTTCCCAGGAAACAAGTTGCTCGGTCAGAAGATTGTGTATGGTCTGGTTCATAGATTATTTCTTGTTTTTCTTGTTCATTGCTACACGCGCCTGCAATTCCCAAGTGCGGATGCGGTCTTTATACAAGTTGTGTCCGTTCATTTTAACGACATCCAATGAAGCGTCTGAGTTGTCATCCCAGCGGCGGCAGAGGTAAACGACTTCGTAGACACGACCTATCTGGTATCGGCGGGAGAAGTTCAACCCCAAAGCATAGTCTTCACCATAGCTTGTATTGGGCACTTTAACTTCACGCAACACCGGAGTATAGAATGCACGCGGTGCACCTAGCCCGTTGATGCGCAGGGCATTGTTCCGCCCGTTGTGCGGTGTCCATTCCTTGTGGTCGATAATGCCCGGTGCAATCATATTCATATTGAAGTCCGTCATCATGTAGGTACCCACTACCATAGCACAGTTCTGTTCGTAGAAAGCGCGTACCATTATAGCCAACGTATTTTCATTGGCGTATACGTCGTCGCTGTCCAACTGTATGGCAAACTTTCCGCATTTGGGATGGTGTACGCCCATGTTCCAGCAACCACCGATACCGAGATCGTTGCGTTCGGGGATTATATGGATGAGGCGTTCATCGTTTTTGAACTCGTCGATGGCTTCTGTGGTTCCGTCTGTGGAGTGGTTGTCAATAATGATGAGGTTGAACTTGAAGTCTGTCTTCTGACTTAGAACGGAACGGATAGCATCGCGAATGGTGCGGATGCGGTTGCGTACGGGGATGATGACAGATGCCTCGTACTCGAAGTTGCCGGCAGAAAATTCTATTTGCTTGAATTCCGGTTCCAGATAACCGCCTATTTCTTTCAGGTGTTCCGTACATGCTTCTTCCATTTCAATCTGACGGTTACGGTTCTTCGGATCGACATAGTCAAAAATCTTTTCGCCGCTTTTGCGCGTATCATTTTCCACCTCGCTGTACAGGTATTCGTTGATGTGCACAAGATCTGCATTTTGGCTCAACTTCAGGCGTAAGTCGTAGAGACCGGCAAAGTTATACTCGGATGTTATGCGTCCGGCTGCCTCTTTTAGTCTGGATGTATTGAAGAGCAGTACTGAACCGAAGTTGAAATCATCCCTTAGCGAGCCGAACTGGTAGTCTATGACAGGGGCATTGGTTTGTTTGCCACCGGCTATCTGATAATGGTCGGCATATACCATTCCCGCATCCGAATCTTCGGCGATGTGCATCATGCGCTCCAGTGCAAACATTCCCAGTTCAAGAGTGGTCTCTTTGGTATAGAGCAATGTATATTCCGTATTCGCTTTTTGTGCTATGGCTTTCATGGTAGCGCTGCTATGAGGCATGTCTACAACTAAAAGTTCGCAACCGGGCAGCGGTTCAAGGTAGAGTCTGTTGTTACCAAGTGGATATTTCCAACGAGACTGGTAATCTGTAATCCTTGTACTGTCTTTTCAGCTTGTTCTTTTCCTGCGTAGGGAATAAAGCAATCAATCTTCTTCATATCTGTAAGGTGTTATTTTTTATTTTGGTTCTTATTTTTTTATTTTGAATTTAAGCAACCCTACCTCTCCTCCGGTGGCGGTGAACAGTATCCGGTTACCGCTTAGCGGCACTACGGTGCTTATAAGGGAGTTACCTATTTTGTGTTTCCACAATACTTTTCCGGTCTTAGCTCCAATGCGAAGATAAGACCTTCTTTTGTGCTTCCAAATACGATCCCATCTTTTTCGACCTGCATGGAAGGTGCGTGCTCGTAGCCGAATCCGACATTGGATGCCCATAATTCATGCAGGTGGCTGCCTTTGGTGGAGTAGCAGACGATACTGTCGTTCATCGTTTTGCTGTAAATGCGTTCTCCATCTTCGGACAATCCTATCGTTTCGCGTACCATAGACTGGAAGGTGCGCCATACGGTATTGCCTGTTTCTATCTCAATGGCAGTCATGGCGCGTTGCGGGTCGGTGATGAATACTTTCCCCTCTGCGGCTACCGGCCATACGGCTGCCGGAGAAAAGTGCATGCGGGTCAGTCCGCCTGTCCATTTCCATAACTCCCTGCCGTCTGCCTTATTCAGCGCATACAAAGTGTTGTCCCATGCACCGAAGATGACTTTGCTGTCCGTCACCAGAGGTTTGGTTTCAATGTAACCCTTTACACCTGTAAAAGTCCACTTTATCTCTCCGTTGCAGGTGTTGATGGCGCGAAAGGTATGGTCGCTGGCGCCTATATAGCAGTGCCGTTGTCTATGGTTACTGCCCCCAATACGGGTTCGGAGGTTTCCACTGTCCACAATAAGTTTCCGTTTTGAGCATTCAGACCGTATATTTTGCAGTCTGCGGAACCGAAAACAACAATCCCCTCGCTGACAGCGGGTGTTCCGACGATTCTTTTTCCGGACTGGAAACGCCATAGCGCCTTGCCGTCTTTAAGAGCATAGGCGGTCAGGTATCCCATGTCGTCACCGATGAAGACTTTATCCTTTTCTACAGCTGGCGAGCAATAAATGCCGACTCCGGTTTTTGTTATCCATTGTTCTTTCACCTGCGGATATTCTTTGTTTACGGAGAAGTCCGGATATTTTTCGGCTTTCCCATTGCGCTCGTAATACGATTCTGTCAGGGAGAAACCTGCCCATTGTTTTTCGGCTCTCCGATACGTTGTGTATAGACGCGAATGGAGTCCTTGGTTATCTCGTAGATGCCATAACCCGGTTTCCCATCCTTGTCACGCAGGTTGCTGCGCATTAATACTCCCGGAATACCGTCATAACGCAAATCGCGGTTACGGTGATAGTGTCCGCCGATGAATAGGCGTATGTTATACGGACGTACGGCATCTGTCACCTCATACCAGTTATCCACATCGCCTTCTATCATTGGGTAGTGGGTCACAAGTATTACAGGCTTGTTCTGTTGAGGATCTCCGGTGTTGTATTGATTCATTCTTTCCGTCATCCAACGGATATCCTGGGGAACGACATGCCCGTATGCCATACGCATCAGGGCCCGGAGTTAAAACCTAAAAATAAGAATCCTTTGTGTTCGAAATCGAACCGTTCGCCACCGAAGATTTCTCCGAAGGCGGTACAGCCGGAATCGCTCCATTTGGTTTCATGGTTGCCCAGTGCCACATAGTATTTCACTTTCAGCAGGTCAAGGCATGATTTTACTTTTTCCATAGTGGCACGATCGCCTTCCTCGGTGATGTCTCCTGTTACTAATACAAAGTCGATGCTGTCTGTGGCATTTATCTGTGCGATAGAACGCAACAGGTCTTCGGTAGGGTTGGGGTTGCTTGGACTTAGATGAATGTCCGTCAATTGTGCGAAGCGGAACGCTATTTGTTGCGCCTGCGCCATAAACGGCAGCAGGCACACAAGCAGGCACTGATGAATAGTCTTCGGTTCATAGATGATGATTGGTTTTATAATTTTTCTTTTTACTTTTTGGTATTGCTGTCGAAAAACGTCATAATGGCGTTCATCAGATATTCTCTTTCTTCCGTAGTACGCAGTGACTCGAAAGGAAAACCTAATACGCAAGTATTATAACTGCTTGATAGGCTACGCCGGCGCTCAGGTTATTTTCCGGGTAACGCATGATTGTATATGCTCCTTCCGTAGCAGGTTCAATAGCATCGGGAGATTCTACGACGTAAGAATCAGAGTTCAGCTCATTGTAATAGGTATAGTTTCCTGTAAGGGAGGGGAACGGGGAAGTTACGCACTTCACCTTGCCCATAATGGCTGCTTGTCCCGCACGCCACTTATATTTCAGGACTTCCATTGCAAATTTCTTATCTTCTTCTTTGGCAGTAATAAGGCGGTTATCCCATAGGTCTGTCCCTACGTATGCTCCGGATATGAAGATGTTGCCGCCCTGGTTGCAGTAGGCGTAATACATTCTTGCATCGGTTTGCTGAATGTTTTGAACTCCAGAGGTTTTACTCCGCCTCTACCTATCTTGGTTTGACATTCTTTGCCGAGGATAAGATCGGTGTATTTATAATCGTCCAAGGTTATTTGCCCATCTTCAACAGCTTCGTCGCTGCATGACACAAAGGAGTAACCTGCCTTCAGTATGGCAGTTCCATGCAGGGCCGGATAATCGAACGTGTTTCCGGCGATGACCTGTGTCTCATAATTACTGTAACTGTCACCGAAACCGGACGCGTCATCATCCATCCAGGGGATGGAGCACGGTACTCTTTCATTTTTCCTATATAACTGATGTCTTTGATGTAGGGCACTCCATGGTCTAATTCATCCAGAAAGCCGGCAAGCAATGTATCTGCCGGAGGGGCAGCGACAAAATCAGCGGGTGCACTGATGCGGTCAAACCCATTCACTACCAATACGGTCCCTTTGCTGTTGAAAGCCTGCCCTGCCGAAAGTATTTCGGAGGGGAAACTTTCACCACCTTTGTTGAGGGCGGTTACTTTGTAGCTGCATACAATACCCGCCGGAAGCGTGGTGCGATAGCTGTTTTTATCTACTACTACGCCGTTGTCAAAGTCGCCGTTGCCGGTACGGGTGTAGACAATGTATTTTTCGGCATTGGCTGTCGGTTCCAATGGATCGGCTACTGCTTGCCAGGTTAGTTCAATCTCATTTTCACTTATCATACGCAGGGCCATGTGGTCGACCGGTAAAGGCTGCACGATATAGTTCGTGCGGTATTGTGAGCAGAGGAACTGCAACATTCCTTTGTAGATGGCGCGGCTTACCGTAAAGCGAAAACGCGGATCAAGCCCGTATCGCATATCTGCGAAATTCTGGTGGGAAAGTAACTCAAGCAGCATAGTCGGCACTTGGGGTACACGCGCTTCGTAATACGATTGATTCCATTTTCCGCGGCGTGTCCATTGGGGTTCGTAAAGAGTGCGGATATCGCGCACGATATTGGACTGAATCAGTCCGTCAAATCATGTGAGAGATAGCGTGACGCGCCGTTGGCGAACACCCCCTTGTAGGAGTCAGTTTGGTAAATGCCGAGTGTTCCGATGATGGAGTCGTTGAGTGTGGTTCCGGCATCCGAATGGAAGGCGAATGCCATATCTACCGGAATGTTCAGACCTCTTTCTGTGGGATTGGCAGCAGAACCACCGGCGAGATAGTTCACCCATATAGCGCGGCTTTTATAATCATCTGTGTAATCATTCTTACCCTGACTTTCCGAATACACACTGTCCGGGATGCCTGCCCATTGCATCCAATAACGGGCGGCTTCGCAGAAACGCGGATAGCCGCTTTCCTGATATATGGCTGTATAGGGTGACTGATGTGTGGTTTTAGTCTGTTTGGTTTCATCCGATGAATTGGCGGTTTTATCGGAGCTTTTCAGATTATCCGTAGCACCTTCTTCCGAAATGCGACGGGCAATGTTACCCATGCCGCCGCCTATTTTGATCGCATCGGCTGTCACTGTTTGTCCGGCTTTGGCGGAACGATTGCTCAAGGTTACTTTGTATGCATTATCCTGTTCTGCGTCGAAACCGAAAGTGCCTAAATAAATCCAGGTACCACCGCCCATCTGCTGGTTGACTTTGAACCGGGATGCTCCGCCTTTATGGTGGACGGTGTAGAGGGCGTCATCACTGCTGTTCGGGACGGTATGATAGGATACATAGACTGCGTATTGTCCGTCCCGGGGAATTTCGGGTATCCATTCGGCAACGCTTTCTTTTCCTTTCTTAATAGTCTCTATGGTGCGGAATGTTCCTTCTTTAAATGGATTCTCAAAATCGGTGTATAACGGGCGTAGATGTGCAAAACCTTTTCCGACACCTTGCATCCAAGGCTTGTCGGTTACCTTTTCCGTATAAATGGAGCGTGTATTGAGGCAACCGTCGTTATCAATAATGATTTCGGCAGTCTGGCAGTCACGCTCACGTGGAATCAGCACATTGGCTCCGGCATTTTCCAGCATCGGGACGAGGTAGGGGAGAACAAAACTTTGTGTATACAGGTCCTCCACAGTCTGAAGACAGCGGGCGCGTTGCCACTCCCAACGGTCTAGTTTCGGCTCATAGTAGAAACCATGCTTTGCCATAAGGCTATGTGGCGATTCTGCAATCCGTTAGTGGGCGTATAGGGTTTGGATACTTTGGTCACCAAAGGCTTTTTCACTTCTTGGCTGAATACCAGGGCTTTTTTATCTTTTTTTGAACGAAGCGCCTGAGGTATCAGTTCTTCAATACAGTGTTTATTGGTATGTAACTGCAATCTGTATTTTGTAAGTTCGGCCGGTAACAAGGCGCTGATTCCTTGATAAATCTCTGCCACGTTATTTTCCCGGAAAGGAATGTAGGAACAGTTCATGTTGGCAAACAGTTGCAGAGCGTTATCCTTTATGGCAACGGAGTCAATCGTGATGTGTCCTATGGATACCTCTTTTCGCGCGGTAGCATCTAGAAATTTTCCTATTTCTTGGCGGATTTCTGGAGAGAGTTCTTGCGCGCCGCCCGTATGGGGGATAAGGACGGCGACAAGCATACTGAATAAAAAGTGAAGTCTTACACTCATGATGATGACGTATTAAGTTAAATGTTTTTCTTGTTTTTTCTTATCAATATGCAGAGTCCGATGAATGTGAACAATGCGTTGAATATGAGCAACTCATAGCTGAACTGATAACCGTTGAACATGCCTCCGAATTCTTTTGCAGGATAAAACAGAGAAACGGGGAAGCGACAGCTACTGCCGGTATATATTTATCATGCACTTGCTGCTTCATAAAGATGCCGAAGGCAAACAGCCCCAGGATAGGACCGTATGTGTAGCTTGCCAGAATATATACGGCATCGATTACGCTGGTATTGTTCAACAGATTGAACACAAAGATAGTGACCCCCATTATTACGGCCATTCCCACGTGCACCCGTTTCCGGATTTTCACAACCTCTTCTTCCGTCTTGCCTTTCGTGCCTAGAATATCTACGGTGAAAGACGTTGTGAGTGCAGTCAATGCAGAGCCGGCTGCCGAATAGGCGGAGGAAATCAGTCCGATGATAAACAGAATACCTACAATGACAGGGAAGTAATTCCCGGTGGCGATTACGGGGAAGAGTTTATCGCTTTTATCCACTTGTATACCTTGGCTGTCGGCAAATGTGTAAAGCAACACACCTAGCATCAGGAACAGCAGAATAACGAAGCACTGTGAAATGATGCTGGTGATCATATTCTTTTGCGAGTCTTTGAAGTTTTTACAACTGAGATTGCGTTGCATCATATCTTGGTCTAATCCAGTCATGGCTACCATGGTGAACGCTCCGGCGAAAAACTGCTTGAAGAAATATTGTTTGCTGTTGATATCATCGAAAAAGAAAATGCGGGACATGTCACTGTCGGCAATCGTGCTTATCATGCTTGTAAAAGACAGGTTCAGGTCGGAAGCTATGTAACAGATGCATAACACCACAGAGACAACAAGGCAAAAAGTTTTCAAGGAATCTGTCCAGATAAGTGATTTCACTCCACCGCGGAATGTGTACAGCCATACCAATGCTACGGTGATAGCCACATTAAGAATAAACGGCAGGCCAAACGGTTCAAAAACCAGTAGTTGCAAGGTCAGGCAAACCAGGAATAAGCGTACTGCTGCTCCCAGCATTTTAGAGATAAAAAAAGAACCACGCTCCGGTGTGGTATGAAGACATTCCGAAGCGGTTCTCCAAGTATTCATAAATGGAAACCAAGTTCATTCGGTAGAACAATGGTGTCAAAATAAAAGCAATGATTAACTGCCCGGCTACGAAGCCCAATACCATTTGTAGATATCCGAAACTACTGGAAGCAACCATGCCGGGTACAGACACGTATGTCACTCCCGATATGCTGGAACCAATCATTGCAAAGGCTACCACATACCAGGATGACTTGCGGTTGCCTACAAAGAAACCCGCATTGTCTGCTTTTCTGCCGGCAATGTAGGATACTGTGAACAGTATTATAAAATAGGCGGCAATAGTAATGATAACGGATAGTGGATTCATTATGGAGCTTGGGTATTAGTATTTACAGGTTAATCAGTAATTATTTTCTATGGATGGCTATTCTTTGTAGAGCAAATAGGGCTTCCTTTGCTCTTTGAACCTTTCCACATCGCCTTTCCAACAGCTTTTAATTTCTTCCGCGCTCTTTCCGTCTTTTATCATCTTCCGGACATAGTCTGTGCCTACCAGCAGTTCGAAGAAAGGGCGGAAGAAATGATCGCCCATATTCAAGTTTTTATAAGCATCAATTATATAGCTCAGGTCTACTCCTCGTTTCCAGATTTCCTCATCGCTCATATTGCTGAGATTTACGCCATGGCATAGCTTGTTCAGCTGGGGCGGATTCTTAGCTCCGGGAACGCTTTTGGGCGTGAAGCTGTAAGTGTAACCTGTCATATTAGGGTGGCCGTATATTTGGAAGGGGAAGGAGGTGCCTCTTCCCAAACTGACGGGAGTTGCTTCGAAGTAACAAGTAGCCGGATATAAATAGACCGATTTCATGTTCGGAAGGTTGGGAGATGGTGGAACCGGCAATGTGTATTTTGTCTGATGCGTGTAGTTCTTGCAAGGTATGACGATGAGGTCGCATACGCGTGAAGCCGGCAGCCAACGTTCTCCGTTTACCATTAGTGCCAGTTCGCCCAGAGTCATGCCATGCACAATGGGGATGGGCAGCCAGCCTACTCCGGATTTATATTTCATATCCAATATGGGCCCGTCCACGTAATGTCCGTTCGGATTGGGCCGGTCCAACAGCAATACCTTGCGGTTATATTCGGCACAAGCGTCCATCAACCGGCACATTGTTATATAATAGGTATAAAATCGTAAGCCTACATCCTGTATATCGATTACCAGTATGTCGAACTTCCTCATGGATGCCTCACTCGGTTTCTTGTCTTTTCCGTCATAAAGGGAAAGGATAGGCACGCCTGTTTTCTTATCGACAGAGCTGGATACGTGTTCTCCTGCATCTGCATTTCCGCGAAAACCATGTTCGGGTGAGAATATGGCTACTACATTGAATTCATTTTCCAGTAGGATATCCAGTAAGTGCTTGTCTCCCACCATGCCGGTATGATTGGAAAAGATGGCAATCCGTTTACCTTTTAGAATTGGAAAATATTCTGCGGTCTGCTCATCGCCCAGAATCGGGCGTTCCTTTTGTGCCTGACACAACAGTGAACTACACAGCAGAATGGTTAATAGTAGTAGTTTCTTCATATATATAGTATTAAGGAAAGTTCATATGGACAAAGATACTCTTTATTTTAATATCAAAAACACTTATTTGCAAATATTTGATATTATAATTATTAATTTGCAATTAAAAAACAGCGGTTCTATCTGATACTCGAGATGCTATATTTAAAAAAAAAAGTACCTGACTCGTTTTTTCTTGTCAGGTACTTTTTTCTTAGTTAAACTTTGATGAGACACCGTATAGGATTGTCGATTTCATTCATTTATTCGATATTTCCCAGTCTAAATTCTGTTTCATATTTTTGTTTAGAGTCAATTGTCCGGTTGGTATCGGATAGAGATAGTGTTTTCTTTCGTAAATACGGTTCTGGCCGTCGGAAGCATCGAGGTATTTGCCTTTCAAAGTTTCTTCAGGATTGGCCACATTTTCCAGATTGGCACCCAAAAAGACATTAGGATGCTTCTTGCTATCCAATAATTCCAATTGATGCCAACGGATGAGATCCCAATAACGGTACCAGTTGTCAAACATAAGTTCGCAACGGCGACAACGGCGGATTTCCCATATCAAATTGCTAACTCCCATATTATTGGCAGGATCGTCTGCGGGGTGGTTGTCATATCAGGCAGACCGGCGCGGGCTTGTAATTTATTGATTGTGTTATTTAGATCGAGCTGTGTCAATGTACCCAATTCTGCTTTTGCTTCTGCATAGTTCAGATAGATAATGGAAAGCCAGTAGATGGGGGCATCTGTATAGGCAGTACCAATTTGGTTACGATTGTAGAGATCCAGAGACGTATTGTCGAATTTGGCTACTCCATAGCCTGTCGATGCTGTGAAAGGAGCTACGCCGGCACGGCTGTAAGCATGCCCTCTGAATGCCAATACCGGATCGATAGTAGCTGCCAGGCGTTTGTCGCGGACTGCAAGTACGTTTGCCAGTGAATATTCGCCGTTAACAAGTGTAGCCGCATCGTTTGTGTTCTCTTCCGTTGTAGCCAGCGGCTTTCCGTCCAAAAACAGGTAGCTGTCAAATGCATCCTTTGACATGCCATGTGTGCCACTCGTGTTTACTGTATAATCGATAGTGGAATGCATGAAGGCATCTTTGGAGTAAGGTTTGTAGAAAATGATTTCCGTATCCTTGGAGAGGTCGACCGAGTTATAGATGGATTGATAATCTTCTCTTAATTTATAGTTCTTGGCCATCAGCTTCACAGGCTATTACACACTCTTGCAAAAACTTCTGTGCCGGGTGTTGTCTGCAGCTTTTCCGTTTTCGTTTTGGGTGCGGTATTTACAGAATGTGCCTTCCCATAAACAAATGTCGGCTGTCATAGCAAGCGCCATGTCTTTATTGAAACGTTGCTTGTTGGTACCGGTCATGTTCTCACAGGCATATTTTAAGTCATCCAGGACATTGTCCATAACAATGTCGCGGTCGGTACGTTCTGCAAGAAGGGTTTCCTTATCGTTCGAATCTATCACTTTGTCTATCCATTGTACATCGCCGTACATGCGCACAAGCTGAAAGTACTCCCATGCACGATTCAAACGGGCGATTCCTTCATAGTTAGCCTTTACGGCATTATCCAGGAAAGACGAGCGTACACCCTCTATGATGTAAGCGGCACGACGGATTTCAACAAATGGATCGGACCAGTTACTAGATTTGGCAACCACGTTTGTGTAAGTCAGGTATGTGAGTCATTGTCTACCTGGTCATCACTTAAGGTTTTGAAATAGAACCATCCTCCGCCACTTCCGTTTCCGTAGCCGGAGTAGTTGTTGAGGAAAGTATTGCACTGGTTTTCCAGATTGTCAGTGTTGCTCCAGTACTCTGGGGTATTGGAGAAAGTGTCTAACGGCTCTTTGTCAAGCAAATCATTGCAACTTGTCAAGGCCATTAAAACTATGGTTCCGTATATAAATAGTTTTTTCATTGTTTTTAAGTTTTAGCAATTATTACAATGTTACTTGAATACCGAATGAGAAAGTGCGGGTGATAGGTGCGACACGTCCCCAAGTACCGTAGCTCCCATCGCTGTTAGAGGAAGGATTCGCATTGATTTCCGGGTCAACCGGTAAGTCGCCGCTGCCTTTATGCAACAAGAATAAGTTGCTTCCGCTAAAGTAAATACGTGCTTTCTCGATGAAAGCCTTACGGGTCCATTCTTTTGGGAATGTATAACCTAAAGTTACATTTTTCAGACGGAGATATGACATGTCTGTTAAATAACGGCTTTGCGGATAATAGTTGTGGCAACCATTGGCAATGCCGGATATTGTACCTCCGGCTTCATTTCCCGGATAGAGACGTGGATAAGCATTACTCTGCCGGATATCATAGCCCGTAACCTGAGTCCAGTCATTGTTGTAGAGTACTTTATTGTAGCTGGTCTGATTGGCATAGATGGCCAAGTCGGCATTACGCATCATTGGGAAGTTGAAGGATGAAATAGTCCATTCATCGCGTTTGCCTACTCCTTGGAAGAATAAATCAAGGTCGATGCCTTTCCAGGCGCCACCGATATGGAAACTATACTCGTAGCGGGGCATAGAGTTGCCAATGACTTTCAAATCTCCATGATCGTCAGCTGTGCCTTTGCCTCCATCTATTTTTTTATCGCCGTTCAGATCTTTAAACTTGATATCGCCCGGTCCGTAATGGAAGTTGTCGCCTTCCAGACCGGATTGGTCTGCTATACCCTGTTTGTAATTCCAGGAACCATCTTCATTTTGTCCTGTGAAGTCGGATTCTTCAAAATAACGTTCGGTTTCAAAACCCCAAATATCTCCATAGGTTTTGCCGCTATAATAAGTGTTCAACATTTTACTGTCATTAGTCCACTTGGTGACTTTGGTTTTGGAATCGCTTATATTGAAGTTTGCATAGACAGTCCATTCATTGAATTGATGCCGCCAGTTCAGATTCAATTCCCAACCGCGCGTACGCAGATTACCGGCATTGGCATAGGGGGCGTCAGCACCCAATGTATTGGGTAATACTTCCGAAGGGGCCAACATGTCGCGTGTTTCGCGTTGGAACCAGTCGAAGCTGACATTTAGGTCGTTGTTCAGGAAAGCCAAATCCAAACCGAGATTTGTGGTACGGATGCGTTCCCAACTTAATGTGCTGGATACTAAGTCCGGCATATTATACATTGTGAGACGGTTGGCGTTGGCACCGTTTCCATCCGCCCAATTTACATAACCGGTAGACGAGTTGTTCAAGCGTTGTCCGATTAGTTCAACAAATCGGTAGTCTCCTACGGCTTCATTACCGATTTCTCCAAAAGAAGCGCGTAATTTGGCATTGTTGATAATGCTCTTTAAAGGTTGGAAGTAGGCTTCCTCGGATAGGCGGTAACCGATAGATGCAGAAGGGAAGAATGCCCAACGGTCATTGCTGGGGAAACGGGATGAGCCGTCGTAGCGACCATTCAGTTCCAATAAGTAAATACCCTTGTAATCGTAATTGATACGTCCGAAGTAACCGGCGGATGCGCGGCCATTATGCTTCCAATCCAAACCTTGCCCGTCTTGGTTTGCCAGATTCAGTTCCGGATAATTCTGGTCGAAGAGTCCACTGCGCTCCCCATATAGATAGATGTAGTCGGTTTCTTCAGCATTAGCTCCTACCATGACATTTACATTGTGTTTTTTTGCAAATGTCTTTGTGTAATTGGCATAAACATTCAGCGTCCAGTTATTTTGGCGGGAAGCGTCACGCCAAATGCCGGTACTGCTTTTGCCGACAATGTAGGAAGGAGTGTCAAATGTGCCCCAGTTGTTCATACCGAAAACAGAGTAGTCGGCAGAGCCGCTATTCATATTTTGAATGGTGTATGTGAAATCTGCATTCAGCGTTAATCCTTTGATGATATCGGCTTTCAAGAACGTGTTCATGCGGGTAAGGTCTGTATTCTCTTTACGGTCGGCAGCTTGTTTCTGCTGTGCGATAGTCTTGAAATCATAGCCATCTACTGTACCGTAAGGTCCGAAGAAGCTACCCCAACGCCACAGATATTGGTAAGTATTCTGCCATGTGTCGGGACGTTGGTAACTCTTGCGTGTATAGTTGAAGCGTGCTCCCACTTGTAGCCAGTCGAATACATTGGTGGTCAAGTTGACCGAAGCGTTGTATTTCTTTAATTCGTCTGGGTGAATCTTCATAATTCCCTGTTTATCGTCATAACCGAAGGAGAGATAATAATGGGTCTTGCCGCTGGTGCCTTGAATTGATACGTTGTGGCTTTGTGAGGGAGCAGCATTGTTGTAAAAGATTCCTTGGACATCCCAGTCTGCATATAGCAATCCCTTGCCATTCTCAAACAACAGATAATCGCCTACATTATCCATGCTTTGGAAAGGTTGCATTTCACGATAACCGCTTTTGCCGCCATGTTGTCTTTGCCAAGCTTCAGCGTAAGGCAACATTTGGTCAAAGTACATACCAAAGAGTTCGGGCATTCCTTCGCCGGCATTCATTTTGGCTTCAATTCCTGCGCGGAGTTGAGTGGGTACATCAGGGTAGTCAGGAATATAGGTTGACTGGTCCCATGCAAAGTTATTGCTATAATTAATTGTAATCTTGTCTTTTGGCTTTGCCCCTTTTGTATTAATCAAGATTACACCAAAGGCGGCACGTGCACCATATATGGAAGTAGAGGCGGCATCTTTCAGAACAGAGATGCTTTCTATATCTTGAGTGTTTAAGAAAGAAATATCATCCATTGGTACTCCATCTACTATAATTAGCGGATTGCTGACCTCTTTGTTGCTCAGTGTTCCCAATCCGCGAATACGCATAGAAGCAGCACTGTTGATATCGCCGGTGTTGTTCAGAATGGAAAGCCTGGTACGGCACCTTGCAAAGCTTTTGCCACATCCTGCTGTGGACGACCTTCCATTGTTTTGGATAAATCAACCGTAGAGACAGCACCTGTCAGGTTAGCTTTCTTCTGTACGCCATATCCCACTACTACTACTTCAGAAAGCATTTCACTATCTTCTTTCAGAACGACTTTCATTGTTTTGGAAGCCTTTGTCTCTTGTGTCTGGTATCCAACAAATGAAATCCTTAAAGTTGCTCCCGGTTTTACGTTCAATGTAAATTTACCGTCCATGTCGGTGATAATACCGTTGGTCGTTCCTATTTCTACTACGCTGGCTCCGATGACGGGATCACCGCTTGCGTCTACAACTAAGCCACTGACAGTTTGGACCTGAAGTTGTTCTGTTACTTCTAAAGAACTGTCGGTGTTCGTTTGAGCAGCCATCGCATTACCACTGCTTAAAAACAGTGCGCTGATTGCTACTGCTGTGAGGAATTTGCTATTTGCCAATCCTCGTTTTATGCGATCTTCATTCATAAATGATTGATGATTTTGTTGTTAATAAAATGTTTTTCAAAATAGATAAGGGGAAAATGGGGAGGATTTAAGGTTGTTATCTCCTCTGTTGTAGGCTTTTGATTATTCCATAGGCGTTTTTCTTGTTTAAAGGTTCATAACTGCTATATTATCTCTCTATTTTTTATCTTAATCCAAGTACACGAGGAACTTAGGCGGTTATAACCTTATGTCCATTAATAATAATTCGTTAGACAGTTGTCTAACGAATTAAAAGTGCGTAAGCCTTTATTTGTTCATGACAGATGCGCGGTTATTGTCAGCCTACAAACATCTTACCTGATAGAATCAAAAGATAATGACCGATCTAAATCATAAAATAAAGTTTTTGAGAAAATAGTGCAAGAATATTAAAAATAACTATATATTTGTATCCAATTCTAAAACAAGCTATCTATGAAACTAATCGCAGAAAGTGGTTCTACAAGAACTGAATGGGCCCTGGTTGAAGACAATCACTTGATACAGCGTGTTTTCACAGAAGGGTTAAATCCTTTTTTCCAAACAAGAAGGGAGATTAGCCGGAGTGTACGTTTAGGTTTACCTGAGATTTTCTTTAAAAAAAAATTAGAGCAAGTATACTATTATGGAGCCGGATGTACTTCTTATGAAAAGAAGAATATATTGGGTGCATCATTAGTAGCACAATTTAAAACTCCTATCCAAGTAGAAAGCGATCTTCTTGCAGCTGCCCGCGGTTTGTTCAAATGCGAAGCAGGTATTGCCTGTATTTTAGGAACAGGCTCTAACTCATGCTTTTATGACGGAAAAATAGTAGTTAAGAACGTCAGAGCAGGCGGATATATTCTAGGCGATGAGGCAGTGGAGCGGTGTTGGGCAAAATGTTCTTGTCTGATGTCTTGAAAGGCTTGGCTCCTAAGGATGTAATGGCCGATTTTTTCGAAAAGTTCCGCATCAGTCCTAATGAGGTCATGGAATCAGTGTATAACCGTCCTTTCCCGAACCGTTTTCTTTCTACAATCTCTTATTTTTTAGCAGATTATACGAATGACGATTATGTATTCAATCTGATAACCAGTAATCTAAGAAACTTCTTCACTCGAAATGTATGCCAATATGACTACAAAAACTATCCCATTCGATTTGTCGGTTCATTAGCTAACAGTTACGCCACCATATTAAGAGAAGTAGCAGGTGAATTTGGAATCGAATTAGATGTGATTGAAGAAACCCCTATGAATGGATTGATAGAATTCCATGCTTTAAATATTGAAGAACCTTAAATTAAATATATAATAATGTATATACAAGCATTCTTTGCAAATTAAAAATTATAAAGTTAAAAAAGTGCAAAGAAATGTTCTTGATATTGAATAAAAACATATCTTTGTTACGTGTGAAGTACACAAAATACTTTATCACCTTTGTTAATAACAAGATTTATCTCTTAAGACGGTTAATACAGTTAAGAAATTAACTGGGATTTAATATATACTAAGTTCCTCGTGTACTTGAAACTTATAACTAAAAAATATATAAACCTTTAAACTAAAAAACGCCTATGGAGCAATTGGAAACACAGAGACGAGGGTAGCTCGTATTATACTCTCATAATTATTTTTACTCTTACCTATTTTTGAGAAAATTATTTTAATTAACAAAATCATCAATCATTTATGAATGAAGATCGCAGAAAGCGAGGATTTGTGCACAGCAATTTCCTCACAGCAGTAGCAATCAGCACCCTGTTTTTAGGCAGTGGCAATGCGATGGCTGCTCAAACGGATACCGACATCTCTTTAGGAGTGACAGAGCAATTGCAAATGCAAACTATAACCGGACTGGTGGTAGATGCAAATGGTGAACCTGTCATCGGAGCCAGTGTCGTAGAGAAGGGAACTACAAATGGCGGTATAACCAATATTGACGGCAAGTTTACGCTGAATGTGAAGCCGGGAGCCGTTTTGAAAGTTTCGTTCGTTGGTTATCAGACTGAGGAGGTAAAAGCCACGAGAACAATGAAAATTGTTTTGAAGGAGGACAGCGAGATGCTTTCCGAAGTTGTAGTCGTGGGTTACGGTACACAAAAGAAGGCCAATCTTACGGGAGCCGTAGCGACGGTCGATGTAAACAAGGCATTGGATAGCCGCCCTATTGCCGATGTGGGGCGCGGACTTCAAGGTTCGGTGCAGGTGTCAATGTCACAATTCCTACGGGTGAAATCGGTTCGGACCCGTTGATAAAAATTCGTGGTCAAGTAGGTTCTATCAAAGGTGGTAGCAGTCCGCTTATTTTGTTGGACAATGTGGAGATTCCGAGTATTCAGATGGTGAATCCGGATGATATTCAATCCATTTCAATTTTGAAGGATGCGGCTTCCTCCTCTATTTACGGTGCGAAGGCAGCTTTCGGTGTAGTGTTGATTACTACGAAAAAGGGAGCGCAAGGAGATAAGTTCGAAGTGAGCTATTCCAATAACTTCTCTTGGCAGGACCCCGCCAAGAAAATTGAAATCGGAGGCATAGAGGCACTGCAATATAGCTGGATGCGCAGATCAACAGAAATGAGCTATGCCTGCCGGTGGTTTTTGGCGTATCAATGAAGAAAGTTTGGAGAAAGCTAAAGAATGGCAGCGGTTATATGGCGGGAAAGTAAATTGGAACGATCCTGTGGTATATGGGCGTGACTGGTATTTCGATGGATCGCAGAAATATGGATACCGAACCTATGACGGAGCTAAGGCAATGATTAAGAATTGGGCCCCGACCATGACGCATAATCTGTCTGTAAGTGGAAAGAGTGGAAAGACTACCTATAACATAGGTTTGGGCTATCTGGACCAGAGCGGCATGTCAAGAACGGCGAAGGAGGATGATTTCAAACGATATAATGCTTCGGTCAGCGTTTCTTCGGAACTCAACAAATACATTACGGTGAGAGCCAGCTCTATCTACTCCGACCGCAACAAACGCTATCCGGGCATCGGTAATACGGCTGCTGACCCTTGGTTGTATCTTTACCGTTGGAGCCCGTTGATGCCGATGGGGGTAACGGAGCATGGCAATCCGTTGAAAGAGCCTACCTATGAAATGGCGGCTTCCAATACTGATAATTTGCAGAATAAGTATTATAACATCAATTTAGGATTTACGCTGAATCTCACCAAGAACTGGGATGTCAAGTTCGACTATACGTATGACAAGCAGTCTACCGAAACCAATTCTTCGGTAACGCAATACAATGCCGGTGAGATGTGGTACTCGCCAACACCATGGATTGAAAACGGCAGCCAGGTATATGTCAACGAACTTGGAGAGAGAGTGGACACCGGCGGCATGCCCGCCTATCGTTTCCCGGTGGGACCTTATTACAACAGTTCGGGCCCTCAGACAAGTCAGGTGGCAACCAAGAACAGATCGGTGGACAACAACACCATTAATGTTTATACTACCTACAACCTGCAACTCGGTGCAGAGAAGCAGCATGCTTTCAAGTTTATGGCAGGTATGAACAGGGTGACCAATAAATGGAGTTCATCAAAGGGCACCATAAACGATCTGATAGACTTGGAGAACCCGCAATTCCCGTTTGCCGTAGGCGACCAGTTCTTTGAAGGAGACCGCAACTGGGAATCTCAACTGGGCTTCTTCGGACGTCTCAACTATGCTTTTGAAGACAAATACTTCCTCGAAGCCAATATACGCAGGGATGGCTCATCCAAATTCCCCGATCATCTGAAATGGAAATGGTTCCCCTCTTTCTCCGCCGGTTGGGTATTTACCAGTGAGGAATTCATGAAACCCATTGAGAACATCCTGAGCTTCGGTAAGTTCAGGGCATCTTGGGGTAGCATCGGTGACCAGACGGTATCCAATACATTGTATAAGTCTGTATTGGAAGGAGGACAGTCTACTTGGCTGGGCGGTAACGGTAATAAACTGCCTTTGTTCGGAACTCCTACGCTGGTGGACAGTGACATTAGCTGGCAGCAGATCGAAACGCTGGACTTCGGTATTGACTTGCGGTTCTTTAACAATAAGTTTGGCGTGACTTTCGATTGGTACAGACGGGATACAAAAGACATGCTTGTGGGTGGTGAAAGCCTACCGGTGACACTGGGCACTACCGCTCCGGTGGGCAACTACGGTAGCTTGAGGACCAAAGGCTGGGAATTGTCGGCCGACTTCAACCATCGTTTCTCTAACGGATTGGGCATCAATGCTATGGCATCTATATCCGATGCAACTACCCACATAACCAGAGGCGCTGACTATCTGACGCCATGGGAAGACCGTAAGCTGGGTTCTGAATTCTCTACCGGAAGCCGATACGGCGATATTTACGGTTTGGTAACAGACAGGCTGTTCCAAAAAGAGGACTTCGTTTATGGAGAGGATGGAAAGATAGAGAAAGTGACCGTTGTCTATAATGGAACGGCTCGCGAAACGAACAAACAGTCTTCCAAGTATCCTGTATATCAGGTGCACTATGAAGACGGCAACAAGATTGTCTTTGCTCCCGGTGATGTTAAGTTCGTAGATTTGGATGGCGATGGCTACATCACTCCGGGTACGGGTACAAACGGTGATCCGGGCGACGTGACCGTTATCGGTAATACCACTCCCCGCTATGAATACAGTTTCCGTTTGGGTGCCGACTATAAAGGTATCGATTTCTCCATCTTCTTTCAGGGCATTGGCAAACGCCAGATCTGGGGTAGCGGACAATTGGCCATTCCGGGTTTTAATGCCAAAGAAGGGGCTATGCCCAAGACTTTTACCACCAACTATTGGACGGAAGAGAATACGGATGCTTTCTATCCCAGAGCTTGGGACTTGGGAGGCAACGATACCGGATTCAGCATGCAGAAGCAGTCACGCTATCTGCTTGACATGTCCTACTTAAGAATCAAGAACATTACGTTGGGATATTCCGTACCCAGAAATCTGTTGTCCAAAGTATACCTGACGAAAGCCAGAATCTATATGTCACTGGAGAATTTCTTCACATTTGATAATCTGGACGGGCTGCCTATTGACCCGGAAGCTGTGTCGGGCTATTCCATGTTCAGAACGGATGAAAGATATAATCTTGGACGCACCGGTACGGGTACACCGGTATTTAAGAGCATATCATGCGGTATTCAACTAACCTTCTAAAATAGAATTATTATGAAACTAAAAATATATGCAGTTTTAGCCTGTATCATCTTCTTGTTCTCCAATTGCAATGATGTGCTCGACCGCCCTTCATTGACATCGGCCGAAGATGCTGCCTATTGGACCAGCGAGTCGAGAGTGCGCTTGTATGCCAACGCTTTCTATTCCAACTTCTTTGTGGGCTATGGAGTGGGTTATGAAACAACTTATGCTCCCAACGCCAATTATACCTTTAATGATGATGCGGTGATTAGATCCACCCAGAGAAACTTCAACCGTTCGGTTCCTACCAGCAAGGGAAGTACATCCTTGGACATTAAATGGGAGAGTGAGTTTACAGGTCCGACCTGGAATTTCGCTTGGGTCAGAAAAGCCAATATCATGCTTGCCCGTATCGATAGTGAGATGACGAATATATTAACCGAAGAACAGTATAACCATTGGACGGGTATAGGACGCTTCTTCAGAGCATTGGAATATGCGCGTCTTGTAAACGTGTTCGGCGATGTGCCTATTATGACACAGAGGTGCTGAATACCGATAAAGATGCCTTGTACAAAGATCGTACTCCAAGAAACGAGGTAATGGATGCCGTTTATGATGATTTTGACTTTGCGATGCAGAACGTTCGTAAGAGCGACGGTGCGCAAAATGTAGACCGTTATGTGGTGGCCGCTTTCGTTTCGCGTTGGGCATTGTTCGAAGCAAGCTGGCAGAAGTATTACTATAAGGACAATGAACGTGCCAAGAAGTTCTTTGAGCAGGCCATTACGGCAGCGGATATTGTAATGGGCAGCGGTAAATACGCCATCGACGTGGATTTCCGTACGCTGTTTGGCTCGATGAAGGCTCCCGGAAAAGAATGTATCTTATATCGTACTTATGATGCCGGCCAGAAGGTGACGCACTCCATTGCATCGAATTGCAATCCGCAGAACTCCACCGATGTAGGTCCGAACCTTGATTTGATAAAGTCGTTCATCTGTACGGACGGCAAAGATTATCAGACTTCCGGACTGGATGATGCCGATGACTTTACGTTGAGCAACCTCATCAAGACAAGAGACCCGCGCTTTGAAGCGAGTTTCTATGAAAAGCCGGTGCCTACGGCAAAGAGTTGTTATTTGTTTGTAACCAAGTTTATACCGCGAAGCGCTTTGGATTTTTTGAAAATAGAGGGCGGCACCATAGCTCCTGAGTTCTCGGGCAGCAGCAACGTGACCGGTTATCCGGTTATCCGTTATGCCGAAGTGCTCTTGAACTGGATTGAAGCAAAGGCGGAACTTGCAACATTGGGCGGAACGGCGGTTATTCAGGATGACATTGATGTTTCTATCAATAAGATTCGCGAGAGACCGATAGCGCCCGAAGCGAAGAAGCTGGGAGTTACCCGCACTGCCGATATGGACCTCGCCGACCTTCCGGACGATCCCCGCAGAGATCCTTCTGTATCAAAACTGCTTTGGGAGATCAGGCGTGAACGTCGTATGGAGTTTGCATTTGAGTTCTCGCGTATTATCGATCTGAGACGTTGGGGCAAGTTGGAATACATGGATACTGAAAAGAATAAGGACTTGTTGGCAGGTACTTGGGTGAATTTTGCCGAAGAGGTGAGCGATGAGCTGAAAGATGAAAATAAGGGCAAAATCCGGGTAATGGACAAGCAGGGCAACTTCATCGTGTTCGACGGTAAGAACAAGGATAAGATGAAAGGTTTCTTCTATCCCGCAGAGAATTTGGGGAGATTGAAGTTCTTGAATGTTCCTAATGTCAATCCGTACCTTTCGCCTATCGGTACTAACCAGATTGCGGACTACCAAAGCAGAGGATATACGCTGACGCAGACCGAAGGCTGGCCTACCGGCTTGGAATAATGAAGCGAGTAAGTGAAACAATGAGATTTATTTCAAACTAAAACATGAGATTATGTATAAACTAATAAGAAATATTGGATTTGCAGTCGTATCGCTGGGGCTTGGCATGGCTTCTTGTGATGAGGACTATCCTAAAAGCCATATAGAGCCTTATGATACCGAACTCCTTTCAATCAAAATACTTAATGCCGGAGCCAACGGTGACAAAGTGGTGGAAGGAACGATTGATGAAGCAAAGAAGACGATCAATTTCCCCCGTCTGGATGTGGAAACCGACTTCTCGGCTTTAAGTATAGAAGCCGAACTTTCCGAAGGAGCTGCATTGCAGAGCGAAGTAATGGATTATTCCATGGATGCGGAAACGAATGAAAAGACACAGGTGCTTAGAATTATCAATCATAACAGATACAAGGACTATCTGATGAAAGTCAGAAAAAGAGTTCCGGTATTTGGTGCTGATTTTGAAAAGCCGATGGTGTATAATTTTTCGGGAGATAATATTTATAGTGATTTTGCTGATGCAGGCTCTACCCGATGTGCTTCGTTTGACGGTGAACATGTGCTGATAGTCAGTAGAAGGAGTAATGTTCCTTTCCCTCATCTTCTTAAAGTTTCAGACCTTAAGAAGGGAGAAATCAATCCGATTTATCTGAATGTGACAGATGTAACAGGGGGGACGTTCCCTTGTAATATGGGTGCATTGATTAATGGACATGTGTATCTTTCAAGTCTGTCCGGAGGTAAGGTCTCGCCTTTTAAAATTTATTATTGGGAAACGCCGACTTCTAATCCGGAGATAATAGCGAATATTAACGTGGAAAATATTCCCGGAGCAGGTCTCAGACATGGAGATAATGCCTCTTATAATATTGATGAAAATGGTAATGGCTTCATGTTCTTTGGTGATAATAAAGCAACTGAATTTTTAAAGGTTCCTATAAATGGACATAAAACAGTTGATATTGGTAATATTAAAGTTTTACCTTCAAAATCAGATGCAACAATGGTGACAAATGTATATAGGATAGGTGATACGGATCAGTATTTATGGTCAGGTATCAGAGTGCCTGTAACATTAGTCGATGAATCTCTTGGAGAAAAATATAAATCAAAAATAGCAGGAGAGGCAGTCGCTCCGAGGATAATATCTTTTAATAAAGAACGTTATCTGTTGGTCTGTACAGCTGGCTATGGTGGTAAATCAGGGGCTTCTATTGCTTTGGAAATGTACGATCTTACTAAGGGTGAAACCATAGAAGAAGCGTTGAAAAAGTTTGATGAGGGAGAAAATCATAATCCTATTTATCAATTTAAATTAGGTGGAAGCGGACATGGAAATGCTTTAGCTCAGACGGATTATTACATAGAGAAAGATGAAAACGGGAAAGATGCAAAGCTTTGCGTATTTGCATCGCGTACTGGTTCCGGGTTTGTTATCTGTGAATTCCCCATCAAGCAAGAGGAAATGGATTGATGCTTTATCTTTTTGTAGGATTAAATAATTTATAATGTTTACTTGGGAGCCGTCTGATCTGTTTTAATTGGGCGGCTTCTTCTTCTAAAAACAAAATAATGAAATACTTAAAATATATAACTTTGATTGCTTTTCTTGCATTTGCCGTCTCTTGTAGCAAGGACGACGATGAAGGAAATATGCCTCCGGAGCCCACACCACCGGTAGAAAAACCTGAACCGCAGGCTGTAACCTTACCCCAAAAAGAATTGCGCGGTGCATGGATCACTACCGTATGGGGCATTGACTGGCCGATGGAAGATTACAATGCCGCTACTCAGCAAAAGAAATATACGGATTATTTGGATTTGTTGGTTGCCAACAACATGAATGCTGTATTCTTCCAGATACGCGGAATGGCGGATGCCTTTTACGAGTCGCAGTATGAGTCGTGGAGTAAGAATATTACCGGTACTGCCGGAAAAAATCCGGGCTATGATGTTTTGGGTTTCCTTGTAGAGGAGGCCCACAAACGGGGACTCCAGTTTCATGCCTGGATGAATCCTTACCGCATCTCTACAAGGGCAAGCAAGAACAGTCCTTTTGCTGAACTTGACACCAAAATTCCGGTAGCGTGGACCAAGGACTATAACAAAATCCGCATCTACAACCCCGCCATGCCCGAAGTGCAGACCCGTATTATGGATATCGTCAAAGAAATCATAACCAAATACGATGTAGACGGCATCCATATGGATGATTATTTCTACCCTTCGCTGGAAGAAGGCGAAAGCATGAATGATAATGCGGAATATGAGAAATATGGCAAAGACAAGTTTAAGAGTATTGAGGAGTTCAGACGAAACAATGTGGATGTAGTAATACAAAACATTCAGAAGGTTATCATAGATACCAAACCCGGCGTGATCTTTTCCGTAAGCCTGCAGCAAATATAGACAACAATTACAGCAAGCTGTTTGCCGATGTCAGGAAATGGCTGAAAGAAGGGTGGGTGGATGTAATCATTCCTCAATTGTACTTCGCTACGGGGACAGGGAAAAACAGCTTCAACCAGTTTCTTGATCAGTGGATGCAGTATGTCAACCAAACCCATTGCCTGATAGGTTATGGCATTTATAAATTTGGCAGTACCGATCCTGACTACGGCAACGCTTTTCACTCCTCTGCCGACCTGAAGAGCCAGTTCGAATATGCAAGCAAGAAGTCGAAAGTGAACGGCAGTGTTTTGTACAGCATCAAAGATATGGTAGCGAATAAAGTAGGTATCGGAACTGCCATTAAGGAGATATACAAGAAAAAACGGTAATTCCTATTTGGGGCGGACAGAGGCGAAATTGCCCTCTACTCCCGTCAAGGTCAGGACGGATGGCGGAAACTTGTCTTGGGAAGCGGTGTCCGGCGCTTATTATGCCGTATACAAAAGCAATGGAGAAGGGAAATTGGCTACTCTCGTGGGAACTACCAGGGAGACTTCTTTCAAGCTGCCCGGCAAAGGGACTTATTGTGTCACAGCTCTGGATAAAGCCAATGCAGAAAGCAAGATTTCAGAGCTGGTAACTTATTGATTAGACAATAAACACCCTGTTTTTATAAGGGAAGGGTGGTGTCGAAAGAAAATCAGCTATCATCCTGTCATTCGGAACGGGTGATAGCTGATTTTGTTTTTACACTTTTATTTATGAACTAATCTTTCAGTGCATTCTCCTTGATCAGGTATTCCGCTATCTGAACGGCGTTCAGTGCGGCACCTTTCTTGATCTGGTCACCTACAATCCAGAAAGTGAGTCCGCAGTCATTGCTGAGGTCTTTGCGGATGCGTCCTACGTATACAGGGTCTTTTCCTGCAAGGAACAGCGGCATCGGATATTCTTTCTCTGCCGGGTTGTCCATCAGTACAAGACCTTCACCGTTAGCAAAGGCTTCGCGGGCTTCTTCTACGGAAACAGGACGTTCTGTCTCTACCCAGATGCTTTCCGAGTGAGAACGGAGGGCGGGAACACGAACACAAGTTGCGCTGACTTTAATGTCGGAGTGCATAATCTTACGGGTTTCGTTGTACATCTTCATTTCCTCTTTGGTATATCCGTTTTCAGTGAACACGTCGATTTGGGGAATCAGGTTGAATGCCAATTGGTAGGCGAATTTTTCAACGGTAACCGGATGGCCGGCCAATACTTGGCGGTATTGTTCGTATAGCTCGTCCATCGCGGCGGCGCCTGCACCGCTGGCAGCCTGATAGGTGGATACGTGTACGGTCTTTATATGAGAAAGCTGTTCGATGGCTTTCAGTGCCACTACCATTTGGATAGTAGTACAGTTAGGGTTGGCGATAATACCGCGCGGACGATCTTTAGAGTCGGCAGCATTTACCTCAGGAACAACCAAAGGCACATCGGTATCCATACGGAAAGCACTGGAGTTGTCAATCATTACAGCTCCGTACTTGGTAATGGTTTCGGCGAACTCTTTAGAGGTGCCTGCGCCTGCGGAAGTGAAAGCGATATCAACCCCTTTAAAGTCATCGTTGTGTTGCAAGAGTTTAACCTCGATCTGTTTACCGCGGAAGGTATATTTGGTGCCGGCGCTGCGTTTAGAACCGAACAACACTAACTCGTCCAACGGGAAATTCCTTTCATCGAGCACTCGCAGGAATTCTTGTCCTACGGCTCCGCTTGCTCCAACAATAGCTACTTTCATTTTTCTTTTGTTTTAAATTAGTTTATAAATTTATTGTAATCTATCTATAAATGATAGAATTGGTTGCAAATTTATAACAAATTGCTGTATGACACCGCATAAAGTGAAAACTTTTTCGTTATTTTGCAACTAAAACCTAAAACTCACTGCGTATGGACTGGTTCAATCTCAGTTTAACACTTCCTGTAACCGACCCTACATGGATATTTCTCCTTGTACTCCTTATCATATTGTTTGCGCCTATACTACTGAATAAACTGCGTATTCCGCATATCATCGGTATGATTCTGGCAGGTTTGGTGATTGGTGAACATGGTTTCAATATCTTGGTGCGTGATAGCAGTTTCGAACTGTTTGGTAAAGTTGGGCTTTACTATATCATGTTTTTGGCGGGGCTGGAGATGAATATGGGAGACTTTAAGAAAAACCGCGGTAAGGCTGTGATGCTGGGGCTGCTGGCTTTTATTATCCCGATTGGCATAGGTCTGGTTACCAACATGATGCTGTTGAAATATAGTCTTGTGACGTCTGTCTTGCTGGCAAGTATGTATGCCTCGCACACTTTAGTGGCTTATCCGATTGTTATCCGTTACGGTGTGTCTCGTCATCGCAGCGTGAGCATTGCTGTGGGGGGGACAGCGGTGACAGATACGCTTACCTTGTTGGTACTGGCTGTGGTGGGCGGTCTGTTCAAAGGAGAGTCCGGAGGATTATTCTGGTTATGGCTGGTGATAAAGGTAGTGTTTCTTGGGGCTTTGATCATGTATTCGTTTCCGCGTATCGGACGCTGGTTCTTCCGTCGTTACGACGACAATGTGATGCAGTTTATTTTTGTACTTGCCATGGTCTTTCTGGGCGCCGGCTTAATGGAGTTTGTGGGAATGGAAGGCATTTTGGGAGCATTCTTGGCCGGACTGGTCTTGAATCGTCTGATACCGCATGTCTCTCCGTTGATGAATCATTTGGAGTTTGTGGGCAATGCTCTCTTCATACCCTATTTTCTGATAGGAGTGGGCATGCTGATTGACATACATGTAATATTTGGACAGGGTGACGCTTTGAAAGTGGCTGCCGTTATGATTACTGTGGCACTGGTGGGTAAATGGATTGCTTCCTGGCTGACACAGAAAATCTATAGAATGGCTCCCATAGAACGTGAGTTGATGTTTGGTCTGAGTAATGCGCAGGCTGCAGCTACGCTGGCGGCAGTGCTGGTAGGATATAACATTATCTTGCCCGGCGGCGAACGTTTGCTGAATGAAGACGTGCTGAACGGTACGGTATTATTGATTCTTGTTACTTGCGTAGTAAGTTCTTTTATCACTGAAAGGCGGCTCGTAAGATAGCCATGTGTGAAGCGCATTTGGAAGAAGAACGTACGGTTGAGGCGGAAAGGATACTTATTCCGATAGCAAATCCGGATACGATTGAATATCTGATGAATCTGTCTTTGTTGATACGCGATACCAAACAGAAAGATAACTTGCTGGCATTGAATGTGATCAATGACAATAATACTTCCGAAGGCTTGGAACTTCGCGGTAAGAGGTATTTAGAAAAGGCAGCTATGATTACGGCTTCCGCGACGTACCTTTACGACAGATTACCCGGTATGATTTGAATATTGCTTCGGGCATTATCCATACGGCGAAAGAATATGAGGTAACCGATGTGATTATTGGTTTGCACCGCAAGGTTAATATTGTGGACTCTTTCTTTGGTATGCTTGCCGAGAACTTGTTGAAGGGTTTGCATCGTGAAGTGATGATTGCTAAATTCCTGATTCCGATTAATACAATAAGGCGAATTATCATAGCCGTTCCTCCCAAAGCAGAGTATGAAGCTGGATTCCAAAAATGGGTGGAACATTTTTGCCGGATGGGAGGTACATTGGGTTGCCGGGTGCATTTCTTTGCAAATGAAGAGACAACCGTCCGGTTGCAGGCATTGGTGAAGAAGAAATACGGGCAGACCTTAACGGACTTTTCCCGTTTGGATGATTGGGGAGATTTGTTGATCCTGACAGGCCAGGTAAATTATGACCATTTACTGGTGGTGATAAGTGCGCGTAGAGGCTCTATCTCTTACGATAGTTCATTTGAAAGGCTGCCGGCGCAGTTGGGCAAATATTTCTCCAATAATAGTTTGATTGTGCTCTATCCTGACCAGCTGGGCGAGCCCCAAGATGCTGTCTCTTTTTCTAATCCGCGTAATGAGGCGCAGCATTACGAGAAAGTGGGCAAGTGGGTATATAAGTGGTTTAAGGAGAGCTGAACCCTTAGTGACTGAGGCTTCATAATTTATAATTAGTAATTTTATAATTATCATTGTGGAAGATTGGCAACAAAGAACCCGGATTTTGCTGGGAGAGGATAAAATGAAACGGCTGCAACAAGCGCATGTATTGGTGTAGTCTCGGCGGTGTAGGTGCTACGCAGCTGAAATGATATGTCGTGCGGGGGTAGGACGGATGACGATTGTGGATGCAGATACTGTGCAGCCTACTAATATAAATCGGCAGCTCCCCGCCTTACATTCCACGATCGGAAAAGAGAAGTCTGCAGTTTTGGCTGCACGCTTCAAGGATATCAATCCGGATATACAACTGAGGGTATTGCCGGTATTCCTGAAAGACGGGAATATACCCGAACTGCTTGATGCCGCGCAATATGATTTTGTGGTAGATGCCATTGATACGCTTGCTCCTAAATGCTACCTGATAGCGGAATCACTGAAACGTCATATTAAGATTGTGTCGAGCATGGGAGCGGGGGCAAAAAGTGATATTACGCAGGTGCGCTTTGCCGACATATGGGATACGTATCATTGCGGATTGAGCAAAGCGGTGAGAAAACGCTTACAGAAGTTGGGGATCAAGCGCAAGTTGCCGGTTGTGTTCAGTACCGAACAGGCCGATCCGAAGGCTGTGTTGCTGACGGAAGATGAACAGAATAAGAAGTCCACTTGCGGAACTGTGAGCTATATGCCGGCTGTATTCGGATGTTACCTTGCGGAATATGTTATTAAGAGATTGTAACCAGACCATCAAATAGTAAATAATATCAATGATACGCTTAGAAGGAATAACCAAAAGTTTCGGTGGTTTGCAGGTATTGCGAGGTATCGACCTGGAGATAGAAAAAGGGGAGGTTGTCAGCATTGTCGGGCCTAGCGGCGCCGGAAAGACTACCTTATTGCAGATTATGGGTACGCTGGATATGCCTGATAAAGGTTCGGTAATGATTGACGGTACATTAGTGAATCATCTGAAGGAAAAAGAGCTCTCTGCATTCCGTAACAAACATATAGGTTTTGTCTTTCAGTTTCATCAGCTATTGCCGGAGTTCACTGCTTTGGAGAATGTGATGATACCTGCTTTTATTGCCGGTATGGGGCAGCAGGAAGCAAAGGCGGCCGCTAACGAAATATTGGAGTTCATGGGATTGGCGGAACGCGCCTCGCATAAACCCAATGAACTGTCTGGCGGTGAGAAACAACGTGTGGCAGTTGCCCGCGCACTGATTAATCATCGGCGGTAGTGCTGGCAGATGAACCGTCCGGAAGTTTGGACACACATAATAAGGAGGAGTTGCATCAGTTGTTTTTGATTTGCGCAACCGTTTGGGACAGACATTCGTTATTGTAACGCATGATGAAGGGTTAGCACAAATTACCGACCGCACCATTCATTTGAAGGATGGCGAGGTTTGCAACTACTGATTCTTATTCAAAGCAAACATAGTGGGAGAGCCGTTCTAAATCGCTCTTTGTGAATTCTTCGTAGAGGGCGAATGGCTTAAGATTATGAAGTTCACCTCTTTTTCTGCGGTATTCCACAAATGCTTTTGCTTGGTAGAAGTTTATATAGGGGTGGTAGCAAAGGCGCTCTATGCCGGCGTGGTTTAGATTGATGCGTCGGATTTCCGAGGGAGCAACAGTGAACCATGCCTGTAATTGGTGATAATCCAGATGAATCTCTTCTAATTGCTCTATCTTGTAAAAACCGCCTAAGCGTTTCCGGTAGCCAACTATCAATCGGGCTATGCCACTTCCTATGCCGGGAATCTTCTTCAGTTCAGTAGTATCGGCATTGTTTAGATCGAGCACTGTGCCTGTCGGATATTTATAGATGCTGTCTTTTTGGGGTGGTGCAGGATGATATAGGGAGGCTGTTTCCCTTATGGTATCTTCTGCTGTAAAATAGATGTAAGGGGCTAATGCACGATATTGTTCTTCTGTTAGTCCGTATACCTTTTTGAAGTCCTCCGTTTTGCGAAACTTCCCTCCTTTGCTCCGGTAGAGCAGTATGTTTTTTGCCATCCATGAGGGGAGACCCAACCGGCAGAAAGCAGTGGAGTCTGCATGGTTAGGATCAAAAGGGGCCAATATAATTGTCTTTTTTTTATGTTTGGGGAATTTGTTGAAATGGCTGTGAACGTTTTTGTCTTGTTCGCGCATGCTGTTGATAAAGTGGTCGTATTCTCTCAAAGCGGCGACTTGCAATTGGATCTCTTTATCGGAAAGTGCCCGGTTGTTTTGTTGGAAAGAATAAATATACCGGAGAGAAAGATGACGATGATTCCTATGATAAGAACAAGGATGCCCCGTCTTTCTCCCCGGGAAAAGTATAAAAAGTCTTTGAATGGGTTCTTCATACCGGTCTATTTAAGGAAGCCCAATTCGTTGATGAAAATGAGTGCGATACCTATTGGAGCAATAAATTTAAGAATAAAGATTAGCAATTTGTAGATATGTATATTCAGAGTGCCGTTGTTGCTGACTTCTTCCCAAACAATCTTTTTGTCCAAATACCAACCGGTAAAGATTGAGATGAAGAGCCCACCCAAAGGTAACATGATTTTAGCAGTGAGGAAGTCGAACAAATCGAATAAGTTAAGACCGAAAATTGTGTAATTCTTTCCTACGCCTAGCGACAGTGAACATAATACTCCCAGTATGATACAGCCGGCTGTAACTAACCGAGCAGCTTTCTTTCGTGTAAACTTGAATTCTTCGTGCAGATAGGCCGTTACCACCTCATGTAAAGAGATTGTGGAGGTTAATGCTGCGAGTGCCAGCAGAATATAGAACATGAGCGACAAGGCAATAGCCAGCCAGGGTATATCACCGAATGCCTGCTGAAAGACATTGGGCAGGGTGATGAATAGCAAGCTCGGTCCTGCATCCGGCTGAATACCGACGGAGAATGCAGCAGGAAGATGATAAATCCTGCAAGTATGGCAACCAGCGTATCGATACCTGCCACATTGAGTGCCGTTTAGGTAGGTTGGTGTCGTTTCTGAAATAAGAAGCATATGTACAGAGACATCCCATACCGAGGCTGAGTGAAAAGAATGCTTGTCCCATTGCCCCTAAAAACACGTTGCCGTTCACTTTACTGAAGTCCGGTTTCAGTAGAAATTCGATGCCTGCTCCTGCGCCGGGTAATGATATGGAACAGATGGCGAGTACTATTAGTAGGATAAATAGCATGGGCATCATTATCTTGGCTGACTTTTCAATGCCTTTTTCCACTCCTTTCACGATGATGAAGTGTGTCGCTAACAAGAACATTATCAGCCAGATAATAGGACGCCATGGATTGCTGACAAACCCGTTGAAAGAAGAAATAAACTCCGCGGCGGATTTACCGGCAAAACTATTGGTTGCGGCTTCTCCTATGAATTCTAAAGTCCAGCCGGCCACTACCGAATAATAGCCTAAAATGAGAAAACCTGCTAATACGCCCATTCGTCCTACCCAACGCCATTGGGTGCCCGGCGCCAGTTTGTGGTAGGCTCCGGCTGTGTTGGCACGCGAATGGCGTCCGATAAGAAATTCAGCTATCATGATAGGTATGCCCAAGATAAGTACGCAAACCAGATATATCAGTATGAAAGCTGCGCCACCATGATTACCTGTCTCGAAGGGGAATCTCCAGATATTTCCCAAACCAACTGCAGAACCGGCTGAGGCGAGTATGACACCTAGTTTACTCCCAAAGTTAGCTCTTTCATTTCTTGTCATAAAACGTGGATTTTTCTTACAATTCGTTATTAATACCGATTAAAATATGCAAATATAGAAAATGTTCCATACTTTTGTACACAGATTGTTCATAATTTGAGATATGCTATATTATATTAAGAAATATCCGGTATCGCTCGCAGTAATACTTTCTGTCATTTATCTGTCATTTTTCAAACCGCCTACGACTGAGCTGGGCACTATTCCGAATCTTGACAAGGTGGTGCATATTTGCATGTATTTCGGTATGTCCGGGATGTTGTGGTTGGAGTTCCTGCGGGCACACCGAAAGGATCATACTCCTATATGGCATGCTTGGGTGGGCGCATTTATCTGTCCGGTGCTGTTTAGCGGAATAGTGGAATTGTTGCAGGAGTATTGCACTACTTATCGTGGCGGTGATTGGCTGGACTTTGCAGCCAATACCACCGGAGCTGTTCTGGCATCATTGGCAGCTTGTCTGGTTTTGAAGCCGCGAATGAAACGATGACCTGCGGGCTAAAGATAATCGACTACGGTATTCAGCTTTATTCCGTTTGAACCTTTAATCAGAATTGTTTTTCCACAAGGCTTATTCTTTTGGAGCTCGGTTATCAAAGCCGGGGCATCGGGATAGGTGGGATAGTTATGGCGGGTTGCCGCAAATAATTCGCCTACCAACGCCACATCTTTAAAGTCGCACTTTTCCAGATAGTCCACTATCTTTTGATGTTCTTCGGGACTGTCTTTGCCTAATTCGCGCATATCTCCCAATATCAGCATCTTTTGTCCGGCCTGCATATTGTGAAAATTACTGATGGATGCCAGCATGCTTGTAGGTTAGCATTATAGGCATCGATAATCAGGGTGTTGTCTGCGGTCTTTTTTAGTTGCGAACGGTTGTTCCGGGGTTCATACTCATTTAGAGCTTGGTCTATTTTTTCCGGTTCCACTCCAAAGAAACATCCGATAGTAACGGCGGCAAGTGCATTGGATAGGTTATATTCGCCAATCAGCTGGGTGTGCACTTCATGGAGGCTGCCTTCTTTCCGGATTTCCACTCAAAAATAAGGTAGGGAGAATTACCGGTGACGTGTCCGTTGACGTACAAGCCATCTTGCTCTCCGTAGCTTATCGGATTCAGTCCCCAAGCTAATTTTGTGAGGTAAGGATTGTCCTGATGAATAAAGATTGTGGAGTCACCTTTTTGACGCAGGTAATCGTATAACTCGCCTTTAGTACGGATGACACCTTCAAAAGAACCGAACCCCTCTAAATGTCCTTTTCCTACGTTGGTGATAATTCCATAGTCGGGTTCGGCTATTTCTACCAGTTCCTTGATGTCTCCGGGGTGGCTGGCTCCCATTTCTACAATTCCGAGGTCATGTTCTACTTGCAGGCGGAGGAGGGTGAGTGGCACGCCTATCGGATTATTCAGATTTCCTTGCGTGTACAATATGTTATATTTCTGGGACAATACGGCGGATATAAGCTCTTTGGTAGTTGTCTTGCCGTTGGTTCCTGTAATGCCAATGATACGCGTACCCAGTCGGCGGCGGTGATAATTGGCCAACTGTTGCAGGGTGCGCAGGCTATTATCCACTAATATATAATGTGTATCTCCGGCAGGAACATAGTCGCTTCATCTACAATTGCGTAGGCGCTTCCGGCTTCCAGCGCTTTGGCTGCAAAGGCGTTACCATTGAAGTTGTCGCCTTTTAAAGCAATGAATAATGAGCCTTTGGGGCAGTTACGGCTATCGGTAGTGACACCGGTGCAACCGAGAAATATCTGATAAAGAGCAGTAATATCCATAATTCCTTTTTCTTTTTATAAGCAAAGATACTTTATTTTTGAGACTTGATGCACCAACAAAGGCTTTTTTGTTTACATTTGCAGCTATATAGTAAAAAAGAACTGTCTATGAAAACTTTGCAGTCTGAATATATAAATGTCAACGGTTCCTTGTTAGACCTTTCTTCCCCCTGCGTCATGGGGATTCTCAATGTTACTCCCGATTCTTTTTATGCCGGTAGCCGTATGCAGACGGAAGTCGACATAGCGCATCGTGTGGAACAGATTGTTGCCGAAGGAGCGCGTATTATTGATGTCGGTGCCTACTCTTCGCGCCCAAACGCTGAGAATGTATCTCCCGGGGAGGAAATGGAACGTTTACGCATGGGGTTGGGCATCCTGAGGAAAGTGCAGCCTGATGCGGTTGTTTCAGTAGATACTTTCAGGGCGGATGTGGCGAAAATGTGTGTCGAGGAGTATGGTGTGGCAATCATCAACGATATTGCCGCGGGAGAAATGGATGAGAATATGTTTCGTACGGTTGCTGCGTTGAATGTTCCTTATATAATGATGCATATGCAGGGTACACCGCAGGATATGCAGCAACACCCTCATTATGATAATCTGCTGAAAGAGGTGTTCATGTATTTTTCCCATAAAGTGCAGCAGTTGCGCGATTTAGGCGTGAAAGACATTATTCTGGATCCGGGTTTTGGCTTTGGCAAGACGGTGGAGCATAACTATGAGTTGCTGGCTCATTTGGAGGAGTTCCGTATTTTTGAACTTCCTTTGCTAGTAGGCGTTTCCCGTAAATCAATGATTTACCGCTTATTGGGCACCACCGCTCAAGAGGCATTGAACGGTACAACCGTACTGGATACCATCTGCCTGTTGAAGGGGGCTGATATACTTCGCGTACACGATGTGCGCGAAGCAGTGGAAACGGTGAAAATTGTGGAAGCAATGAAAGCCGGGTGCTCTGCGTTAATCACTAATCATTAACCATTAATCACTGACGACTGTGTTTTTTGAATTTGGCATAAAAGATTTTATAGACATTCTGCTGGTAGCTTTCCTGCTTTATTATACGTACAAACTGATGAAAGCGTCCGGTTCTATCAACGTGTTTACGGGCATCTTGGTGTTCATTTTGATTTGGCTGGTGGTTTCTCAAGTGCTGGAGATGAAGCTTTTGGGGTCTATCTTCGACAAACTGGTCAGCGTGGGGGTGCTGGCGCTTATTATTCTGTTTCAAGACGAGATACGCCGCTTCCTGCTTACACTCGGTTCGCATCAGCATGCCAGCGCTCTGGTGCGTTTCTTTACGGGGAATAAGAAAGAGAGTATGGAGCATGATGAAATTATGCCGGTTGTCATGGCATGCATCAGTATGGGCAAACAGAAAGTCGGTGCGCTGATTGTCATTGAACATAATATGCCGTTGGACGATGTTGTGCGTACGGGAGAGGTGATCAATGCCGATATAAACCAGCGGCTGATAGAGAATATTTTCTTCAAGAACAGTCCGTTGCATGACGGGGCAATGGTCATCAGCAAGAAACGTATCAAGGCAGCAGGATGTATCTTGCCTGTGTCGCATAATTTGGATATTCCGAAGGAGCTGGGTCTGCGTCATCGCGCGGCTATGGGTATATCTCAGGTCTCGGATGCTCACGCTGTCATTGTGTCGGAGGAGACGGGATCCATTTCCGTAGCCTATAAAGGACAGTTCTATTTGCGTTTGAGCGCCGAGGAGCTGGAGCGTCTTTTGACAAAAGAAATTTAAATGAAATAAAGAAATTGGAGCGCTTTGTAATCGCTTGATTATCAGATGCAATAAATATGGGTGTATTCAGTCGTATACTGAATGCCATTCAGTATACGACTGAACCTATTTAAGTATACGACTGAATAGGGTTCGATATAGGGCAGATTTCCAATTTCTTTCTAACAGTAAAGAAAAATGATTTATAATCTATAAATTGAATAGAATGGATAGACGAAACTTTTTACGAACCGGCGGAATGGCTGTTTTAGGCTCATTGGCCATGCCGTCGTTGGCTATGCCGGAGTCTGTACGCGGAGCATTGGGAGGGACAGACCACAAGTCGGCTGTTGCTGCTGCTATCAATCATTTTGGTGTGACGGAAGCCGATTTGAAAAAGGTAATGGCTGTTGCCCTGGAAAAGGGAGGCGATTATGCTGACCTTTATTTCGAGCATACTTTTAATAATGATGTGAGCTTAATGGATGGCAAGGTAAACAATTGCGGTTCCAATATTGATTTTGGTATGGGAGTGCGTGTCCTTGCGGGAGACCAAAGCGGCTACGCCTATGTAGAAGGCGTTACGTTAGAGGAAATGTTGCGTGCCGCCCGTACTGCCGCCCGTATTGCATCTTCGGGTAAGGCCGGCAAGCCCGTAGGCCTGACAGCGAAGACAATAGCTCGGAATCGCTATGCCGTTACGGCTCCCTGGGAAGATGTGAGCGTGAAAGATAAGATCCCTTATCTGGAAAAGCTGAATGAGAAAATCTTTTCTTTGGATAATCGTGTCCGGAAAGTGCAGGCATATTTGCAAGATAGCACTTCGCATGTGTTGTTCTGTAATTCGGAAGGCGTCAGCTATTATGATTATCGTCCGATGGTATCTTTTATGGCTGTTTGTATCATGGAAGAGAACGGTAAAATGGAAAACGGCTATGCCGGAAGATCCTATCGCAAGGGCTTTGAATTTATGACAGACGATGTTGTGGACGTGATTGCCCGCGAGGTGGTGGACCGGACGGCTATCTTATTCAAGGCTATCAAGCCTAAAGGTGGTGAAATGCCTGTTGTAATGGGATCGGGCGGTTCGGGCATTTTGTTGCACGAGGCTATCGGACATGCTTTTGAAGCTGACTTCAACCGTAAGGACATATCCATATTCTCCAGCCAGCTGAACAAGAAAGTATGCAACGAACATATCAATGTAGTAGATGACGGTACGATTCCTTTCAATCGCGGTTCTGTGAACTTTGACGATGAAGGTGTGGAGGGACAGAAAACTTATATTGTCCGGGAAGGTGTACTTACCAGCTATCTGCACGATCGTATCAGCGCCAAGCATTATGGTGTGAATCCTACGGGAAACGGCCGTCGCGATACATTCCGCAATCTGCCTATCCCCCGCATGCGCGCCACGTATATGGAAGCCGGAAATATGAAGGAAGCGGATATTATTTCGACTGTAAAGAACGGTATTTTCGTAGATACGTTTACGAATGGTCAGGTGCAGATTGGCGCCGGTGACTTTACTTTCTTCGTGAAGTCCGGTTATTTGATTGAGGATGGTAAACTGACACAACCCATCAAGGATATCAATATCATAGGTAATGGTCCGAAAGCACTGGCAGACATAACAATGGTGGCCGATAATGACAAGATTGACAACGGAACGTGGACTTGCGGCAAGGACGGGCAGTCCTGCCCGGTGACCTGCGGCATGCCGTCGGCATTGGTCAGCAAACTGACGGTAGGTGGAGAAAGTTAACGTTAAACATAGAAATCATGATTACAGACAATAATAAGAAACTGGCACAGTGGGCAATGGATTATGCCTGAAAAACGGATGCCGGGCAGCCAAGTTGGTGCTGTACTCCAACTCCAACGCCTCATTTGAATTGCGTGACGCCAAAATGGATAAACTGCAGCAAGCCTCGGAAAGCGGGCTTAGCATCAGTTTGTATGTTGATGGTAAATACGGTTCTTATTCAACCAACCGTTTGGATAAGAAGGAGCTGGAAACGTTCATTAAGAATGGTATTGAGTCTACACGTTATCTGGCTGTGGACGAGGCACGTGTGCTGCCTGACGCTTCCCGCTATTATAAAGGAGGTAAGCCTGATTTGCAGTTGTTCGACAAACAGTTCAACATCATCAATCCGGATGATAAGGTTGCTGTTGCACGAGCCGCTGCCGAAGAGGTTTTAGGTAAGGACAATCGTATCATATCCGTAGGCACTTCGTATAGCGATGGTGAAAATGCCTCTTATCGTTTGACAAGTAACGGTTTTGAAGGAGAGTCCGGTTCTACCTGGTTTTCTGTGTCTGCAGATGTGGCGATGAGGGGAGAAGGAGAGATGCGTCCGTCATCTTATTGGTATGAGTCGGCCCTGTTTTATGACAAACTGGTGAAATCGGGTGTCGGTGTGAGAGCTTTGGAACGCGTCTTGCAAAAACTCGGACAAAGGAAAGTGGCTTCCGGTAAATATACGATGGTTGTGGACCCCATGAATTCCAGTAATCTGCTTAGCCCGGTATTGAGCGCATTGTATGGTTCTGCGTTGCAGCAAAAGAACTCTTTCCTATTGGATAAACTGAATACGAAAATAGGTGCGGAGTTGTTGAACCTTATGGATGAACCTCACTTGATCGGTGCAAGGGGAGCACGCTATTTCGACAGTGAGGGAGTGGCAACAGAACCGCGTTCTGTGTTTGAAAACGGGGTGCTGAAGACTTACTTTATCGATACCTATAATTCCAAGAAAATGGGAGTGGAGCCTACCGTTAATTCTCCTTCTCTGTTGGTGTTTAAGCCGGGAAGCAAAGACCTGAACGGTTTGGTTGCCGATGTACAGAAAGGTATTTTGGTCACAGGCTTTAACGGAGGTAACTGCAACAGCAGTTCGGGAGATTTCTCGTATGGCATTGAGGGATTCTTGATTGAAAACGGCAAGCTGACCCAGCCAATCAGTGAGATGAATGTAACGGGTAATATGATAACGCTTTGGGCTTCCTTGGCGGCTGTGGGCAATGACGCTCGTATGTCTTCATCCTGGCGTATTCCTTCCTTGGTGTTCGAAGGAGTAGACTTCAGCGGATTGTAACCTGCTAATTTAGCATTAGACTCATATAGGGGTGTAATGGCGATAATATTTTCTCGGCAAGCTCGCGATAGTGAGTGCCAAATGCCTGCCCGGCAGACGTTTGGCACTACTCATACATTTACCGTTGTTCAGGTAATAGTAGCCGCTGTTGGTACTGAGTTGCTGGTCGGTAAGGGCAATGCTCATTTCCAGTTCCGGATGTCCGGCGGCATATTGTTGCAGTATTTCTTTGGCATTGATGATGCGTGCCATGCCCAGTGGTTGCAGGCCTTCTTGTTCTTCTGCCGGCGGGGCGGATACTTGAATGGACGGGATGTGCAACAGTTTGCAAATACGTTGTAGTAATAATGTACGTATATCGGGTGTCTCCGCAACGATTTCCCCTACGTGCCAAACGCTTCCTGCCGGATATGCAATGCTAATGCCAAGATTCTGCCACTTTGATTTAGTGTGTAAACATGCCCTTTGCTTAGTTGCAAATCAGAAAGAATAACTCGAAAGTCTGTTTCGGTATGTTGGATGCAATAAGGCCGTTCTCTCATTTTCCGGTTTAAGTAACTGTATATGTCTTCCTGATAGTCGTTGGCTTTTTCCAAAACAACCGTTTCGTTGGAGTTGGTCTTGTCCGAAGCGGTAAAGGTGGTGGAGGCATATTTAAATACAGGTGCATAGCCGGTACCGGCATAATAGTCGAATAGCCAGGGCTCTGCCGGAATCAGAGTGGAAACGGCGACTCCGTTCTGTTGCATGCGGGCAAATGCCTGTGATAGAAGTTCGCGCATAGCTCCACGATTCCGGTAGTCGGGATGTGTACAAGCTCCCGACACATAGCCTGTACTGATCTCTTTCCCTCCGAAGTCATGGGATAGGGCAGTATTTGCAGGGCGGCAATCACCTCCTCACCACTTTGAATGGCGATGTTAACTTCATTGTTGTAGCGCAGGCGGAAGTACATCTCTGTAAATTCGTCGCTGTCGTTAAAACAAAGTTTCCATAACTTCTTTACCTGTTTCCGCATCTTTTCATTCCTCTGTCATCACATTGTATACTTCACTATAACTTAGCGCTTATCCTATCGTATTACCACTTGAAAGCCCCTACCGGCCGTTCCTTTAAGCAAGCCATATACTTTTCAAGGATTATGGCGGGTTGGTAAGATAGTTTTGCTTTTCGTAATCCTTCAATCCCCAAATCCTCTTCCCGGTTGATGTAGATATATTGTTCCGGAATATGGTTGGCAAACTCATAATTAATCATGGCATAAGCACCGTCTATATTGGTATCAGCTTTCTCTACATGCACTCCAAATGTGTTTTGGTTGATAGGCATGCCGAAGGTAAAGGCTGCGATTTTGTCTTCTACATGAAGGATGCCGCCGGTCAGTCCCAATGCATCAAAATTATGAAGAGCGTATATCAGTGCACGACGCTCGTTGCCGGTTCCCTCATGCTGGTCACAGTTATTGGCTTTACACCATTCTGCTTCCAAATCAAGGCACTCTTGAATACGGTCGGCAGTTATCGGGGTGTATTTATAATTATATGTTTTCCTGAATTTGTTGACATGATTCCGCTTTGCCTGGAATTTCTTGCCGGATAGGGTGGCAAGGTCAGAGCGCAGGTATATATAGTCGGCGTAATCTCTGTCTGCTGTGAACTGGAATTTGCCGGGCATAAAAGTTTCTAATTCGGCGCACATTCCGGCGCAGATACCCAACAGGCAAAAGGGTTCGCCTTCCCGGTTGGCATCTTCTATCAGTGCGTTCAGTACCTTGTTTAAATCGCCGTTGCCGATAGGCATCATATATACAAGCTCTCCTTCGGCCCAAAATTTCAATAACAGGAAACCGTCCATAACAGCGAATTTCGTATTATATAAAAAACGCCAACTGCATAAGTTGGAAAATGACAGATCACAGTTCTGTCGTGGGCTATTCAGGGTAAAGGAAGTTATAAGTTCTTTGTCTTCTAGTTCAATATCTTTAAATTGAATCATACGTTATCTCTATTGGTTTAAGAATATAATAACAAAAATAGGATGATTTTGTTAGAGCAGCCCTAACAATCGCAAAATTGTTGGCGTTAATAAAGCTGTGAGAATCCCGTTAAGTGTAAGTCCGAGCTGGCAAATGCACCGTATTTACTACTGATGTCCATTGCTGCCGATGTACCGACGCATGTGCGGCAGCTCCCAAGGAGAGACCCTGTGCCATGGGACTTCCGATGTGGGTGATTTTCATGGTTTTAAACCCTAATATTCCACCCAGCAGACCAACGCAAACCACTACGGCGCAGTCAGTGCAGGGATGCCTCCTATCGACTTCGTAACTTCCATGGCTATCGGGGTGGTTACGGATTTGGGGGCTAATGAATAAATAATCTCGTCGGACGCTCCCATCAACTTGGCTATCAGAACTACGGAAATAACTCCTACAATGCATCCCGCCAGTTGTGAAAGCAGAATAGGCAACAACTGTTTCCTGATAGTTTCCAGTTGCAGATACAAAGGTACACCTAATGCGACTACCGCCGGTTTGAGCCAGAATTCAATCAGATACCCTCCTTTATTATATGTGTCGTAACTGATATTCGCCATCTTCAGGAAAATAATGAGTATGGCGATGGTCAGCAGGATGGGATTCAGCAACATGATTCCTGTCTTCTTTTGAAGCAGCTTGGCTAAGAAGAATATCCCGAAAGTGATAGCCAGCAGGAAGAATTCGTTTTCCAGAAAGTTCATTTGATTTTACGCGTTAGTTGGTGAACCCACCCGGTAACAACAAGCACCAATAGAGTGCTGATTAACGATGCGGTGACAATGGGCCAGAATTCGGCGGCAATAATATCAAAATAAAGCATAAGGGCCACACCGCGGAATGAAGAAAAAGCCCAGGTTGGCTACTAAAAAATCGGACATCCCCTGCACCCAGTGCAGTTTTATCCAACCTAATTTTAAGAAAAGGGTGAGCAGCAGCATGCCGATGATGCTGGAGGGGAGTTTGATATCCGTTAAGAATACAATCAATTCACCTAAGGCCAGACATCCGAAAAGAATAGCGCATTGACGGATCATAATACCTGATTATTAAATAATACCTACCTAATTGAAAACTAGGAAAACGCTGCAAAGTTAGCTATTTGAAATGAGGAACTATACCGTAAATCATCTGTTAGTGTTAAATATTATAATAATTCTCGTTTGGTATGGAAAAAGGCTTAGAATTGCAATGTGGATATTGCAAAATTGTGTACTTTTGCGCAGTGAATAACACGAACTACCGATTCTTATACACAATTAAAATATCATGCAAAGATTAATTAATGAAATTTTAGAGCGTGCGAAAGCCGATCGCCAACGCATTGTTCTTCCTGAAGGTACGGAAGAACGCACATTGAAAGCTGCCAATCAAATTTTGACAGACGGTATTGCAGACCTCATTCTTTTGGGCAATCCTGCTGAAATCAACGCTTGCGCAACAGAGTGGGGACTTGGTAATATTTCCAAGGCTACTATTATTGATCCGGAGAACAATCCGAAGCAGGAAGAATATGCACAGCTGCTGTTCGAACTGCGTAAGAAAAAAGGCATGACTATTGAAGAAGCCCGCAAATTGGTTACCAATCCGCTTTACTTGGGTTGTTTGATTATCAAGAACGGCGATGCGGACGGTCAGTTGGCAGGCGCCCGCAATACTACCGGTGATGTGCTTCGTCCGGCTTTGCAGATAATCAAGACAGCTCCGGGCATTACTTGTGTCTCTGGTGCGATGTTGCTGTTGACACATGCTCCTGAGTATGGAAAGAACGGTGTTCTGGTAATGGGAGATGTTGCTGTAACTCCGGTTCCTGATGCTTCTCAGCTGGCACAGATCGCTGTTTGTACAGCACGTACGGCTAAGGCTGTTGCAGGACTTGATCCCAAGGTGGCATTGTTGAGTTTTTCTACGAAGGGCTCTGCAAAACACGAAGTGGTGGACAAAGTGGTGGAAGCCTTGAAAATTGCTAAAGAACTGGCTCCTGACATTGCTATTGACGGTGAATTGCAGGCTGATGCAGCGCTGGTTCCTGAGGTAGGCGCCAGCAAAGCTCCGGGTTCTGCCATTGCAGGCAATGCAAATGTGTTGGTTGTTCCGAGTCTTGAGGTAGGTAATATCTCTTACAAGTTGGTACAGCGTTTGGGACATGCCGATGCGGTTGGTCCGATCTTGCAAGGTATTGCTCGCCCGGTAAACGATTTGTCACGCGGTTGCTCCATCGAAGATGTTTATCGTATGATTGCAATTACTGCAAACCAAGCTATTGCAGCTAAACATAATAAATAATTCAAAATTAATATCATGAAAGTTTTAGTATTGAACTGCGGTAGCTCGTCTATCAAATATAAATTGTTTGATATGGACCATAAAGAGGTTATCGCTCAAGGTGGTATTGAAAAAATAGGTTTGAAAGGCTCTTTCCTGAAGCTGACTTTGCCTAATGGTGAAAAAAAGATTCTGGAAAAAGATATACCGGAGCATACTGTAGGTGTAGAGTTCATCCTGAATACATTGATTAGTCCTGAATATGGTGCAATCAAATCTTTGGATGAAATCAATGCAGTTGGTCACCGCATGGTACATGGTGGTGAGAAGTTCAGTGAATCGGTATTGCTGACGCAGGAAGTGCTGGATGCGTTTACTGCTTGCAATGATTTGGCTCCGCTTCATAATCCTGCCAATTTGAAAGGTGTAAACGCGGTTTCGGCTATTCTGCCTGATGTTCCGCAAATAGGTGTATTTGATACTGCTTTCCACCAGACAATGCCTGATTATGCATACTTGTATGCCGTTCCTTACGAATTGTATGAAAAATATGGCGTCCGTCGTTATGGTTTTCATGGAACTTCTCACCGTTATGTGTCAAAACGTGTTTGTGAGTTTTTGGGCGTGCAACCGGAAGGAAAGAAAATCATTACTTGTCACATTGGTAATGGTGGCTCTATCTCTGCTATCAAAGATGGCAAGTGTGTGGACACCAGCATGGGGCTGACACCGTTGGAAGGATTGATGATGGGTACTCGTAGCGGTGACATCGACGCCGGCGCTGTCACTTTCATCATGGAGAAAGAACATTTGGATGCAAACGGAGTGTCCAACCTTCTGAATAAAAAGAGTGGTGTATTGGGCGTTTCGGGTGTATCCAGCGATATGCGCGAATTGGAAGCGGCTGTTGCTGCCGGTAATCCGAAAGCTATTTTGGCGGAAAAGATGTATTTCTATCGTATAAAGAAATACGTGGGTGCTTATGCTGCTGCTTTGGGCGGTGTGGATATTATCGTATTTACAGGTGGTGTCGGCGAGAACCAATGCAACTGCCGTAGCGAAGTATGCGAAGGGTTGGAATTCATGGGCATCAAAGTAGACCTGAAAAAGAACGAAGTACGTGGTGAAGAAGCCGTAATCTCTGCTGATGACTCTAAGGTTAAAGTAGTGGTTATTCCGACCGATGAAGAACTGATGATTGCTTCGGATACAATGGCTATCTTGAATAAATAACAAAAAGGGCCGGGCCCTTTCTGAATAAAGAGCAGCCATCACCTTGCTTGAAGATTATAGCAAAGGTGATGGCTGCTTTTATATTCTTTGTCTATCTGATGTTTCAGTTCAGCCTATTGAACGTAATCCTTGATGGATGCTCTTTTTGATGAAGCACTTTGATTGTTGATTTGATAAAATCGTTATTGCTGCATTGATATATGTCAACAAATTGCTGCGGATTCCGGTCTATTAAGGGAAACCAACTGCTTTGTATCTGAACAACAATTTTGTGTCCCTTCTTAAATGTATGTGCTATGTCGTTCATGGAAAAGCAGATACGAGTGGGGTGATTGGGAGTAAAGGCTTCAGGATGTTCGAAGCTATTCCTGTATCTTCCTCTCATTACTTCTCCCCGTATCAGCATTTGATATCCGTTCATTAGATAGGTGTGCTTTTGAGACGGATTTTGATAATCATCAGGATATTCATCTATAATCTTAACTACGAAATCTGCATCTGTTGTAGTTATGGCAACTTCTAGCTCGGCTTTAATGGCGCCGCCTAGGGTAATGTTTTCTTTTAGCGGTTCGGTCTTAAAAGATAATACATCTGGGCGGCGTTCGGAAAAACGCTGGTCGTCTGTCATATATTCTTTAGGGCGGGTATATGTAGTCTTGTCTGTATATGGTACGGGCTTATCGGGGTCTGATATATACTCTGAATAAGATTCCTTTTTTTCTGGAGGACACATGTTTAATGTTCCGTTTTCGCCCAAATAGAATGAAAGGGGGTGTGTGCCTGTTGGTGGCCATGCATGGAATTGCTTCCACTCGTTTTTTCCGGAGAAGAAAACGGTTGCCTTTTGTGATGTGGGAGTGGAGTTTCCTGTATTGTTCAAGTGGTATTGTAGGAAAGGATATTCTATATTATTACGGTAATATAGAACTGTTTGAGAACCGAAATCTATATTGCCGAGGTTGCTCTGGCCTTTACCATTCCAAGCGCATGATGCCATGGTCCCATAATAATTTCCAAATCGGTTTGAGGGCTTTGCTTGCGAATAGCCTTGTATAACTCCCAGGCTCCATAGCAATCTTCTGCGTCGAATAGACTCCCACTATTAATACAGCGGGATCAATATCGTAACAGGAACGACGGCTGTCCCGTTCTTGCCACCATTGGTCATAATTTGGATGTTCCATCAATTCTTTCCAATAGGTGATGCTGTCACCTGCAATGCGAGTTAAGTCTTTCAGGCTGCCAACATTCAGAAAAAAAGAGTATTCATCTGTTAGGTAATAGGGCTTGGCTGGTGGCAGGTTGTCGGTCGGGGTGGGGCGCGGGCGATTGACTGAAGTGGCAAATCTGAAACCGTCGCAAAGCATAAATGCGCCGTTGTGGTGATAGTCATCCCCCATGAACCAGTCGGTGACAGGGGCTTGGGGAACTACGGCTTTGATTGCCGGGTGCTTACTTAGTGCCCCCATGAGTGCATAAAATCCTGAATACGAGGATCCGATAATACCGATATTTCCGTTGTTGTGTGTATGGGATAACAACCATTCGGCTGTATCATATACATCACTGGCTTCATCTGTGTCATCCTGTTTTGTTTTATTGCGGATGAACGGGCGTACATTGATGAACTCACCTTCGCTCTTCCAACGTCCTCGCACGTCCTGTATTACAAAAATATATTTTTCGTGGGCATACTTTTTCCATATGCCCCATAGCTTGTTGTTAAACTTCTTTCCGTAGGGTGATGCCTTGTAGGGCGTCCGGGTCATTAATATAGGTGCTTTTTGGGTTTGCTGGAGTGGTTCGTATATTGCGGTGTATAAGCATATGCCGTCTCGCATGGGAATCATAACTTCTTTTTTATGGTAGTTCTCGGTTATCCAGCTTCAGTTATCTCTTGTGCCGATAGATTAAGTGATAGCCAGATATAAAGCAGGGTAAAGCATAAGGCCTTACCCTGTTGATTTATTGAATGGATCATGATATTAGATGTAATATATGCTATATTAAACAATGATAAGCTCTATCCCGATTTCTTCGATAGACTGTGCCATTGCTTTGGATATTCCAGAATCTGTGATGATGACGTCTACCCGGTTGAGGTCACAAATCTTGCCGAAGCCTCTCCGTCCGAATTTTGAGGAATCAGCCAATATGATTGTACGCAGGGAAGCTTCTATCATTTTCTTGTTTAGATTGGCTTCTGCGATATTTGAGTTGGTGATTCCATGTTCCAAGTCAATTCCGTCTACTCCCAAAAAAAGTTTGGAGCAGGTGATTTGTTCAAAAAGTTGTGAAGTATAATCGCCAATTACAGAACAAGAATTTTTTCTGACTGTACCTCCTAATTGGATAACTTCTATGTTATTGACTGCATTCAGCAATATGGCTGTTTTTAAAGAGGCAGTCACTACGATTAAATGTTCTATCGGAGTCAGTTGCTCTGCAAGCATGTGGACGGTTGATCCTGAAGCTATAATAATAGAGTCGTTTTTCTCTATTAGTTTAGCCGCGGCTATTGCGATTCTTTTCTTTTCGTTTGTTTGCAGCTTTTCTTTCTCCTGAACATTGATCTCCGGAGTCACGGGATTAATGGGGCTTGCACTTCCATGAGTGCGGTAAAGCAGTTTCTTCTCTTCTAAATATTTTAGATCTTTTCGAATGGTAACGGGAGTGACCTCCAGGTCTTTAGCGATATCATTTACTTTGATAAAGCCATTCCTGTTTAAACATTCAAGGATATACTTATGTCTTTCTGCTATACTTGTCATTTGAAATTCTATTTTTTACAAAGGTAAACTAAATCTTAATAAATAACAAATGAAAGTTGTAAAAGTTTCATTATATAATGTAAGTTTCTACTTATTTCTAAAAACGAAAAAATATTTGCTTTTTTTGTTGCGGTGTATTTCTTTTTGTGTATTTTTGCAGTGTTATTTCTTTCTATTTGTTTTGTGTTTTCGAAAAGCGAATATTAAACAAAAGAAAACGAAATAATCTGCTTGCCCATGAAAGTATGCTAAAACAGAGAAATAGGAAAGCTGGATGTGATATTTATCATTAAGCATTTTATTACGTTACCTGTGTGGTGAGTAAGATTTGAATAATGAGTGATTTGTTTAATGTGGAATTTAAAAAAAAAATAGTACCATGAAAAACTATGCAAAGCTATTTAAAACGTCAATGGCTCTCCTTATGCTGGGAGGCCTGTTGGTGGCACCGGATTTGTCTGCACAGAATAAACTGAACACACTGAAATTTGATAAAACATCTCAGCTGAGAGACTTTTTTAGCTATAAAGGAGACGGAACGATACTGGTTAGCGGTCATCGTGGAGGATACGAGGTGGGTTATGCGGAGAACTGTATAGAAGGGCTGGAGAATGTTCTTACCCAAATGCCCGCTTTCTTTGAAATAGATCCTCGCCTGACTAAAGACAGTGTGATTGTACTAATGCACGATGCAACTTTGGATCGTACTACCACAGGGAAAGGTAAGGTAAAAGACTATACATGGGAGGAACTTCAGTCGCTTCGTTTGAAAGATCATTCCGGTAAAGTGACAGATTGCCGTATTCCGACTTTAGAAGAAGTTATTGTTTGGAGTAAAGGCAAAACAATTATCAATTTAGATAAAAAGGATGTTCCGATGTCTATGATCGCAGCTTTGATAAAAAAGCATAGAGCAGAAAAAACATGTAATGCTGACAGTGCATACAGGTGCACAGGCGAGGTACTATTACGACCGTTTTCCTGATATTATGATGTCTGTCTTTGCTCGCAACATGAAAGAGTTTGAAGATATATCAATTTCGGGTGTGCCTTGGGAAAACATGATTGCTTATGTTGGCCGCACTTTAACTCCGGAGAATAGTAAAATATGCGAAATGCTTCATGTGTATGGAGTGCGTTGCATGATTAGTGTAGCACCGACACATGACAAACTGCCTACTATTGAAGAACGTGCGGCAAAATATAAGGAGGAGATTGACAAGAGGCCGGATATTATAGAATCGGATATTCCGACGGAAGTGTGGAAGGTCTTGCACTCTCGGTAATTGATTTGTCTTCCGGAAATGAATGTCCCGGAGTTTGTGATAAAAATAACCTAATGGATAATTTAATAATAAGGAAATTATAAATATGTCAAGAGTTGAAGATGCCTTGAAGGCTGCGAATGAGACTTGTGCTCTTCGTATAGGTAGTGAAGTGTTAAATGAGGTCGCTGTTATGTTTAAAGAGCAGTTTCCCGGGAAAAGGGCGGTAGTTGTCGCTGATGAAACAACTTGGGATGTTGCTGGTAAAAAAGTGGAAGAAGAGTTGAAAAAGGCAGGGGTGAGGTTGCAACCGACATTCATCTTTACACAGCCGGACCTGTATGCTGAGTATTCTTATATTGATCTTTTGGTCGAATCATTGAAAGAGCATGACGCAATACCGGTAGCGGTAGGTTCCGGAACAATCAATGATTTGACAAAACTTTCCTCTCATCTGACAAGCAGGAGATATATGTGTGTAGCCACTGCGGCTTCTATGGATGGTTATACGGCATTTGGAGCGTCGATTACGGCGGAGGGTGCCAAACAAACGTTTAGTTGTCCGGCTCCTTTGGCTGTTTTGGCCGATACGAATATCATTAGAAAAGCTCCCGGCGTTATGACTGCTTCCGGGTATGCGGATTTATTTGCAAAAGTTACAGCAGGAGCTGACTGGATACTGGCTGATTGGATGGGTGTTGAGAAAATAGATGAGACTGCTTGGAGTATTGTTCAGGATGGTCTGCATGATGCTTTGGCAAATCCGGAGGGCGCTGCTGCAGGTGATGATGAAGCTATATCGCAACTGATTGAGGGGCTTATGCTGGGAGGTTTTGCTATGCAGTGGTCTAAATCAAGTCGGCCTGCTTCCGGTGCAGAGCACCAGTTTAGCCATCTTTGGAATATGGAACACCATTTGAATAATGGCGAACATATATCTCATGGATTTCAAGTCAGTATAGGAATGTTGGCTGTTACGGCATTCTATGAACAGGTTCTGAGGACCCCTTTGGAAAACTTGGATGTCGAAGCCTGTTGTGCAGCATGGCCGACTCCGGAGGAATTGGAGAAAACTGCGCTCGAAATGTTTGTGGGAACTGATTTTCCGAATATCGGAGTACAGGAAACGAAAGCTAAGTACGTGACACGTGAAGAATTGGCCGTTCAGTTGCAGCAGTTGAAAGAATATTGGCCGAAAATTCGGGAACGCTTACTTGCACAGTTGCTTCCTTATAAAGAAGTAAAACGGCGCTTGGAGTTGGTTGGGGCTCCTACGGAACCGGAACAAATTGGTATTACGAGAAAGCGTTTGCGCGATACGTTTATTCGTGCGCAATTTATCCGTCGCCGTTTTACTGTGCTTGATCTTGCTGTGCGTAGCGGTTATATGAAGCAATGGTTGGACGGTTTGTTCGGCAAAGGAAAGATTTGGGAGATAACGGAATAAAATACGAAAGAACATGAAACAGGAGGGAATGACGCCTGAGGTGGCAAAGAAGTTTAAGTACTGGCAAACACGAACTATTATAGCAAGCATGATAGGCTATGCTTTGTTTTATTTTGTTCGTAAGAATCTAAGTATAGCAATGCCTGCCATGCAGGAGGATTTAGGCATTACAAAAGGAGATTTGGGATTGTTCCTGACACTACATGGGTTGCTGTATGGGGTTTCAAAGTTCGCTAACGGTTTTATTGGCGATCGTGTGAATGCACGCTATTTTATGGTGACAGGATTGGTACTTTCCGCCGTTTGTAATATTTTGTTTGGATTTAGTTCCGCAGTGCTTGTATTTGGTATTGTTTGGATGCTGAACGGCTGGTTTCAAGGGATGGGTTTTCCGCCTTGTGCTCGTTTGCTGACTCACTGGATTCCTCCTACGCAACTTGCAACCAAAATGTCCATATGGAATACTTCACATTCTATTGGTGCCGGCTTGGTGGTGATAGTATGCGGATATATTGTTAGCCTTGGGTGGCGTTGGTGCTTTTGGTTTCCTTCCATTATTGCTTTGGTAGGTGCGGTGGGACTTTGGTTTGCTTTGCGCGACACTCCTCGTTCTGTGGGCTTGCCGGAACTTAATCAAAAGGGAGCCGGCGAAGCTAAGGAAGAATCTTCCAAGGAGTTTAAGGCTTTTGTACGGAAACATGTTTTTGGAAACCCCACTATTTGGGTATTAGCCTTTGCTAATTTCTTTGTGTATATTGTCCGTTACGCTGTGCTTGATTGGGGACCTACCCTTTTAGGAGAATGGAAAGGCATCTCCATTCAACATGCCGGCTGGATGGTCGCTGCCTTTGAAATCTCTGGTATTTTGGGGATGTTGACGGCAGGTTGGGCGACAGACCGCTTCTTTGGCGGGCGCGGACCACGAGTTTGCGTGCTTTGTATGGCTTTGGCTACGGTGTTTATAGCTTTATTTTGGGGATTACAAGAACCTTCGATGTGGTTAGCTACATGTTTGCTCGGAGCTGCCGGATTCTGCATTTATGGCCCTCAGGCACTCGTCGGTATTGCTGCAGCCAATATAGCTACCAAAAAGGCGGCGGCTACGGCCGTTGGCTTTACAGGGTTGTTTGGTTATGCCAGTACGTTGGTTTCAGGTTGGGGATTAGGACTTCTGGCTCAACATTATGGTTGGGATGTAGCGGTCGGCGCGTTGATCTTAATAGCAGTTGTTGGTACTCTTATTTTTATGGCTGCATGGACGGCTAAAGCGAATGGATATGATGAAGGTAATTGAAGGAATTGAAAAATGGATATAAATGAAATAATATTGGAAAAGGTTCGCCGAGTGAAGCATGTAGCTTTAGATATGGATGGGACTATTTATAATGGAGGGACGCTTTTCCCTTTTACGATTGGTTTTTTGGATAAAATGAAAGAGCTGGGTATTGGCTATTCGTTTTTGACTAATAATCCTTCGAGAAGTACTAACGATTATTTGAAGCATTTGAATGATATGGGAATTAAGGCTTCAAAAGATGAGTTCTATACGTCGGCTCAGGCTACAATCGATTATCTCCGGTTGTATCGTCCTGATTGTAAGCGGCTTTTCATTTTGGGGACTCCAAGCATGATAAAAGAGTTTGAGGAGGCCGGGTTTGAGTCTACAATGGACGATGCAAATGATGAGCCGGATGCTGTTGTTGTAGGATTTGATATGTCCTTGGTATATTCGCGCTTGTGTCGTGCTGCGTGGTGGATTAATCAGAAGAAGCTTTATCTTGCGACTAACCCAGACCGGATATGCCCGACTGATAAATCCTTGGTGCTGGTTGATTGTGGGTCTATTTGTTCAAGTTTGGAGCATGCCACCGGGCGAAAGCCGGATATGGTTATCGGCAAGCCTGATCCTCGAATGTTGAACGGTATCATGGAACGTCATAATCTGCAAGCTGAACAAATAGCTATGGTTGGTGATCGGATTTATACGGATATTCTTATGGCACAGCGGGCAAACGCTCTGTCGGTGTTGGTTCTTTCAGGAGAGACAACGCATAAGGAAGCTGTGGCTCTTCAGCCTAACCCGGATTTGATTATGCGCGATTTGGCGGAATTTCAGGAAATGATTTTATTAGCACATAGTACGTTTTAATATATGAAGGTAAAAGTTTTTTTTTACGTATTATTTTTCTCGATAACAGGTAAATACGGTTTGTTACAGGCGGCTCAACCGCCTGTAACTTTTTTATTTAAGGTCTTGCAGATGAATATCTGGATGGGTGGCTCTAAGGTGGATGGGGCGGTTGGTATGATTGTCGATGAAATCATTCATTCGGATGCGGACATCATCTTTCTTAATGAACTGCGGGATTATCGGGGAGAGAATTTTATTTCTTATATGGTAAAGGAACTGAACCGGCGTGGTTATACTTTTTATGGGAAGAACAGTTCTTTGTCAGTAGGAGTGCTGTCGCGCTTTCCGATTGATGAGCAGGAAACAGTCTATCCGCGTGTAAAAGGAGAAAAAGGTGCAATTTTGCGTGTATTGCTTACTGTTGCCGGTAGAAAAGTAGCGGTATATGCCGCTCATCTAGATTATCGGCATTATGCCTGTTATCTACAGGGGATATAGCGGGAGTGATTGGAAAAAGATAGCTAAACCTGTGTTGAATGAGGAGGATATCCTTGCAATGAATGGAAAGAGTGACCGGAAGAAAGCGGTTGAAGTTTTTTTGCAGCGAGTACGGTTGGACATTGAACAGAAACACACCATTCTACTAGCAGGTGACTTCAATGAACCGTCTCATTTGGATTGGAAAGAAGATACGAAAAAGTTGTGGGGACATAATGGGGTAATAGTGAATTGGGACTGTTCCCGTATGCTCTATGAGGCAGGTTTCAGGGATGCTTATCGTTCGGTTTATCCTAATCCCGTTACTCATCCGGGCTTTACGTATCCTGCCGGAAACAAATGTGCACCTGTGGCTAAATTGACGTGGGCGCCTGAGGCTGATGAACGAGAACGAATTGATTTTATTTATTATTACCCTTCCCCGTTTTTGGTTCCGGAAGAAGCTTGGATTGTAGGGCCTGTACATTCTGTTGTGAAAGGAAAATGAAAAAGGAGAGGAGTTCGGATTGTTTTATTCGCCCTAAGAGAGGGTGGCCCACAGATCATAAAGCTGTGATGCTCTCTTTTTGCGTTTCTGGACTACATTCGGAAAATCCTTGCAATATGAATTGAAAAAACATGGAGGTGTGTTAAAATAGAACTCGGCTATCATTCTAAACAACAGAATGATAGCCGAATTCTATTTTGATATAATCCTGTGTAAGATCTTTTTCCCCATTAATGTTATTTGGTCCTTATTTTACATAAGATAGCTGAAGTAGCGGGCATTTGAAGGCGTGTTTCTCCTTTTTTTGTTTTAATCCGATAGCTGGAAGTCGTTCCTGCTAACCATTCAATCTTTGAGTTGTCCGGCAGGTTGACGGCTGTCTCCGCTTTTTGCCGCTGGGGTTTAACACGATGAAATACTGTTCATCGCCTATCCATCTCATGTATGCAAAAGGGTATGGCTGTTCTATGTCGCTAATAGCTTTCCAGTCGCCTCTTGTGCCAATCGCTGGTATGTTCTTTCTGATTTCCAGTAGAGTGCGTACATAATTCAAGATGGAAGTACGGTCGTTTTCTTGCGAGGCTACATTGGGTAATTGTCGGCAGGGTCTATCGGCAAATAGATTTGGTCGGATGGTGCGGATGAAAATCCGGCGTTCAATCCTGTTTCCCATTGCATAGGAGTGCGACAACTGCTTCTGTTGCGTGCGCTCTTACTCCCTTCTTTGTAAGGGGCTTCTTCCAGGTTTCTCATACCTATTTCCTCACCATAGTATATGATAGGTGGCCAAGGCATAGTGAGAAAGAGGGTTAATGCTACTTTGAGTTCTTCCGGTGTGTTGCGTTGCAGGCGGTTTAGTCGCCATATGTCATGGCTGCACGTAGGCATGGTGGCATATCCCAGGTTTCTGGTTGCTTGATATTCTTTGCCATAATTAGTTACAAACTCTTTGATTTGTCCATTGCCGGATTTGTCGAAGTAGCAGTTGTTTGGTTTTCCTTTGTCGTCTGTGTTGCAGACAAGGTTTCGGTATATTTTCACTCCATTGTGAATAATAAGGTCGATGTTGAATCCAGCTTTGATAGCTTCATGCGGCATACTCCATTCCGACATCATGATCCTTCCGGATATTTCTTGTTGAACCAGCTTAGGATCTCATCCCACAACTGCATGGTGGCTGTGTGGTTGCGGTCATCGCGTTTGATGAGGCTTTGTGCCATGTCTACGCGGAATCCGTCTACTCCTTTGTCCATCCAGAAAGCAATGATATTTTTCAGTTCGCGGCGGACAGCTTGTGGTCCGGGAGCATTGACGGACTGTTCCCAGGGATGGTTGGGATCGGGTTGGGCAAATCCATAATTCAGTGCAGGTTGGCAGTCAAAGAAGTTTTTCATATAGTATCCGTTGCGTGCTGCGTCCGGTGCGTCTACGTACTTTTTGGGTTTTTGTTTTTTGTCGGTTGTCCAAATGTAGTAATCACTATGTTGCAGGTTGGTATCAGTCTGCTTGGACTGTAAAAACCATGGATGCTTATCCGAGGTATGTCCAGCCACAAGGTCCAGACAAACTCGGATACCTTTGGAGTGTGCTGTCTGGATAAGTGCTGTCAATGTTTCGTTTTGACCAAACCGGGGATCAATACGGTAAAAGTCAGTGATGTCGTATCCGCCGTCCTTGAATTCGGAAGAGAAAATAGGCTGAGCCAAATGGTGTTTACTCCGATTGAACGGATATAATCCAGTCTGGAGTGAATTCCTTTCAGATCTCCGATGCCATTTCCGTCACTGTCTTGAAAGCTGCTGGGATATATATGGTATATGACTGCGTCTTTTAGCCATTCGGGACCTTTCTGCGAGAAAGCTTCAGTAGATAAAATGAAGCATAATAGTAAAAATAATGTTTCTTTTGTTTTCATATCATTTCGATTGTTGATGATTTATATACCGCAAATATAATAATTTGTGGAAGATAGGGCAGATAAATACTCTTTGAAATTGTGACTTTTAACTTTTATTGGACGTCTCTCTTGTTGCGTTTAGCTTTGCTTTTAATGGTCTTTGTATTGCGTTTATGTTTCATTTGTGTTTCTTTTTCTTTAATATTTATCCTTTTTTGTATTTTCTTTCGTTTTCTTGCTATTATTTTCGTTTTTTATTTGCCGTTATTATTTTTTATATTTATATTTGTCGCGGAAAGTTATCTAAATGAATATGACGACAGATTAAATTTCGTTTATAAATATCTGATATTAATTATTATAATATATAAGACTATGAAAACATTATGCAGTATGGCACTTAAGACAGTGCTACTTTGTGCTTGCTTCTCTTCTGTGTTATTTGCTTGTGAAGATGGTGAGACGGTTGAACTACTGAAAAAAAGCCTTTGGTTTTTAATGAGCCGTATTTTGAGAAACTTTCGAAACCTCTTTCCGAAGATTTGATTTACAGTAAAGGTGTATCTTTGAAAAGAAACGCTGTAATTCAAAGCATGGATATTGCCAAGAACGGTGATATTTATTATGTGCAGATAGCGGGAAGCAGTCAGCATCAGTTGAATGTGTCGCATGGAGCGCCTAATGCTACCAATCCTTCGGAATGTATGGTATTTGAGTTCTTTGGACATGGAACGAACATGGCCGTTGAAGAAGCTGCCGACGGAACTTATATTTGGTTAGGGAGTCATGGCAATAAGGGGAGTGACAAAAGTTATGGCGGTTCGCAGACGATATGCCGCGTGAAGTATGAACCGGGAACAAGTGTACAGCTTGCCGGAGGTGATGTATTCCATCTGAAAGGTACCCGTAATATACATCCTGCAATTAATGTGGAGAAAGATTTGCTGGGAGTACAATATTCCAAGAAGGTGTCGGGGGTTAATGCGCGTGTTTTTGTAGCTTATCGTTTGAGTGAAGCAATGAAGCTGGCTCCGGTGGATGTCGTGCTGGAACCTCTGAAGTATGGCGGTGAAGATGAGGCTACTCCTGAGAAAACAGTGACGTTGACTGTCAAGGCGAGAGAGCTTTCTCAGCTTCAGCCTCTTTATCAATTTGCGGTTTCCGACGGACATGGAGGAAGTGTAGGCGAGTTGGCTTTTCAGGGTTATGATATTGATGAGCAATTCGTCTACTATTATGAGGGTATGGGATATCTTGAAGCCGATCCTTCAAAGGCTTATGTAAGTATATTGGACAAAAACGGCCTTCTTTCTGCACGAAAGGAAGTGGCTGCTGTTGCAGATGCCGAGAAACTGAATGAATTCGGAATGACCGATCGTGGGTATATGGAAGCGGAAGGTATCAAAGTGAAGAATGGCACGCTGTACTTGGGTTTTGCATCGAGAAAAATGGAAGGAAAGGATGATAAGCGCCTGGCGAATATTTTGATTTATCGCAATAAATGATTCTGGTTTTAAAAGTGAAGATAATTTTCAAAAGATAAATACTATGAAACAATTCTTTTTTATGTTGCTTCTGTTGGGAGCCGTCTTTGTAGGATGTAATGATGATGTGACTCCTCCGATTCCTGTGATTAAGGAGTTTGAGCTTACGGTGTTGGATAAGGCGGATGTCCCCATATCCAAAGCAGTGGTAAATGTTTTTATGAGCCATAAACCGGATGTACTGGTTATGAGTAAAAATACGGATATTTTTGGTAAGGTACACTTCTTGAACCTCAAGCCGGGGAGCTATATTTTTACGGCGATGATGGGTGAGACGGAAATATTGAAGACTGATGTGGTAGTGGACGACGACAACGCTCTAAATGTCGCTACGATGAAAGCTGGCAATTATGAAATGACGGTGGCCGACTATACGGTCATTGTGAAATCGGATAGAGGTGCTGCTATCTTCGGACGTAAGGTCGATTTGCTGACCAAAGAGGAGCAGGTTGTCTATAAGTCGGGACTGACGGATGAGAAAGGCGAAATGCTTTTTACTAAAATACCTTTGGATGATTATTTGATTAAAGTATATGACGAAATGAATGAGGTGGCAGTACAGACAGAGGCTGTCTCTATTGTTGAAGATGTTACCAAGAATACATCCAATGTGGAGATTGTGAAGCTGATACATCATTCGGATATTGTTATTACGGGATTCCTTGTGGATCCGAAAGGAACGGATTCTCCAAAACCGGGGACTGCGTCAGGCGGTGGTTTCGCTCATAAAGGCGGTTATGAGTATGTTCAACTGCTGGCATTGAAAGATATTAATTTTGATGAGACTCCGTACTGTGTCATTACGGGTATGAATGCTACGAATCCGGCTGATAAAACTTATCCTGCCGCCTTGGATGGCTGGGTAGAGTCGAAAGGACAGAATACATACACTACCTATCAGATGAATCTTGCATCCGGTAGTGTAAAGAAAGGACAATTCTTCTATGTAGGTGGAGCAAGCTATATGATTGCAAGCTATTATGACGATTGGGGAAGCCCTATGATAGAGAAGGATAGATGGTGGGCATACGATTTCTATTATAAGAGAGGTAGCAACGATAATGGAGCGGCAAAAGGTGGTAAAGGTATATTCAATAATTTTAATTCCGATAAAAAGACGAATGTGCCCGATGGAATAGCAGTGTTTAAAGGAGTGGATATCGATAAGAATACAGTACCTCAAGATGTTGTATTCTATGGTGGCGAGTCTCCCATCAGAAAAGAAGACCGTTATCTGATTACTGACAATGATCTGTATCGTACTGTAAACTCCAAAGGTGAGCCGCAACCTTATTTTGGCGATGGAACAAACACTTGGTTTGCCAAGCAAGGACATAATGATGACGGATGTTACATCATGATGGGCGGAGAAGTTACGACAACCGAATGGTTGAAACCTCGTGTTGGCAAATTGTACAAACTGAACGTGAAAGGTGGTCCTGAAAGTGTTAGTGTAAGTGATATTGAAGCTGCTGAAGGAGTAACTGTATTTGTTGATAAATAAATCTGATAATATGAAAACAATAAATGTGAATAAAACTTGCCGTATAGCGGTATTCTCATTGGCGTGCTGCCTGGCTGCACCTTCATGGGCCGATGATTTGAATCGGGATGAATTGGATGTCCGTTATGAATCACAAGCTGTGATGCAAAAAGAATTGGTAAAGGGGTGTGTGCGCGATCAGAATGGGGAACCGTTGATTGGCGTAACTGTAAGGGTACAGGGGAGTTCACAAGGTACCATTACCGATATTGACGGAAATTATAGTCTGGTTTTGCCAAGCAAACAGACCAAACTGGAATTCTCTTTTATAGGTTATAATACAGTGGTACTTACACCGGGCAGCCGGAAGTCTTTGGATGTTACTCTTAAAGAGGATGTCAAGGCTTTGGATGAAGTGGTGGTTGTGGGATATGGTACTATGAAGAAACGAGACTTGGTAGGTGCGGTAGACCATATTAATTCCGAAGCATTGGAAGGACGTTCAACTCCGTCATTGACACGTAGCTTGCAAGGGCAGATTCCGAACTTGAACATATCCATGCGTGACGGTAAGCCCGACCGTGGAGCGTCTTATAATATTCGCGGTACAACCTCTATTGGTGCTGGTGGAGAAGCCCTGATTTTAATAGATGGTGTAGAAGGTGACCCGAATTCGGTGAACCCGCAAGATATAGAGAGCGTTTCTGTTCTGAAAGATGCCTCTTCGGCTGCAGTATATGGTGCTCGCGGTACTTTCGGTGTGGTATTGATTACCACCAAGAATGCGCAGAAAGGTGGCGTGAAAGTGAATTATAATGGTAGTTTCTCTTTCAGCCAGCGTACAGTAGAACCCGATTTGGTGACAAACGGATTGCAGTGGACAGACGACTTTGTAGAAGCCTTTGTGAACAATAAAGGAACTATGCCTACTTCTATCAATAATATATTTCCTTATACACCGGAGTGGCACGAAGAATTGCGTCGCCACGATGCGAATCCTGACCTGCCCAAAGTGCAGATAAACGAGAATACCGGACAGTATGAGTACTTTGGAAATACGGATTGGGACAAACTTCTCTATAAAGACGTGACAGCCGGGACAGACCACTCAATGAGTATCACAGGTGGAAATGATATAGCCAACTTCTATGTGTCGGGCCGTTTTTTCTCACAGGATGGTATCTACCGTGCCAATACAGATGATTACCAGCGTGGAAACTTTCGTGCGAAAGGCTCTATAAAAATCAAGCCTTGGCTGAGCATCGATAATAACTTTGATATGATGCACAAGACGTATCATTATCCTTTGATTTCGTATGATCAGACTTTGAATATCCAGCGTAATATGGAACAGCAGGGCTTTCCGATGGCTGTAATGTACAATCCCGACGGAAGTCTGACGTACAGTGCTGTTTATTGTGCTGTGGGAGATTTCTATAATGAAAGCTCTTATCAGGACCAGACAACACTGCAATATAAGAATACTTTTGGAGTAAATATTACTCCTATCAAAGATGTGTTAAAATTTCGTGGTGATTTTACTTATGTCAATACGGCTTATAAGCGTAATCGTGTCTTGAATTATGTTCCTTACAGCACCGGTCCCGAACAGTTTGCGGAAAAGGGCAAGAGCCTTATGATGGATAATAAGGATGAAACCCGCTATATGGCAGCCAACCTTAATGGTACTTGGACTCCGAAACTGGGAGAAAATCATGCTTTGTCCGTAATGGGAGGCTGGAACTTGGAGACTTCCAATAAAGATACCTTTTATTCGGAAAGAGACGGTTTTCTTTTCCCCGACAGACCGAATTATGATTTAATGGACGGTTTGAACTATAAACTGGAACAAGGTGACAAGAACTGGTCTTATGTAGGTGTGTTCTATCGTTTGAACTATGGATACAAAGGACGTTATCTTATTGAAACAAGCGGACGTTATGACGGTTCGTCCAAATTCCCTGTTAATGAGATGTGGGGCTTCTTCCCTTCTGCTTCGGCGGCATGGCGTATCTCGGAAGAAAAGTTCATGGAGGGTACTCGTTCCTGGCTCGATAATCTGAAGTTGAGATTCTCAGTCGGTACATTGGGTAATGGTAATGTAGATCCCTATAAATTCCTACCCACCATGAGTATTGATAAAACCGGCGTGATTGTAGGCGACGGGCAAGTGAATTATACAAGTTATCCGGGATTGATCCCCAATAATCTGACTTGGGAAAAGGTTACCACATACGATGTGGGTGTAGACGTGGATATGTTTAAAAACCGCCTGACGATAGGATTCGATTGGTACCGCCGTAATACGACTGATATGTATACGGTAGGACCTACGCTTCCAGAAGTGTTGGGTACTACTCAACCCAAAGGCAACTATGCCGATCTGAAAACAAAAGGCTGGGAATTGACCTTTCATGGAGAGATAATTTCAAACTGGCAGGCAGTGATTTCCATTATGGAGTGAAGTTCATGCTATGGGATAGCCAAAGCTGGATTACCAAATATAACAATGCTACCGGCAAGTTGAGTGATTACTATGAAGGTTACCGCATTGGTGACATTTGGGGATACAACATCGAAGGCTTGTTCACCAGTTATGATGAAATAGCCAACCATGCCGATCAGGATTATATAAAGGTTTCCGACTCTAAGATATGGCAACCCGGTGACTTGAAGTTTGCCGATTTGAATGGAGACGGTAAAATAGACAAGGGTGCGCAAACGTTGAGCGATCATGGTGACTTGGTTATTGTCGGCAATGAGGAAGAACGTTATCATTACGGTTTCAATTTGAATGTAGGTTGGAAGGGTATCGGCATTTCCGCTTTCTTCCAAGGCGTAGGAAAAAGAGATTGGTATCTGGGACAGGAAACAGGATTCTTCTGGGGCAAGTACAACCGCCCTTACGGCTACTCACTGAAGATGCATGAGAACCGTTGGACGGAGGAGAATCCTAACCCCAACGCTTATTGGCCCCGTTTGGTGGGATATTCTTCTGAAAATGGCGGACGCGATGGGAACGCCGAATAACCGCTATATGCAGGATGCTTCTTACTTGCGTCTGAAAGCGCTGACCGTTGATTATTCATTGCCGCAGGCATGGGTGTCTAAGTTAGGACTGACCGGATTGAAGATTTATTTCACCGGCGAAAATCTCTTCACATTCTCCAATGTATGTGAGAATTTCGACCCTGAAGTGATCAAGGGCGGTGATGTCGATTTGAAAGACCGTAAAGGTGAGGAACAGGGATATAGTTATCCGATGCTGAAAACGTATACGGTAGGATTGAATGTTTCATTCTAAAAAAAGAGGGAAGATTATGAAAAAAATATATTTATATGCAATGGCATTGGGACTGATGTTCGCGTCATGCAGGATTTCTTGACCGAATATCCCAAAAATAAGATAACGCCTGATGATTTCTTTAAGACAGAGCGCGAGATAAGTCTTTATGCAAATTCTTTTTATGAAAAAGATATGCCGGGAGTCGGCGTGGCTACCGGAGACGGTGTGTCCGATATTATGGAGGTGGTTTCGGTCAGTTCGTATCTGAGCTCGGGTTATGGACCTGACAATCAAGGCGGATGGAGCTGGAGTGACTTACGGAATATCAACTATTTCATTGACCGCCTGAAGCAATCGCCGGTAAGTGACGATATCAAGAACAAATATATGGGATTGGCTAAGTTCTGGCGTGCCAAATTCTATTTCGAGAAAGTGAAAACTTTCGGTGGAGTTCCTTATTACGACTATTGCCTGGAACCTGACGATGAGGCACTGTATAAACCTCGTGACTCAAGAGAGTTCGTAATGGACAAGGTCTTGAATGACCTGAATGAAGCTGTAAAATACCTCACTGACAAAAAAGATGAGACTTGTACAACAGTCACCCGATACGTAGCATTGGCAATGAAGGCGCGCGTATGCTTACATGAAGGTACATTCCGTAAATATCATACGGAAATGAATTTGCCGGATGCGGACAAATGGATCAGGGAGGCGGCTTCGGCTGCAGAGGAGTTGATAAATTCCAAGCAATACAAACTGTTGAATACCGGTGAGGCTGAAAAGGATTACCGCAAATTGTTTACGGCGGAGAACAGAACAGGTGTACGCTCCATTTTGGATGAGACTATTTGGGCACAGGTGTATGATGCCGAATTTCGTCGTTGGCATGATGTGACATGGAAGTACAATTCCGCTACGGCAGGTTCCCGCTGGTCGTTGACCCGTTCATTCGTTAACACTTATTTGATGAGGGACGGTAGCCGTTTTACGGACAAAGCCGGTTATGAGACGATGACTTTCCCACAGGAAGTGAAAGATCGTGATTGCCGTTTGAAACAGACGATCCGTACTCCGGGTTACAAGCGTATAAGTAAAGATAAGGAAATAACGGTTTTGCCGGATTTCACTATTACATTGAGCGGCTATCACATGATGAAATGGTCTTTGGACGATACATTCTATGATGGTCAGGCGGAAGCCACAAACGCAATGCCTATATTCCGGTATGCCGAAATCTTGCTGATTTATGCAGAAGCTAAAGCCGAACTCGGCGAGTTCACTTCGGATACATGGAACAAAACGATCAAACTGCTGCGTGAACGGGCCGGTGTCAACGGTAAGGAACCTGAAACTGCGGATTCTTATATGCAGGAAACCTACTATCCGGATATAGCGGACAAATATTTGTTGGAAATCAGACGCGAACGCGCCATTGAGCTGATAGCAGAGGACCGTCGTTATGATGACTGATGCGCTGGAAAGCGGCAGACCTGTTTGCTGCAAACAGAACGAAGTGGGAAGGTATTTACATTCCGAAAGTGAATGAAGGCTACGATTTGGACGGTGACGGAAAGAATGACGTATGTTTTTATAAAGGCACTAAGCCGGTATTTCAGGAGTCAAGTTCGTGCAGCTTGGCGGTAACCTCACCCTTTCGGGCGAAAAAAAGTGGCTATTTGGTTTGGGGAGAAGCTTTCCAACGGGAATGGGATGATAAGAAATATCTTCGTCCTATACCGAGAAATGTCAGGGTTATAAATCCGGCTTTGGAGCAGAATCCGGGTTGGGAAGAGAACTAAGTATATAATTTAGTGATGTGATATAAATGATGTTTGAGGCCGGGAATGATGTATCTAAGAGTACATCTTTCGGCTCTATCAGTCTATATTTGACTGTCGGATGTAATGTCTTTCTTAAAGCGACAGCAATCGGGCATAAAATAAAAAAATGAAAATAGTGGAAATTATGAAATGGATTATACTTGTTAGCCTGTTCCTCGTTGGCGGAATGGTGAAAGCTCAACATCTTCCGCAATGGTTGGAAAAGGCGGTGGTTTATCAAATCTATCCGGCCTCTTTCAAAGATAGTGATGGTGACGGTATCGGTGATTTGAAAGGAATTGAATCGCAATTGGACTATATCAAGTCCATTGGAGTGAACACGATTTGGATTAGTCCGGTGTTTTCCTCCGAGTTCTTTGATGGTGGGTATGATGTGACAGATTTCTATTCTGTGGACAAGCGTTATGGAACAAATTCCCAGTTGGTGAGTCTTGTTCAGAAAGTACATGAAAAAGGAATGAAAATTTTTATGGATCTTGTGGCAGGACATACCTCGGACAAACATCCCTGGTTTTTGCAATCAAAGCAGGCTGATAAGAACTTGCAATATAGCGATTATTTCATCTGGACACCTACCAAAGCGGAAAAACCGAAACAGTTTGTTGCCACAGACTGTGAACGTGACGGCAATTACATGAAGAATTTTTTTGATTGCCAGCCAGCACTGAACTATGGGTATGCCAATCCCAATCCGGAGCATCCTTGGGAACAGTCGGTGGACGCTCCCGGCCCGCAAGCGGTTCGGCGTGAATTGAAGAATATTATTTCTTTTTGGATGGATAAAGGTATGGACGGCTTTCGGGTGGATATGGCATACAGCCTGATAAAGAATGATCCGAAGCACATCGAGACAAGCCGTTTATGGAAAGGCGTTAGCACTTGGTTCAAAGAAAAATATCCGGAGGGAGCTTTTATTGCCGAATGGGGAGAACCGACCAATTCTATTGGCGGCGGATTTCATATCGATTTTCTGTTCCATATCGGACGGAAAGGGTATACTTCTCTCTTCTTCAACAAGAAAAAAACGGAAGATATCAATTGCTATTTCGGGTTGGAAGGAGCAGGACAGGTTAAGCAGTTTGTAGAGATGTACCAGAAAGAATATGGAGAAACGAAAGGAAAAGGCTATATCTCCTTGCCGACTTCCAACCATGATATATGGCGTCTGGCTTGCGGAAAACGTACGGACTTGAAACAGTTGAAAGTAGCAATGACTTTCTTGCTGACTATGCCGGGAGTTCCTTGCATCTATTATGGTGATGAAATAGGAATGAAGTATATTGAAGGACTTCCCGACGTGGAGGGTAGCGTGCTTGCTTCGCGGAATCGTGCCGGAAGCCGTACGCCTATGCAGTGGGACGGTTCTGTCAACTTGGGCTTTTCTACTGCTCCCGCAGAAAAGTTGTATATCCCGGTTGACCCGGCAGAGGATGCCCCCACTGTGGAACAACAGCAAGCAGATGAGAACTCTTTGTTGAACTATGTACGTGACGTATTGAAATTGCGTGATTCTTCCAAGGCTTTAGGGAATACAGGAGACTGGAGAATGATCAGTAACGTGGAGCAGCCTTATCCTTTGATCTATTTGCGTGAAGCGGATGGAGAACGTTATTGTGTGGCTGTAAACCCAAGCGCGAAGAAAGTGACGGCGAAGTTTCCGACATTCAACTCCGGAAAGTGGGAAATGGTGTTGGGCGATAAAAAGCAGGCGAAGTATAAAGGCGGTACAACAGAGGACTGCATAAAGATGGCACCCGTATCTGCTGTGATTTTCAAGATTAACGAATAATGCGGATGAGAAATATTGTTCTGGCAATTCTGCTATTCACTTGCGTGTCATTGGCTGCACAAGACAATGGCTGGAAATTGACTGCTACCGACGCGACGCAGCCTATGTCGGTGCTCCGGTAGCCAATGGCGGTATCGGAATATTACCTTGGAAAGAACCTTTTTCGGTGCGGCATGTCATTCTGAACCATGTATTCGAGAACGGAGGTAAACATGGTGTCAGTCGGGTATTGCGGGGTATAAATCCTTTTTTGCTTTCGCTGAAGGTGGATGATGTGGCCGTTGAGGGGAAGAACATTGCCGGTTGGCGGCAGGAGATTGACATGAAGGCTGCTGCCACATCACATCGTTTGATGCGCTGAATAAGGTGAAAGTGAGGTATAGTATTCGTGCGTTGAGGAATATGCCTTACGCCGGAATGATTCAGGTAGAAATAAAGGCTCTTGAGAACTGTGCGGTACAGGTGTTGCAGCGGACGGAAGTCCCGAAAGAATACGGTGTGCCCGATACGGTCTATACCAAGATGAAAGGCGGACAAGCCGGGCAGTACGTTGTGAGTGTCAGTGCGCCTTCCCGGTATGGTATGCACAAGGTGACGGGTTCGGCAGGCTTTGTTTATGAAAAGAAAGCGTTCGATTTCCGATTGTTGAAAGAAGCGGGGGCTATATCTATCTCCCGCACATTGCAGAAAGGAGAAACCGTAAAGTTTGCCCTTTTGGGTACGGTATGCTCCACCCGGGATTTTGCCGATCCTTATGGTGAATCCATACGCCAGGTTGTTTATGCCAATTATGAGGGGACGGATCGTTTGCTGGAAGCGCATCAGGCTACCTGGGACGAGCTTTGGGGAGGTGATGTAATTATAGAAGGCGATGAAGAGGCACAGCGCAATGTACGTTTTGCTCTTTATAATCTTTATTCTTTCGGACGGGCAGGAAGCCGTTTGAGCATTCCGCCGATGGGACTTTCGGCACAAGGATATAATGGACATATCTTTTGGGATACGGAATTGTGGATGTATCCGCCGATGCTATTGCTGAATCAAGGGATAGCCCGTTCCATGATGGATTATCGTACCGACCGCATGGAGGGGGCGGCTTGTCGTGCTTATGCCCATGGCTATAAAGGTGTCATGTTCCCTTGGGAGTCGGATGATGCCGGTATGGAGTCCACTCCTGTATGGGCTTTGACCGGACCGTTTGAACATCACATCACAGCTGATGTGGCAATTGCCGCCTGGCATTATTATTGTGTGACGAAAGATCGTGAATGGCTGGTCGAGACAGGCTATCCTTTGCTGAAAGAAGTTGCTGCATTTTGGGAAAGTCGTGTCAGGAAGATGCCCGACGGCGGTTATGCGATAGCCAATGTGGTGGGAGCCAATGAATATGCCAGCGGTGTGACGGATAACGCGTTTACCAATGGTGCGGCTGTTTGCGCCTTGAAGTATGCGGTAAGTGCAGCCGAAGCCTGCGGGGAAGAAGCCCCCGCCGTATGGAACGATATTGCGGAGAATCTGCGCTTTCACTCGTTTGGCAACGGGGTGACGAAAGAGCATGAAAAGTATAAAGGAGCTATGATTAAGCAAGCGGACGTCAATCTGTTGGGCTATCCGCTGGAGGTGGTTACCGATCCTGAAACTTTAAAGAAAGATTTGGAGTATTATGCCGGGAAGATAGATCCGAAGCATGGTCCTGCAATGTCCTATTCTGCTTTCTGTGTGCAGTATGCCCGTTTGGGTGATGCGGATAAAGCCTATGAAATGTTCCGCCGTTCTTATGTCCCTAATTTGCGCCCTCCCTTTGGAGTGTTGGCGGAAACTCCCACCAGTCAGAATCCTTATTTTGCCACAGGTGCAGGAGGATTGCTGCAAGCTGTTATCAACGGCTTTGCCGGGTTAAGGATAACGGAAAACGGGGTGGTGCAACTGCCTTCGGTATTGCCGAAACATTGGACGAAGGTTGTCATAAAAGGAGTGGGTCCTGAAAAAAAAGACTACGTAAGAGAACGAAAATAGAATGTAATCTGTGGTGTGTTGTTTTTACCGGAATCCCTATAAGTCTTCAAAAAGAGGCTTATAGGGATTTGTTTTTAACACAAACGCAATTATTACGGAACGAAAAATGTTCTATCTTTGCTCCGCATTAATAAATAAAGGGTTATTGCAATGAAACAGGTTATAAGAAGACATGTAGCTGTACTGCTGGTCATATTTCTGGTAAGTACAGTTTGGGCGCAACAGGCAAAGTATGTATTTTATTTCATTGGAGATGGAATGGGGGTAAACCAAGTGAATGGTACTGAGATGTATCTGGCTGAACAGGAAGGGCGTATTGGAGTAAAGCCGCTTTTGTTCACCGCATTCCCGGCGGGTACGATGGCAACGACTTTTTCCGCTACCAATTCGGTGACCGATTCTTCTGCGGCGGGTACGGCACTTGCCACCGGAGAGAAAACCTATAACGGTGCTGTCAGTATGGATGATGACAAAAACGTCCTGAGCACCGTTGCCGAAAGAGCGAAGAAAGCCGGCCGGAAAGTGGGCATCGCTACCAGTGTCAGTGTGGACCATGCTACTCCTGCGGCGTTCTATGCCCATCAGCCCAATCGTAGCAGGTATTATGAGATTGCACTTGATTTACCGAAAGCTGGTTTCGACTTCTATGCGGGCAGCGGCTTCCTGAAGCCCACCACGACTGCCGATAAGAAAGAGGCTCCGAACGTTTTTCCTATCATAGAAGAAGCGGGCTACACTATTGCGAGGGGACTGGATGAATACAAGGAAAAAGCTGCGGATGCAAAGAAAATGATACTTATCCAGAAAGAGGCGCCGAACCCTCCTGCTTGCCTTATGCCATAGACACGAAGAGGGGGATTTGACTTTGCCTGAGATAACGGAAAGCGCGGTTTCCTTTTTTGTCCAAAGGAAACAAAAAAGGTTTCTTCCTCATGGTGGAAGGCGGCAAGATAGACTGGGCGTGCCATAGCAACGATCCGGTTACCGTTTTTGAAGAGATCATCGATTTGGACAATGCGGTGAGGGTTGCTTATGAGTTCTACAAAAAGCATCCGAAGGAAACCCTGATTGTTGTAACTGCCGACCATGAGACCGGTGGCATGGGATTGGGCATCGGGAAATATGAACTGCATCTGAAATCTTTGCTGAATCAGAAGCAATCCCAAGACCTTCTTTCCAAAGCGATTACCGATTTGCGGAAAGATAAGGCCGGAAAAGCTTCATGGAATGAGATAAAGGATTTGCTTACAGAGAAAATGGGCTTTTGGAAAGAACTGCCTTTGACTTGGGAGCAGGAGAAAATGCTTCGTGATGAATATGAACAGTCGTTTGTGAAAAACAAAGTAGTTTTTGAGGAGAGTCTTTATGCAAGGACCGAACCTTTGGCTGCTGCTGCCAAAAGGTTATGAGCCAGATAGCAATGGTGGGGTGGACCAGTTCCAGTCATACGGCGGGGTATGTGCCTGTGTTTGCGATAGGCGCAGGAGCCGATTTGTTTACCGGCAAGATGGATAATACGGAAATTCCGAAACGTATTGCGAAAGCAGCAGGATATAAGTAAAATGCAATCGGCTATCATTCTGTCATAAAGAGTGGTAGCCGATTGCATTTTGACCTAATCTCTTCCGGTCTCTTATTTCAGATCCTCTTTGATGATCTTGTCCATTTCTTTGATCAGCTTTTTCCGTTTTTGGGCGGATTTCACCTTTTCGTCTTTATAGCCGAGGTCTGTCCGTTCGACAACGCCTTCGCTCCATTCTTCAAATCCGTTCTTTGCCGGGTGGCCGTTGGGGTCTATGTTCTCTTCGGCAATGGAGTTGTTTCTGTAAATCATATCATCCATAACAATGTTGTTTTTAATGGTTATGATGATAGTACAAGATTCCGTGCAAAAAGTTCCGGTTTCCCGTCTTTTTTTCGCAATCATTTAATAAGAATAAACGATTCTTGCAATTTATGGCAGATGTTTATAGCTTCGTTTCTCCTTCAATAAACTCTTCCAGGAAGAGGTTTTCTCCGTCAAATACGGCATACGAGAAGTAATTTATCCAGTCGCCGAGAATCAGTACGCGGGCAGTGGTGCTCAACATCAGGTCCAGCTCAATGTGGCGGTGTCCATAGATGAAGAAGTTGATATTCGGGTGGCTTTTCAGGTAGTCTTTGGTGTACAGCACCAGATGCTCTTCGTTTTCGCCCATGTAGTCGGGTTCTTTTCCGTCTATTCTTTTCAGACGGCTATGCTTGGCCCACGTCAGTCCGAGTTCTACGCTCCAGCGGGGATGAAGGGCGGAGAATAATGTCTGGAGGCTGCGGCTGTGGAACATGGCTCGCAGCAATTTGAACTTTTTATCCGGATCGCCCAGTCCGTCGCCATGGGCAAGATAGAACTCTTTTCCGTAGATTTCCGTAGTAAGGGGTTCACGGTGAATGGTTACTCCGCATTCCTTGGTCAGGTAATCCCCGCACCAGATGTCGTGGTTGCCGGTAAAGAAGTGCACTTCCACGCCCATGTCCGTCAGTTCGGACAGTTTGCCGAGAAAGCGGGTGTAGCCTTTGGGCACGACGGTGCGGAACTCATACCAGAAGTCGAACATGTCTCCCAGCAGATATACGGCGGATGCCTTGTGCTTGATACTGTCGAGAAAGTTGACTAACCGTCTCTCCTGTGTACGTCCATGTTCGATGGCTCGTGAACAAGTGTGCGTCTGATAGGAAATATACGTTCTTCATTTATATACTATTCCGTTATTCGTTAGAGAAAGCCCAGTTCCAGTTTCGCTTCTTCACTCATCATGTCTTTGTCCCATTCGGGTTCGAACACCAGGTTGACGGTAGCGGATTCCACTCCGTCTATCGATTCTACTTTCTGGCGGACGTCTTCCATGATGAAGTCTGCCGCAGGGCAGTTGGGGGCTGTCAGGGTCATGTCGATGACTGCCTCACCACTGTCGGAAACGTCTATTTTATAGATTAGCCCTAAGTCGTATACGTTCACCGGAATCTCCGGGTCGAATACGGTTTTCAGCATGGCTACGATTTTTTCTTCTATTTCAAATTTGGTCATATTCGTACGGTTGTTGGTTTAGCGAAGCAAATCTAAAGATTTTAATTGAAACTACAAAGAATGTGCATGCTACATTACAGCATACCTTCGTCATTGAAACTGTAATATAGTCCGTCTGTAATTATAACGTGGTCAATCATACGGATGTTCATGGTCTGTGCGCCTTTCTGTATGAGTTGCGTTAGTCGGCGGTCGTCGTCGCTGGGGTGCGGGTTTCCCGAAGGGTGGTTGTGCACCAGTGCAATCTGTGTGGCGCGTTGCAGCAACGCTTCGCGCAAAACGCTTCTTACGTCGGCGCTGGTTTGGTCGATGCCGCCCCGGCTGATGCGTACCTTATCTATGACATGGGTTGCCTGGTTGAGCAGAAGTACCCAGAATTCTTCGATGGTGAGGTCGCACAGCAACGGTGGAAAATTTCATAAATATCATTGGACGAACGTATGACGGTGTGTTCCGGATGTTCTTGCAGTTTTCTGCGTTTTCCCAGTTCAAGGGCTGCCATGATGGTTATGCTTTTGGCGGTCCAAGCCTTTGAAACGGGAGAAATCGTGCACTTCCCATTTCCCTAACCGGTTCAGGTCATTGTTGCAGCAGGCAAGTGTCCGCTGCATCAGTGTAACGGCGCTCTCTTCGGTGTTTCCGGAACCGATAAGTATTGCCAGCAGTTCTGCATCGCTAAGGGCTTCTGCGCCTTTTAGCATCATTTTCTCCCGCGGGCGGTCTTCTATTGCCCACTGGTTGATTGTTAATTTCTTCATTTCTTTTTTCTTTACCGACTGCCGGACTTGCCGTTCATCACTTGTAAAAGTTCTTTTTTGAATGCTTCGAACTCATCTTTGCCGAGTATGCAGCGGTTCCACCAGGCTCTCCAGAATCCGGTTCCATATCCGATGAGCTGGATGAAGGATGCGGCAATGGAATAAAGGCCGATGCGCAGGCTCTTGTTTTGAATGGCGGAGTCTGTGCAGACGAGCAGTGCATATAGCGCAACCGGTAGGAGGCTGTATAGGCAAAAAGGTGCGCCTGCCAGTAGCACCACTACTCCCAGTGTGAATGTGGCGGGCAGCAGATGCACGATTTTCAAGGAGTCGGGATGTTTCTTGTAGAGGTTGATGCGGGCAATGCCGGAATTGTGCACTTGCTTGAAGAATTTCTTCAGGTCCGTCCGTCGTTTGTGATATACCCATGCTCCGGGAAACAGCCTGCACCTGTATCCGCCTTTGAAGATGCGGATGCTGAAATCTATGTCTTCTCCAAAACGCATCCGGGAGAAGCCGCCGAGTGCTTCGTAGACCTCGTGGCGTACTCCCATATTGAAGCTCCTCGGATAGAACTTGTCCATTTTCTTTTTCCCGCCGCGAATACCGCCGGTGGTGAAGAATGAAGTCATGGAGTAGTTGATGGCTTTTTGCACATCGGTAAAAGAGGCATGTGCGCGGTCGGGTCCGCCAAAGGCGTCGGCAGGAGTTTCCTGTAATTCTTTTTCCACTTCCTGAAAGTAATCTTCGGGAAGGATGCAGTCGGAGTCCAGTATTATCAGGTATTCTCCCCGGCTGCGTTCTGCGCCATAATTGCGTGTTTGCCCCGGGCCGGAATTGGGCTTGGAGTAGTAGCGGATGTTCAGAATGTCCTGATAACGGTCTGCGACATTTTTGCAGGGAACGGAAGAGCCGTCTTCTACGATGATGACTTCGAAATCCTTGAAACTTTGCCGGGTCAGGCTTTGCAAAAGCTCGTCCACCTCGTCGGGGCGGTTGTATACGGGAATGATAACGGAATATCGCATGTCTCTGTCTCTTTTATCAGGTTATGGGAGATGATGCTGCAAAGATACGTTTTTATTTGGTGATAGGTTGTTGTTTTGCCACACATTCAGATTGTTATTTTTTGTGCACGTTCTTCTTCGCAAAGTTTAAAAACGAGAATTATCTGTCACGCTGTCACATTACGGGGGTATGACGCTGATTGTATGTATGTTGCGTTGTGACGGATGAGTGTGACGGATAAGATTGTTTACAGTTATCTGTCACGCAGTGTGTCGTCCTGATTTGGTTGACTGGTTTAACTTCTTAATCCTGTATTTGGTTGTCTTAGTCCATTACTTAAAACGGCTTGGATGCGTATTCATATCGGCATAGGAAGAAGCGGCGGTTCATTATGCAGCATTCCGCCATGCTTAGGGAAAATATTTGTTTCTCAGGTAGATACTGGCAGTTTCTCCGGGGTAAACTGGGAGTTCTAACGTACGCAACTAAGAGTTTCATTAGGGTAAACTGGGAGTTCCTGCCGCTGAAACTGTCAATGTCCTGCAGGCTTGTCTAAACGGAAAAGGGGCTGAATCTCGTTTTGAGACAGCCCCTTCAAATATTTAAAGGATAGACTTATGCTTTTACGCGGCCTACGTATGAACCGTCGCGAGTGTCGATTTCGATGGTTTCACCTTCGTTGATGAACAACGGTACACGTACGGTTGCACCCGATTCTACTGTTGCAGGTTTCAGGGTGTTGGTAGCTGTGTCGCCTTTCAAGCCCGGTTCGGTGTAAGTAATCTTCATCTGAACCTTCACAGGTACGTCAGCGTACAGAACTGTCTCGGTAGAGGCGTCGGATACAACATCCACAATCATTCCTTCCAGCAGGAAGTCCACACCGTTGATCAAGTCGTGGGCGATAGGAATTTGGTCGAAAGTTTCCTGGTTCATGAACTGGTAGTTGTCACCGTCATGATAGAGGTATTGGTGCGGACGGCGTTCTACACGTACGTCTTCCAGCTTTTCACCGATGTTGAAACGACGTTCCAGAACGTAGCCGTTGACTACATCTTTCAGCTTGGTACGCATGAAAGTATTACCTTTTCCCGGCTTTACATGCAGGAAGTCAATGCAGAAATAGAGCTTGCCGTCCATGCGGATGCAAGTTCCGATTTTAATGTCTTGGGCATTAATCATACTTTATAGTCTTTATTATTATTATGTTATTAAGATGTTTCCCTTGATTTGCGAGTGCAAAAGTAATGGAAATCGGTAAAAAACACAAAAAAGTTTTGAGATAAAATGAGTTATCTCTTGGTTATTTTAGAAAAAGTCTCTATTTTTGCAGCCCGATTACGTAGAATAATAACATAAAACAAGATACAGTAATGAAAAGAACATTTCAACCCTCTAACAGAAAGAGAAAAAACAAACATGGGTTCCGTGAGAGAATGGCTACAGCTAATGGTCGCAGAGTATTGGCCGCACGTCGTGCTAAAGGCAGAAAGAAACTGACTGTTTCTGATGAATACAACGGAGTGAAAGCATAAGTCATTCCCTATTAATTAGAAAATAAGAAAGCCGCAAAGGACTGGTGACAGTGTTTTGCGGCTTTTCTTTTGTGAAACTTTCAAGAAAACATCATTGCAATGCGCCCAAATTGCATTATCTTTGTGCCAAAAGCGAAGATAAACCGCATCCCGGCATAAAAAATGAACAAGTTCATTTTATTCTGCTCTCGGTTTGCATTATCTTTGCACCAAATTGTAGTGATTATGACTATAAAGGATTTTTTTTCTTTCCGGCAGAACAAGTACTTCTGGATAAACATCGCGGCAATGATTGTTGTAGTGGGATTGTTGCTGTTCGGGACATTGAAAGGAATAGATATATACACTCATCATGGTGAGGCTGTGGTGGTGCCTGACGTAAAAGGCATGACGGTGGGAGAAGCCGGAAAGGTATTTGAAAACAAGGGACTGGCTTGCGTCATTTCCGATTCTACCTACGTGAAAGACAAACCCGCAGGCTGCATTTTGGACTATAATCCGGCTGCCGGACAAAAGGTGAAAGAAGGCCGGATCATTTATCTGACAATCAATGCCATCAATATACCCTTGCAAGCGTTCCCGATGTAGCGGACAACAGTTCGTTGCGTCAGGCGGAAGCGCGTATCCTGGCCTCCGGATTTAAGTTGAACGACATTGAGTACATGGCAGGCGAGAAGGACTGGTGTATGGTGTGAAGTATCAGGACCGCGTTCTTGCCATGGGCGAAAAAGTGCCTATGGGCGCAACGCTGACTTTGATGGTCGGCAATGGCGGAGAGGAAATGCAGGAAGGTGATTCCCTGTCTGCGGATGAAGGCGCAGAACCGCGGAGGTTGTTACGTCCGAAAGTTCTGCAGCCGATGAGTCTTGGTTCTGAAGTTAAACGTAAGTGCGCGCGAATGAGGGTGTCTTTAATTCTTAAAAAGGACAAATGATGATCGAAGAGTTACCGGACGACATAGAGAACGATGTACTGGACGATATAGAACCTGTCGGTGATGAGTCGCAGCTTTACGAGCACTTCCGCGTTGTTGTGGACAAAGGGCAGGAGATGATGCGTGTGGACAAGTATCTGTTCGACCGCCTGACTAATGCTTCGCGTAACCGTATACAGAAGGCTGCCGATGCCGGGTTTGTAATGGCAAATGACAAACCTGTCAAGAGCAGTTACAAGGTAAAGCCGCTGGACGTGATAACGGTTATGATGGACCGTCCCCGCTATGAAACGAGGTTATTCCCGAAGACATTCCCCTTAATATAGTCTATGAAGACAAGTTTCTTATGGTGGTTAACAAACCGGCCGGGCTGGTGGTGCATCCCGGACATGGCAACTATCATGGCACGCTTGTCAATGCCATTGCCTGGCACATGAAAGATATTCCCGATTATGATGCCAATGACCCGCACGTGGGGCTTGTGCACCGTATCGATAAAGATACATCCGGCTTGCTGGTGATTGCCAAAACACCGGATGCAAAAACCAATCTCGGCCTCCAATTTTTCAATAAAACCACTAAACGCCGTTATCGTGCTCTCGTCTGGGGGAATGTGGAGCAGGACGAAGGTACGATTGTAGGCAACGTGGGGCGTAATCCTAAAGACCGTATGCAGATGACCGTCCTTCCCGACGACCAGGGTAAGCATGCCGTTACCCACTACCGGGTGTTGGAACGTTTGGGATATGTGACCCTTGTGGAGTGTGTCCTCGAAACAGGGCGCACCCATCAAATTCGTGTGCACATGAAGCACATCGGGCATGTCCTTTTCAATGATGAACGCTATGGCGGCCATGAGATTCTGAAAGGAACGCATTTTGCCAAATACAAACAGTTTGTAAACAATTGCTTCGATACTTGTCCGCGGCAGGCGTTGCATGCCATGACGCTGGGGTTTGTGCATCCCGTTACCGGAGAAGAAATGTACTTTACCTCGGAACTGCCGGATGACATGACCCGGCTGATTGATAAGTGGAGAGGCTACATTAGTAATAGAGAATTAGAATGAAACGCACAATTGCTATTGCATGTGGGGGGGATACTTCCGAATTTGAGGTTTCCCTGCGCAGCGCACAAGGAATTTACTCCTTCATCGACAAGGAGAAATATACATTATATATTGTAGAGATGCATGGGCTGGACTGGCATGTGCAGCTTCCCGACGGGACAAAGGCTCCTGTGGACCGCAATGACTTCAGTTTCAGGCTGGGGGGGGAGAAGGTGGTATTCGACTTTGTATATATCACCATTCATGGTACTCCGGGTGAGGACGGACGCTTGCAGGGGTATTTAGATATGCTTCATATACCCTATTCTTGCTGTGGAGTGCTTGCGGCTGCACTGACCTATGATAAGTTTGCCTGTAATCAATATCTGAAAGCTTTCGGTGTGCGTATCGCCGACTCTCTGCTGCTCCGTCAGGGACAGTCGGTTTCCGATGAAGACGTAATTGGTAAGATAGGGCTGCCCTGCTTCATCAAACCCAGTCTGGGAGGTTCCAGTTTCGGCGTGACAAAGGTCAAAACAAGGGAAGAGATACAGCCTGCCATTGAGAAGCTTTCAAAGAAGCCAGGGAGGTATTGGTGGAGGCTTTCATGCAAGGTACGGAAATTACCTGCGGCTGCTATAAAACCAAAGAAAAGTCTGTGGTATTTCCCATTACGGAAGTGGTGTCGCATAATGAGTATTTTGACTATAAAGCCAAATATAACGGTGAGTCGGATGAGATAACTCCGGCGCGTATTCCCGACGAATTGCGCGATCGTGTGCAGAAGCTCACTTCCGCCATTTATGATATCCTCGGCACTGCCGGAATTATCCGTGTGGATTATATCATCACCGAAGGAGAGAAGATAAATCTGCTGGAGGTGAACACCACTCCGGGCATGACTGCCACCAGTTTTATCCCGCAGCAGGTGCGCGCGGCAAACTTGGATATAAAAGATGTAATGACAGATATAATAGAAAACCAATTTTAGATATTGACAGTTTGGTGCCAACCGGCTATTAGATGCCCGTTTATTAGTCTTGGAACCGAATGTTGATTGTTTGAAATTTAAAATTGCATATCATGGAATTTGAAGAAATCCGCCCTTATCATGACGAAGAACTGCCTCAGATCTTTGAGGAATTAATTGCTGACCCGGCGTTCCAACAAGTGGCTTGCGCCGTTATGCCGGGTGTCCCTTTTGAAGCTATCGCGCAAAAAATGCGCGCAAGCAAGACCAAGCAGGAGTTTCAGGAGAACCTCTGCTATGGAATCCTGCATAAGTTGGCCAAGGATACCACAGACGGACTGATATTGGAAAGCATGGCTGTGCTGAACAAACAGTCTGCCTATACTTATGTTTCCAATCACAGAGACATCATTCTTGATTCCGGCTTTTTGTCTGTTCTTCTGGTGGAACAGGGATTGGATACCGTAGAAATCGCCATCGGTGATAATCTGCTGATTTATCCTTGGATCAAGAAACTGGTCCGCATCAATAAATGCTTCACCGTACAGCGTGCGCTTACCATGCGCCAGATGCTGGAATCGTCCATTCGCATGTCGCGCTATATGCACTATACCATTGCGGAGAAGAAACAGTCCATCTGGATCGCCCAACGTGAGGGGCGTGCCAAGGACTCCAATGACGTCACGCAGGATAGTGTGCTGAAAATGTTGTCAATGGGCGGCGACGGAGATATCATTACCAACCTTCAGGAACTGAACATCGTTCCGCTTTCCATTTCGTATGAATACGATCCTTGTGATTTCCTGAAGGCGCAGGAATTCCAGTTGAAGCGCGACATTCCTGATTTCAAGAAAACTACGGATGATGACCTGCTGAATATGCAGACCGGCTTCTGGGATATAAAGGGCGTGTATGTTTCCGCATGGCATCCTGTATTAATGAGGATCTGGCCAAACTGGACAGGACATTACCTAAACCGGAACTGTTTGTGGCTATATCTGCTTGATTGATAAGCGTATTCATGCCAACTATCGTATTTTTGCCAATAATTATGTGGCTCACGATCTGTTGTATAATGCGGAGGAATTTGCCGACCATTATACGGCGGAGGATAGGAAACGCTTTACAAGCTATATTGACACCCAGTTGGAACGTATCACGATTCCCAATAAAGATGTGGACTTCCTGCGTGAGAAGTTGCTGCTGATGTATGCCAACCCGTTGACAAACCATCTGGTTGCGACTAAATAAGAAGTCATTGGCGGTTTTTATGGTAGTAGTGAAGGAGGGAGTCTTAATCGCGTGGAACGAGTGAATGTGAAAAGATACTGTCGTGGATTGTTGGTTGCCGTATTGGCCTGCTTGTTGGCGGCATGCGGTGATGACTATTATTATCCTTCTGTGCGGCAGGATTTCCTGACTGCATTTTCCGGTGCGGACGGACGGCTGGAGACGGTGCTCACCGATGAAGGCGAGACCTTTCGGGTTGTTGAGGATGCGTCCGGCATGCGTGTTGGTGCAGATGCCGCTATCCGTATAGTGGCCAATTATGAGACATTGACAACTGACGATAAAGTTGCAGGCGTTAAACTGTATGCTTTATTGCAGGCGATTTCTCCTGTCCCTTTAGCGGCTGATGAGTTTGAAGAGGGCGTGAAGACAGAGCCTTCGGAGGTGCAGAGCATTTGGTTGGGGCATGATTATCTGAATATAATCTTGAAAGTAAAACAGCAAGGGAAACATCTTTTTCATTTTGTGGAGGATGAGGTTTCTGTGGATGAAGCGAACGGGCGTGCCAAAGTGCGGCTGACTTTGTTCCATGATGTGACCAGTGCCACGCAAGATTATAGCAAACGCGCTTATCTGTCTGTCCCCTTAAAGCAGTATATGATTGACGGTGTGCAGGGAGTGGATGTCTTTTTTAGTGTTTATACTTACTCCGGCCGCCTCAAAACCTATATTTTGGATGAAACAGGGCTCCATGTGGAGGAGGAGTGATTCTATTTCTATACATTATATATATAAGAGGATAGGCCATCGGAGTTTTGGCATATCCTCTTTTCTTTTTTAAAGGTTGTTGTGGTGGCAGGGATCGGCAATGGTCAGCTCAATACCCATCTCCTCTATGCGTAGGGCGGTGGAGGGGGGGATTTTGGAGTCGGTGATGATATGGTCGATGTCTTCCATATCGGCTATTTTGCTGAAGCCGCGCCGTCCGAACTTGGAGGAGTCTGCCAGCACAATTGTTTTTTGTGCGGTTTGCATCATCACGCGGTTGAGGCTTGCTTCCATCATATTGGTGGTGGTGATGCCGAAGTCGAGGTCAATGCCGTCCACACCGATGAATAATTTGCTGCACGAGAAGTCTGCCAGTATGTTTTCCGCATATTTCCCCACAACGGAGAGGCTGCTGTGCCGTAGAATTCCGCCAAGCTGGATGATGCATATGTTTTTCTCGCTTGCCAAGATGTTTGAGACCTCCATGGAAGCGGTGATGACGGTCAGCTCGTCTGCTGGAGCTATGCTGCGTGCAAGCGCGTGCATGGTTGTGCCCGACGCTATCAGGATGGAATCCTTGGGGGCGATGAGGTTGGCGGCTTTCATTCCTATCAGCCGCTTTTCCTCAACATATAATTTTTCTTTCTCGCTGACGTTCCGATTGTCGATATAAGGGTCTATCAGGATTGCCTTTCCATGATTCCGATATAGTTTCTTTTCTCTTTCGAGATCGGTCAAGTCCTTTCGTATCGTAACTGACGAAACGTTGAGATGCGTAGCTAAGTCTGTTACTAAAATAGAATCGTGTTGCATTAATAGCTCTAATATGAGAGCCTGCCTTTCTTCTTTTGTCATAATCGGTCTGGAAATTGTATTTTATGCGCTAATATACTTGAAAAAAATAGTATAAAGAAACTCTCAATGCTAAGAAATGGTAAAACGTCCGTTTGGTAGTGCTTTCTTTTGAAATGTAAGCTGAATCGGGGCTTTTGGGGGAGAAACTTCTCGTTTGAAGAGTTTTTTTTTCTGGTTTTTAGTAAAAAAATAAAGAAAAAGTTTCGCTATTATAAAAATAGAATTTATATTTGTTGCGAAATGAAACCTGAGTTGTTTTGGTAAGAAAGAAAAGTGACTGTTGCATGGATCTTGAATCCCAAACAATATTAACTAATATTATAAGAGGCATGGTACTTAATAGCGGAACTAACGAATTTGATATCATTATTATTGGTGGAGGTGCAACCGGAGCCGGTACGGCAAGAGACTGTTCCTTGCGTGGAATGCGTGTCTTGCTTGTGGAGCGCTTCGATTTTGCCGCCGGTGCTACCGGGCGCAATCATGGATTGCTTCATAGTGGCGCCCGTTACGCGGTGACTGATAGAGAATCGGCCGCTGAATGTATTAAAGAGAATATGATTCTTCGGAAGATAGCACGTCATTGCGTGGAGGAAAACGGCGGTTTGTTTATCTCTCTTCCGGAAGATGATCTTTCCTATCAGAACCTGTTTGTGGAGTCCTGCCGGGCGGCAGGTATTAATGCCGAGACGATTGATCCGGCTGAGGCGAGGCTGATAGAGCCTTCTGTGAATCCTTCAATAATCGGTGCGGTGAAAGTTCCCGACGGCTCGATAGATCCTTTCAGGCTGACTTTGGCAAACGTCATCGACGCTAAAGCTCATGGTGCAAAAGTATTGGTATACCATGAAGTGACAGCTTTGATTCGGGAACAGGGAGCTATTGTGGGAGTCACCGTATTTAATCATAAAACAAAGACTGAACATAATTATTATGCACCTCTGACTATCAATGCGGGAGGTATCTGGGGACATGGCATTGCTGCAAAAGCAGGCATAAGGGTGGACATGTTCCCTGCGAAAGGCTCATTGTTGATTTTTGGGCATCGAATCAATAATGTTGTGCTGAATCGCTGCCGCAAGCCCGCCAATGCGGACATTCTCGTTCCGGGGGATACAATCTGTCTGATTGGAACGACTTCAAGTCGTGTGGGTTTTGACGAGGTGGATGATGTGAGGGTTACGTCGGAAGAAGTTGACCTGCTGTTGTCGGAAGGTGAAAAGCTGGCTCCTGCATTGGCAACAACCCGTATTCTGCGTGCATATGCCGGCGTTCGTCCGCTGGTGGCTGCCGACAATGATCCTTCCGGCCGTAACATCAGCCGCGGCATCGTATTGCTGGATCATGAGACGCGTGACGGTGTGGCGGGTTTTGTAACTATTACCGGCGGCAAGTTGATGACTTACCGCTTGATGGCGGAGTGGGCTACGGATCTGGCCTGCAAGAAACTTGGTGTTGATAAGCCTTGTACTACCATGAATGAACCTCTTCCCGGTTCGCGAATGGAAGAAGGAGAGTCCAATGGCAGGCAGGTAGTGGCTGATCAGCCTAAACGTTCTTCGGTTGGGCGTCATGGTGAAATGGCTGCAAAGATTGCGTCGGAAAGCAAGTATGATAATAGTCTGGTTTGCGAGTGTGAAGATGTTACAGTGGGCGAGGTCAACTATGCGGTGAACGAGCTTGATGTGCACAACCTGATAGACTTGCGTCGTCGCACGCGTGTCGGTATGGGGACATGTCAGGGAGAACTTTGTGCTTGTCGTGCGGCAGGTTTGTTGGGCGAGGCGCATAATTGTTCGCAGAAGGCGAAAGATGATTTGGCTTCGTTCCTGAATGAACGTTGGAAAGGATTGTATCCTGTGGCGTGGGGCGAGGCGTTGCGCGAAAGCGAATATACCCAGTGGATATATAGCGGAGTTTGTGGAATGGAATAAAATGAATAAAGATGAAATTTGATGTTTTAATAATAGGTGGGGGACTTGCCGGCTTGACATGTGGAATCCGTTTGCAGAAGAACGGTGTGAAATGTGCTATTGTTTCCACCGGACAAAGTGCGTTGCACTTTTCTTCGGGTTCGTTTGATTTGCTTAATGAGCTTCCTGACGGTACGAAGGTGGATAATCCCATGGCTGCTGTTGGGAAAGTCAGTGCGAATCATCCTTATGCCAAATTGGGTAGCGAGTTTGCATATTATGTTCATGAGGCAAAGCAGCAGTTCCTTGATTTGGGGATTGAGGTGGCCGGTGATGCTGAACAGAACCATTTGCGCATAACCCCTATGGCACATTGAAACCGACTTGGCTGACCTTCTCCGATTTTACGCCTTTCTCATCGGCAAGTGACATGGCCGGCAAGAAGATTCGGGTTGTCAATATAGCCGGATTCCTTGACTTCAATACGAAGTTTGTCGCTGACAGCTTTGAGAAGTATGGGGCAAAGTGCCAGATTTCTTCCATAAATCTTCCTGAACTGGAAAGACTGCGGATTAGTCCGACAGAAATGCGATCCACTAATATTGCCAGAGTTTTGGAGAATGAAAAAACGCTTGAAGCCCTGATAATGGAATTGGCAGGAACGGTTTCCGGTTTCGATGTGGTTGCTTTGCCTGCCGTATTCGGACTTTCGTCTGTGGCGCCGGTAAGGAGACTGAAAGAAGCGTTGAATATTCCGGTATGGCTGATACCGACAATGCCGCCGTCTGTTCCCGGTATTCGTGCACAGCAACAGCTCCGTCGTTCTTTTGAAGAACTGGGGGGAGTATATATGCTGGGTGATACAGTGGTGAAAGCAGATTTTAAGGGCAACAAGGTGCAATCGGTATATTCCGTCAATCATGGGGATATTTCATTTGTGGCGGAAAACTTTGTTCTGGCTTCGGGAAGTTATTTCAGCAACGGATTGATTGCGCAACCCGATAAAGTTATCGAGCCGGTCTTCGGCAGTGATGTCGATTTTACTCCCGGACGTGACAGTTGGTATGACAAGTCGTTCTTCAATAAACAGAATTATATGACATTCGGCGTAGCTACCGATGAAAAGTTGCGGATAAAGATCAAGGGCGATGTACAACAGAATCTGTTTGCGGTCGGATCTGTTTTAGGCGGCTCCAATACAATACACGAGGGCTGCGGTGCAGGTGTCTCTATGCTTACGGCATTATATGTAGCGGATAACTTAATAAATGGATGAGATCATGAATATGCAGCAGAACAATATAAGCGAGAACAATTTTGAGCAATGCATAAAATGTACTGTTTGTACAGTGTATTGTCCGGTTATTCCGGTGAACCCCAAGTATCCCGGTCCGAAGCAAGCTGGTCCGGACGAGGAGCGCCTTCGCTTGAAAAGAGGTGAATATTTTGATGAGGCGCTGAAATATTGTTTGAATTGTAAACGTTGTGAAGTGGCTTGCCCGTCGAATGTGAAGATTGGAGACATCATTCAGCTGGCACGCATCAAATATAGCAAGAAAAAACCGGCATTGCGTGATATCATGTTGGCCAATACGGATTTCGTGGGCACTATGGCATCTGCTTTCGCTCCTGTGGTAAATGCCACATTGTCTTTGAAACCGGTGAAAATGGTGATGGATGGAGCGTTGAAGATAGATCATCGTCGTGTCTTTCCGAAATATTCTTCCCAGACATTCGAAAGTTGGTTCAAGAAGAATGTAATGGCTTTGCAAGAGAACTATAAGAAGCATGTGACTTTCTTCCATGGCTGTTACATCAATTATAATTTCCCCCAACTGGGTAAGGACATGGTGAGTGTGCTCAATGCGATAGGCTATGGAGTGCATTTGCTTGAAAAGGAGAAATGTTGCGGGGTGGCTTTGATTTCCAACGGCTTGATAAATCAAGCGCGTAAGCAGGCTGAGTCCAACCTCCGTTCCGTTCGTAAGTCTGTTCTGGAGGACAAGCGTCCTGTTATCGGAGCCTCGTCAACCTGTATTTTCACGATGCGCGATGAATATCCTCATTTACTTGGAATTGACAATGCAGATGTGCGCGACAGCATAGAGCTGGCCACCCGTTTTATTTTCCGTCTGCTTGAGGAAGGAAACGTAAAGTTGAAATTCCGGAATGATGTGAAGATGAAGATAGCCTATCATACGCCTTGCCATATGGAAAAATTGGGTTGGGCATATTATTCCATTGCTTTATTGCGCAGTATTCCCAATGTGGATCTTACCGTACTGAACTCCCAGTGTTGCGGAATTGCGGGCACATATGGATTTAAAAAAGAAAACTACGAAACATCACAGGGAATAGGCGCTTCATTGTTTAACCAGATAGAAGAAGTGGCAGCGGATTTTGTGGCTACCGATTGTGAAACCTGCAAATGGCAGATTGAAATGTCTACTTCGGCAAAAGTAAAACACCCCATCTCGGTACTTGCGGAAGCTCTGGATTTAGAAGAAACCAGAAAATTGAATTGTAATAAATAATATTATCATTAAATCTTTGTACTATGTGGAATTTTTTGGCACCACCTGCTTACAAGCAGGAGTTACCGGCAGAGAAGATTGACTCTGTATATAAGAGTTATCGCTGGCAGGTCTTCTTAGGCATTTTTATTGGTTACGCAGGTTTTTATATTGTGCGTAAGAACTTTTCAATGGCTATCCCGGAACTTGGCCAGTTTGGTTTTGAAAAAGGAGAATTGAGCATCGTGCTTTCTATGAATGCGGTTGCTTATGCTTTGTCCAAGTTTTTAATGGGAAGCGTGTCCGATCGTAGCAATGCGCGTGTATTCCTACCATTAGGATTGGTTTTGGCGGCTGTTTCCATGATGTTTATGATTGTACCGGTACAATTTTTCGGTCCGGAACAAAAATCATTGGCTATCATTGTAATGGCTGTCCTGAATTTTTTGGTAGGTTGGTTCAACGGTATGGGATGGCCTCCTTGCGGACGGGTCATGACACACTGGTTTTCAGTGACCGAACGGGGAACAATGATGTCCATTTGGAACTGCGCCCATAACGTGGGCGGTGCGTTGGTAGGCCCAATGGCTGTTTATGGCGCACTGTGGTTTGGCTCTTGGTTCTATGGAGTTGATTCATCCCGTTACTTTCTCATCGGTACGTATGTTTTCCCGGCAGCGGTAGCTATCCTCGTGGCGTTGGTGGCATATTGCCTGATACGTGATACTCCTCAATCCTGCGGACTTCCTTCCATTGAGAAATACCGCAATGATTATCCTAAGAATTATAGCGAAAAACAGGAAGAAGTGCTGACGGCTAAAGAAATCTTCTTTAAGCATGTGTTCAACAACAAAATGCTTTGGTACATTGCTATCGCCAATGCCTTTGTCTATATGGTGCGTTACGGCTGCTTGGACTGGGCTCCGACGTTCCTGAAAGAGGCCCAGGGATATGATATCAAGCAAGCGGGGTGGGCATATTTTGCCTATGAGTTTGCGGCAATACCCGGAACACTGGTTTGCGGTTGGCTGAGTGATAAGGTATTTAAGGGCGGGCGTGCTATGACTACTATCATCTTTATGGCTATTGTAGCGGTATTTATCTTCCTCTATTGGCAGTGTTCCGACAACTATATGATTGTGACTTTGTCTCTGATTGCTATCGGTTTCTTTATCTATGGGCCGGTAATGTTGATTGGAGTTCAGGCGCTCGATCTTGCTCCTAAGAATGCCGCCGGTACGGCTGCCGGACTTACCGGGTTCTTCGGCTACTTCTTCGGGACGGCTATTTTGGCCAATGTAGTTCTCGGTTATGTAGCTGAAATGGCCGGTTGGGACTGGACTTTCATCTTGCTGCTCATCGCTTGTGCTTTGTCCATCCTATTGATGTCTTTCACTTATAAAGACGAAAAAGCATTACTTGCGGAAAGAAATAAGAAATAATCTTTTTAAGATAATATAGAATGATTTTAAACCAGTATTTACCTTAAAAAATTAAACTATGTTGAAGAATCCAATCAGATTGAGCGCAACCTTATTAGGTATGGCTTTAGTAGCTTTCACTTCCTGTGAAGACCAAGATTTTACAGATGTGAATAATGATGCAACACGTGTTGAAGTAAACACAATCTCAGCCGAAATGGCAAAAGTACGCGACTATGTACCCGATTACGCTGTAATGGCTCATCGCGGTTCAACATTCTGGGCGCCGGAAGAAACGGAATCAGCATGGCGCTGGGCACGCGAAATGGGTGCGGATTATCTTGAATCCGATCTTCAGTGCACGAAGGACGGTGTGATCCTTGCGAACCATGATGACAATTTGAAACGTACCACTAACATTGAGAATGTGTATAGCGAACTTGTTCCGGCAACGCGTAAAGCTTTTTACATGCGTCATGGAGTGAGCGAGGAAGAGGCAGAAAAATTGGTTGCCGCTGATAAGGCAAGTTTCCGTCCCTATTATGCGATGTCTTATATGTACGAAGAATTACTGGCTCTGGATGCCGGCAGTTGGTTCAATGAGACAAGTATTGAGCAAGCCCGCAAGTCATTTGCCGAAAAACATCAATATGTTTCCGCCCTTGAAGACCAGATTCGTTACGCCGAAGGTAAAATGCTGAAACGCGGTTCTGATGGTGAACGCATATACACTGTCACCGGTACTTGGGATCCGGACAAACCCCGGGATTGCTTGACATATAAGTTTGAATATGTGGATGATCCGCAGGATACAGGTAACCGTCCGGGTATTTATATCGAGTTTAAGGAGTCCTGGCTGAATCCTTCGGACTTTGAAAAGCGTGTTTACAATAAATTGGACGAACTTGGTTGGAACATTATTACGAAACCTTGTGATGGAGAACCTTTCTATAAGAACAATAAAGTAAATGTAGGCAATACCAATGGTAAGGTGATTCTTCAGACATTCTCTCTTGAAAGTCTTCGCCGCACAGCAGACGAATTCCAGGGTAAAATACCTATGTGTTTCTTGTTGTGGGAAGGTAACGGCGCCACCGACTTGAAGTATGACACACCTCAGGGATATGCCTCTTTCATCAATCTTGGTTTGGAATATAAGGCTCACATTATCGGCCCTTGCATTGCGGGAGCTCCTAATAACTATCCGGAGATGAACGCCCCATGGCAGGCCTATCTGATCAAGAAATCCGGCATGTTGAATCATCCGTACTCATTCGACTCTTATGCGCAAATGGGTAAGTATTTCGGACAATACAACTGGGGAAATACTGTACAATATGACGATGTTCTGCATGGTATCTATGGTGACGGTCTGTTCACTAACCGTTCGGAAATGAGTCTGAAATATTTAATTGACAATGGTCTGCGCAAAGCGCCTGCTCCTCAAACGGTTCCGGATGCAGTTGAGACACTTGAAAGACTTGGTTATTAATTAATTTATTAACACTAATACAGATTATATTATATGAAAAAATATATTTTAATGCCGGTATTGGCTGTATTGTCACTGTCAGGATCGGTAATCCAAGCTCAGGACTTTGATAATAATCCGGTTGTTAATGTTAGCAACAGTAAGGAAAACTTGAACTTCACGATTGGTGCGCGTTTCATGATGGACGGTGCATACTATCATTCGGACTTCACTCCGGTAAAATCGGGAGCAGCCATTACTGATGCGCGTATCCGTACTTCAATGAGTTATGAAGACTGGTACTTCTATGCAGATTTTGATTTCTCCAAAGGTAAATTCTCACAAAAGAATATTTTCCTGCAATACTCGTTGGAAGGTGCAAAAGGTACTCACCGCTTTAAAGCCGGTTATTACAACAATCCGGTTTCAATGGCAAATAATACCAGCCGCGGAAGCCTGCACTTTATCTCCCGTTCGGCTGCAGCCAATGCTTTTTCGCCTTCTCGTGAGTTGGGTCTGAGCTATATTTTCTACAACGACCATTTCTTTGCAAATCAGGGTGTATTTGCCGAAAACAAATACAACGATCAGCCGTCAGGCTATCAGGGCATGTCATTGGGTGGCCGTTGGGTATGGCGTCCCATCAATAATGATGACAGGACATTCCACTTAGGAGCTGCTTTCCGTTATGCTAATATTGCTACCGGCACAGTAGAGAACAATGTCCTGAAAACCGAACTGGATATGGGATCTTCATTGGAAACTTACGTAGACGCTACTCAGGATTTCTTATCGGCCAAGTTGCCATGGGCAAAAAATGTGTATGATGTGGGTGCTGAGTTCTTGTATAAGACAGATGACTTTTTTGCCCGCGGCGAATACATGTACAAACATGTGACGAAAAAACGTGATGACCAGGCTTTGTTCGAAGCTAATCTGGGGTCTATTGACTCTTGGGGCTCGCTTGAGTCATGGCAGAAAGGTAATCCGCTTGGTGACAATTCTTTCCATGGGGCTTATATTGAAGCCGGTTATAAGATCTTCGGCGATCCGTATCAATATAGCAATTCCGATGCTTTGTTGAAGGGGTTGAACGGTAGAGCGCTTGAGGTGGTGGCTCGTTATAGTTATACAGGCTTGAACGATCTCGTTGAGGGTGAGAAATATGTTCCCGGCCGCGATCAATATTATCCTAACGGTGTATTGGCAGACTATCCCGCCACTTCATTGAGCATTGGCGGCGGTAATATGCACTCGGCAACTTTAGGCGTAAACTACTCTTTCAACAAGTTCGCCCAAGTAATGTTGAGCTATACTTACAATCGTCTTGATCGCGATAAGTTCCAGTACGACAAGAACTTCCATGTGCTTCAGGCGCGTCTGATGTTCCAATTCTAATTGTGTGCATTTGTTTATAATAATGGTTAGTGAGCCTCTGTAACAGAGGTAACAAAAGAAAAGGGGATACTGTCACAGTGGTATCCTCTTTTTGTTGTATAGTGGAGGCAGTACAGATATTTCCCGAGATATTTGGTACTAAAAACGAAAAAGTCATAACTTTGATTGCATTTTCAATTCTGATTAAAAAGAGTAAACTTATGAAAGCATTTCTTGCAGGCATTTGTCTGTTTTTTGCCACCCTCGTTTCTTGCCAGCAGAAGGGAGAAGGTTTTACATCTGTTTCGGCAGATGAGTTTGCGACATTGATTGCTGATCCCGAAATTCAGCGATTGGATGTGCGTACGGTTGCCGAGTATTCGGAAGAGCACATCCCCGGCAGTATCAATATCAATGTGCTGGATGAGCAGTTTGCTGTTGTGGCGGATTCCACACTCCGGAAAGATGCACCGGTAGCTCTTTATTGCCGTAGCGGAAAACGCAGCAAGAAGGCTGCGGCTATCCTAAGCAAAAAGGGATATACGGTTTATGAACTCGATAAGGGGTTCACCGGCTGGAAACAAGCAGGAAAGGAAACTGAGAAATAGGCTGTTCCTTGTTTTGATACTCTTGATACCGGATGCTTAGCCGTTAAGGGTATCGATTGAAGCGTTGTTTTTTCTTTGGACAATATTATAATCCGGCAGGACAAAAACAATATCAAAAAATACTTATTACCAATATTGATGGACGATATTAATGGCTCTTTGTTTTATAACTGACTACATTTGTTCACCCAAATAATTCTAAATGAAAACAAAGAATTACATTAAATTGTGTACCATGAAAATAAGTATTAATTGTATATTAATTAAATGCCCTGATAAAATGAAGATTATATTTGCTGTAATTGGGATATTATGCATGGGACTGATGTCTGTGCATGCCAATAACCCGTTGAGACAATCGCCTTATCCGCAAAAGGATAATATCATATATTTGAACCCGGCTCCTTTATTGGTGCCGTTGAGCATGAAGCAGTCGGATTATTTGCAGTTTAACCTCTCGCAAGATAAGAACTTCAAAGGAGACAACGATATTCTCTCCAAACCTGTACCCTGGTGCATGTTCAATGCCCATAAGGTACTGAATACAGGTGTGTGGTACTGGCGTTTCCGTTCGGTCAGCAAGGCCGGTGAAGAAATGCCTTGGAGTGAGACGTATAGTTTTACAGTAGAAGAGACTACTCCGCAGTTTGCAACACCTCCGTTTGAGGTACTTTTGAAGAACCTTCCTAAGGACTATCCGCGTATTTATTGCTTTTTGAACGGGCACTTGGCGGATGCCCGGAAGAAGGTGCGTACTCATCCGGAGTTTGAAGTGATGGTTGATGATGCACGTACTGCGCTTGCTATGGATTTCAGTACCGATACGCAACCTTATAAACATGTCTTTGCCATGTCTGAGAATTTTGATAAGCTGAATACTGCCTATCAAATGTTGCAGTATGACGTTTATGCAGATAAGATGATGGCGAATGTACGTTGCTTTCTTAAGCAAGAACCGACTAAGGACTTTATCGACAATGATTTCAAGGCAGGAGAGCTGGTCTATCTGCTAGCAGCTACTTATGAGAATTTTTATGAGCGCTTTACGGAGCAAGAGCATAAGCAGATAGAAAAGATTATAATGGGGGTTCTTGGCTTTTATTATAACGGCCGGCTCTTAGGGCGTGAGGAGAATATGTTTTTCGATGAACATATCTGGCAGTTTGAAATACGCCGTTTCCTGCAAGCTTCATTGGTGCTGTATGACAAATATCCTGCTGCAAAAGAATATTTGGAGTATTACTATGAACTTTGGAATACGCGAGGACCGGGCACAGGTTTTAATCGTGACGGCGCATGGCACAATGGAGCCAACTATTTCAGCGCAAATGCAGTCAGCTTGTGCTATCTTCCCACTTTGTTCGGTTATCTCACAGGGACTGACTTTCTGCAGCATCCTTGGTATAAGAATGGGGGAATAGGGGTGGCATATACTTGGCTGCCCGGCTCTTTGAGTGCCGGTTTTGGCGACGGACATGAAAAAAGAAATGGTAAACCTTTACGCATCCGGAGCGCTTTTGCCGATTTCCTGGCCCGTACTACCGGTGACCCGTATGCAGCCTGGTATTCTGCTGTCAACAACCGCTATGATACCGAGTTGAACCCGTCTCTACCGTCTCGCATCCGCCAAGCAGCGCCCGGCCAATTGTGAACTTCCGGCGGATGCCGAAAGCTGTATGGTTTAGGGACTGTGGCGAAATGATAGCCAACAGTAATTTGGGGGATTTGAAAAAGAATATCAGCCTGAGTTTTCGTTCCAGTCCTTTCGGTTCGGGCAATCATACCCATTCCAATCAGAATGCTTTCAATCTGCATTATGGTGGGGAAGCGGTTTTCCATGCAGTGGGGCATTATATGAACTTCTGCGATCCGCATAATCTGCTGTCCTATCGCAATACACGTGCCCATAACACCATGCTTATAAACGGTATCGGTCAGCCTTTTACACCCGATGCCTATGGATACATTGTGCGTATGTTCAATGGGGATAACATCTCTTATGCTTTGGGGGACGCTTCAACGGCATATTGTGGCATCAGTAATATCCGTTTGTGGAAAAGAAGTTTTGAGAAGTATCATCTGACACAAACGCCCGAAAACGGTTTCGGTGAGACTCCTTTGAAGAAGTACCGTAGACACATTTTCCTATTGCACCCCAATAAAGTCGTTATTTATGACGAACTGGAGGCAAATGAGAAAGTGCGTTGGGACTGGTTGCTGCATAGTCCTGTGAAATTTGATATAAATCCTGCCGCATCCATACTCACGACAGTGAACAAAGAGAAGGGGTTTAGTTCCGTTGTCCAATTGTTTTGTGAACAGGAAGCTGCTATCACCCAAACTGATAAATATGCTGCTCCTCCGAATCATGCTGATGCCCAGCGTGGTGAGACTTTACCGATCCCTGGTCACTTACTGCAAGTTTCGGGCCGAGCAGGAATAATCGTATACTTACCATTATTCAGGTTGAAGCCGATGGCAGGCAGGCTGTGCAGATAATGAGAGAGGGCAATACTTTCCGATGCGGCGAATGGGTTATTGAAGCCGAATTGAATGCTAAACGTCCGGGCAGATTGTATATCCGTAACAGCCGGAACAATGCTGTGTTCAGCTATGGGGATAAGAAACCGGAAATAAACGGAGAACTCTATTCATGTAAAGAGAAAGATGCTTCTGTTTTGTTCGACTGTGTCAACGGGGAATGGACGGTTCAGGAAATGGGCGACCAAAGAGTGCAAACGATGGGAAAGTGGTAAATCTCTTGTGGCTTATTACTTCATGGGGTTGTATCAAAATGAGATTCAGCTGAATTTCATTTTGATACAACCCCATGAAATATAAGGCATAATAAGGTTTTATACCATATATGAGTGCGTCTTTATAAGCTTTCTATCAGACGTTTCAGTACCACTGTTGCAGAAATCTCCCGGTTGGCAGCTTCCGGTATTACGATAGATTGCGGACTTTCAATCACATCATCCGTTACAATCATATTGCGGCGTACCGGCAGGCAGTGCATGAAATAGGCATTGTTGGTTACTGCCATTTGGCGGTCGCTTACGGTCCAGTCGCGGTCTTTGCTCAGGATTTGTCCGTAGTTGTCACCGGTGTAGGCAGCCCAGTTCTTGGCATATACAAAGTCTGCACCTTCAAAAGCCTTCATCTGGTCGTATTCCACGCGGGCATTACCCACAAACTTAGGATCGAGCTCATAACCTTCGGGGTGGGTAATGACGAATTCGTAGTCCGTCGCATTCATCCACTCGGCAAAAGAGTTGGGAACAGCCTGCGGCAACGGGCGCGGGTGCGGAGCCCATGTCATTACGACTTTGGGACGTGCCGTTTTCTTGTATTCCTCAATTGTGATGAGGTCTGCAAAGCTTTGCAGCGGATGGCGTGTGGCAGCTTCCATTGAGAATACCGGACGGCCGGAGTACTTTATGAACTGATTCAGTATCACTTCGTTGTAATCGTATTCGCGGTTTTCAAAACGGGCAAAGGAACGCACTCCGATAATATCGCAGTAACAACCCATTACGGGAATGGCCTCCAGCAGATGTTCCGGTTTGTCACCGTCCATGATGACGCCGCGCTCTGTTTCCAGTTTCCAGGCTCCTTGATTGATGTCCAATACAATGACATTCATGCCCAAATTGAGGGCGGCTTTTTGAGTGCTGAGACGGGTGCGCAGACTTGAGTTGAAGAATATCATCATCAATGTCTTGTTACGTCCCAGCTCTACATATTTGAAACGGTCTTTTTTGATTTCGAATGCTTCGTCAAGTGCAGTTCTCAGGTTACCGATGTCCTGCACGCAAGTAAACTTCTTCATACTTTTCTAATGATTAGTGGTTAGTGGTTAATGATTAGCGATTAGCGGTTAGTGATTAGTTAACCATTAATCACTAATTTCTTATCTGTCCTTCTCCTTCAATTATCCATTTATATGTGGTAATTTCTTCTAAAGCCATTGGTCCGCGTGCATGTAGCTTTTGTGTGCTGATGCCAATCTCCGCACCCAATCCGAACTGTGCTCCGTCTGTAAAGGAAGTCGGGGCATTGACGTAGACGCAGGCCGCATCCACTTCGCGGCAGAACCAGTCGGCATGCCCTTTGTCTTCGGTCACGATACATTCACTGTGCTTGGAGCCATATTGCTGTATGTGCGCTATGGCGCTATCTATACCTTCAACGACTTTCACTGCCATTTTATAGTCTAAGAATTCCGTACCGAAGTCTTCTTCCGTAGCTTCTTTCAGCAATTGGGCCGGATAGTGTCCTTGTAGAGAGGCGTATGCAAACGTATCTGCATAGATAATTACGTTGTTTTCCTGCAACGGTGCACAGAGGCGGGCAGGTCTTTCATGCGGTCGGCGTCTACGAGCAGGCAGTCCAATGCATTGCATACACTGACGCGACGGGTCTTGGCGTTGTTGATAATGGCAGCTCCCATCTCTACATCTCCGTAACGGTCAAAGAATGTATGGCAGATGCCGGCGCCGGTTTCTATCACCGGAATGGTGGCATTCTGGCGGACAAAGTTGATGAGGTTGCTGCTGCCGCGCGGAATGATTAGATCTACATAACCGTTGGCATGGAGCAATTCGGTGGTGGCTTCGCGGTCGGAAGGGAGCAGTTCCACGATGTGCAGGTCTGTTTCAAACTGTTTCAGCACATCATGTATCACACTGATAATGGCGCGGTTGGAACAGTCGGCATCGCTTCCGCCTTTCAATATGCAGGCGTTGCCGCTTTTCAGGCAGAGCGAGAACACGTCGAAACTAACGTTGGGACGTGCTTCGTAGATGATGCCGATTACTCCGAAGGGGACGCTCACCCGCTTTATTTTCAATCCGTTGGGCATTACTCCCTGTTTTTGTACGCGTCCTACCGGTGAGGGTAACTTGGCTACTTTACGGATATCGGTTGCGATTCCTTTCAGACGCTCGGGTGTGAGCATCAGGCGGTCGTACTTCGGATTGGAAGTATCCATGCGGTTCAAGTCTTTCCGGTTTTCGGCAAGGATAAAATCGGTTCTCTCCTCGGCTGCATCTGCAACTGCCAGCAGTATCTGGTTGATCTTTTCGTCGTTCAGCGCCAATAGTTTGCGACTGGCATACTGTACGGCGGCAAAAGTTTTGCTTAAATTCATTTTTCTTTGAAGTTTATAATTGTTTCTTTCGCAAATGTAGTGATAATATTAATAAGTAGTGCATTAAAAGACAGGCATAAGTGTACCAATTACTACCGCACTTTGGTACAGGATGTACCAATGGTTGGTACATGAAATACCAACGGTTGGTACGTCTGCTACCAATGGTTGGTATATGTTGTACCAACGGTTGGTACGCGGAATATCACAGGTTGGTATATGAAATGCCTCCCGGAAGGATGCAGATGTCAAAGCGTGCCGCTTTCTTTCGGCTTATTCTATATAGAGATAGTCGTAGTGCACTACGGGTTTCTTGCCATGTTTCCCCATGGCTTCACGCGCTTGTTCGGAGTTGCAATTGGCTTTGCCCACACCCACTGCATTTCCTGTATGGTCAATGATGCGCACAATGTCGTCTTTCTCAAATCCGCCCCGTACATCGGTGATGCCTATGGGAGGATGCTGACTGCCTTGTCGGAAGCCAATATCTTGGTGGCGCATTCGTTGATGTGCAGTTCGCCTTTGGCGAAACCTTCGCTGTGGGCTATCCATTTCTTGACGCTGGATACGGGTTCGGGAGAGGGGATGAAACGGGTGTATTTCAATTCCTCATTCTTCATTCTTAATTCCTCATTTCTCAGGATGTCTGTAAGTATATTGTCTCGCTTGCCGTTGGCAATGATGACGGTGATGCCCTCATCGGCCACTTTACGGGCGATGTTGGTCTTGGTGAGCATGCCGCCACGTCCGAAACTGGATTTAGAGGTCTGTATGTAAGAGGAGAGATCTTTGCCATGTTCTATCTCGCGGATGACTTCCGATGCAGGGTCGGCAGGCGATCCGTTATAGATGCCGTCTATGTTGCTTAGGATAATCAGGCTTGGACATCCATCATGGAGCTATCAGTCCGGAGAGTTCGTCGTTATCGGTGAACATCAGTTCGCTGACGGAGATTGTGTCGTTCTCGTTGACAATGGGAATTCTCCGTTTTCCAGCATTGACGGTCATCGTCAGTTCTTTTGGTTGAGGTAGTGACTGGCCG
>ENA-OQLB01000015-OQLB01000015.1-human-gut-metagenome-genome-assembly--contig:-NODE-15-length-99941-cov-4.205142_pt1 | contig 99941 bp, 89 predicted proteins | sample MGYA00242656_ERZ504813 | MGnify/ENA primary metagenome ERZ504813 (study PRJEB26092, sample SAMD00036388) | human gut metagenome | host: Homo sapiens | study: EMG produced TPA metagenomics assembly of... | reverse complement strand
ATAAAATCAGGTGTGGTAAAAAATGTGTAATAACCTATGCTGACTTTGCACTTTTTTTTTTCTTATAGAAAAGTTGTTGTCCGGGTTGTTGCAGTTTTTATAAGGGGTCTGCAGGCTGGTCTCCGGCAATGAATGTACTTGGGGTAGTTCCGTAGTATTTTTTAAAAGCTGTGCTGAAATATTTGGCGTTAGGATAGCCGGTGAGGTAGGCTATTTCTCCGATACTGTATTTCTTTTCGTTCAGCAAAGTTGCGGCTTTTTTCATCTTGATGTCCCGGATAAACTCTTGCGGATTCTGTCCGGTCAGCGATTTTATCTTTTTGAAGAATACGGAACGGCTCATCGCCATTTCCATGGCAAGTGTATCTATGGAAAAGTTTTCGTTCATCATTTTCTCTTCGATATATTCTACCAATTTCGACATGAATTTCCTGTCCAGTTCGTTGATAACTGAAGTCTCATCACTGAAAGCCGACTTGTCAATGTACTTTTTGCGATAAAGCCGGCGGTTGTTGATAATGGCTGCTATTTTGGTTTTCAGGACGGAGAGGTCAAACGGTTTGGTGATATAGTCGTCGGCTCCTGCATTGAGTCCTTTTATAATATCTTCGCGTTCGGCAAGTGAGGTGAGCAGGATGATCGGAATATGGCATGTTTCGATATTGGACTTCAGTCGGCTGCACAACTCGATGCCTGAAAGAACGGGCATCATTACATCCGAGATTATGAAGTCCGGGTTTTCCTTGTGAATGATATCTAAAGCAGCTTGACCGTCAGCGCTCTCTATGATACGGTAATCGCGGTTGAGACAATGCGCCAGATACCCACGTAGTTCCTCATTGTCTTCTACCACAAGCAGTTTCAGTTTGTTGGTTTCCTCCGCGGTCTGTTCGGTATGGGGTTTGGGATGCTGTTCAAACTCTTTTTTGATGATTTCCGTTTCTGCGTAATCGTTTTTCTGTACTGGCAGTTCTATACGGAAAGTAGTACCTGCTCCTACATTACTGGAGAAATTGATACTTCCTTTATGAAGTAATGTCATCTTCTTGGTCAGCAACAGTCCTATGCCGCTGCCCGTCTCTTTGGAGTTGGTGGCATTTTCGGCCCGGTAGAAGCGGTTGAACAGTTTCTTTTGAGCCTGTGGGGAGATTCCTATTCCGTCATCGGTAATTTCGATGGCCAGCCTGCCGGAAGCTACCGAACTTTTAATCCACACATTTCCATGCTGGCAAGTGTATTTTATGGAATTGGATAAAAGATTATCTATTATGATAGATAATTTACGCCGGTCTATATATACTTTGTTGCTTTCTTCGGGCGTAAGCTGTAGGTGCAGGCTTATCTGCTTTTCGCGGGCGAGTGGTTCGAAATTGCTGACGGCATTGCCGACAAAGGAGTTTATTTCGGTCTCTTCCACTTGAAGGCTCATGGCTTCTCTTTCTATCTTCTGGAAGTCGAGAAGTTGTGTTACCATGTTCAGCAGCTTTTCTGTGTTACGTTGTGCCAATGCCAGTGCCGAATGTCCGTTTTCTGTCAGGGGCTCTTCTTCGATTTCATTCAAAGGAGCTTGATGAGGGTGAGTGGGGTGCGGATATCGTGTGCTATGTTGATGAAGAAACGTATTTTCTGGTCCGAGTCTCTGGCTTCCAGCCTGTCCTTATATGCCCTGACAAGATAGTACATGATAAGGATGGCGGCTATGACGTATGCTGTCCATGCTATTCGTGTGTTCCACCAGGGAGACCGGATAGTCATGTGGATGGCTCTTTCTTGAAAGTTCTTGTCGTCACTGCCGTTGAACACTTTCACGCGAAAAGTATATTTGCCGGGAGGAATGTTGGTGTATACGGCATGATGATGGTCGGTGGGCAGGCTCCATTCCTTGTCAAATCCTTCCAGATACCAGCTATACATATTTTTGGCAGCATTCAGGTAACCCAGGTTCAGAAAGCGAAAAGAGAAGGAATGTTGGTTGTGGTCAAGGGTGATATGGCTGCTGCGGTCGATAGTGGTATGAAGCGGAGTTTCTACATCCGAAGGGTGTGCAGGCCTGTTGAATAAGGCAAACTCCTCGAAGCGCAAATTGTAGTTCTCTCCTGTCTTACGGTTGAATTCATCGGGTATCAGTTCGAAAGCACCTTCGGGCGTTCCCCACGCGATATTTCCATTGTGGAGTAGGGCGTAAGAGCGTAGGTTGAAGGTGTTGCTGGGCAGTCCGTCAGGCTCATAGAATACATCTATGCAGTTGTGTTTGGGCAACAGACAATTCAGCCCGTTCTCAGTACCTATCCATAGGCGTCCCTGAGTATCGTGCTGTATTCCACAGACGCTGTTTGAAGAGAGACCGTTGGCTTGTGTATATTGTTTCCATTTACAGGCGTTTAAGTCATAACAAAGCACACCCTGCCCTTCGGTACCGAACCACAATTGGGTGGGGGTGCTGGGCAATACGCATATGCTTAATGTGTTGGCTTGGTGATAATGCCTTTTTCCGGTGGAGTGGGTTGGCTGATCTTTTCGTTGGTCTTATTCAGAAACAGTACACCTTTGGATGTCGCCAACAACAAGGTGTCTTTTCCATAAGGACGTATCTGGTTGATGTCTTTGACAGGATATTGCTTGATGGATTGGTCTGAAGGTTTATATCTGGTGAGGTTGTTGATAATTCCGCCTAACCATATGTCTCCGTCATTGTCTTGGGAAATGGCATAGACGTATTTGGGCATGGCTGGTCCGCTGGGCAAAGTTTGCAAGGATGAATCTGGTCGTTCGTGTCTATGCGGACTACACCGCATGCGTATCCGCCCGCCCACACATTGTTTTCGCTGTCTTGAAACAATGATAGCACAATGGCATTTCCGTTTGAACTGTCCTGTAAGAAATGTTTCCAGATATTGGTGTTGCGGTCGTAGCGGCTGATGCCGGAATTGGTTCCCAGCCATAAACGGTTTTGTCTGTCTTCCAATATACAGTTAACGTGGTTATTGATGAGAGATTGCGGTTTGTTTTCGGCATGGGTATAAAAAGTATTTATCATACGGCTTTTGTTGTGAACGAATACACCACTTGTATAAGTACAAATCCAGACGGAATTTCCGTTGTCAAGAATATGGTAGATGTTGTTTACTTTTATATGATTGTATCCGGCTGCGTTTTGGGAATATTCGGTTTTAAACTTTCCGTTAAAACGGTTGTATTCCCGTATTCCGCTTCCGTCTATTCCCGCCCATATGCGGTCGGTACCTATACAGGTAATGCTTCGTGTGGGTAGTGAACGGCCGGGAGTGTTGCCGACGGTTTTTAGTTTGCGCTGGTTCTTGTCGTATATGTATATTCCGTTATCAAAAGTACCTATCCAAAGATAGTTGGTGAGTGTATCGTGGTATAATGATTGTATGCGTTTGGTATTGAGTACTGCCAAATTCTTGTCTTTTTGGGGCAGATAGCTTTCGTCCTCCTGCCCGAGCAGATGAAAAACTCCTTTGGAACTTCCAAACCAGCCATACTGGTTGTTTTGGAAAAGAATACAGTACACTGATACATTCTGTTTCACCGGGCGGACAATGGAGTCGCTTTTCATAAGCCGGTACAGATGCGCATTGGTGCCTATCCAAAAGTGTCCAGAGGGATCAGCCGTAACGGTGTTAATGGTCTCTCTTCGTGGAATGCCCGAAGTGTTCTGCTTGGAGAAGCGGTCTTTATCGTAAGAATATTTATATATATTGTGTTCACTGAAAGCATAAATTTCGTTCTGCCCATTGATGAATATGCCTTTGGGATGTTCCTCCGGGATGTCCGGACTGTCGGCGAGTTTATAGTTTGTAAAGCTCTCGCCATTGTAGCGATCTATCCCCATACGGGTGGCGAACCAAATATAGCCGTCACCGTCTTTTATAGATGCCAGCACTCTCCGGTTGCTGAGTCCGGCAGTGGTGGACAGTTCTTTGAAGGGTAAGGCATATACGGATAGGACGGTGCAGAACTGCCATAGCAGAAGCAGATGATGGTTTGTTTCATGGTTTCAAATCTGATTTTTGTTGGAATTCCCCGGAAGGCAAAGATAATGAAAAGAAATACTTCTACCGCTGTGCCTCAACTGATAAATCAGAAAACAAACCTCTTCCGCCGATTTTGAAACCTTTCAGACCACATCTTTCGCTATCTTTGTCCAACGGAAAGACTTGGTTAAAAACCTTGAATAAGAAAATGCCGTACGCGATGAAACTGTTGCGGGGGGGGGTAAGATGCAGGATAGAAATAATTTATAAAATGAAATACGGATTATGAAAAATTTTACTTTGTATTCGTTGGCTTTGGCGGCGGTAGCAGGTGGCGCATCTTCGGAAAAGGTAATGGCAGCCTCTGAAATAAATGCGGATGGTGAGCAAACTCAATTAAGAAAAAATGTGTTGATGATTGCGGTAGATGATTTGAAGCCTTTACTGGGCTGTTATGGCGACTCGCTGGCAAAGACGCCCAATATCGATCGGTTAGCTGAACGTGGCGTTGTGTTCACCTCGGCATATTGTCAGCAGGCGGTTTCGGCAGCTACACGTGCCAGCTTGCTTACTGGTTGGTGCCCCGACCGTACGCGTGTGTGGGATTTGAAAACATTGATTCGTTCACAGAATCCGGATGTTGTCACATTGCCGCAGCTTTTCAAGGAAGGCGGATATACAGTGGCCGGTATTGGGAAGATATATGATCCGCGTTCGGTGGACAAGCAGGCAGATGCTCTTTCGTGGTCACAGCCTTTTATGAATTATGAGGAATATTTGAATGAGAAATATGAAAAACCCGTCATGTCTCATTATCAGGATAAAGAGACGCGGCAGCTCTACTATAAATACCGCAAGAAAGCCGAGGAACAAGGTTTGCAAAAGAAGAACCTGATTGAGAAATACATTCAAGAATATGTGAAACCGACGGTGGAGTGTGCACCCGTTCCTGATAATGCCTATACAGATGGTGCGGTAGCGGATGGTGCGGTGAAATTCCTCGCTAAATATAAGTCTGATAAGCCTTTCTTTCTTGCAGTAGGATTTAAGAAACCGCATTTGCCATTTTGTGCCCCCGAGAAGTATTGGAAACTCTATCAACGTGAAAATATGCCGTTGGCGGCTTATCGGAAACGGGCCCTTAATAGCCCGGCATTTGCTTACCACAATTGCGGTGAGTTGCAGTCGTATAGCGATATTCCTCCCCTGATTTCTTTTTCGGATATAGACAATGTTAAAATTCCTGATGAGAAAGCTCGTGAACTGATACATGGCTATTATGCTTGTATCTCTTATATGGATGCACAAGTAGGAAAGGTGTTGGATGCCTTGAAAGATAGCGGAGAACTGGAAAATACGATTATCGTGCTTTGGGGTGATCATGGATGGCACTTGGGTGATCATGGCCTGTGGAATAAGCATACCAACTTTGAACATGCCACCCATGTTCCGATGCTGATTATTGACCCTCTGCCCGGGGAAAGAGAAGAGTTACGGCCCCCGTTGAATTTTTATCTATATATCCTACGGTATGCGATTTGGCAGGTATGCCTAAACCTGCTAACCTGGACGGAGAGAGCCTTGCGCGGATTGTGAAAGGTGAAAAAAATGCGAAAGTCATTAAACCCTATGCCGCCAGTCAGTATCCAAGAGTAGGGAAAATGGGGTATTCGCTTCGTGACAGCCGTTATCGTTATACCGTTTGGGTGGATTGGCGTAATCGTAAACTGGATGTTGAAAAAATATTGGGCGAAGAACTTTACGACTATGAAAAGGATCCTAATGAAACTGTGAATGTTGCTGGCGATCCTCAATATGCAGCTGCTTTGAAACAGATGAAAGAATATTGGGGCGAGTATAAGAAAGTGAGAATCGATGGGATGTGAAGGACAGCTTCGTGGATCCCTATAAAAAACGTGTCAACATACAGACTGAGAAAGCAGATCCACAATATATAATAGACGGACAATGGGTAGCGGTAGGCTTGAAAAATGATTATGCAATAGGAAGGGATACTACTTTGCTACCCTTAGGAGAGCCGGCTTATCGTTTTGAACTGCGTAGTGGCGACAATACGATCGAAGGGCTGTTTCCCGGACAAAAGGTGGCGCGTGCAGAGCTATCTTATTGTTATGCCGTAGCATCCGATTACAAAAATGAGACTTCATTTGAGCAGCACGTCGGCGCAAAACGGTACATTATTCTGGTAAAGGCGCTTGCAGCCAGGGGGCGCATATGGAGTATGTTTTCCGTATACTTGTGCCCGGTAGTATGGAACCGGATGCGGATGTCATTTTTGCCCAATGGCATGGAATGCCTACGCGTACCTTATTGCCGATACTGAGGGTAACTATTTGCGGCCGGGTGTTCATGGCTTTGCTGATGCGGAGAAGAATATTGTTTTTCGAAAAGGAATGGGTTATGAAAAAGGAAAGCCTAACGGGTGGACCGCCGATCATGGTGGGCAACCAGTGCTTGCTTTCGGATTTGCTGACGGCTTTTTTTATGTGAAGGCAAACTCTGACCGCAAGTGGCTGACCGACACAGAAGAGCTTTGTGATGCTGATGTTGGTCTGGCAAAGGTAATGATTCCGGTATCAACTCGCTTTAAAAGTTCTGTTATTGCCAGTCGACTGCCATGGACGGATTTTCCGAAAGATGTATGGGTGGGCTTTAAGATAAATGTACATTGGACATCCTATAACAAAGAGTATGACTCTGTGAGGTATCCGGGGAGGCTTTCCATAATAATGGAGTGGGAAGATAACGGCAAACATAAGGTTATAAATCTTCTTCGTAACCGTTCGGTAGAAGTGGGACGTAATGATGAAGACGGTTACTATTTTAAGTGCGGAGCTTACCGTCAGCCCGGTAACAATACTCCCGTATGCTATTACATATCCGGTTATTGTGAGAAAGAAGTGATAGAAAAGTAATAAAAATATTAAAATAGGTGATTATGAACGATTTGTTAAAAACAACCATGGGGCTGGTAGCGGCAGGAGCCGTTTTCCCTTTTGGCAGCTTATGTGCGCAGAAAGTAGCACAGCAACCTAATGTGTTAATGCTGGTAGTAGACGACTGGGGAGCGCATGACCTTTCACTTACCGGTTCGAAACTCTATGAAACGCACAATATTGACCGGCTTGCGGAACAATCTACCGTTTTTTCACAAGGTTATGTTGCATATCCGCGCAGTGTACCTTCACGCTATTCGTTAATTACGGGGCGCCATTGTGCCCGTCCGCAGGCAGGAGCAAAAAGCGATGATCGTAAGGTTGATGCTGGAAGCTACTGTATCGCCATGCCTTTTAAAGCGGCTGGTTACCAAACTTTTATTATAGGAAAGTGGCATTTGAGTGACGGAAAAACAATGCCGCAGGATAAAGGGTTTGACATCAATATAGGAGCCGGTAAGGCGGGATCTACCGGAACTTACTTTGCACCTTTCAACAAGCCAAATGCTACAAATCCTGACAAACTTATCTATGGAATGGAAGATGCGAAGCCCGGTGAATATCTCACTGATTATATGTCCCGCAAAACGGTGGATTATCTGAAGTCTGTTTCTACATCGAACAAGCCGTTTTTTGCTGTTTGTAGTTTCTATGCTGTGCATACTCCTATTGAAGCCAAGAAAGAGGTGTCAGAACGCTATCGTGCCAAAGTTCGGAAACTGGGCCTGGGTGAAGATCCTATGAAGAAAGAGGAAGCCGGTGTGGCGAAAACACAACAAGATCATCCGGTTTATGCCGCCATGATAGAATCGGTAGACGAGGGAATCGGTCACATGATACAGACCTTGAAGGAGACAGGCCAGTATGATAATACGATTATTGTACTGATCTCCGATCATGGAGGGCTTTCCAACCGAGGAAATAATAATCGCGAGCTTGCCACTACCAACCTGCCTTTTAAAGCGGGTAAGGGACACCTTTATGAAGGTGGTTTGCGTGTTCCTTTGCTTATTCATCTTCCCGGACAGAAGAAAGAAGTCAAATCGGATGTGCCGGTTGTCAGTTACGATTTGTTACCTACATTGGCAGATCTATGCGATGCTCCTGTTGATCCGAAAGCCGAGTTGGACGGAGTCAGCTTGAAACCTTTACTGACAGGAAAAGAGCAAAAATCATTGCAAGAGCGTGATCTTTTTTGGCACAAGGTGTCGCAGCGGCCTACTTCTACGGGTGATTATGTCTCGTCTGCCGTTCGTAGCGGGCGGTACAAACTTATTGACTTCTATCGTCAGAACCGCATAGAGTTATATGATTTACAGACCGATCCGGGTGAAACTCACAATCTGGCGGCTAAGAAACCCGAAATAGTCAAAGAGATGATGGCAAAAATAAATGCATGGCGTACTTCTGCCGGTGTAAAAATGGCAGATTCCAAGACAATGAACCATAATGATGGCAAACTGAATCCGGCGACAAGGCTTCAGATCCTAAGGCTGCCAAAAAAGCTATTCGAAAGGCGGAGAAGAAAGTTGTTCGTAAGGCTGCTAAAAAATAATGATATTTGAAAACATACGGTATATGAATATTTTACAGAAACTTTCCCTGGGTGTCATGGCGTTTCCCGTCATGCAGGTTGCTGCACAGCAAGCAAGACCTAATATTATATTGATTGTGACTGACCAACAATCGTACAACACTATCGGTGCCCACTCTGATATGTATAGAGGTTCTTACTTCTCGACTCCCAATATAGATAGATTGGTTAAGAGTGGTATTTCCTTTACGCGTACTTATTGTGCTAATCCGGTTTCCGTTCCTTCCCGTTTTTCGCTTTTTACAGGTATGTATGGCGGGCAATATAATATACGTGATAATCGCTGTACCGCTGCTGAGGAAGTGAAAGTGCGTCCAATGCTTGCTGTCAATGGTATGGGGGGCGTTTTTTGCTCGTAACGGTTACGATACTTATTATGGGGGGAAGGTACATTTGCCTTTTTCCGGAAAGACAGGTAAAGGACATTTTTTCTGCTCCTGTGGGATATGGTTTTGAAAACTATTATACTAAGGATGAACGGGACGCCCTGGGAGTAGAAGCTGCACGCATTTTGGATGAAAAAGCAGTTGCTTTGAAAAAAGGTGCACTCGACAGACCGTTCTTGCTCGTGGCTTCTTTTCTGAACCCACATGATATCTGTCTTGAGAGCTCCACCGGACTTTCACCGATAGTAGAGGATAAGGGAGGACGTAAACAGGTCATCACTGAATGTGTACGTCAAATGCGCGCTCGTGCCGCAGCTATCGATTCGGTCGATTTTTATAAGAAGTATGCTCCTGCCTTACCTTTCAACTTTGCTAAGACCACTGCTTATCCTGCCGAAAAAAATCTCCTTCTAAAGACTTTCCCGAATATTATTGGCGTAAGTATCGTTGGACATACGGACAGCTGGTTTCGTTGGTGGACAGTCATATAGGTCATATTGTTGATGCACTCGACCGAAATCCGGAACTGAAGAAAAATACGGTTATTATTTTCACGTCTGATCATGGAGAAATGCAAGGAGCGCATCAGATGGTGACGAAAGGTGTTCCTTATGAGGAATGTCAGCGTGTGCCTTTTGTTTTCTGCGGTCCTGGAATCAAGGCCGGCACTCGTGACAACTCTTTAGTGTGCAACGGAGTGGATCTGCTCCCTACTATTTGTGAACTGGCAGATATTGAAGCACCTCACACTGATGGAATATCTTTGGCACAGCGTGTCAAAGGGCAGGGAAAAGGTGTATTGCGTAGTAAACTTTATGTAGAGGGGCAGGGCTTTCTTACTGTAATTGATGATAAGGTGAAGTACACCTTGTTTGACGGCATGGGGGGTGGTGAGATGCTAATCAACCTGTATGCTGACAATGGAGAATTGCAAAATATATTTAGTGGAAATGAAGCTAGTGCGGCGAAATTGAGAGCTTTCATACCTATGGATAAGCTGGAAGTTGTTTCTATTAAAGGAAATAAAAAAAGGTGGAGAGAAAATGAAACCGAAGAATAAAAAGAAGAAAGTGGGTAAGAAAATGGCAAGATAAAGAATCTGTATGATTTGATTAGAAATCAAACTCCTTTAAATAATAATGAAACCCTGAGCTGTGGCAAAGTAAGTACATTTGCCACAGCTTTTTTATTGTATCAAACCTTAGAACTATCAGCTATGACGAACCTGTTTTCTCCTTGGCGGAAGTGGCTTTTGCTGACTACCGGATTTTTTTCCATATCTTTTCTGTTTTCTTGTTCGGAAACTCCGAACTCTCCTGTTGGGGCGGATAATACTAAAAATATTACATAATAAATCAATGATGATGAATAGAAACAAAGTAATTATGTGGTGTATGCTGGCATTGTCTTTTTTCAGTGCCTGTACCACTCAGCAAGAAGAAGAGTTTGAAGCGGCTGTGAATACAGATGAAGTTAAAATCATGCCAAAAATAACCGATGTTTTGCTGGATCCTATTTCTACACGTGCCGGAGGTAGAGTGGCTTTGCGTTTTGTGATGGAAGCATGGCAGCTTGATGCTGATAATACTACTAAAATGGTGGTGCGTCGTGAATTAAAGACAGAGAATACCTACGGTGCAACTTTTACTTTTGAAGTAGAGCCTGGAAAATATCGTTTGTTGTTTTGGGCAGACTATATTGATGCCGGTGCCGTTGCTGATGTAAATGGATACTATGCAGACAAGTATTACAATACAAAAGAAAGTGCTACCCTTTATCAAGGTTTAAAAGCTGTAACAATTAATAGTGCTGCTTATGAAATAAATACAGAGTTCCGTGATGCTTTTTATGCATCTTGTGATTTTGTGAAAGAAAGCGGTAAAGGATTACTGATGGATAAACAGATATTGGAACGCGCCATGGCAAAGTTAATATTGACAGAAAGGAGCGAACAAGCTTTCAAGGCAAGCAAATCATTATCTGTTGCTTATACTGTTCCTTCCGTATTCAGTGTAGAAAAAGGGAAGCAGACAGGAGCAGATGTGTATAACGTTTCTTATACGGATTTGCCATTGGTGGGAGATTATGATGAAAAGCGAGGATATACTTTGTGCTATGATTATCTTTTTGCTTCTAAGGCAGGTTATACCCTTGGAAGTATTTCTTTGAAAGGAAAAAATGCGAATAATGTTGAATATACGAATAATACCGTTGCAACTAAGGCTATTACAATAAAGCAGAATACACCTACTGTTGTAAAAGGAACCAATATGCTCATATCATCAGAAAATGAAAATCCTGCATTTACTAATTTTACAGTTTCTTTGAGTAATAATAAAAAGACTCTTTCCAAACTATTTGGTGGGTTTAATGGGCGCTCCAGTGAGGGACCCCGATGGACTGTAAAGTCTTTTACTGATATGGTAAATTGGATGTCGCCAAGTATTGTGCGCTATCCGGGAGGAACGCTTGCCAATTCCTGGGACTGGAGTGAAGGAGGAGTTATGGGGAAAGAAATTAAAAACTCATATCTGATAGGAGATTTGGTGTCCGGATTAAAAAAGGGGGAGAATACAAAAGATACGAAGATTGTATATGTGATGAACATGGTACATCCTACTCCTGCAACAGGATTTAGTCAGGAAACTGATGACACTAAACTTCGCAGTGATGAGGTTTTGCAAGCGAAAATTGCAGATGCGCTGGCCGCATTAAAAGAATTTAAAGATAAAGGCAACCTTCCGGTTGCCGTAGAATTGGGTAATGAACTTTATTTCAATAAGGCTGAACATTATGGCATTTATACAGCTAATCCTGAACAATATTTAAAACATGTCCCCGTTATTGCTGCCAAGATAAAGGAGGTGTATCCTGAAATGAAAGTAATTCTTTGTACCAGTAAAGGTGGAGAGAAACAGAGTTCATCGCGAGATGTCTGGAACAGTGCTATCCTTAACGCTTTAAAAACCAGTGTGGAGTTTAGTAAAAATGTAGATGGTATTGTTCAGCATCATTATATAAAAAAAGAAGTCGGTAGTCAAGCTGTTATCAGTGATGCTGTTACTGCCGAGAATATGATAGCTGAAGGCTTTAAGTACGTGAAAAGTGTTCAGGCAGATTATGAAAGAGTTCCTGAAGGGAAAAAACTATGGATTACCGAATATGGGTTGGAAGAGGCTGGGAATGCCTTATGCGGTCGTTGGGTGACGGGGCTGGAGTATCTTGCTATGTCAATGTCATGGATTAATTGGGCGGACAAAGTAGAGACCATTCAGTTGCAACACATCACACTTAAACCAGGAGTGCTTACCGCCGAACTGACGAAGCTGAGTTCAGTAGGTGTTGTTTATGGTGAATTGTTGCGTGCAATAAAGGGAGCTACCATTGCAACTCAAATATCAGTATCGGCCAGTGATGTTGCCAATGCTGATGCTGCCGCTAAATTGTATGGTTGGCAGTTTACAAATGAGACCGGCAAGAAAGTTGTATTGTTGCTCAATTCTGCTTCCACTTCTAAAACAGAGATAGATTTTAGTGGAATTTTCTCATCCGGTGATAATGTGAAAGTAACTCAATATTGGAGTGATATTCCTTATGAAAATAATGTGAGTATGGGCAGGGGCATAGAGAAGGAGGAAACAACAGATGTGAGCAGGCATACAGCCCGGCCTTTCTCATTATCCGTATTTACATTGGAATAGAGAGTGATAGAACGAAAATAAAACTTGAAAAAACAGTAAAGAAACCTGCGTGGTAAATAAAAAGCCCATATTTGCTATGAATTTAATATTATGAATGGAAATGAGAAATACATGTAGCGTTTTACGCTTACCTTGTTTATTACTTGTCGCGTTGGTCCTGGCTCTGAGTGCGTGCGATAATAAAAGTGGAAAGAAAGTTGTGACCGAAAATAAAACAGAAGTTATGACAAAAACGGTGCAGACTGTTGAAAACGACAGTGTATCGTTGTTTGTAGAAGACACTTCCGGTAGGATGCAACATACAGACAAAACAAGCTTCTCTTTAAAAAGAAGCTCTTCCCCAAAGCCGGCTGTCCGGGTGAAAACTTCTGCTGTAGAAAAACATCCTGTTTTGCATCCTGTTCCTGAAACAAAACAAGAGGATAATGAAGTGGTAGTTGCCGTTTTAGACACTACTGTGAAAACAAAGGAGAGTCGATTTCAGAAAAGTGTTGATAAAAAAGCTCTGCAGGAAAGTGTCCGGTTAGAGAACGATACATAGCTTTGAAAACGAATCTTGCGGGGTGGGCGTTGGGAGCCGTGAATATAGCTGCAGAACTGCAAGTTAATAGTCATCTGTCTGTTGAACTTCCTATTTATTACAGTCCATGGGAGGTCAGTGAAAAACATGCCTTGCAACAATTTACCATTCAGCCTGAGGTCAGGTATTGGTTTGGGCAAGTGGGTAAGGGACATTTTTCTGGAATCCATATAATGGCTTCGTGGTATAATATGCGATGGAATAAGTATCGCTATCAAAATATGGAGCATTGCTTGGAGCCGGTCTAAGCTATGGCTATAAGCTACCTCTTTCAGAACATTGGGGAGCCGAATTCACCTTAGGGGCAGGATATATGCGGGCTTCTTATGAAAAGTTCTTCAATGTGAAGAATGGATTGCTCATCGGTTCGGAAAATAAATCTATTTGGGGAATCACCCGTTTGGGACTTTCTCTTATTTATCGTTTCTAAAAAAATATAGCAATGAAAAAAAACATACTCAACAGGTTGAATTGTTTGGTCATGCTCTGTCTGCTTACAGGTTGTTTCCATGAATCTCCGGATCCTTTGGCTCCCGGGGGCATGGTTGATCCGACCAAAGTAAATGTAGAAGTGAACGTATCGCTTGATTTTACTATAGATCCTTTCGTTACGCAGTCGCGTGCGGGATCTGATTTTTATCGTCGTTTCATTGTCGACCTTTACCGTAAAGACGATTTATTAAGGCCTGCCGAACGTAAAGTGATTATTATAGACGAAGTGAGAACAAAGGAAGAAGCCTTTCGTCTGCCTATAAACCTGAATGTGCAACCGCTGGACTATACAATGGTAGTATGGACAGATTATATAAAAGTGGGTACGGGTGAAGATTATTTTTATAATACAACTGCCTTGACCGATATTTATAGCTTGGAGCCTTACCAGGGAAATTGTGCTTATCGCGATGCTCTTTATGGCACAGCGTTACTTAACCTATCTGAATACTGCAATGAATGGAATAAAAAAATCCAAGTAAGCATTGATTTAGAACGTGCTGCTTCACCTATTCGGATCATTGCTACGGACTATGAGCATTTTGTGGAGAAGCATGGGAAGAAAGTAGCGGAAAAGGCTACTGTTACTTTTACTTACAGTTTTTATGTTCCTATGGGATTCAATGCGCTTACCGGATTGCCCATGCGTTCTCAAATGGGTACTTCTTTTGTGGTTCCTCTCTCTATGGCGGAAAGGTTGGAAGAAGGATTGCAAATTGCCACTGACTTTATTTTTGTAGGCGAGGAGGGAACTAATGCCATTGTTACTTTGGATATTAAAGATGAGGGAGGTAATTTACTCAATCAAGTGAAGAATATGCAAGTTCCTTACAGGAAAGGGTACCTTACCACACTGAAAAATAATTTTCTTACCTCTGAGCAGTCTTCAGGTATAGAAGTCGATGTAGAGTTCGATGAGGATATTAATGTAGATATTGATTAAAAGATTTGTTAAACTTAAATAGATAATAGAATGAATAAGATTACGATGTTTTTTTTGTACATTACTCTGCCTGTTCGCAGCATGTACACAACAAGAAGATGAATTGAAGGCATTGGAGGAAGGCAAAAAAGTGCTTGTTTCTTTTAATGTACCCGAAGTGGCACTGACTCCTATTACTCGTGCAGGTTCTGGAGTAGAGCTTCGCTATATCATGGAAGTGAGGAGTTACAATGAAACCCAACAAAGTTATGAAACCATAAAGCACCGCATGGAGCAGTTGGCAAATGGAGACAATACGGCTTCTTTTGAATTTGAATTACAGGAACAAGGAAAATACCGTTTACTGTTCTGGGCTGATTATGTAGCAACTCAGGCTACAAAAGCTGACACATATACCGATAAATATTATAATACTCAAGACTTGGAGAATGTGATGATCATTCCTGAGGCTTATCAGTTGAATGATGATTCTCGCGATGCTTTCTATGGCAGCTATGATTTTGAGAAAACTGCTCAACAAGCCATACTTGAAACCCAAAAACTGAAACGTGCTGTCGGTAAGTTGGTATTGAAAGAAAAGCAACAGGTTGCTTATACGCAAAGTGCATCTTTTACCGTATCGTACAATGTTCCTAAATCTTTCAATGTGGCAACAGGTTCTACCCGTAGTGCCGATGTTCATGCAGTAACTGCCAATGATCAAAATTTGGCAGGTAATGCAGATAGTCAGGATTATACAATTTTTTATGATTATATTTTTGCGACAACCGGTGATGGAGGATACTCAATAAGCGGACTTTCTTTAACAGGGGAAGATAGTCAAGGTGCAACGTTTACAAAAGATGGCATTCCCAATTTGCCTGTTCATCAAAATAAGCGTACCATTGTAAGCGGTTCTTATATGTTGGTAGCACCGCTTCCTGATGGTCCGAGCGTAAAAGTGGAAACTGAAATAACAGATACATGGGCTGATGCTGATGTTACGGTAGATACCGATGAAGATGTGAAACCTGACGTTCCTGCTTTCGCCGGCAGAGGAACGCAAGGTGAGCCTTTTCAGCTTACTTCAGTAGATGATTTAAAGAAATTGATGGAATTGGTGAATGCGGGAGAGGTTGTACCGGGGAGTGAAACAGGACTAAGTTATGGTAATGCTTATTATATACAAACAGGAGAAATTGCATTGAATACAGATACTGATAAAATATGTATCGGTACTGCCGAACACCCTTTCAAAGGAACGTACGATGGAAATGAAAAAACGATTGGCGGGTTGATTGTAACTCATGACAATATGGCTGCGACGGGTTTGTTCGGGGTTGTAGAAGGAGCAACGCTTACAGACATTAGAATACAGGATGTGAAGAATTTTAGCAAAAGTGGCGTAGCGGGAGCCTTTGTGGAATTTCACGTGGCTCTGTAAATATTACCAATGTACTGTGCGACGGCCTGAATCTTGCAGGCGGTGAAGTGGTTGGGGGCCTTTGTGGTAAAGTGGAAAGTGGAACTCTAACTGTGAAGGCTTGTAAAATGGGAGCAAACTCAACGGTTGTGAAAACTAAATCGGCAACAGGAAGCAATGTCGGTGGCTTTATCGGAGAAATAGTTGCCGGTACTGTTCTTATTGAAGACTCATACAATGCAGCGAAGGTAACCAATACAGGGGCAACTTCTCCGGATAAAGTCGGCGGTATTTGCGGTAAAGTTGCTGAAGGTGCTTCGTTTACTATTACTCGTTGCTACGTAAGTGCAAGCGTTACGTTGACGAAAAGTACTAGTGATGCAGCTGTTGCAGATGCTATCTTGGCTTCAGGGAGTGCTGTTGTTACAGATACTTATTTTGATAAGGCGGCTAAGAGAACTACCACCGGAGCAATAAAATTTGCATCAGATGCTTGGCCACATGGCCTGTTGACGCAGCTTGGGGAAGTATAGGCGCGTATGGTGAAGGAGGAGCAATTGTTTATCCAAAACTTAGTTGGGAACAATAAGGTGCAGCCATAAAAAGACTTGACTGATTTATGGATTTAGCCGGTTCTATTGATTTTTAATCATTGAACCGGTTTTTTTATTTATCCGGTTCCGGGGAGAGTTCTGATAAGTTGCTTTTGCTTCAATATCATTAAAAGGCCGATTTTTCGAATTAGGTAGGAGGATGTTTTTTTTTCGTAGGATGAAAATCTGATATGGTATGTATCAAAATAGGTTCTTAAATGTGTATCAAACAATTTCGCAGAAATATAACAGAGCCGTTAATGATTGATTTTTGATTGATTTGTTCCAAAAAAACAGATTTCAAACCTTATAGAGCAAAAAGGAGGAGTATCTCAAAGGACCATTCCATTATATTTGCAGTATCGAAAAGATACTTTTATATGCCAATAAATTTAGTATTTAAATGATTGTTATGAAGAACACTTTGTTACATTATGTATTCATTCTTATGTTTACGCTCTTGTTTCCACAGGTGGATTGCTCGGCAGGAATTTCTGAGGTGGGTCCGGTTAAGCCTTTGGTGAACAAAGACGAAAATTTGATGGAACTAACCTTCGCGAAATTATAGAGAAATATTATTCTGATAAGTTCTATCTGGGCATAGCGAATCATGCAAAGTCATTAGGACAATTATCTACCGAGATAGCCGATCGAGAATTCAACTACATCACCCCTTCCAATGATTTCAAGCAGAGTTATATTCACCCGACTTTTACTTCATGGCGTTGGAACAACCCCGATGCTTATTTACTGCATGCTAAAGAAAAAGGGCAGTTGCTTCGTATACATGGTCCTATCAGTCCGCAATGTTCTAAATGGGTGAAAGAGGATAAACGTACAAGTAAAGAACTGGTAAAGATGCTCGAAGAGTATATGACTCAGCTTTGTGTGCGTTACGGCAACAACCTAATGTCCGTTGGATGGATGTGGTGAATGAGACCATTGCGAAAGAGAATGTAAATGATCCCGTATTTGGTCCACAGAAGAGAGGAGAATGGTTTGCTGCACGTCAGGGAACGGACAAATGGGAAAATCCATGGACAATCATCGGATATGATGAGACAAGCGACATCCGTACGCCTCTGTATATAGATATGGCTTTTGCACTTAGTAATAAATATGCTCCTGGAGTGAAGCAAATCATCAATCAGCATGGGAACTTTGAAGAAGTAGTGTGGGAACAGATGAAAAAACTGGTGAAATACCTGCGCGGTAAAGGTCGCCGGGTAGACGGTATAGGTTGGCAAGCACACATCGATACCGGCTGGGAAAAGACAGAGGGTAATGTGAAACGTTTGGACGATTTCATCACTTGGTGTCATGCCAACAACCTGGAGTTTCACATTACTGAGATGAATGTATGGATAAAAGACCTGGAAACCACCTCTGAAGCACAACAGGCGGAAACCTTTGCTACGGTGATAGAAACGGTACTGAAACATTATAAACAAGGCAAGGTAGGCGTCAATTTCTGGAACGTACGTGATGAAGACACTGCCAATTCTGCTTGGAACGGTTGTATCTGGCGTAATGACGGCACCCCCCGTCCGGCTTACAATCGTATAAAAGAAGTGTTGATTAGATATATTGAAAAGAAGTAAAAGAGTATAATTCTTAAATTATTTATATATGAAAAACCAACTGTTATTATTGTTGTCATTCTTTTTACTGACAAGTATGGCTGCCCATGCCGTCAAGGTGGAAGGCACAGTGCTCGATGAGAATAAAGAGACTGTTATCGGTGCCACCGTACAGCTGAAAGGCGCTGCCGGTGTAGGTACTATTACGGATATGGACGGGAAATTCGTCATGCAAGTGCCCGATGTGAAAGAAGGCGTCTTGATTGTGTCTTATATAGGATATAAAACCAAACATATTCCTTTGCGGGGACGTACTATTCTTACTGTGGAGATGGAACCTGAGGTGACCGCTTTGGACGAAGTTGTGGTAGTGGGCTACGGTTCCATGCGCAAGAGCGATCTTACCGGTTCTGTGACTTCCGTCAAAACCAATGAGGCGGAAGCTGCACGTGCCACTTCATTTGATAAGATGTTGCAGGGGAAAGCAGCCGGTGTTATGGTATCTACCGGTAGTGCAGCTCCCGGCGGATCGGTCAGCGTGCGTATTCGTGGCACAAGTTCCTTGCGTGGTAATAACTCTCCACTCTATGTTGTGGACGGAAATATTATCAGTGATTTGGGGGATACTATGGATCCGATGGCTTCCGGTACTTCCGGCGGCAATTCCCGTATGCAGGAGCAGAATCCGCTGGCAGCTATCAGTCCGCAGGATATTGAGAGTATAGAAATTCTGAAAGATGCTTCGGCCACAGCGATCTATGGTTCGCAGGGTGCCAATGGCGTAGTGCTGATTACTACTAAGAAAGGGACTACCGGAAAACCGAGCGTTATGGTAAGCGCCAATGTCACCATGTCCAAACTGGCGCGTGAAATACCGATGTTGAATGCCGAAGAATATATAGCTTTCAATAATGCTTTCAAAGAGGATGGAGATACTCCTATGACTATGGAAGGACGTACTCCTGTCAACTGGCAAAAGGAATCTACTCGTCTTGCCGTATCACAGAACTATCGTGCCAGTGTAAGTGGGAAAAGCCAAAAAACAGGTTATTATTTGGCTGTTGGATATGCGGATCAGGAAGGCGTGATACGCAAGACCAACGTCAATAAGTATGACATCCGCTTTAATCTGGATCAGGAAATCGGTAACCGCATCACTTTGAGAAGTAATTCATTCTTCAGTACCATCAAGACATCTATGACTTCAGGCACTGATAAGCTGGCAAATACGCGTACCAGTATCGTCCGTCACATGATTTCGTACAAACCCTATCGTTCTGCCGTAGCTGAAGAAAATGAGAGCGATTTGTACGATGAGAACTTGACTACACCCGATGCCTGGTTTACCGATTATGATGATGATAGCGAAGAAAATGTGTTCAATACCAATTTGAGCCTGGATATAAAGGCGCTGAAGTGGCTGACGTTTCGTGTGAAAGGAGGCATGGTATATAAGAATAAAGAACGTGCCATGTGGTATGGATTATTGACGCATACAGGCGCAGAAGCTAATGGCAAGGCGGGCGTTGCCGGACTGACAAGCCGTTCGTACAATACGGAGGCTTTGGCATTGTTCAATCATACATTCAAGAAGAAACACACTATAAATGGAACAGTAGGCGTGGTTTACGACAATAAAGACGTGAAGCGTACCGGTGTGGTAGGTGAGAACTTCTTTTCTCCTGAACTGCGTGCCGACGGTATTTCAAATGCGGCAAAACTATATCCTTATCAACTGGAGAAAACAGGTGAGCAATTATTCTCTGTGTTGGCACGTGGCGTGTACAACTATGATAATCGTTATGTGCTGACCGCCACATTTCGTGCCGACGGTTCGAGCAAGTTCGATAAATCCAATCGTTTCTCTTATTTTCCGTCCTTTGCTTTGGCATGGCGCATCAATCAGGAGAAGTGGATGCGGCAGTTCGACAAGATTTCCAATTTGAAGCTACGTGCAGGGTGGGGACAAGTAGGCAACCAGGCAATCTCTCCGTACCAGACGTTGGGTGGATATGTCGGCGGAAACAATTATGCTACGGCCGAAGGTATGCTTGAGCCGGGTATCATTCCGGAACGTATTCCCAATCCTGATTTAAAATGGGAGACTTCCGAACAGTACAACGTGGGCATAGATCTCGGCTTCTTCGACCAGCGGTTAACCATTACTGCAGATGCTTACCTCAAGACCACAAAAGACTTGTTACAGCAGATAGCTTTGCCTTATGCCAGCGGATATACCACAATGTGGATAAACAACGGTAAAATTGAGAATAAAGGAATTGAATTGACTATCGAGGGTACACCGGTAGCCAAGAAACACTGGAACTGGACTATCGGCGGCAATATCTCATTTGCTAAGAACACTATTAAGGAATTGGGTATAGCTCCCAGCGATTTCGGTATGATTAAAAGCGTAAGCGGATATTGGGGAGAGAATGTAGGAAACGGCAATGACAATAAATTTCCGGCCAATGCCTTCCTCGTAGGACATTCTATCGGCCTTTTCGTTGGTTATCAGACCGCCGGCATCATGCAAGAAGAAGAATATTACAGCGTGGAGAACCAGAAGAAACCTTTGAAACTGGCAAATTCCAAAACCGATATGTTGCCGGGTGATATCCGTTATATAGATCAGAATGGAGACCGCGTGATAAATGATAATGATCGCGTGATTTTGGGTAACCCGAATCCCGACTTTACCTTTGGATTAAACACAACTTTGAGTTATAAACAATGGACGTTGGATCTTGCTTTCAATGGTGTAGTGGGCAACGAGATTATAAATGCCAATCTAATTGACGAGACATTGGTGGACAATGCTAATAAGAATGTGCGCAAGGATGCCTTTTATCAGGCTTGGACTCCGGAGAACAAAAGCAATACCTATCCGAGGCTGGGCTATGAAACAAAATCCATGTTGACTGACCGTTATATAGAGGACGGCTCCTACCTGAAACTTTCGCAGGTGTCTCTGAGTTATCTGCTGAACTTAAAGAAATCGAACGTCATCAAGAACCTGACTTTCAACTTTACAGCTTCTAATGTTTTTACCATTACCTCTTATAGCGGATATGATCCGGACGTAAACACATTTGCCAACGATGTGGACCGGATGGGTATAGACTTAACCTCTTATCCTTCCGCACGTAATTTTACATTTGGTGTGGTTGCTAATTTCTAATCTAATAAAATGAAACAAATGAGAACACTTAAATATATAATAGGAATCAGTCTTGCTGTCGGGCTGGTTGCCTGTGACGACTTCTTGGTAGAGACACCTCAAACAGCTTTTGAAAAAGAAGGTATATACAATACGGTGGGGTCGGCAAATGCTGTTTTGTCAGGTGCGTACTCAACATTAGCGGAGTATGACTATTTCGGATTCAACTATTTCCATGTAGTCAATGTAACTTCAGGAATGGGGGTAAGCGTTAAAGATAATGATAAGGGATTGACCGCAATGAATATAGAGCCTACAAATACGAATATGACTAAAATGTATATCGGAATGTACAAGACTATTCGTGTGGTGAATGATATTATTGAAGGTATGAAGACAAGCGCTATCTCCTCCGAAGCGGAAAAGAACAGAATTGCGGGAGAAGCTTACCTGATGCGGGGCATGACCTATTTCAATCTGGTACGTTTGTTTGGAAGGGTATCATTGGTAATAATGCCTCCGACATCGTATGGCGATGCGCAGACACCACGTGCGGAAGTGGCTGACGTATACAAACAAATTATTTCCGATTTGACGGATGCTTATAGCAAGCTTCCGCTGCCTGCGGACAAAGTGGTGGGACGTCCGCATAAATATGCTGCTCAGGCATTATTGGCCAAAGTTTATCTGACATTGGCAGGCAATGAGGAAGAATCGGAGTACTGGCAAAAAGCCTATGATGCGGCATTGGATGTTTATAAGCATGGCGGATACGAACTGGTTACGCTCGACAAGATGTATGGCAGCACCAATAAGAATAATAAGGAATCTATCATTGAAATTCAGTTTTCGGGTTCTGTCAATGACGGGCGTATGACGGAAACAACTTTCCCTTCAGGCATAGCTTGATGAGCAATCTGCCTGCTAAAGGTAAGAGCTGGGGTAAGACCCGTCCCACGCAGCGGGCTTTTGACCAGTTTGAGGAAGGAGACCCGCGTCGTGAGTTCAGCTTCGTTCATACAGAATATAAGACACGTTTCCCCAGAGAAGGCAAACCGGATAGAGTGGCGTTATATCCTCTTCTTAAAAAAGGCAAAGGACAAGACTATATCAACAAAGATTCGGAATATCCTGCCTGGAAGAAATATGCCGATCCTACTTTGGTGATAGCTACCAATGCAAATTTTGTTTATTATCGCTATGCCGATTTACTGCTTGTCTTGGCTGAGGCTGCGAATGAAATAGGGAGGATGCTATGCCTTATCTGAAATTAGTTCTGGATCGTGCACGCGATAGCATGGTGACGGCAGTGTCGCTGCAGACGAAATTTATCCGAGTGATCCTGTAGAAACAGACAAAGCTTCCTTGCGTGAATTTATTTTTCGTGAACGTTTGAAAGAGTTGACCGGGGAATGTGACGAGTGGTATACGGTTCGCCGCAGAGGCGCTGGCTATTTAAAGAAGATTATGGAAGAGCATAATGCCCGCATTGAAGAATTGTATGGCAATAAGAACGTGCCGGTGATTTATGTTTATGACACCAGCAATGAAAACGTCACCAAGAATCTGTTGATGCCTATTCCGGCAGACGAAATCAATCGAAATGAAAATATGGGACAGGATGAACAGAATCCCGGATATTAAGTAAGTAACTAAAAACTGATTATGGATTTTTATAGGTTAGGGTTAATGGTATCTTCTTTGCTACTGGACTCCGTTTTCGGAACGGGAGTCCGGGCGCAGGAAGTGAAAGAGCAGTCTAAAAAGAATGTATTGTTTCTGATTGTAGATGACCTTCGTACAGAGTTGAATTGCTACGGTGTGAAGTATATGAAAACTCCGAATATCGACCGGCTTGCCGCGCAAGGTGTGATGTTTGAGAATGCATACTGCAATGTACCTGTATCGGGTGCGTCGCGTGCTTCTCTGTTTTCGGGGTTACGTCCGGGGAATACCCGTTACTGGGATGTAAATGCAGAGATAGATCGCGAGGCTCCCGGAACAGTGACACTACCGCAATATTTTCGTGAGAACGGTTATATCACTATCTCTAATAGTAAAGTGATACATGGCAAGAACGATGCCAGAGAGCGTTCGTGGGATAAAGTCTGGAAGCCGAAGCTGAAGTCTGCCACTTGGCGCGACTATCTGGGTGAAGAGAACTTGGCTGTGGAGAAGCGACGTGGCGGTCCGGAAGCTTTTGAGTGTATAGATGTGCCGGACAATGCTTATAGTGACGGGCAGACTGCCGACAAAACCATTGGAGACCTGCGTCGTCTGAAGAAAAGCGGACAGCCTTTCTTCCTCGCTGCCGGCATCTTGAAGCCTCATCTGCCTTTCAATGCTCCCAAGAAGTATTGGGACATGTATGATGCCAAGACGATCCGCCTGCCGGAAACATTTGAGTTTGATCGTACAGGCATTCCCGACCAGGCTTTCCACACCTATAACGAAATACGATACTATAAAGATATTCCTTCCAAAAGCGATATTCCGGCAGAAGAAGCACTGAAGCTGATTCATGGTTATCGTGCCTGTGTCAGCTATGCCGACGCACAAGTGGGGAGGATACTTGACGAATTGAAGAAACTGGACTTGGATAAGAATACGATAGTAGTGTTATTGGGTGACCATGGTTGGAGTTTGGGTGACCACAATCAATGGTGCAAACACTCCAACTTCAACATTGTGAATAATGCTCCACTTATCATCCGCATGCCTGGAAACAAGAAGAAAGGTCCGGAAACGAAAGTGGTTGAGTTTGTCGACGTATATCCCACACTGTGCGAGGCTGCCGGACTTGCCATTCCTGCGCATACCGAGGGCGAAAGCATGATGAAGTTGCTGACAGGCGAAGATAAGGGCTGGAAAAATTGCGCTGTCGTGAAATGGCACAATGGAATAACTTACTTTGATCGTGATTTCGGTTATACCAATGGAACGACCGCCAGGATAACTTTCAGACTGATATGCTTTTTGTCTATCGCAACGATTATCTGGAGACAAAAAATATGGCCGGTAATCCGGAGTATAAGGAAACCATTACTCGCCTGCAACAGGAAATCCGGAAACGCCGCGGCAAGAGCTTTATGGCAGAAACCCCGAAAGGAAAAACGTTCAGGCAAGAAGACAAATTAGCCAACAATAGAGGAAACAATAAAGGAAATAAACAGAATAATTAAAAATAAAAAGATTTGTAATGAGAAGCAAACAGCTATTATCCATTATGGGATGTGGCCTTGCAGCCTTATCATCCTGCGCCGCAGGCAAGAAGCAGGTTGCAGAGAAACCCAATATCCTTTTTATATTGGCAGACGATCATGCGCGCACTGCCATAAGTGCCTATGGCGGCATTAATTCAAAGCTGGCTCCTACGCCTAATATAGATGCTATCGGTGAAAATGGCGCCATTATGCAGAACATGCTCTGTACTAATTCTATTTCAGGTCCCAGCCGCGCCTGTTTACTCACAGGCAAATACAGCACCAGTCATGGATTTATCAGAATGAAGGTGGTATTGTATTTGACAATACCCAACAGCAGTATCAGAAGATATTGCGTGACAATGGATATACCACTGCGCTTTTTGGCAAGTGGCATCTGTTTTCCGATCCTGCAGGGTTCGACTACTATAAAATTCATGCCAATGCCAGTCAACAGGTACTTATTGGGACCCTATATATAGTACCAATGGCCGAAAAACAAAAGAGAAAGGCTATGCCACGAAACTTACCACGACCTATGCTTTGCAATGGCTTGACAGCTTACGTGACGTAAGCAAGCCGTTCTGCCTGATGTTGCACTATAAAGCACCTCATCGTCCATGGGAACCAGATTCCTGCTATCTGAATCTTTTTGACGAGGTGGAATTCCCTTATCCCGCCACATTTGATGATGATTATAAAGGTCGTGAGAAAACGCTCGGGCAGTCTATGGGGACAATTGAAAACCACCTTTCGCGTGGTGACCTGAAACAGACTCCGCCTGAAGGACTCTCCAAGCAGGAACGTAATAAATGGCTTTGGTGGGGTGGATCGGGTAAAGACCAGTTCTGGACACCGGATCCGAAACTGAAAGGCGAAGAACTGAAGAAATGGAAGTTTCAGACATATTTGAAGAACTATTTGCGTGTGGTCCGTTCTGTGGATGATCAGGTAGGTCGTGTGGTGGCCTATCTGAAAGAAAAAGGCTTGTATGACAATACCATCATTGTATACATGGGCGATCAGGGATTTTTTCTCGGTGAACATGGCTTGTACGACAAACGTTGGATGTATGAAGAAGCCTTGCAGATGCCTTGCCTGATAAGCTATCCTAACGGCATGAAGAAAGGAATGTGTTTGAAAGACTTGACATTGAATGTGGATATTGCTCCTACATTGCTTGATTTTGCCGGTGTCCAGATTCCGGAAGATATGCAGGGCAGGAGTATGAAGGGGCTGTTGCAGGATGATGAAGAGACGAAGAAAAACTGGCGTAGGTCTGCCTATTACCAGTATTTTGAGTATCCCAAATGGCACAATGTACAACCGCACTACGGTGTGCGTACCGATCGTTATAAGCTTATTCACTTCTATTATAATATAGACGAGTGGGAATTTTACGATATGGAAAAAGATCCGGATGAGATGGACAATCAATACGGCAATCCGGAATATGCGGAGATCATCAGCGAGTTGAAAACAGAAATAGATAATTTGCAGAAACAATACAATGATACTGTTTCGTTGGACGATCGTCGTAAAATGACAGACAAATATATGCTTAAATATGAAGAATAAATGATGATGAGAAGAACCTTATTGACACTGGCGGTGCTCTTTGCGGCACTGCTTGCCGTGGCTCAGAAGCCATTATATAAAGATGTCCGTCAGCCGATTGGCAAGCGTGTGGACGATTTGATGCAGCGTATGACTCTTGAAGAAAAAGTTGCCAGATGTGCCAGTATGTAGGTCCCGAACATATTCGCGAAACGCAGGAACGCTTTAAGGTACGAAGGTCGCCAAAAATGATGATGCCTATGGATTCTATCCGAACTTGAGCATTAACGATCTGTATCGGATGACGGAAGAGGGCAAAGTCGGCTCTTTTCTTCATGTGGTGACCGCTGAAGAAGCCAATTTGTTGCAGAAACTTGCTATGAGAAGCCGTCTGCAGATACCGTTGATAATAGGTATTGATGCGATTCATGGTAATGCGCTGGTAAATGGGACAACGGTATATCCTACACCTATCGGTCAGGCTTCCAGCTTCGATTTGGAGCTGATAGAGAAGTTGAGCCGGGAATCCGCATTGGAAGTGCGTGCACCGGTGCCCACTGGACTTTTACGCCCAACATTGACGTAGCGCGCGATGCGCGTTGGGGACGTACGGGCGAGACATTCGGTGAGGACCCGTATTTGGTGACGCGAATGGGGGTGGCTACGATTAAGGGATATCAGGGAGAAAACTGTTTGGGGAGTGATGTGGCTCTGGCTTGTGCCAAACATCTGATTGCCGGAAGTGAACCGTCTAATGGTACGAATGCCGCACCGATGGATGTATCGGAGCGTACATTGCGCGAGGTATATCTGCCGCCTTATAAAGCAGCTGTGGAAGAGGCCGGTGTGTTTACGCTTATGGCTGCCCATAACGAACTGAACGGCGTGCCCTGTCATGCGGACAAATGATGATGACTGATATTATGCGTGGTGAATATGGTTTTAATGGATTCATCGTGAGCGACTGGATGGACGTGGAGCGCATCAAGGAATTGCATTGCGTAGCTCCTACCCTGAAAGAGGCTTATCGTGAAACGGTTGAAGCCGGATTGGATATGCACATGCATGGTCCCGGATTTATGGAAGGGGTAGTAGAGTTGGTGAAGGAAGGACGTCTTACCGAGAAGCAGGTGGAGCGTGCCTGTCGGTCCATTTTGGAAGCGAAGTTTAAATTAGGCTTGTTTGAGAATCCCTTTGTTGATACGAAGGAGAGCAAGAAGGTCCTTTTTAATAAAGAACATCAGGCCACTGCATTGGAAGCCGCTGAAAAGTCCATTGTTTTGTTAAAGAATAATGGCCTTTTGCCACTTGATTTCTCTAAATACAAAAACATCTTAGTGACCGGTCCGAATGCCGATAATCATACCGTATTGGGTGACTGGACATTACAACAGCCGGATGAGAACGTTGTGACCGTACTGGATGGTATACGTCGAGTTGCCGGGAGCGATAAGGTGACCTATTATGACTACGGTGATGATGTTCGTCTGAATTCTCCGGAGAAAGTGAAAGCCGCTGCCGGTCTTGCAAAAAAAGCTGATCTTGCCATTGTTGTGGTAGGAGAAAATCCGCTTCGCTATCAGAAAACAAAAACCTGTGGTGAGAACATAGATCGCATGGGGCTTGATTTATTGGGTACGCAAGAACTTTTAGTGAAGGAAATTCATAAAACGGGTGTTCCCGTCATTGTAGTGCTTGTGGGCGGTCGTCCGCTTAGCGTAAACTGGATTGCACAAAATGTTCCGGCTTTGATACAGGCTTGGGAACCGGGGTCATTTGCCGGAACTGCCATAGCCAATATACTTACAGGCAAGGTGAATCCTTCTGCTAAGTTGCCGATAAGTATTCCCCGTCACGCAGGACAGATTCAGATGATTTATAACCACAAGCCGTCACAATATTTCCATAAGTATAAAGATGGTCCGAGCACTCCGCTTTATCCGTTCGGTTACGGGCTTTCGTATACAACTTTCGCTTATGGGGATTTAAAGCTTTCTCGTAGTGAAATGTCTGCTGAAGACTCTTTTACAGCCAGCATAGAACTTGCTAATACGGGTGAACGTACCGGTACAGAAATAGTTCAGCTCTACATCCGGGATGAGTACAGTTCCGCTACACGTCCGGTGAAAGAACTGAAAGACTTTGTTCGCGTCACATTGAAACCGGGAGAGAAACGGACTGTCTTTTTTACGGTTACTCCCGACAAGTTGGCATATTTTGACAGAAAGATGAAGTATGGTGTTGAACCGGGAACATTTGTTGTTATGGTTGGTGCTTCATCCTTGGATAAAGATCTGAAAAAGGCTCGAATCTCTGTTACGGAATAAGTTTTCAATAGTTTTTATATGTTAGTTCCTGTATCATCTTCAGATGGTGCGGGAACTTTACTGCTTTTTAGACAATCTGGTTCAAATGGATGGAACTTACATAGAAGGCTAAAATAGAAGTCCGGGGAATAGATAAACGGACGAATGGTAGATGTCCTTAATCTGTCACTTCCCTGACTGCTGCATGTACTCTTTTTGCATGGCAACCACTTCCTCAAAACGCTTTTGCGTGGGAGTTCCCGTTATGCGTTCTTTTTTAGGAAATGAACGGTCGAACGCTTCTGCCTCTGCAATATTTATGTTGTAAATCTCATCCTCGTAATATTGTCCCGTCACACCGGCTAAGGCATCCGGCCATAAAGGGCACACATGGAGAGCTGCAATATATTTGTTTTCGGAGGTGCGGATATTGAATTGCTCTGCTGCCACAAATCCTGCTTTTGAATAATAATCGGGATCCCCGCACAACAGAATGGCACGATACCCCATTTCTGCTGCTACGCTGCGTGTATGTGCTATCAGTGCTTTGCCGACGCCCATACGCTGATATTTAGGAAGAACGGCTATGGGCCCCATGCTTAATACCTCGTATTTATTCCCATTGTCGGCGGCAATAAAAGACTTTAGGCACACAACGCTCCCTATAATCTTATTTTCCCGGACGGCCACAAAGTCAAGCTCTTTAACGAAGCTGGGAGAGTTCCGCATGATATGCAACAAGTAGTGTTCATAACATCCGGGAGCATAATAATTCCAGAAAGCCTCTCTCATTATTTCCTCCGTTTTACGGTAATCTTCCGGTTGCTCAAGTCGTAATTCAATGTTCATAAGTTGCGGTATTTAAATGCATACTTTGCAAATGTATAAAAAATAATCATTTCCGTATGATGAGACTATACAGATAGTCTAAAATAATAGTGATAGGCTTGCTTAAGACAGAAGAATATACAATAATTTGTATTGTAGAGATTGGAAAGAATAGGTAATCTCATTATCAGGTACTTATGACTCTCATGTGTAGAGATACCCTATCTTTTTCTTATCCTTAATTTTATATTCATTTTTCCCTTGTAGAGAATGCTGTTTTGTAATATGTTGTTTATTAGTTAATTATATGTTTTGGCTGTAGATGCCATTTTCTTGCTTTCCCTTGTTTCTCACCCTAACTTTGCAACATCGAATTTGAGAAAAGCGAATGGCTGATTTGTTGAGGCCTCACAATGAAACTTCCGCTTTTCCGGGTGAGACAAGAGAATTTAGATATACATTATTAATCATTTAAAACATTATTATTATGGCATTTTACAAGAAATTTCAATCGAAACTGAATGATTTGTGGTATCCGAGAGCAATAACTACCGGCATTCCTATTACCACTGACAGAATTGCGGACAAGCTCTCTTTGCAGTCTACCGTTACCCGGGGAGATACGTATGCTGTGCTTAAAAACCTGGGAGGTGTAATAGCTGATTATATGGCTTCTGGAAGTACGGTGAAAATTGATGGCATCGGTACTTTTTATTACACAGTCGCTACCAATAAGAATGGGGTTGCTACGCCTGAAGAGGTGACCTCCGGACAAATTAACGGTGTACGTGTACGCTTTATTCCTGAGGTGAAACGCAGTAGTGGGAAGCAAATTACTACACGTTCCATGGTGGATGCGGATGTTGTTTGGATGGACATAGAGAAACTTGCCAATGGCGGCACTTCCGGTGGCGGCTCCTCTAATCCGGGCGGTAGCGGTTCGGAAGGCGGCGAGGAGCAAGATCCGTTGGGATAATTGTCTTTCGTTTTCGTAAACGGCAGATGCTGGCGTCACAGTGTTGACAAAAAAAGTTCCCGTACTCTCTCCTGAGGTATGGGAACTTTTCATTTTAGCATATTTTATCATTGTAATATTCTGTATTCTCGCTAATTATCGCTAATTTCGGACGATTTTTTGCAAATCTGATAGAATAACTAATAATTTATAATATGGAAAACTTGAATACAGCACTTCTACTAATGGTGGTAGGCATGGCAACTGTCTTTGCTATCCTGCTGATTGTTATCTACTTAGGAAAAGGACTTATAGCCCTCGTGAATAAATATGCACCCGAAGAGGTCTCTTCTGCCAAACCGGCGGCAAGTGGTCCTGCTGCTATTCCCGCTAATGTTATGGCAGCTATCAGTGCGGCAGTTACGGTAGTGACGCAAGGTAAGGGTAAAGTTGCCAAAGTAGAGAAAATCTGAAATAACTAATCTTATATAAACACACACAGGAATAATTTAGTATGAAAAAAGAAATTAAGTTCAGTTTGGTGTTCAGGGATATGTGGCAAAGTGCCGGAAAATATGTTCCTCGTGTAGACCAACTGGTGAAGGTAGCGCCCGCCATTATTGAAATGGGTTGTTTTGCTCGCGTAGAAACAAATGGCGGCGGTTTTGAACAGGTTAATCTTTTGTTTGGTGAAAACCCCAATAAGGCTGTGCGGGAGTGGACGAAGCCTTTCCATGAAGCCGGTATTCAGACACACATGCTGGACCGCGCGCTGAACGGTCTGCGCATGAGCCCTGTGCCTGCCGATGTACGCAAGTTGTTTTATAAAGTGAAGAAAGCGCAGGGTACGGACATTACGCGCACTTTCTGCGGGCTGAATGACATACGCAACATTGCTCCCTCTATCACTTATGCGCACGAGGCGGGAATGATTTCACAGTGCTCTCTTTGTATCACTCATTCGCCTATCCATACCGTAGAGTATTATACGGATATGGCATTGAAACTTATCGAACTCGGTGCGGATGAAATCTGCATAAAAGATATGGCCGGTATCGGCGTCCGGTATCTTTGGGCAAGATTGTGGCTAATATCAAGGCTGCCCATCCGGAAATTCCCGTTCAGTATCACAGTCATGCGGGACCCGGCTTCAATATGGCAAGCATTCTTGAAGTTTGCGAGGCGGGTTGCGATTATATCGACGTAGGTATGGAACCGCTTTCATGGGGAACGGGACATGCCGACTTGCTCAGCGTACAGGCTATGCTGAAAGATGCAGGTTTCAAAGTGCCCGAAATCAATATGGAAGCATACATGAAGGTGCGCGCCCTCATTCAGGAGTTTATGGATGATTTCCTCGGTCTGTACATCAGTCCGAAGAACCGTCTGATGAACTCGTTGCTGATTGGTCCGGGACTGCCGGGCGGTATGATGGGCAGCTTAATGGCGGACTTGGAATCCAATCTGGAATCTATCAATAAGTACAAGGCAAAACGTAACCTGCCGTTTATGAAGCAGGATGAACTGCTCATCAAACTCTTCAATGAAGTGGCCTACGTATGGCCGCGTGTGGGCTATCCACCGTTGGTGACTCCGTTCAGCCAGTATGTGAAGAACCTTTCCATGATGAACGTAATGGCCATGGAGAAGGGCAAAGAACGTTGGGGTATGATTGCCGATGATATTTGGGATATGCTGTTGGGCAAGGCCGGTAAACTGCCGGGTGAGCTTGCACCTGAAATTGTGGAAAAAGCTGAACGTGAAGGACGTAAATTCTTCAACGGCAACCCGCAGGACAACTATCCGATGCCCTTGACAAGTATCGCAAGCTGATGAAAGAGAACAAATGGGAACTTGGGGAAGACGATGAGGAACTCTTTGAATATGCCATGCACCCGGCACAGTACGAGCCTACAAGAGCGGCAAGGCAAAAGAAGACTTCCTGGCTGATGTGGAGAAGCGCCGCGCCGAACGTGACAAATCGCCCTTGGACGATGCCAAACCCAAGACGCTCACCGTACAGGTGGACGGACAGGCTTATCGCGTGACGGTGGCTTACGGTGACATCGACCTGCCGGCTTCCGCTACCGAGAAAGTGACTGCCCCCGTAGGCGAAGGACAAGAGATAGCAGCTCCGCTTGAAGGCAAATTCTTCCTGACTAAAAATGCACAGGAAACTCCTCTCAAAGTAGGGGATAAGGTGAAGGAAGGCGACTTGCTTTGCTACATTGAGGCCATGAAGACTTATAATGCCATCCGGGCCGAATTTAGCGGGACAGTGACTGCTATCTGCGTCAATCCGGGTGATTCTGTTTCTGAAGATGATGTATTAATGAAGATTGGATAATGGAAGATATATTTGCAAAACTTTATGATATGACGGCGTTCAGCAATATCATTGCCGACCCGTCGTTCCTTGTAATGTATGCCATTGCCTTCATCTTGCTGTATCTGGGCATCAAGAAGCACTACGAACCGCTGTTGCTGGTTCCAATTGCTTTCGGTGTGCTCATTGCCAACTTCCCGGGCGGTGATATGGGAGTGATTCAGGCGGATGAAAACGGTATGGTAATGGTGAACGGAGTGCTGAAGAACATCTGGGAGATGCCGTTGCATGAGATTGCACACGACCTCGGACTGATGAACTTCATCTACTATATGCTGATAAAGACCGGATTTCTGCCGCCTGTCATCTTTATGGGTGTGGGTGCGCTGACGGACTTCGGGCCGATGCTTCGCAATCTGCGTCTTTCCATATTCGGTGCTGCTGCGCAGCTTGGTATCTTTACGGTGTTGCTGTGTGCCGTAATGATGGGCTTCACACCGCAGGAAGCAGGTGCATTGGGCATTATCGGCGGTGCGGACGGTCCTACGGCTATCTTTACCACCATTAAGCTCGCTCCGCATCTGCTGGGCCCTATCGCCATTGCGGCTTATTCGTATATGGCATTGGTTCCCGTCATCATTCCGATGGTTGTGAAGCTGTTCTGCACAAAGAAGGAGTTGATGATTAACATGAAGGAACAGGAAAAGCTCTATCCTTCAAAGACTGAGATAAAGAACCTGCGTGTATTAAAAATCATCTTCCCGATTGCTGTCACTACCATTGTTGCCCTTTTCGTGCCGACGGCAGTGCCTCTGATCGGTATGCTGATGTTCGGTAACCTGATTAAGGAAATCGGTTCCGATACCAGCCGTTTGTTCGATGCGGCGGCCAACAGCATTATGAATGCGGCAACCATCTTCCTCGGACTGAGTGTGGGTGCTACCATGACGAGCGAGGCGTTCCTCAACTGGACTACTATCGGCATCGTCATCGGCGGTTTCCTTGCATTCGCTTTGTCCATTACGGGTGGTATCTTCTTTGTGAAGCTGTTTAACTTGTTCTCCAAGAAGAAGATTAATCCGCTGATCGGTGCAACGGGATTGAGTGCTGTGCCTATGGCGAGCCGGGTATGTAATGAAATTGCAACCAAGTATGATCCCAAAAACCATGTGCTGAACTATTGTATGTCCAGCAATATTTCCGGTGTCATCGGATCTGCGGTGGCAGCGGGCGTGCTGATTTCGTTCCTCGGATAGGAGATTTACGACATAAAAAGAATGTGCCGGAATAAGGTTGAAAAATGAATCCTTATTCCGGCACGTTCTTTTTTTTATGTTTGTCTGCTTTTATTCGCTGATGACTTTTCTGTATTCCGCCATTGCCATTTTTGCGGCAAGGTATGCGTTGATAAGGTTGGTTTGCGCCTGTGTCCATGATAGTTGTGCGGAAAGCACATCGACCATGCTTGCTTTGCCTTCATTGTATGAGAAGGTAACCAAGTCGAGGTTTTCTTCGGCAAGCGCCGTATTCTCTCGGGCCGTCCGTACCTGTTGTTCCGTTTCTGCCAGTTTGGTGGTGGCGGCGGACAGCTCTTCCAGGATATTATCGGCTATATAGCTTTGCTGTAATTTCTGGATGCCGATATATGCCTTTTGCTGACGATTGGTTTTGAAGCGTGCACCCCACCGGAAAATGGGAATGTTGAGATTGAGACCGGCAATGGGTGTATGGGGCACATCTTGTCCCATATAGGTGATACCGGTGTCCCACCCGGTGGCCAGAAACATGCTGAGCTGAGGATTGTACCGGCTGAGGGCGGCTTTGCGTTGCGCTTCGCTCTTGGCAATGCTGACGTTGGTGCCGGCATAGTCGGCGCGGCGTCCTAAAACTTCATCGAGACTCAATAAATTGACGGGTTGGGAGAGGGTGCCGATTTCACAAAGGCTGTCTACCGGGGCATCCGGTTTTGCTCCCATCAGAATATTCAATTGTTGCAAGGCAAGGGTGTGATTCTGGCGAGCCTTGATATACTGTAATTCCGCTTCTTTCTTGCGGGTGGAAATCATCAGCAGGTCCGTACGGCTGATGGCGCCGTCGTTAAACCTGTCCAAGATGATGTTGTACTGTTGATTGATGATTTTTTCAAAACGGGCTGCGGCTTCGAGTGTGGCCAATGCGGCCGAGGCGTTCCAATAGACGGCATCACTCTGATAATGTATTTGGTCGAGCGTCAGTTCTACGGCCAGCCTGTCCAGCTCTTCGTCGGCTTTGGCAATCTTCTTTTGGGCAATGAGTGAACCGCCTGTATAAAGAGGCTGCCCCAGTGTTGCCAATGCCTGATAGGTGTAGGGGCGGTACTGTCCTGCGGGGCTGTTCCAGTCGTCCAGGCGATTTAGGTTGGCGGTTCCTTCGGCTGTGATGTCTATCTTCGGGAGAAAGCCTGTCTGCGCTATTTTCCGCGCTTCGGTGCTTGCTGCTGCTTTCAGGCGTTGCTGTTTCAACAGTTGGCTGTATGCCTCCACTTTATTCCGATAGGCCTCGCGGCTGAGATATGCTTCCTGTGCCACGCCGCTTATGCCGAAGCCCATTAATGATAGTATAAATATAATCTTTCTCATCATTCAAATTGTAAATCGTAAATAGTCAAATTGCAAATTCCCTTATCCCTTTATCTTGTGTATTGCACAATAGGCCACCGGCAATACGAACAGGGTGAGTATCGAAGCTACAAGCAGACCGCCCATGATAGTGGCGGCCATACCGCCGAACATGGCATCGAACAGCAATGGCAGCATGCCAGAATGGTTGTTCCCGATGCCATGGCTACGGGGACAATGCGGGTGGTCGTTGCACTGATAACCGCTTCGCGCGGCGTTTTCCCCATGGCTGTCTCCGCATCAATCTGATCTACGAGGACAATGGCGTTTTGATGTTCATCCCAATCAGCCCAGTAATCCCAAGATAGCGAAGAAGTCGAATGTCTTGCCCAATAGCAACAGCCCCAGTACGATGCCGATAAAGATGAGAGGGAGCATCAGCAGGATGACGATAGGTTTGCGATAGCTCTTGAACAGGAACAGCAGGGTAACGAACATAAGGAAGAACGTCAGCGGCATATTGGCTGCAATGCCGCATTGGATTCTGCTTGGCTTTCCTGCTCGCCGAAGTACTTCATGGTGTATCCTTCGGGTACATCTATCTCCTTTTGCACCTGTTTCCATACGCGGTTAAAGGCGGCAATGGAATTTACGCCCCGACGGGGATCGGCTTGCGCCATCATAACCATTTGCCGGTTGTAGTCCTTTACGTTGGAGAACTTATACTGATAGTCGAAATCGCTGACTACCTGCTCCAGCGTTGTCGTTTCACGCGTAGTCCCGAACACCGGCAACGTGCGGAGGTCGTTGATGCGGAATGAGTCGATTGCATTATCTTTCAGTAGGATAGGAAGCACCTGATCGCCTTGGCGGTATTCCCCTAAGGTCATTCCGCTGGTTCCTATTTGTATGCTTTGCGCCATGCTCTGGCGGGATACGCCTAACGGTTGCGCACGCTCTTGGCTGTATATCGGTTTCCATATGGGAACTTTGTTGCCCCAGGAGTTACGCACATTGATAAGATCGTTGTCGCGGTGCATTATTTCCAGAACCTTGTTGGTCAGCGCTACCAAAGTGTCTGTGTTATTGCCGATAAAACCTATTTCGATAGCGGCGTCTACGGCAGGCGAGAGTTTGAACAGCGTGGTGCGGGTAATGGCATTGGGGTAGTTCTCTTTCATATAGCTGTCCAGATGCTCTTCATATTCTTTGGTGTACTTGCTGTCTGTCACCTCCACCAGCAGATTGGCAAAGTTGGGTTTGGGCCCAACGGAAGTAGATGCCAGATAGTAGCGCAACGGGGTGCTGCCGAAGGTAACTGACACCCGTTTCACTTCCGGCTGTTCCAGCAGGTGGGCCTCCACTTTCTTCATCTCTTTCTCTACGTCGCGGATGCTGTATCCGTCGGGGTAGAACACATCGGCGCGGAAGTAGGGTTTGTCCAGCGAAGGAAAGAAGTTTTGCGGCATCAGTCCCATTACAACGAGAGAGAGGACGAACAGGACGACCATGCTTCCCAATGTCAACGCTTTCCTGCGTATCAGTATGCTGAGGATAGATGCAAACTTATGGTAGAAGGGCTTGTCGTACGGATCTTTACCGTTGTTGCCTGCTTGGGCTTTCAGTATGAAATTGCCGAATGTCGTGGTTTGCGTCAATGCCAGTACCCAGCTTAATCCCAGTGAGATAGCCAATACAATGAATAACGGCTTTACGATTTCGGCTACGGAAGACGGTGCAAGATAAAGCGGAAGGAAAGAACAGATGGCTATGAAAGTTGCTCCCAGCAATCCCCACTGCGGCCCGGTGGCACCGTCTATCAGTGCTTTTCGCCTGTTCACACCGCGTGCTATGGCGATTTGTGCATTGTCTGTCACCACAATGGCGTTGTCCACCAGCATGCCCATAGCTATGATGAAACCTGCAAGGGAAGTGCGTTCAGTCCTACGCCCAAAAACGACATGATGAGCAGTGTGCCGCCAATGGAAAATATCAGTGAAGAACCGATTAATACGCCGGCGCGCAGACCCATTACCAGCATGATGATGACGATTACGATCAGGATAGACTCTATCAGGTTGATGATGAAACCGTTGTTGGCTTCTTTGGCAATGACGTTTTCAGGATAGAGGCTTTCCAGCTCCAGTCCTACGGGGATAAGAGGCAGCAGCTCGGCGAGCCTTTTATCTACCAGTTCGCCGGTTTTCACCACATCCTTTTGGGGATCGGTGGAGATACCGATGCCGATAGCGCGCTTCCCGTTTACGTGCATGATAGTGCCGGGAGGATCCATATAACCTTTTTCTACAATCGCTATATCGCCCAGCTTGACTTGGCCGCCGGGAGTAGTGATTATCTGGCTGCGGATGTCGTTGACGGTGGTATAAGTGCCGTTGGCAACAACGCGTAGCTGCTGTTCGCCTGCACTGATTTCACCGGTATTGATAATCTGGTTTTGCGATTGCAGCAGGCTTGCCAGTTGTTTGGGGTCGATGCCCATTCCAGCCAGTTTGTTTACGGAGATAAAGATATTGATTACTTCCGTCTGTGTGCCGAAAAGGGCTACTTTCATAACACCGTCGGCAGTGATGACTTGGGTTTTGATACGCTCTGCCAGTTACGCATCTCTTCGTAAGAGAAACCATCGTCGCCAACCAGACCGTAATAAATCCCGAATACATCGCCGAAGTCGTCCGATACTGTCGGTGCGGAAGCTCCTGCCGGAAGTTGGGGCTGTATGTTGAGAACCTTACGGCGCAGCTCATCCCATTTTTGCGGGATAGATGCAGCGGAGAGCGATGGTTGCAGCTCAAACGTGATTTTGGAAAGTCTGTACATGGATTCGGACTTTATTTTGTACACCCCACTCATGCTTTGTATCTCGCGGGAGATGGGCTCGGTAATGAGCCGTTCCACTTCAGCCGGTTCGGCTCCGGGATAACGTGTCATGATGACCGCCGTCTTAATGACGAAGGGCGCATCTTCTTTCTTTCCCAAACGGCCGAATGAGAATACACCGCCGATGAGCAACACTGCGAGAAAGAAGTAAACAATCTTGGTGTTGTCTAATGAATATTTAGCTAAGTTCATATCTCTGTCATTTTACCTCTTTTATTCTCTGTCCTTCCACCAATTGGTACACTCCGGCTGTGACAACGGTTTCACCTGGTTTCAGACCTTTGGATATGAGAAGATTAGCCTCTCCGGTAGGTGAATATACGGTTACTTCGCGACGGTTCACCTTGTTGTCTTTCACTATCCATACATAGGTGTTCTTGTTTTCGCTGTCACCGAATACGGCGCTTAGCGGCACATTCATCAGTTTTTCTTCTATGAAAGGAGCAATATCCGATGCCAGGCGGATGTTACAGGTGAATCCCGGCTTCACATCATATATGGTGCGGTCAAAAGCGGCATCGTCGATGATGATTGTTACCGGAATACCTGTACCGTCGGTTGATATGTCAAGATACTCTTCCAGTCTGGCATTGAATACCGTACCTTTGTAAGTGTCGAATTCTACTTTGAATGTAGCGTCTTTGGCACGAAGCAGGTAAAGGTAATCGTCGGGTACGGTAAACTTGATACGCAGTTTCCGAGTATTGACCAGCCGTACGATCCCCTCTCCCGAATTGACGCGCTGATAGTTCTCTACCAGACGTGTTTCGATAGAGCCGTCGAAAGGAGCCAGCAGTTTCGTATCCCGCATATTGTTGGTGGATAGCTCGTAAGCGGATTTCGCTTTCTGATAATTGGCTACACTGATTTCATATTCTTGCAGGGAGATGGCCTGACGTCCCAGTAACCGTTTGTTGCGCTCAACCTGCGCGGCGGCAGTTTCATAGGCAGCCTTGTCAGCGGCATATTGCAAGGAAATGTCACGCGGGTCGATAGCGGCAATGAGCTGCCCTTTCTTGACCCTTTGTCCTTCCACAACCGGAAGGTTGATGATCTGTCCACTGACCCTAAAAGCCAGCTTCACATATTCCACTGCTTCCACCATGCCGGAGAAGTCTTTAAGGATCACTGACTGTGAACTGACGGTAGCGGTTTTCACAGGTCGCACGAGGCAGTATCTTCCCCCTTTTTTTGCCCGCAGGACGTGATGAGAAACGTCATCGCCAGGGCGAACAGGTACATTTTTTTCATTTGTTTCTGATTAAAACGAGTCTTTCAGGGGAATGGTCAGACTCCCCTCTTGTTTTAATTCATAAACGTTTTGATATACCTGTATGTTCAGTTTGTTTCCGGCCGTCAGGCCGATTTTTATTTCTTTACTTACTTGTATGTGCAGGGTGCTGCCTGAGTAATTCACTTTGAAGGAATAACTGTTCCATTTCTCCGGTAGGACGGGCTCTATCTTAAGCATGTCATTCACTATCTGCAATCCGGCAAATCCACGTACAATCGCAAGCCAACTGCCCGGCATGCTGGTGATGTGGAGTCCTTGTTCGCCTTCGTTGTTGTAGTCGTCAAGGTCGAGACGGGTGGCGTGCATGAACAATTGGTAGGCTTTCTCCACTTTTCCAATGCGTGCGGCAAGAATGGAATGGATATGTGGGGAAAGGGAAGACTCATGGACAGTCATCGGCTCGTAGAACTCAAAGTTACGGCGAATGGTTTCTGTGTCGAAGTTGAAGTAGTATAGGTATAGGCCAAGCAGAACATCACTTTGCTTGATGTAGCAGGAGCGCAAGATGCGGTCCCATGACCAATACTGGTTAATAGGGCGCTCGTTGTCGGGAATGGCATCGGTGCTTTGCAGGACTTTGTCCATGTAGCCGTCGTTTTGAATGAAAATACCGCGTTCCGGGTCTTCCGGCAAATATATCCGTTCGATAATATCCCGCCAGCGTTCACTCTCTTCCGCATAATTCAGATTGGTAATGCGGCGCACGCGGGCATACTCGTCGGGATATTGCCGCGCTATGATTTCAAGAAAGCTGAGAGTGGTTTTGAGACAGCGCATGCAGGAGTAGTTGGTGTACCAGTTGTTGTCTACGTTGTTCTCGTATTCATTGGGTCCGGTGACTCCGAGGATGACGTATTTCTGTTTGGGCTGCGAGAAAGATACCCGTTGACTCCAAAAACGGCTGACGGCTATCATCACTTCCAGTCCGTAACGGGCAATGTAGTCCAATGTACCTGTGAGGGTGGCGTGTTGAAGAATGGCATAGACAATTATATTGTTCCGGTGGATTTCTTCAAATGTGATTTCCCATTCGCTATGGCATTCTTCTCCATTGCCGGTGACTTGCGGAAAAAGGGCGGCGCCGTTGCGAACCCTAACTTTCTGGCGTTTTCAATGGCTTTGGGAAGTTGCTTGTAACGGTACATCAGCAGGTTTTCGGCAATTTTCTTCGGAGTGGACAGGAGGAAGAAAGGCACACAGCATAATTCGGTATTCCAATAGGTGTTGCCGCCATACTTCTCTCCTGTGAAACCTTTGGGACCGATATTCAGGCGCGGGTCATCGCCCCGGTAGGTCTGATAAAGCTGGTAGATATTATAACGTATGCCTTGCTGGGCTTCCGGATCTCCTTCTATTGTGACATCCGTTTCATCCATATTTCCTGCCAGGCTTTCCGGTGCTCCTCTTCCAGAATGTCCCAGCCAAGCTTTTGGCTTTGCGCGCTTCCGATATGGATTCCTCTATCAGTCCTGCCGTTCATAATAAAGGGACGACGTGATGCCGATATATTTGATGAGCGTTGCGGTATCGCCCGGTTTCACCTCGATGCCTACGCTGAATCCGGTTTGTTTCTCTTTTTCTATGCGTATGGGGTTGGCAAATGTCTCTTTATTGTTCTTGAAGAACCGGTAGGTCATGGCATAGCATGTCTGTGCGTCTTCCCGCCTGGTCTGTGTCCACAGATAGGCACAATCACTGGTAGTGCCGGATCGAAGGATATTCCATATCTTTCATCCGGATGCTCGGTATGCTGCGCAATGTCTCCGTCGAAAGTCGGTACAAGGGAAACTTTCCCTGCATAGTTAAGGGAGGTAACACTGTATTTGATAAGGCAGAGGTTGGGACGGGCCATATCGGCAATATGTTCTACGTGCAAGCGGAGTTTGTTGCCGCGTGGAGAGGTCACCTCTACATCGCGGTAGGAGATGCCCGCCTTCATGTCGAGACGCCTGTTAAAGCTGTCCACGTCCCATTGGGCCAAGTCCAATTCTTCGTCGATGAGGCGCAGGCTGATGCGGCTCCATTCCGGAGCATTGGGAATACGCGTATAAAATTGTGGAAAACCGTTTTTCCACCAGTTCACGCGGGTCTTGTCTAAAAAAGTTATGCCTGCCACGAATGTGCCGCGATAGCTGTCGCTGCTATATGGCTCTTCAAAATATCCCCGTTGTCCGAAACGGCCGTTCCCAAGGCTGAATATGCTTTCCGACCATCGCATGCGGTCGGCTTGAAAGCTGTCTTCTATAATGTTCCATTCGTCAGTTTTAAGGAATTTCTTCATGGCAGTATTCTTTTGTGTTATCGGTGTAAAGATAAACAAATAAAAGAATAAATAAACAAGATACGGAAAAAGAAACTCCCCGTTCGTCGGTGAGGAACGAGGAGTTCATCGGTGACGAATGGGGAGTTTGTCGGTGAGGAAGAATAGAGGCTCTTTACGGCCTTTCTCCTTTGGTTTCTTTTATCAGATATACGCAGGCGGCTCCGATTATGAGCATCACGCCCGCCATTACCAGCATGTTTATTTCGGGTGGAAGCATCCCTTTCGGCGTGAACAATGCCAAAATACTTCCTCCCAACGCTGCGGCTACGATTTGCGGTATGCAGATTGTTCCGTTGAACAGTCCCAGATAGGTTCCCATGTGCCCGCCGGACAAGGCATTGGTGAGAATGGTGAAAGGTAATGCCAGCATAGCGGCCCATGCACAGCCTATCAGCAAGAAGGATATGAATAGTACGTATTGGCTGTGCACGAAATAAGTGGATATAAATCCGATACCGCCCAAGACGAGGCTCAGCGCATAGATAAAGCGGCGGTCTTTGAACATAGGGATACATACCGCCCAAAGTACGGAGCCGATAGCTTGTACGGCAAACAGCACGCCTACCCAGTTGGCAGCTTCCTGATATTGCAGGCTTTTGGTGTCGAGGACTATTTTGCTGACTCCATTCACCGTATGCTCTACTGTGGGAGCGTCAAAAACATTTGCAGCTATGCTGCCGTTGGTATATGTCCACATAAACATAAAGGCAAACCAACAGAAAAACTGTACCAGTCCCACTGTCCAAAAGGCTTTCGGTGCTTTTATCAACAGTTTCAGCATACTGACTTTCTCGTGTTCCTGCTCTTCCGTAATGCCATGATATTCGGCATATTCGGCAGGCGGCATCTCTTTGACTTTGACTGTGGTGTAAATAACGCAGAATATCAGAATGGCTGCTCCGATGTAGAACGAATAGATGACGGAATCGGGAATGACCCCTTGCGGCGCAGTATTGCTGATGCCTACCCATGCAAATATGAAGGGAAACAGGTATCCCACCAGGCTGCCGGCGTTGCATAGGAAACTTTGAATCGAATAGGCAAGTCCTTTTTGTTTCTCGTTCACCATATCGCCCACCATCATTTTGAAAGGTTGCATCGCCATGTTGATAGAGGTGTCTAAAAACATCAGCGATACCAGCCCGAAAATCATTGCCGTACTCACCGCCATGCCGAAACTGCCGGCATTGGGCAGCAGGCACATCACGAGCACAGCAACCAACGAGCCTATGAATAAATAAGGAATACGACGTCCGAATCGTGTCCACGTTTTGTCGCTGGCAGCTCCGACAATGGGTTGCACTATGATGCCTGCTAACGGCGGTAATATCCAAAAATAACTTAAGCTGTGCGGATCAGCTCCTAATGTGGAAAAAATGCGGCTGATATTTGCGCTTTGCAAAGCATATGCGATTTGCACGCCAAAAAAACCGAAGCTGATGTTCCACAGTTTCCAGAAACTTAAATCGGGTTTTACTTTCATTGCTTTTTTGTTTTTATGATATTAGTTTTTAATGACTTGTTATTTCGTTGTCCCTCTTACCACCAGATTGGTCCGTACAATTCTGTTTGTACTTTTTTCTTCGTTTCCTTCCAACTTGTCCGTAAGGATGCTGAAGGCGTTTTTCCCCACTTCCTCTCCATGCTGTTCCACTGTTGTCAGCTTCGGGTCGGTGCTTTGGGCAATGGCTCCGTCGGTGAAACCGCAAATGGAGACCTCGTCCGGCACTTTGAGCCCCACCAGTTTGCAGGCGTACAAGATACCTGCCGCCGTTTCGTCATTGATCGCAAAGAAGCCGTCAGGACGATTGTCGCTTTCCAATAAATCGGGCGTTATGGCAATGGCGCGTTCGCGGTTATCGCATAGTTTGATCATGCTGTCGTTTACGGGAATCTTGTATTTCTTCATGGCGTCCAGATATCCGTTGCGTCGGTTTTTGGTGATTTCAAGATGTGGATCGGCTCCGTAAAAGAAGATGCGCTTGCATCCTGTCTGAATCATGTACTCCACAGCGGCAAACGATCCGGCATAGTCGTCTACCACCACTCGCTCCGTTTTCAGCCCTGTACAGATGCGGTCGTAGAAGACGACCGGAATATTGTTGTCTAACAATTCCTGATAATGATTGTATTGTTCCGTATTCTTGGCAAGCGATGCGATGACACCGCAGACGCGGGCGGCGAGAAAGGATTGGACGATTTTCACTTCCTGTTCATACGATTCGTTACTCTGTGCCACGATTATGTTGTAACCGGCTTCGGCGGCTGCCATTTCAATGCCGCTCAATACGCACGAAAAAAATGATGCACCAGTGAGGTACAATCACACCAATCGTGTTGCTTCGGCTCGAACGGAGGTTTACGGCAAGCACATTGGGCTTATAATTATGTTTGCGTGCGTAGGCATGAACAAGGTCACGTGTCTCCCGGCTGATGTCCGGATTGTCCTTGAGCGCTCTCGACACAGTGGAGGGAGAGACATTTAATGCCCTGGCAATATCCTTGATGGTTATTTGCGGTTTGTCCATTAGTATGATTTTTTGTTTCAGTCAAAGGTAATGAAAATCGGAAAGCCCGCCAAAGAAACCGGTTATGCTTTGACAATTCCACGCACAAAAATAGTGGATTGGTGCGAAACGCTTTTGTTTGCCGGGGATAATCGGGTTGATAGGCTGTGCAAACGTTTGCATCGATTGTTTTGCAACGTATCTGCAAGTGTCGTTATTTGCTGAAAAAACGAAATTCTGACGATAAATGCGCCCGATGAGGCATATTGACAACAGAATGGTTCGTTTGGATAATTTGATATTGGGCGGGATGTCCTACTTTTGCATCATGATTAATGGCAATTCCCATAAATCATCTCAATTTAAACTTGTAAATGTGGGACATGTTGTGAAACACTCCTACATTTTTAAAAACAACATCAGATAGAGTTTCTTGAGACGTTTGTAGTAAATAATGTTTTTTAGGTTATTTGAAAACGATACAAAGATAGTTTTCTTTTTTGTTTAAATGTGTTATGTGTGTTGTTATAATTAAATTGTGTGTTTCTCTTCACTCCGGCCCGCCTGTCATTCTTGGCTGTGTGCTTTGGGTGGCAGGTGAGTTGAGGTGATGTTTTTAGATAGTTGAAGTGGTATTTTTTTAATATAAGATTATTGTTGATATAGCATGCTGGACGAGAATTGGGACATGCACCGTTCCTTCATCATTGAATTGTTTGAATATCGTTTGTATGTTTCCAATTCTTCTGCGAAGAAGTAAAGGATGATACCCAAAGAAAAAAATGCGCATTTGCGGTTCTGCATCAATACTCGGGTGAGGCACGCTACCCGAAACTTACTTCCGTCGCTACGGGCGGTCGGAATATGGTAAGACCCGGAGTGGAAGGTGGACGCCCTAAAGAGGCGTATTTTTATGTGCGTTGTATCAGGAAATAGATAATAGAGTTATTATTAATCGGTAATAAAAGATGAATAAAATTTTTACAGTATCATTATCTGTATACCTGCTGTTGTTGGCAGGCTGTACCACAGACAAAGAAGTGTTTGACTTGGAATCAACCGGCCCGGAACATTGATGCTCCGCATGGCGGGGCAGGAAGGTAGTCCCGACGGAACGGCGGATGCCGGATCAATAAAAGATTTGACCGGAATGTTGTTTGAAGGTGGTGTATTGACGGATGTGTTTTCCGGACTCTCCCTTGACGAAGGGGGAGAGGTAAAGGGAATGACTGTTCCCGACGCTCCCGGCGCCCGTCTTTATTTTCTTGCCAATGCCGGTGCGCTGACGGGAGAAAAACCGGCTCCGGGTTCTCTTTTTGAACACGATTTCAGGAAGATGACATTTGCATCGGAACTGCGGCCTGAACAGGGAGGAGCTCTGGTGATGACCGGGTATTGCGAGCTCGGCAGCCGTCCGCAGTACGAAAAGGCGGAAGCGCTTCTGACCCGTTGCTTTGCCCGGTTCGACGTGGAGTCCGCAGAGGGAGTAGCCGTCAGTTTTATTAGGGTAGACGATGTGGCGCAGTCTGTGTATCTGTTTGGGCAGGAGACGGTGAAGTCACCGGAGGATGTGCAGCGCGTAACGTTGGAACGGATATTTGACGCCCCTTTGACTGGACGGCAGGAGGGTGTGTTCTACCTGTACGAGCAGGCGGGACAGGAGTTGCAGGTGGAAATCCTGGCAGAAGTGAACGGAGTGAAAAACAAGCTGACGGCAACCTTGCCTGATATCATCAAGCGGAATCATGTGTATAAACTGAAAGTGACTGCTGTGGGCGCCCATGTGCAGTTGCTGGTTCAGGAGCAGCCTTGGAGTGAAGGAGATGTGATTGAGGCTACTCCGGACCTGTCGAAGAAGGTGAAGGTGGACGTGGCACAGTCAGCACTGGACAACGGGATAAGAGTGAGCGAAAGCAGGGATACGGTGTATATTCCTTATTATGGCTCTGCTTTCGAACTGGCGTTGCAGGCGGACACCGAACTGGTAGTGAGGCTGGCAGGCGTTGGAGAAACCGATCAGGAAGTGACGGTGGCTCCTGTCACTTCCGCCACCCGGACCACTGGAGCGGAGAATGTGATGACGGCAAACAGGTTCAACGTGACAACGAAGCTCACAGCTCCCGGCAGTGAGGTACGCTATGTGTATTTGGAAGTACGCAACAAAAACCTGTCGGATTATTACGGAGACAGGATTGTGTTGACGATCGAAAAGAATAAGACCGTATTCACCGGAAGAATTTATACGTTCTTTAATGGGAAGGCGGCGTGCGAAATGATAGAGTATGCCGACGGGGATTTGGGAACTGCCGAATTGACGCCGGGCAGTACCTTGACTTTTGAGGGGAACTGGATAAAGGTGGTTCCCGTAGAAGAGGAAGAACCTGCAGAACCGGGCGCGAGAATGGACGGGATGAGAAATCCGCGTTACAGAATATTGGGAGGCTATAAGCCTAACGATCCGGAGGCTGACGGAAGAATACAGCATGGACAGTTTGTTGTGAACCATGCCGACGGAAGGACAGAGGTGTATCCGGTGAGCAGACCCAATAACGGCTTGCCTGTGGCGTTTGTTGACGGGAAGTACTGGTGCAAGTTCAACTTGAAGGGAAATGCAAGGAGCTTTGAGGACCAGATACAGATAAATGACCCTGCCGCACAAGCACAGGATTTGTATGAGTACCTGAAAACCTGTGGGGACGAGGAATATATGAGACTGATGGGAGATGCTTATAAGGGTTGGCATACCGGAGGACTTGAACTCAAATATGGGGGTGAAGGGGTTACTCCTGCCTTTGCCTACGAAAATTATGCTTCGACTCCCGGCGGCCGACGATAAACTCGGCCGACCCAACGTTGCATTGTCCTCCAGCTATCAGGTTCCCAGCTCTGCCGATGATTACTTTTCTCTGTTTGGCAACAGAAACTGGCAATTCCCTTCTCCCGACGACGATGCCGAAAAGCAAAAGGTAGATAATCATGGAGGAGTGTCGAAAACAGTTCGCAGGTTTAGTCGCTTGAATATCAATTATGACGGAGGCATAATTCCTCGTTTGTATCTGAATAAGATAGAGTTTACCAAAAATGGACAGAACTATTCCTACGCCCTCTTCAGCAGCGGTGTGCAGACAAATAATACGACGATGGATTGGACTCTGTCTATGTTTGCCAATATCACCGCCACAGGAAATTTGACCCAGGTGGGCGGAAAGTACCTGTCGCAATCTAACCGGGCGGTTAGCTATACAAGGGCTATTCGTTGTATAAAATCTCCAGTTGAATTTATTATTGCGGATTAAAAGTATTGTTGAATGTTGTTTTTAATTTTTGGGTATATTTAAATATAAAGTACGTATGCGGATAATAAAGATATTTTTTTTACTGTCGGTTGTGCTTGGTGCATGTAGTGAGGAACAGATGCTGCCCGGAGAGGGCGCAACTTCCCCGGAGGCTACGTTCCGCCTGCATGAGGCGGAATATTCGGGTGATGCCGGCAGCGGAAGATATGCAGCTGGCGGAATTGTTCGTTCGATAAGCGGTGCGGCAGGATATAATCGTCTTGAACATTATATAGTGGATGCGGACGGCAATCCGGTGACGAACGTCCGGAGCCTTTACAACGCTAATATCTCGCAGATTAAGGCGGAGGGATTGCGCGACGGTGAGTATGAATTGCTGGTGCTTGCCGTCAGAGGCGACGCGGATGCGGATGACGCCCTGATACGCGTCCCCGGAAATATAACCGGACAATGGCTTGCTTTCCGGAATGTGGACGAAGGTGCTCCGCTGAACGCAGAGTATTACTATGCACGCCATGCTTTTGGTGTATTTGACGGTAAAATTATGGAGCAGGACGTGAAGCTGACAAGAATAGTGGGGAAAATAGAGTTCAGCCTGAATTATGCCAATGATTATGTGCGTAGCTCCATAACTTCTGTTAGTGTGGTGCCCGACGATAGCAGCGTTTTTGCAGCTGCCTTGAACGCCGGAGGGACAATTGCGGGCGAACGGAGAACGGAGAGCTTTGCTGTGCCTCATGACGGGGGGAGTTTCCTGCTGCTGCCTCTGGCGGAAGGGAGTGTGTTGGGAGGAAAAGTGATTGTGAAGTCACGCCGGCATACGGGAGACTGATAGAGCGTTCGTTTGCCTTTAAGGTGGAGGTTCGGGCTAACTGCCATTCGCAGGTGAATATCAATGTGACGCATCCCGATGACAAGACCGGTATGCTTTATGTCAGAAGAAACTATTACCGGCCGGAGAATTTCCACACGATACTGTCTGACGATGAAACCAAAGATGTGTATTACAATAACAGCCTGCGCTCTTTCCATATCAATGAACCTTTGCAGGTGTCTGTGGTGGATGGGTGTCTGCAACTGCGCTTCTACTCGCCGGTTGCAATCTCCAACGTGAGTTTGTATACCAAACTGCCGTCGCAGGTTGAATATATGGAGCTTGCTTTCGTTGATTCCCTTCCGGCTTTCGGAAATGTCATGCTTGATCTGCCTATGCGGACGAAGGAGACTGTGTTCCGTATGGAGTCGGGAAAGTACGTCAGTCTACCTGCGGGAGTGGGATGACTTGTCTGCGCTGGAGTTTAAGATTGTATCCGATGACCCCTATTGGCAGAAGATTATGCGGATAAGGGCGAAATGGCTCATTTCTTTCAATTCGTACGGCGGAGATCCTGATGCAGACGACGGAGCCCTGCGGGCAACTGGATGGGAATACGTCCGGTGCATATCAGGGAAGCTGTGGCGCTCATGACGAACATTGCCTATTTGTGCACCCTTGATGCATATGCAGCCAAGTTAGAGGCATTGCAGGGGGTAGTGATGGGAAACGACGGACAGACTCCGGTGGATATGAGCAAAATAATACCGAAACTGGAGAACCACTCAAGATTCAATATGGGACTGGTTTACATAGGAAATGGCGTGGTGGGGCTGGGAGGAGGAGCTACGCTGGGGGTATACCAAGGAACGTATCTCACTCATTATAGTTCTTCCTATGTGCTGGGTGTGATGTTTCACGAACTGGGGCACTGCATGGGATACGGTCATAGCAGCGGCATGACCTACGGACGCTTCTCCGGTGACAGTGGAGATTGCTATATCGAGAACCTGCCGAACCTGCCCGTACCTGTGAATACCATACTGAATTCTAATAACAATCCGAATAAATATTAAGAGACTATGGGAAAGATTACATGATTGATAATTTTATGTTTCTTTTATGTAATAAAACAGAACTGAGCGAGCGTTATCTTTGTGAAAGAAATCAATAGCGTTAAAATAGCACAAATAGAATGTTTGCTTTACTTAAAACTTACGATTATGAATAGAAAAAAGATTTTCACTTCTCTCTGTCTGGTAGCTTTGTTGGCTGCATGTTCTAATGAAGCGCTGCTTATTGAGCGATCTCCCCTGTCTCCGGATTGGGTGAGCCTGATGTCGTGCTGAATGTCAGCGAAACTGTAGATAACTTTGACGAACTGGTGGCAGGACTCCGCACAGCCAAGGTAATTCAGATTGTAACTCCTGACTTTACACGTGTAGTGGGTAGTGAGGGGGTGAGCGAGTTCCTGACATCATCGGACTGCGAGTTCCTGGAGCTTAGCAACGACTCTCTAAGAATGTCGCTGACCAATGAGTATCTGACTCTCAGCAGTGACCTGATTACGGAAAAAAATGCGAAAGCACCGAGTACGCAGTATTATCTGGTGCATAAGTCGAAAGAGTATATAGACGAGTATCAGAAAATACTGAAAGCCAACAGACGCAGATTGCGGCAACGCGTTCGGGTACGGATGAGGTGCCGGAAATCGAGAAGTATTCCGGCAATGCGATTTCGGTGGTCAACGGTCAGTTTGTGAAGGACGCCGAAGCAGTAGAGCCTGCTACATCGGTAAGCCCTGTACTGGAGTGGAATGAAGCCATGGAAGCGGCGACACGCAGCATGAACTCATACAGGCCTAAAGATGTGTTGAGGATTTGGCTGCTTCGCCACAACGGATTTAAAGCTATGCAGCATGAGATTGACTGGCAGATAAATGATGTGAAACTGATGATTAGAGATTTGAACAAATATGTAAAAGTGGAAATCCATACCCGCAATACCGACTTTAGGGCGAGAAACGATGCTTACGTTACATTCTATGCATTTCAGGACTATGTGCAGGAGAATGCCGACAAAGGATGGCAGTGGTCGCCCCGGGTGAGAAAGGATATTTTCATACTCGTTTCTTATGGTGGCTACAACGGAGCTGTCGGCGGATTGGGTAATCTGAATGTATATAATATCGCACGCGAATACAATATGTATGCCTATGGACTTGCAGGAACGAACCCGATTACCTGTTCTAAGGTTGTGGCCCATGAATTAGGACATATTCTCGGTGCGGAACATAACAACTATTGCTGGTGGGACGGCTGGTGGATATTTAAGTTCAGATATTACGATGTAATGTCGTATAAGTTGGGACGTGCACCTTTCATACGTGATCCGAAGAACAGAAGAATCGTTCAGGATAACCTGAGGACATATTGAAAACACGTATAAATTTCAAAGCAGCAGTTTATAAATTCTTGTTTTTCAATTGTAAACGTCATTTCTAAATGGAATGAAAAGCTAAAGATTATGAATAGAAAAAACATCTTCATTTCTCTTTGTTTGCTGACCTTATTGGCTGCATGTTCCAATGATGAGTTGGAGGGGGGGGACAACATCCTTCTCCTGCTCCCGGACCGGGTGAGCCTGATGTCGTACTGAATGTCGGCGAAATAGTGGAAAATTTTGACGAACCGGTGGCGGGACTTCGTACTGCCAAGGTTATCAGGATTGTGACTCCTGACTTACACGCGTAGTGGACAGCCAAGGGGTAAGCGAGTTTCTGAAATCGTCCGATAGCGAATTTTTGGACCTTGATAACGATTCTCTCCGAATATCACTGATCGATGATTATGTGACTCTCAGCAGCGACCTGATTACGGAAAAAAATGCGAAAGCGCCGAGTACGTAGTATTTGGTGCATAAGTCGAAAGAGTATATATCGGAGTACCGGGCCGTATTAAGAGACCAACAAGCCAAGTTTGCGGCTACACGTACAGGAGCGGATGAAATTCCTGAAATAGAACAACACTCGGATTATGCGATTTCGATAAGCAACGGTCAGTTTGTACAGCAGGATGATCCGGTACAGCCTCGTTTAGCCAAAAACTCTGTCTTGGAATGGAAGGAAACTGAAGCGGCGCAAACACGCAGCACGATAGCCACTTTTCCGAGACCATCGGATTTACTGAGAATATGGTTGCTGCGTCATAGCGGCTATAAGGCTTTCCAGTACGAAATAGACTGGCAGGTAAATGATGTGAACTGATGATCAGGGATTTGAATCGTTCTGTAAGGGTGGAAGTACACACCCGTCACACTGATTTTTGGGCAAGTAATGATGGCTTTGACACGCTTTACCGCTTCCAGAAATATGTGAGAGATAATGCGGATAAAGGATGGCAGTGGTCGCCCAGCGTAGGAAAAGATATTTTTATTCTCGTTTCTTATAGCGGATACGGAGGCGTGGTTGCCGGTTTGGACAAACTGGATGTCTACAAGATCAGACGCCAGCAAAATCCGGAGGCATTCGGACTTTCGGGCATCAATCCGATTACTTGTGTGAAAACATTGGCTCATGAATTAGGGCATATCCTGGGTGCCGGATACAGTAACCACTCATGGTGGGACGGCTGGTGGATATTTAAATTCAAATATTACGATATAATGTCGTATAATATATTTCGCGCCCCTTTCATACGTGATCCTGAGTACAGAACACATGTACAACAAAATCTGTGGCCTTACTAACCGGCTAAAAACTGATTTTTAAGAACCTCAATACACTTTCATTGCTTTTCTCCTCCTGCGGACAGTCATTGACTCCGCAGGGGGAGTTACTGTTTCATGGAAATGATGAAAACCGTATGAAAAAGCTGCCGAAAGATAAAAAGGAACGGAAAATCCGGACAGGTGGGAATGCAATCGTTTGCGCTCTTCTTATTGTACTTTTTATAACATCTTTGTCTCTTGTTCGATAATATGGCATACATTTGTTGCAGTATAATAATGTATTTGAAAGACATTGTATAATAGAGTTAATATACTGAAATGTTCTTTTGAATATATGGTTATAGTAGATAATTAATATTGTTAACTTTAATTTTTAAATGCATGAAGCAAGTTAATCTTAGAATCTATCGAACGATTCTTCCCTTGTTGTTAGGGCTATTCTTGTCAGTTGGCGCTTATGCACAGAACATTACTGTAAAAGGAAATGTGAAAGATGCTACGGGTGAACCTGTAATTGGCGCGAATGTACTGGAAAAAGGTACTACAAACGGAGTTATTACTGATTTAGACGGTAATTTCCAGTTGCAAACATCGGCGGGTGCAACTCTTGTTGTTTCTTTCGTGGGCTATCTTCCTGCAGAAGTAAAAGCGGCATCCGTACTTAATGTTGTTTTGAAAGAAGATGCTCAACTTCTTGATGATGTTGTTGTGATTGGTTATGCCACAGGAAGTCAACGGACAATATCCGGTGCTGTTCAGAAAGTGGGACGTGAAGAAATGAATGCCGGCGTTGTCGTTAATCCGTTATCTGCTATTAAAGGTAAAGTTGCCGGTGTGAATATTCAGAAAACCGGTGGTGACCCTACTGCTGCTCCGGCTATTCGTGTGCGTGGTACTACTTCTTTGACTGGTGGTAACGACCCGTTGGTTATTATTGATGGTGTATTTGGCGATTTGAATATGCTGAATGCTATTTCTCCTGCTGATATTGAGAATTTTACAGTGCTGAAAGATGCCTCTGAAACAGCTCAATATGGTTCTCGTGGTGCTTCCGGTGTTATTGTTGTTACCACTATTAAAGGTAAGAATGGTGTTAAGAGCTTAAGTTATGATGGTAGTTTCGGTATTGAAACGGTTTATAAGAATCTGGAAATGCTGGATGCTAACCAGTATAGAGCTGCCGCACAGAGGTTAGGAGTTGATATATTGGATAAGGGACATAATACAGACTTTATTAAAGAAATGCAGCAGACTGGTTATACTCAAAATCACCGCTTGTCATTCTCTAATGGTAATGATGATTCAAACTATCGTGCTTCTATCGGTGTTATAGATCAAAAAGGTATTATAAAAAATAATACAATGCGTAATTATACCGCTAAGATTGATGCTATGCAGAATATGTTCAATAATAAGTTGAAGTTGGAATTTGGAATGTTCGGTTCGTTGAAAGAAAACAGATATGTGAATGACTATCAGAAAACATTCTATTCTGCTGCTTCTTATAATCCTACCTTTCCTAATTTTAAAAACCCAGAAACAGGTATGTGGGATGAAAATGCCAATGCTAACGAGGTACAAAACCCATTAGGCCGTTTGGACATTGATGATCGTGAAACAAATGCTTTTATAAATACAAATGCCCGTATTACATGGAGCATTAATAATGATTTGAAACTAAGTGCATTCGGTTCATATACTTATAATGTAAAAGAGAATAAAAAATATATTCCTTCTTCTATAAAGGCCGGTCTGAGCAATCGTGGAGAGGCATATCGTGGAGATAATAAATCTCAGTCGATGTTGGCTAACTTGATGTTAACTTATAAAAAAGGTTTTGGAAAACACTATATCAAGCTTTAGGTCTGGCGGAAGTTCAACGGGTGACTAATACAGGCTTTGGAACTACGGTACATGGTTTCAGTACAGACGACTTTTTTATATAATAATTTGCAGGCTGGTGCTGTATTGAAGTGGGGAGATAATACATCTTATTATAATAACCCGAGTTTGGCTTCTTTCATGGCACGTGTCAACTATTCATACGCAGATAAGTATATTGTTACAGTGAATGCCCGTACAGATGGTTCTTCTAAAGTAGGAGAGAACAATAAATGGGCATTTTTCCCATCAGCATCTCTTGCATGGGTTCTTAAAGAAGAAGCGTTCTTGAAAGATATTGATATGATTAGTAATTTGAAATTGAGAGTAGGTTATGGTCTTGCCGGTAATCAAGATGCTATTAGCTCTTATAATTCATTGCCATTGATGAGTCCTAATGGTACGACAACAGTAAATGGACTTCCCGTAGTAACAATGGGAGTTACTCGCAATTACAATCCTGATTTGAAGTGGGAAGTGAAGAAAACTTTTGATGTAGGTTTGGACTTTGGAATGTTCGATGAACGATTGAGTTTAACTTTAGACTACTATAATTCAAAAACAACAGATTTGTTGTATAATTATGATGTAAAGGTTCCACCTTTTACTTATCCTACTTTGCTTGCTAATCTTGGTGCAATGCGTAATACTGGTTTTGAAATTGCAATTAGCGGTACTCCATTGAAAACAAAAGATATGGAACTGAATATCAGTGCTAATGTTGCATTTCAAAAGAATAAGTTGCTCTCTTTGAACGGAACGTATATGGGGGAATCCATGACAGCTAAGGAATACATGAACTTAGGTGGCATGAATGGTGCCGGATTTATTGGTGGGTATAATCAAATTATTTATCAAATGGTTGGACAGCCGGTAGGCGTATTCTATTTGCCTAAATGCGATGGATTGGTTGATAATGGCTTTGGTGATTATACTTATCATGTTCAAGATATTGATGGTGTGGAAGGTGTTGATTTGGCTGACGGAAAGGATCGTTATATTGCAGGTCAGGCTATGCCAAAAGCTTTATTGGGTGCAAATATCGGATTCCGTTACAAGCAATTTGATATTCAGGTACAAATGAATGGAGCTTTTGGACATAAGATTTATAATGGTACTTCTTTGTCTTATATGAATATGAGTCAGTTCCCGACTTATAATGTTTTGGCTGAAGCTCCTCAGAAAAACATCAAAGACCAAACCGTAACCGATTATTGGTTGGAGAAAGGTGATTACTTGCATTTCGACTATGTTACATTGGGTTGGAACTTGAATACAAAAAATCTGAAAGCTATCAAGTCTTTACGTGTTACTTTCTCTGTAAATAATTTGGCTACGATTACAGGATACTCAGGGCTTTCTCCGATGATAAACAGTACAACGGTAGGAAGTGACCTTGGTATTGATGACAAGCGTTTCTATCCTTTGTCACGTACTTATTCATTGGGACTTAGTGTTAACTTTTAATTAGATGCATATTATGAAAAGAAGAATATTATATAGTTTGTTGATAACAGCAACACTCGGCTTATCTTCTTGTGAATCTTTCTTGTCGGAAAATCCGAAAGACCAAATTACAGAAGAACAGGCTTACCAGAATTCTACCTTATTGTACTTGAATACGGTGGCTTCCCTTTATACGCAAGTTGGTGCTAACGGTGGCGGGGCAGGATTGCAGGGTACTGACCGTGGACTTTATGACTTGAATACTTTCACAACTGATGAAGCTATGCTTCCCACGCGCGGTGGTGACTGGTATGATGGTGGCTTGTGGCAAAATCTGTTCCTTCATAATTGGGGTACGAAGAATGATTTGGTAAAAGGCAGTTGGATTATCTTTATAAAGTGATTGCACAAACCAATCAATCATTGGATAAATTAAAAGAAATCTTGGAGAACAATCCGGAGAATATTTCAGTTCCCAAATACATTTCGGAAGTACGGGCATTCCGGGCAATGTACTATTATTATTTATTGGATATGTTTGCTCGTGTTCCACTGGTTACTTCTTCTTCAGTAGCAATGGAAGATGTAGTACAATCTGAACGTTCCGCTGTCTTTAATTTTGTAAGAACCGAATTGGAGGAATCGGTTGAAGACTTAAGCGATGCGCATAGTAATTTGACCGGTGAATATTATGGTAGAATAACAAAACCTGTTGCGTATTTTCTGTTGGCAAAGTTAGCGCTTAATGCAGAAGTATATGCGGATGACAATTGGACGGACGGTACTAAACTGGATGGAAAGAATATCAAATTACAGTAGACGGTACTGAAATGAATGCTTGGGAGGCAACAATCGCGTATTGTGATAAGATTGCGGGCCTGGGATACAAGTTGGAACCTAAATTCGAATCTAACTTCTCACTTAAGAATGAATCGTCTGTAGAAAATATCTTTACTATTCCGATGGATGCAAATCTTTATAAGAATGAATTTTATAATTTGATTCGTTCTCGTCACTATAATCATGGTAATGCTTATGGCCAAGGTGGATGGAATGGTTCGTCCGCAACTAAAGAAGCTCTCGATGCCTTTGGTTATGGTACAAGTTCTCAAGATCCGCGTTTTGAACTGACTTATTATGCAGGAAAAGTAGAGGGGCCTAATGGGACTATAAAACTTGATGATGGAACTGATTTGGAATATGTACCTTCTGAAATTACTTTGGATTTGTCTGGCAAAGCCTCAGAGAAGACAGCTGGCGCACGTATGAAAAAATATGAGTTGGATGCTTCTGCTACTAATGATGGTAAACTTCAAAGTAATGATATTGTCCTATTCCGATATGCTGATGTACTTTTAATGAAGAGTGAAGCTAAAGTGCGTAATGGTGGTAATGGAGATGCTGAACTGACAGAAGTTCGGGAGCGCGCCGGTGCTACTTTGGATGTGACGGCTACTCTTGAAACTTTGTTAGAAGAGCGTCTGAGAGAATTTGCATGGGAAGGCCTTCGTCGTCAGGATTTAGTTCGTTTCGGTAAGTTTACCCGCGCATATACTGATAGGCCTCAGTTACCGAAAGAAGATACTGGTTATACTACTGTATTCCCGATTCATGAAGATGTATTGAGCCTGAATGGCAAACTGACTCAAAATTACGGTTATTAATAATTAATAATTTAATGGAAAGTAATATGAAAAAAATATTCCAATATATGACAACGCTCCTATTGCTGCTGGTGGTGGGAACAAGTTGTGAAGAAGGCAATGATAACTGGAGAATCATTACTGATGCTCAACCGGGAGCTTATATCACTGGTGATGCTACGATTTATAGTGCTACGGCTACATCGTCCCAACTGGTGGCTGCACCGTTGGATGGAGCTCCGGAAGGTACAAATGTAGTGGGGATTTACACTTGGTTGAAGTCAAGCGGAAGTTTTACTATTCTGAATGTAGATGAGGAAGGTAATGAGGTTAATTACGGTAAGGGCGATGTAGTAGCTTCTACTCCTGCTGAAACTGTAACTTTAGCAGCTGGTGGTACACCTTTCACTGTAGTGGAGGATGGTTTGTACTATGTGGCTATGAATAAAACTGATAATCAATTGACGATTATACCTGCTAAGTTCGGTATTATTGGTGATGCTACTCCTTTGCAATGGAATGGTGAAACTGCCATGCAGGCAAGTTATAACGAAACTCAGGCTGCGGTTGAATATTCCATTAGTGATGTAATTTTAGATAAGAAAGAAATGAAGTTCCGTTATTCAGGTGATTGGGGGCTTGAATTCCCTTATCAAGGAGGTAAGGTTAAACTTCATACTAATATGGGATATAATGGTGATAATGCATCTGCGATATCCGAAGCTTTTAGTGAGTGTAAAGGTGGTGGAGCAAACTTTCAGGTGGGTAAAGCTGGCGTTTATACCGTAACCTTAAAACTGGATTTGCGTACCGGTCGCTTCTCTGCAAAAGCTGTTTGTACAGCTGAAGATACATCATCTGCTACATTGCCCGAAAAAATGTTTGTAAATGGTGATGCTTGGGGATGGCCGCAGGATTGGAGTACAGCTCCTGAGATGATACCTGTTCATAGTCATGACGGAATGTTCTGGGGCATCTATTATTTGCAGGCAGGTAACGGAATGAAATTCAATAATGAAAAGAGTTGGAGTACCGGTGATAACTTCGGAGCTGAAAATGAGGATCCTAAAGGTTATGGTGAATATCCGGCCGGTGGTTCTAATTTAAAAGTTACTGATACAGGATATTATTTGGTAATTGTATCTTGTACTCTTTCTGCAGACAAGAAATCTGTAAACAGAAAAGTTATTCTTGCTGAGCCGAAACTCTTCTTAAGAGGTGCTTGTGCCGGTGGATGGGCAGATGCTGGCGCGGGTAGACCAAATGATTTAGAAGTTGCTTTCGCTTTAGCGGCAGATGGCACTACTTATGAGGCTGTAACAGCCGGAGACGGTGACTTACGTATTATGTAGCCACAGGGTACAAGGCGTTGATTGGTGGCAGTCTGAGCTGGTGGTAAGAGATGGTAAAATTGAATATTGTGGCAAGGATGGTGATCAGGAACCTCGTGTTCCTGTAACAACCGGTAAAACGGTTAGTCTTGATTTTAGAACGAATACCGGTAGTATACAATAGGCCTTAAAAATAAAAAGAAAGTGAGGCTACAATGGGTAAATCTTCGTTGTAGCCTCTTTCTTCTTTTTGAGATTAGTTTCAAATAGAAAAATCTAATGATATGAAAAAAGTAAAATTACTTCTTCTTTTTTTGTTTTGGATAATTCCTTTTTGTTTCATTGCATGTAGTGATGATGAAGTTGGTGGTGGAAATGGCAATGACGACGATAGTTGGATAGATGTTACGGCATCTTCCGCCAACTGGGATGGTGAAAAGCGAGCGGATATATCTTATCAGTTGCTGGTATACTCTTTCGCAGACAGTGACGGTGATAAATGCGGAGATATCAGAGGCTTATTACAAAACTGGATTACCTCGCTGATTTAGGAATAAAGGCCATCTGGCTATCGCCTATTCATCCGGCTATGTCATATCATGGATATGATGTGACAGACTATTCGGGGCTGAATCCGCAATATGGAACAATGGCCGATTTTGAAGAGTTGGTTGCTAAAGCCCATAATCTCGGTATTAAAATTTATCTGGATTATGTGATGAATCATACGGGGAGTGCCCATCCTTGGTTTAAGGAAGCTAAGACCTCTCCGGATAATACTTACCGTGACTATTACATCTTCTCACAAGATCCGAAATCAGATATTACTGCCGGTAAGATTCCGATGATAAAGCGGGAAAGTTCTATGGGATATAATGCAGGCGAATGGTTTTCGGCCGGTATAGGTGATGCCATGAAAGGATGTTATAAGTTTGTACTCGACTGGTCTAATGCTGCAAGCCCCACAATAACAGTTACAGAAGGGGATACACCAGATGTGGATAATGCAGACGTAGCCACGCAAGGTGCCAAGTATTTGTATTATGGTGAAGGCATTTGCAAGAAATTCTATGCGAAAGATAATAATAAGTATGAGTTAACGGTTGATCTTGATACGGATTGGGGCTTTTTAATCCGGACAAGTAATACTTCATGGGACAATGGAACGAAGTATGGTGCTCCGTCCAAAGCCAGTAAAATACAGTTGGGGAAGGCTTTTACTTTGAGTAATACGACTCCTGAGGACATTCTGTTTGCATCGGTTGAAGCATGGTATTTTCATTCTCATTTCCAAACGGATTGGTTTGCCGACCTTAATTACGGTGCTATTGACGATGCAGCCGACTCTCCAGCATATAAAGCAATATCCGCTGCTGCAAAAAAATGGATAGACAGGGGAATTGACGGATTCCGTTTGGATGCGGTGAAGCATATTTATCACAGCGCCACTTCGGATGAGAATCCTCGTTTCCTAAAAATGTTCTATGATGATATGAATGCATATTATAAAGCGAAAGGACATACAGATGACATTTATATCGTAGGCGAAGTCCTTTCGGGCAGCGACGAGGTTGCACCTTATTATCAAGGACTCCCAGCATTGTTTGAGTTTGACTTTTGGTATAAACTGGATTGGGCGATTGCCAACTCTACAGGTTGTTATTTTGCGAAAGATATACTTTCTTTCCAACAGAAATATGCGAGATACCGTACCGATTACATAGAAGCTACCAAATTATCCAACCATGATGAGGACCGTACTGCATCCAAACTGGGAAAATCAGAGGCAAAGTGTAAACTTGCGGCTGTCGTATTACTCACCGCACCGGGTGAGCCCTATATTTATTATGGGGAAGAATTGGGAATCTACGGAACGAAAGAAAAGGCGGATGAATATGTACGTAGTCCGATGCTGTGGGGAGATAATTACACTACTTCCTATACAGATAAGATCGATGCTACTGTGGCTTCGAACATAAAATCTGTGACAGAACAGAAGGAAAATGCAAATTCGTTGTTGAATACTTATATCTCTTTTATCCGTTTGCGTAATACCTATCCGTCTTTGGCACAAGGTATAATGACAAAGCATGCGGTATATAACGAATCGAACGAAAAGTACAAGAGCATTGCTGCATGGTATATGACAAAAGATAATGAAAAAATGCTTGTTCTTCATAATTTTGGAAATGCATCCGTTGAGTTGTCATTGACGGATAATATCGAAAAAACAGTCGGTGTATCAGGAACAGTTCAGGTCAAAGACGGGGATGATACTTCCATACGATTAGGGGGATATTCGTCAGTAGTCTATAAAATAGCTCAATAGTCCGTTTACTCATATATCTTTATCAGCACCCTGTTCAGCCATTCCCATCGAAAGCGGAACCAGCGACGGGTGCTGATTTGTTTTCCGCCAAACCGAAGTACAAATTCGCGGTATCCATGTCTGCGGAAGGGTAACCCTACATCCATAAATTCCAGATGTCGGTAGCCGCGCTCTTTGGCATCATGCAACGCTTGCCAGACCGCGAGGATTCCAGGATATTGCAAAGCGTAGGTCTTACGCATGCCGCCGGAGAACCAGAGGTATGCATTGTCGTCGGAATAAATACAGGCACTTCCACCAATTATCTTCTCTTTATAGGTTACAATAAAAATACGGCTCTGCGACTTAATGTCATTTGTTTTTCTAACTGTTGGAAGTCCATGCTGGGAAAATGGCGCCGTATTTTGGCTGAGTAATTATGGTGTAGCATTTTTGCAAATGCATGGATTTCTTCCGGGGTATGTGCTTCTTTGACTTTTGCTCCGTTCTTTAATCCTTTTTTGATTTGGCGGATACGTGAAGGACTGAAACGGACCTCTGCTTGTTCTACATTATGCAGAGAGTTGCGGACACGTAGCCAGTTGATAGCAAAGTACTGGTTATTGCGGAATACTTTGTAACCAAACAGTGAGTTTTCCAGGTTACGGAACTCAATAAGAAATGCATCCCGAAGGGCTTCATCAGTAAGCCGTTGTAACATATCACTGAAAACAGCTTCCTTGTTGATTGTTTCATCAAAATACTCTCCTGTACCATATACTTCACATCGTTTGATAATGGAGGGTGGAAATAAGCGTGCACTTTTTCGTATGGCGGCAAGTAGCTTGGCAACAGGTACTCCGTTTTCCGATGCTACAATAAGCAAAGGAGTATATCCCGGAGTCGCTTCGTAGATGTGAAACAATTCCGTAGAGTGGAATGTATTGGTTCCCGGTAGTTTGGGAATCTGGTTCCCCTGGTAATATGTCGTTAGTTTCAAGGGCATTGCTGCAAATTTAAAAAAATAATCTTGTATCTTTGCATAGCTTAACAATAAAGTATTCATTTCTAAACGATATACATATATGGAAAGTTTTAGTGAATTGATAAAAGCCCGTCGCAGCATGCGGAAGTTTACGGAAGAGGAACTGACACAAGAGCAAGTGGTTACATTGATGAAAGCCGCACTAATGGCTCCTACTTCCAAACGTAGTAATGCATGGCAGTTTATTGTGGTGGATGATAAGGATACATTGAAAAAACTATCGCTCTGTAAAGAGCAGGCTTCACAATTCATTGCAGATGCTGCATTGGCTGTGGTTGTAATCGCCGACCCGTTGGTAAGTGATGTTTGGATAGAAGATGCTGCTATCGCTTCCATTTACCTGCAACTTCAGGCAGAAGATATGGGATTGGGTAGTTGCTGGGTGCAACTTCGTGAACGTTTTGCGGTGTCCGGAATATCTTCTAACGAATATGTACATGATGTACTTGATATACCTTTGCAGTTGCAGGCCCTTAGCATCATAGCCATAGGCCATAAAGGCATGGAGCGCAAGCCTTTCAATGAAGACAATCTGCAATGGGAAAAGATTCACCTTAATAAATATGGAGGAAAGTAACGGTGAGTGCGGCAAAGGCAAACAATAATAAGGATACATATAAGGCTACGGCTATCACGCTGATTGTATTTGGCGTGCTTTATCTGGCAGATAATTATTGCATTTTTCTACATTAGGTTTGTCGTGGGTGATGAATAGGGATAATTTTCTACTTTATACGGCGATTATCTTTTTATTGTTCAAGCACGATAAATCGGTAGGATTGGTATTGATAGGGCTGTGGTTGATATTAAACTTCGGTTGATAACGGCTTTGCTTGGCACAATGTCGGCTTATTTGTTGCCGATAGCGTTATTGGTCGTAGGTGGTATATTATATTTGGTATCTACAAGATAAAATGAGGAGAAGTATAGAAGATACATCTATTGTATTTATTGGAGCCGGAAATTTGGCGACGAATTTGGCAAAGGCACTTTATGATAACGGATTTCGCATCATTCAGGTTTATAGCCGTACAGAAGAGTCGGCGCGGGCATTGGCGCAGGTAGTGGAGGCTACTTATACAACTGACTTGTCGTCTGTGGTTACGGATGCTCAGTTATATATTGTTTCTCTGAAAGATGCGGCGTTTGTGCAACTGCTGCCCGAAATTGTTGCCGGAAAAGAAAATGCCTTATGGGTACATACTGCCGGTAGTATTCCCATGGATGTTTGGGCGGATAAAGTGAACCGGTATGGGGTGCTTTATCCTATGCAGACATTTAGTAAACAGCGTGTAGTTGATTTTCAGCATATACCGATTTTCGTGGAAAGTAATTCTGAAGCAGATACTCGGTTTCTGAAAGCCGTTGCTTCCGTACTGTCAAAGCAAGTCTATGAGGCAACTTCCGAGCAACGCAAGAACCTGCATTTGGCGGCAGTCTTCACTTGTAATTTTACAAATCATATGTATGCTCTTGCTGCCGAGCTTTTGAAGAAGCATCAACTTCCTTTTGAGATAATGCTGCCTCTGATAGATGAGACTGCCCGCAAAGTACACGAGATTGAACCACACCTTGCGCAAACAGGGCCTGCCATACGTTATGATGAAAATGTCATCAATAATCATCTGCAGATGCTTTCCGATGAGCCGGAAATGCAGGAACTATACAGGCTGATTAGCGAAAGCATACATCGGCAAAACAGCTAACCTTTAAGAAAACAATGGTATATGAGTACAATCAATTATGATTTGAATAAGATAAAAGCCCTTGCTTTTGATGTGGATGGGGTATTAAGTGCTAATGTTATCCCGATGAGTACGGACGGCGAACCGTTGCGTACGGTAAACATAAAAGATGGCTATGCATTGCATCTGGCTGCCAAGCACGAGATTCCATTAGCTATTATTACAGGTGGACGTACAGAGGCTGTGCGCAGGCGTTTCCTTGCTTTGGGGATACCGGCCGAAAATATCTATATGGGTTCTTCTGTTAAGATACATGACTATCGTGACTTTCGTGACCGTTATGGTTTGCAGGATGAGGAAATATTATACGTAGGTGATGATATTCCCGATATTGAAGTAATGAGTACTTGCGGCTTGCCTTGTTGTCCGAATGATGCTGCTCCTGAAGTGAAATCTGTTGCCCGCTATATTTCTTACAAGGCCGGAGGATATGGCTGCGGACGTGACGTTATAGAGCAGTTCCTTAAAGTAAAAGGTCTCTGGATGGCAGATGAGAAAGCCTTTGGCTGGTAATTCTTATCGGATGAAACTCGCAATTCATAACTTATAATTCATATTAGCGTCATGTTAGATAATCTCAAGAAATATAAAGTGATACTTGCTTCCAACTCTCCGCGTCGAAAAGAATTGCTGTCCGGGCTTGGAGTTGACTATGAAATACGTACGTTGCCGGATGTGGATGAGTCGTATCCTGATACATTACGAGGAGCGGATATCCCTCTCTATATAGCAAAAGAAAAAGCGAATGCCTATCGGAATATGTTGCAGTCGGGCGAACTGATGATAACTGCCGATACTATTGTTTGGTTGGATGGCAAGGTACTGGGAAAACCAAAGGATAGGGAAGATGCTTTATGTATGTTGCGTGACATGTCCGGTCGCACTCATGAAGTGTTTACCGGTGTTTGTATTACTACGACAGAATGGCAGCGGAGTTTTTCAGCCCAGACGGAAGTGCGTTTCTCTAAGTTGAGTGAAGAAGAAATTATTTACTACGTAGATAAGTTCCAACCCATGGATAAGGCAGGAGCTTATGGTGTACAAGAGTGGATTGGCTTTATTGGAGTAGAGAATATATCGGGTAGCTATTATAACATTATGGGGCTGCCGGTACAACGGCTTTATAAAGAGCTTTGTTTGATTGAAGGGAGGTTGTCAAAACTCTGACAAGCCTATCATTAGCTTCGCTCAAAATATCTTTTATTTCTTACGCTAATGTATAGTCTGTCATGCAGAACGCAGTGAAGCATCTCTTCTCCTACTCACACAGAGAGTAGATTCTTCGCTTCGCTCTGACTATACCTTAATAAAAAAAGACAGAAGAGGTTCTGATGACAAAGTAAAATGATAGTTAATGTTAGTTTTGACACACTTTCCTAAGCCAAGTCTCTTATCAATGGAATATCTTTCTCGTCTATGCCCAGCTTAATAAGGGTTTCTTTATCTTTATTGAACATCTCAAGGAAAACTTCCCGATTGCCGCTTTCTGCGGTGGCTTTTCCATATAATTCAGCAGCTTTCCCTATGTTTCCTAATCCCAATGCCACATGTCCTGCATTGAGATAATCGGTGGCAATTGGTTTCAGGGCGAGTACTTTGTCATAATATCTCATGGCTTGTTCAAATTTCCCACTGACGAATGAGCACCAGCCTATGGCACGCCATGCCTTGATGCAGTCGTTTTCCATGAGATCCAGTTTGAAGAAACTTTGCAAGGCTTCTTCATAACGTTCCAGTTCTGCCAGACAACTACCGATGAAGAATATGACGTTCTTATTTTCCGGTTGTATTGCTTCTACCTTTTTGTAATATTCCAATGCAGCTGCAAAATCGCGTAACTGGCGATGACAAGTGGCGAGATGGCGGATAGTCCATACATGATCGGGTTTCAGTACGTCTGCTTTTCGGTAAGCGCTGATGGCTTCTTTGTAGCGTTTCTCTTTTTGCAGACAGTAACCGGTCTTTTGAAAAATATCAGCATTGGCATAATTCATGTCTGTCACTTCTTTGTAAATGTTCAATGCTTCTGCCGGATGTTCCTTATGGAAATGAAAATCGGCTATGGTGACCAGTAATTCCGGTTTGTATAAAATACTTTTTAGTGCCGGGATGCGATGCAAGGCTATTTCTTCCTTGAAAATATCGCGGAACTCATGACGCCGCTGGCTTAGCTTGAAAAAACGGTATAGGTCATGTATGTATTGGTTACTGATAACGTCCGGACGTTGTGCATACTGTCTCAGACCGGAAGACTTGCTTTGATCCATTAACTCGCTCAAGTCCTGTGACGTCATTTGACTTAGCATCATATTGCGTTGGGCCTGCGGAATATGCGCCATGGTGAAACACAATGAATATTTATCGCTGTTACAGAAAAAGCCTGATTGTAATATCAGGGACAGAATGGCATTTTCTCCTGTCGGTTTCAGGCCGAATTCCCGTATAATGCTGGAGTGTTGCATGTCAAACGGATAGAACCAGTTGTGTGGATTCTGAAAGAACGGATAGCTCTTGAGTTGGGCGAATGTGCTCATATATACGTCTGCTCCTTCCAGTTGCAGCTCGTTCATCTCACGTATCTTATCGCCCAGTCCCGATTCTTCGAATGCTTTTTCCCAATCCGGGTTGCGGTCGTTTTCCTCAATGTTTTCTTCGAAACCGTATTTCATGTTGCGCATGATAGATACATTCTTCATCATCTCCGGGATGATTTCTTCACGCATTTTCTTATCTATCTTTTCCGTTTCTTGGCTGCGGAGCAACTGGATATATATTCGGTTTAATTGCTTACCGAAACTGCCGTCCTCATTAAGAAGCGATAGTCTTGTTTCCAATTCGGGATATAGCCACAGACGGTTGGAGTGTATATGCAACACAATGGCAATAACTACTAAAGCGCGCTGGTTGACTTGTGTGTCGGCATGTGTAACAGCGTCCAGTAACCATGAGAATTTGCGCGGGTCAAAACATTCCATTAAACTGAGCAGAATGGCTCCCGTAAGTAAGCATAAGTCATTTGCCGGCAGTAACTCGGAGTTCAGATACATTTTGGCCTCAACTTCCTCTTCTGCACTCCAGCTGCTGTTTCCCCATGTGGTAAGGAACAGATATTGGGCTGTCTCTTCATGCCGCTGCAATGCACCGTCCAAACTTTGTTTGTTGTCCGGCATAAGTTGGCAAACGGCCATATCATCGGGGAAAGATTCCAGCACTTTCAGCCAGGAAGACATACCGTAGCTGGCAGCCATATTCTTTTTGTTCTTGTGGAGTGCGTGGTAATAACGAGTAGAGCTTTCATCAAGCAAACTGATACGTGTCTGTTCGGCAAGTTCCCAGGTTTCAGCCAGAAGCTGTCGGTACAACTTCTGTCGTTCCGGATCGTTTATGCCCTGACGCATGTACTGCAACATATATTGGTAGGACACTTTGGCCTGTTCCAAACGGCTATGAAGAGTCCAGTCTTTGCATTTCCATAGAAAGGCTTCCAGTTGTATCTGAGCTTCCTTCAAACGCTTCTGTTCCAGTAGGCTGACTATATGTTGATATTGCTCTTGTATGGCTTGCTCATTCATAAGATTGTATTCGTTAAGTGATTATACCCTACAAATATACAAAAAGGATGCCAAAATATTCCGGTTACTTCTAACCATCTTCAGGACTTAAAAGAATTGTCGTTCCATTCCGTAGCTAAAGGGACAGACCTTGTTCAGAAGCGAACCTGTAACTGTGCTTGTAGCAGATTGGAACTATCTCCTTTATGGGGATCGCAGTAGGTATATTGTGCTTGCAAACGGCATTTGGGATAGAACCACCATTGTACGCCGGCTACATAATTATTTTGTTTGTAATCCTGTGCTTTGTCCTTATTGAAGTAGTCGTAGGATGCTACAATGTCAAACTTAGGGAGTACATGTATGGAGGCGGTTGCATAGTATCCGTCACTCTTTATGTGTCCGTCCTTACCGGCGAGGTATTCAGTACGCAAACTGACAGGCTTTGTTTGGATAGTAGCGCCTGCCGACCAGCGGTTACGTGTGTAGCTATCGCCTGCGGCTATATCCGGATTGATGGAAGATGCGGCAACTGCACATCCCTTACCTTTGATGAACGAACCACCCACTGACAGCCAGTCAAGCGATGAACCATTAAACTGCCTACTATATCTTTTTGATTGTTTTTGTCTTTCAGGTTGATGCCTTGTCCATTCATAACTGCAAAGTTATAGCTCAGCTTTTTCTTGAAAAGGTCACCATAAATAAGTATTCCCATATCACGACCGCTGTTTGAACCATATAGGGGATCGCTTCCGTTGATACCAGCCAGATAGTTGACAGCCTGTGAATAACAGTTTATCAGTTCTACAAAACAGGGAGACATAGGATTTTCGATAGTATACATCGTTTTGAACTGTCCGATGCGGGCAGTGAGTTGGGGCAGGAACTGATATTCCGTATAGGCTTCCAGTATCTTTCCGGTATTGGCAAAGCTATACATGAAGTAGCACGACCATTTATCGGTAATCTTTCCACGTGCCATGAATATCACTCGCTTGATGTCGAAAGTGTTGCTGGCTTTTTCGCCGGCGTCATCATAGGTGTATCCCACTTGGGCGTAACCTGCCAGCTGATGCGTTCTTTCAGTGTGTTCACTACATCATTCAGATGTGTATCCTGGGCTTTTAAAGTGTATATGAAGAGAATAAGAAGGCAAGATAGTAGAATGCGTTTCATGTGTGTGAAATATATAGTTTAAAAAAAAAAGCAACCCTTTTTTCAAAGAGCTGCCTTTTGTATGGATTAGATTTTTTTTATTCGTTGATAGCAGCAATACCCGGAAGTACTTTACCTTCGATTGCTTCGAGCAATGCACCGCCACCGGTAGAAACGTAAGAAACACCGCTTGCCAAACCGAATTTGTTGACGCAAGCAACAGAGTCACCACCACCTACGAGTGAGAAGGCGCCGTTTTTGGTTGCTTCTACGATAGCTTCACCTACCGAACGCGAACCATGAGTGAAGTTTCAAATTCAAATACGCCTGTAGGACCGTTCCAAAGGATAGTCTTGGAGTTCTTAATAACTTCAGCGAAAATCTTTTCGGTTTCAGGACCTATATCCAGACCTTCCCAACCGTCGGGTATTTCGTTTACTTTGCAGAACTTAGTGTTGGCGTCATTGGAGAATGAGTCGGCAATCTTGGCATCTACTGCCAATACAAGGTTCACGCCTTTTTCTTTTGCCTTCTTCAGCAAGTCGAGAGCCAAATCCAACTTATCGTCTTCGCAGATAGAGAGACCGATTTTACCACCTTGAGCTTTGGTAAAAGTGTAAGTCATACCGCCGGTGATAATCAGGTTGTCCACTTTGTTCAGCAGGTTCTCGATGATTTCGATTTTGGAAGATACTTTGGAACCACCCATGATAGCTGTGAACGGACGTTGGATATCATTCAACACTTTGTCTACTGCTTTCACTTCTTTTTCCATCAGATAGCCGAACATCTTGTTGTCTTTGTCGAAGTATTTAGCAATCAATGCCGTAGAAGCGTGTGCACGATGGCAGTACCGAATGCGTCATTCACGTAGCAGTCTGCATAAGAAGCCAATTTCTTGGTAAAGTCTTTCTGGCTTTCCTTAACAGCTTTCTTGGCAGCTGCTTTTTCTTCGTCTGTTGCATCTTCAGCCAAACCGCGCGGTTTGCCTTCTTCTTCGGCATAGAAACGAAGGTTTTCGAGCAACAGCACTTCACCCGGTTGCAGAGCAGCTGCCTTAACGGCGGCCTCTTCGCCCATGCAGTCGTTAGCAAACTGTACCTCAACACCCAGCAGGTCTGACAAATGCTTCAAAATGTGCTTCAAAGAGAACTTATCAGTTGCGCCTTTCGGACGGCCGAGGTGAGAACCGATAATAATACTGCCTCCGTCAGCCAAAATCTTCTTCAGTGTAGGAAGAGCGGCACGCATACGGGTATCGTCTGTAATGTTGAAGTTTTCGTCCAAGGGCACATTGAAGTCCACGCGAACGAATGCCTTTTTTCCGGCAAAGTTAAATTGATCAATTGTCATAATACTCTATTTTTATTTAAAAGTGTTATCATTTTATTTTTGTGACGGCAAAGTTAGTATTTATTTCTTTTTTTTGCTATGAAATCATTATTTATTCTTTCTCTTCATTGTTCTCTTTACTAACTTTATACTTCTGGCAGTAGTATTTGCACATCAATTGCAAACCGCAGTTGTCACATTGAGGCGTACGCGCTTGACATATATAGCGTCCATGCAGGATGAGCCAATGATGGGCAATGGGAATTTCTGCTTCCGGAATGTGTTTAACCAGCTCTTTTTCTACGCTGAACGGAGTGGTGCATTTGTCGGACACCAGCCCTAAGCGGTGGCTGACGCGGAACACATGGGTATCTACTGCCATAGCTGCTTTATTGAAAACCACCGATTGGATGACGTTTGCCGTTTTTCGTCCCACACCGGGCAGCTTTACGAGTTCCTCCAATGTGTCGGGCACCTGGCTGTTGAAATCTTTCACCAGCATTTTGGCCATGCCTACAAGGTGTTTGGCTTTGTTGTTGGGGTAGGATACACTGCGTATATATTCATACACTACTTCAGGTGTGGTGGCTGCGAGTGCCTCGGGAGTAGGGAAGTCCCGGTAGAGGGCGGGGGTTATCATATTGACCCGTTTGTCTGTACATTGGGCGGAGAGAATTACTGCTATCAACAGTTCAAACGGATTGTCATAATGCAGCTCGGTCTCTGCTATCGGGCGGTTCGCCCTGAACCAAGCGAGTATCTTTTCATAACGTTCTTTCTTTCTCATCGTAGTTTGTTTTTATGATAATGAGGGGCAACTTTGCCGTTGAAGTAAAGCATGGAGATAATCGTCAGGCATGCTCCGAAAAGATAAGCCTTATCGAAAGTGCTGACTTCTGCGATGTATCCGCCTGTCAGCATACCGATACCTATGCCTACATCCCATGAGGTAAGGTAAGTTGAAGTTGCCGTACCCCGTTGGCTGTTGGGAGCGAGGTTTACGAACAATGTGTTGTAGGCCGGAAACATAATGCCAAAACCTATTCCAAGCAGCAGTGCTACGGTAAAGAAGATGATGCTGCACGCCATGCCGTTCCAGCTGATGATGTAGGCACATGAGGAGAGCAGGAAGAAGCTGAATACAACAATGTACAGTCCTGCCGAAATGACCTGAGTTATTTTTCCTCTGTCTACGATCTTACCGGAAAAGATGCGTGAGATAGCCATACCTACTGCCATGAAAGTGAAGAAGAAGCCGGTAGTTGCGTTGATGCCGATTTCTTTGGCATACATGGCAACATAATTGGTGGTCATTCCATAGGGAATGGATAATAAAAGCAGGCTGATTCCGGCAGGAATACCTTTCAGCAAAATAAAGCGGTCGAGCGAAATGGGTTCGCGTTTTACAGGTGGCTTGTATGGGGTCTTTACCAGTGAGGCGCAGATAAGTCCGGCTATGCAGGAACCTAACGAACAGCAGAAAATACTTGTATAACTCATGCCGGCATCGTGCAGGAATAAGCCGGACATTGGCCCTACTGCCATTGCTATGTTATTGGAAAGTCCGTAATATCCCAAACCTTCTCCGCGTCTTGACGAGGGCATAATGTCAATGACTACCGTATTCCCGCCCACAGTTACCATGCCGAATGATACGCCATGTATAATGCGGAACAGAATGAATAGCGCCAGCGAACCGGCAATGATATATCCTGCAAACATTGCATGAAGATGAAGTAAGCCAACAGATACAAAGGCTTACGGGCAAAGCTGTCCAGCAAATAGCCGGAGAAAGGACGGATACATAAGGCTGCTACCGTATAGCAGGAGAGAATGATGCCGATAGTGGAATTGCTGGTGCTGAACACCTCGGACAGATAGAAAGGCAATACGGGTATCAGTAGCCAAAAACCGAAATACAGCAGAAAGTTAGCTGCGAGAATAAAGCAATAGCTGGGAGTTACGAGCCTATCTTTCATTGGGTGAAAATTTAATAAGATTGATAATAAGGCTGTCTTAAAACCGTTAATTGCCGGATAGTTATCTCTGCCATTCAGATTATAAGTGAAGAATGGCAGAGATATACTTTTGATCTTTGATATAGAAATAAGAATGTTCTATATTAATAAGCCGCTTCAAATTCTTTCAGGAAGCGTGTGTCATTTTCAGAGAACAGTCGTAAGTCGTTCACACGATATTTCAGATTGGCGATACGTTCTATACCCATACCTAAGGCATAGCCGCTGTACACCTTACTGTCAATGCCGTTTAATTCCAATACATTGGGGTCGACCATACCGCATCCCAAGATTTCAACCCAACCTGTTCCTTTACAGAAAGGGCATCCTTTTCCACCGCAGATATTACAACTGATATCCATTTCGGCACTTGGCTCCGTAAACGGAAAATATGAGGGACGGAGACGGATCTTAGTGTCCTTTCCGAACATCTCTTGAGCAAAAAGCAGCAGGGCTTGTTTCAGATCGGTGAATGATACGTTACGGTCTATAAACAATGCTTCTACCTGGTGGAAAAATGCATGCGCACGATAGCTGATTGCTTCGTTACGGTATACACGTCCCGGGCAAAGCACACGAATAGGCGGTTTGGTAGTTTCCATCACGCGACTTTGCACGCTGGATGTGTGGGTACGCAGGATGATGTTGTGTGATACGTTCTCTGCATTGTTTTCGATGAAGAAAGTATCCTGCATATCGCGTGCGGGATGATCTTCGGCAAAGTTCATGGCAGAGAATACGTGCCAGTCATCTTCCACTTCCGGACCGTCGGCGATGTTGAAACCCATACGGGCAAATATATCGATAATTTCGTTTTTAACGATGCTGAGCGGATGACGTGTTCCCAATTTTACGGGATAGCCGAACGGGTGAGGTCGAGATCATCACAACCGTTGTCCTGGCTTTCAAACTGCTCTTTCAGGGTGCTGATCTTTTCCTGCGCTTTGTTTTTGAGCTCGTTCAGACGCATACCTACTTCTTTTTTGAGTTCGGCAGGTACGTTGCGGAAGTCGGCCATCAGTTCATTGATGGCTCCTTTCTTGCTGAGGTATTTGATGCGTAGTGCTTCCAGTTCCTCGGCATTAGCGGCTTTCAGTGCTTCTACTTCTTGTAGAAGCTCATTGATTTTAGCTATCATATCGTTGTTGTTATTTATTCCTTAAATGCATAAAACGGTGCAAAGATACAATTTTATCGTTGTTCTACCTTCAATCACTGCATATTATTTTTAATTAACCCGAACCGCCTCCTCTGAATGTTTGCGTATCTTTGCGCCTGACCTCAAAGAACGGAAAAATCCGTCCCATGGGATGAAAATATTCGTCTCGTGGAACGGATTTATTTGTCCCACGAGATGAATTATTTTGTCTCGTGGGATGGATTTATTTATCTCGTGGGATGGATTTGAGAGCTTGGCTATTGTACAACACTCCATTCAAAAACCACTCCGTTGGTTCGTGTGGTATTTGAACCGGGCCAGTCTGCCGAATAGGGTTCACCGGTAAGTATATCTATACCTATATAGCGATTGGTCTTGAGTGACAGCAACATACACTGATTGCGAAGCATATCCTGCCACATGAATAGGCTGGCATCGCTTTCCTTGTCCGTTAGACGTACATCCCCTGAAAGGCCTTCACCTGTAACGGTCAGGAAACCGCTTCCATCCATTGCTTCTAAAGCTACACGACCTTTTCCGCGGTCATGAATTCTGAATTGGCTGCCTTTCGGATCGTATTCATTGCTATTGACATCTGCACTGCGCAATATGCGGCGGGAGTTTGTCCATGTAAAAGTATTATTCGCTAAATTCTTGAGAGTAATCACTTTCCCGATAGGAAGATTGGTGGACCGGTCGGCAAGCGGCTCCTCGATTTTGAAGTTGTCGAATTCGGCATATCCTCCATCTTTTCCCTCTGTGTTGTAGGCAAACAAGGCAAATCTCACTCCCTGGAAAGTTTTCATTTGATAGCCTAAACGTAAATTAGTTCCCATTGCCTTGAAGTTTGTGCCATCAGTGCTGTAACTCAGTTTTGCCAAATCATTATCGAAATCTCCTTCGGCGCGGAAATATACCTTTTCTGTTGAAATGGGCTCATCGATTTTTATGTTCTTAACCAAGTCGTAAAAGCGGATAATATCTCCCTTTCCGGTGCGTAAAACTCCGACCCAATAATAGGGAACATTCAGTAAAGCCAATCCGGCTACATCACCTTTTTTCAGTGATTTTGTGTTCAGTTCCACAATTGCATTTGATTCAGGTCCGACAGCCCGTTGTGTTAATGAATTTTTGGCATGCATAAAACTCTTTGCCGGCATTGTGTGCAAACGTAATGTTCCGTTTTTTAACGTCCACTTTTTTTCTACGGGGTAGTGGTTCCATTGCCAAATGGGTTTCAGCTCCTTTCCGGAGAAATCATCATTACGCTCGTAAGTAGTATGGGGCGTTGTTTCAATCCCTACATTCGGTTTGAACCATGTGCGGGGCGAACGTCCCAGATTATTCTCTATCCCGAAAAACGGCCAACCGTTTTTCCATGTTACCGGAGAAAGGAAAGTCAAACGTCCGACGGATTTAACGTCCATCATCGAAACGCCCCACCATTCACCATTTGGCAAGTCCACAATTCCGCCTTGATGTAGTGGTACGGCATAGTAAGCGTCCGGATTCGGGGCGGTGAATGTTATTTTGTCTCCTTCATTGGGAATATCGGACCAAAAACCAAACTCGTTCGACCACCATCCGCGTTGTGTGCCCATTGTTTCGCGGTTACTGATAACGGCTGTTTCGTAAGGGCCTTCCGGCTTGTCGGCGCGAGCACATTGCATGCGGCTACGGGCGCGTAGTCTGCACTGATGATATAGTATTTCCCGTTTATCTTGTAGAATGGTGTCCTTCTCCCATAGCGTTGCCTTTAGGATAATAACCTTCTCACTCCCTTCCACATAGCCGCTGAAATCGGGCTTAAGCTGAATCAGCCGTACCTCGTCGTAACCATGTACGGCATATATTTTGTCGTCATCGTCAAACAGTATTCCCAAATCGTAAATTCTGCCACCCATGTTTTTATGTATCCAGGGACCGGCAGGGTCTTTGGCGGAAAACACTTGTAAACCATGGTCGTTTACATTGACGAATACATAGAAAGTACCTTTGTGATAGCGAATGGCAGGAGCCCATATTCCGTTTCCGTAGATACCTTTGTCGCCTTCCAAGTGGAAGTCCGGTCCTAAATCAAGTCTGTCAAAGATGTACGTCACAAACTCCCAATTGACCAAATCTTTGGAACGTAACAGCGGTAGTCCCGGCATGGCATGCATGGAACTGGCCACCATGTAAAAGTCTGTTCCCACGCGTATCAGGTCTGGGTCAGTGAACTCGTCATAGAATAGAGGGTTGGTGAAGGTTCCGTTACCGTTGTCGGCTGTCCACGATTGGGCCTGTAACTGGCAGAATGACAGCAATCCGAGTATAATAGAAAATAGATGTTTCATGATAGTTGATAGATTAATTTAAGAGTTTACTTAGAAAACATCCAATAGTCAAAATACATGATTCTGCCGGGCTTTTCTCCTTTGAAGATGAAATACAGGTCGTGCACTCCTGTGACTTTAGCTGTTTCGGTGGTCACCAATGCCCATCTGTCATCGCCTCCGGTCAGCGGCACTCTTGTCGTTCCCAACAGTTGTCCTTGCGGACTGTCGAGTCGAATTTCCATGGTCACGCCGCCATTGTGTGTGGTTCCTACTCTCGCCGTAAATTTACTGGGGCCGTAATCGCGGAAATTGACGTTTTTAACTTTGGTATATGCATTGTTGTGCATGGCATTGACAAATACTCCTACCTCTGTATTCTGTGCAGCTTTTACCCCTTCGGAAAATGCTATGGTTTCTGCTTCTGTCTTTCGGTACGGATTTAGGGTGGTGAGCCCTTGCTGGATGCCTTCTGTCATTTTTAGAGGTTTGATGGAACCGTTTTTGTTGAATTCTACCTGCTCTACACATACTGAGCGTGTGAAACCGGAACCTCCGGGAAGCGCTCCGCTGTGATAGAATAAATATGTATTTCCTTTATAGTCCACAATTCCGGGGTGGTTGGTGAAACTTCTCCCTTCCGTAGGCATAAGCACTCCACCGTATTTCCAGGGACCGAGAGGGCTTTTGCTGGTTGAATAGCCAAGATGCTCGGAAATAGGGCCGCCTGCCCACAGTAAATAATAAAGGTCATTGCGTTTATACAGCCAAGGTCCCTCTTCATATAATGTCGGTCGTTCTTTTATGTTGCCTTCCCGTTTGCCAAATGCTTCTTCCGTCATTGGAACGCGTACGATATCTCCTTCATAAGAGATCATATCTTCATTCAACTTTACGTAATAGCAGAATGGATTTCCCCAGTAAAGATATGCCTGTCCATCATCATCAATGAATACGGTAGGGTCAATATCTCCTTTCTTACTTTGCACTAACGGCTTTCCCAATGGGTCGATAAAAGGTCCGTAGGGACTGTCGGATACTGCTACGCCAATTGCTGCGCTATTGGTTGCGCGTGATGTTACGGGTACGTACGCATAGAATTTCCCATCTCTTTCCACACATTGCATGGCCCAAGCGTCTCCTTTTGCCCAACTGAACGTCTTGTAGGAGAGTACAGCGCCATGATCGGTCCAGTTCACCATGTCGGTAGTGGTGTATAGTTTCCAGTCGTTCATAACAAACCAGGTGGATGCATCTTCATCGTGACTGGTATAGAGATAAAGTACGTCGTTGTGTACCAGCGGTGCCGGGTCGGCAGTGTACATGGTCTGCACAATAGGATTTTGTGCCATTGCCGGAAGAGAGCATATCCCTAGGCAAATACTTAGAAAAAGGTTCTTACTCATAAGTTGCTGTTTTTTGTTTGATTTATTTAAACATCCAATAATCGAAGTTGAAAAGTTCGTGAGGAGTTCTGCCTTTAAAAATAAGATATAAATCGTGGACTCCTTTAGTTGTTTTCACGTTGGTAGAATGTTGCTCCCAATTATTCCATTCTCCGGTATAGGGGATTTTTAAGCTTCCGATTACATCTCCTTCAAGTGAATCGATTCTTAGTTCTATCTCTCCACCATGGTACCTGCTGGATGCAGAAGCTGTAAATTGGGAGGCGCCTTTGGAGCCGAAGTCTACATCACGCACTTTGATGTAGTCGGTGTTGTGGATAGAGGTTATATACACACCTGTTTCTTTATCGGTAGCTGAAACGACTCCTTGTGCCCATGCTATGGTTTCGGCCTCTGTCCGTTTGTAAGGATTGAGTGTGCCTACTCCTTTTTTAATGCCTTCATCGGTCATGTGCAGTTGTGGTATGGTTCCGTCCGGATTGTATGTAAATTGCTCCACGCATACCGATCTGCAATAGCTGTGTCCTTCGGGTAGCGCGTCATTATGGTAAAAGAAGTAAGAATTGCCTTTATAGTCTATTATGCCGGGATGGTTGGTATTACTTCCTTTCTCTAATGGCATTACCACTCCTTCGGCTTTCCAAGGGCCTTCTGCTGTTTGTCCCGTAGAATAATGTATAGACTCCGGAAATTCGGCGGCATAAATCATATAATATAAGTTGTTTCGCTTATATACCCAGGGAGCTTCTGTGAACTTTCCGAAAAAGGCTGTTTTATCTTTGATGTCGAGTGCTGTTATCGGGCCGTTCAGGGATATCATGTCTTTATTCAGCTTGGCTTGATAGCAAACTCCGTTACCCCAATATAAGTATGCCTGTTTGTTACTGTCGATAAAGACCGTCGGATCAAGATCATCCCAAGAGTGTTTGGCGGCGGTAGTCATATTGTTGGTTACCAAAGCTTTTCCTAATGCGTCTTTAAAAGGACCGTAGGGACTTTCAGCAACAGCTACACCAATTGATGAACCCGGACTGAATTTATTTTGTGAGGATATATACCAGTAGAATTTACCGTCCCGTTCTATGCATTGTGCGGCACTGGCATCTCCGGCCGACCATTTGAAATCACTTGTCCTTAGTGGTGCTCCACAGTCTGTCCAGTTCACCATGTCGGTAGTGGTGTACAGACGGTATTCTCTCATCAGATATGCATTGTGAGGAGCATCTTTCTCATCGCATCCTACATAAAGGAATAATGTGTCATTATGTACCATGGGGGCAGGATCGGCTGTGTATTTGGTTTGGATGATCGGGTTTTGGGCTGCTGCCAAGAATGGAACTAATCCTAAAAATAGAGCTAATTTCTTTTTCATGATATAATATATTTATTGAACGATTTTGATTTCTTTTCCTTTCGTGACTCCTGCTTCATTGAAACTGTCAATTGTAAAATAGTAGGTCTGGTCTGCGTTCAGAATGTTTATAGAGACTTTATTAGTTTGATATACCAGATAATTATGATATAACTTGTCCTTATCTGTACCGAATCGGATGTTGTATCCGGTAGCATCGTTCACTTCATTCCAGGTCAATTCTATTGTTCTGCGATTGTCGTTGCTTCTGACCAGCTGTGTGAATTGGGCGACAGCCGGAAGCGGTTTGTCTACTTTTCCAAATACTCTTAATCCGGAAATCGAAAATTTGCCAGAGGGGAAATAGATATTGGTTATACGGACATATCTGGCGTTAACCGGTTTGTCCAATTGTATATAGTCATTAGGAGCTTCTGTTTTGTTCTCCGATTTGTCGACTGTCGTATTCCACGTAATGCCGTCTTGAGAGTCTTCTATTCTGTATTGATAAAAGGTGGAATCTACTTTTCCGGATATCATAGCATCTTGATCGGCGAAGTTAATTTGAATGGCATATATTTTGGAATTCTGTCCCAAATCAACCGTCATGAATTCTCCTTTATCAGCGGTTTTCGCACTCCACCATGTCCTTATATCTTCATTTACGGCATTTGCTGCGGGATATCCTTCCAGTGTAGATGATGTTTCCACTTCTTTTTTATATGATAAGAGCATCCATTCAGGGAATAAGTCTTGCGGAGAGGATACTTTCTTGTCTGGAACAATCATCGGATAGTCTCCCCATGCGGTGTATGCATAAGCATCTCCGTTTTTATCAAAAAAGACAGGTATAATGAAACTCGTCTTTCGAACATGTGTCTCTTGGAGATGGTAGATGTACCGATGTTCCAATAGTTCCCATGTATGTCCTGAAATGTGCTTCCATGCCCGATTCCATTGACAAAACCCTCAGGCTTATAGGAGAAAGGATTGTGTCGGAGTAAGGTAAACGGGCCTAATGGGTGCTCTGATACATAACTCCGTTGCTGTAACTTTTAAATTCCGTACCGGGTACTGCATATTGGAGATAGTATTTTCCTTTGTATTTGTTCATCCATGCTCCTTCAAGCCAGCTGGTGTGTTTATAATTGGTATTATAATCTCCGGATACTTCCCATCCGTATTTTTCGGCATTACTGTAGAATAGGGGAGTGGCTTCTCCTTTGGGCATAAAGGAGTTCTTGTCCAGTTCCATTCCCATCATAGGAGTAGCTGCACCGGAACCGTAGTATAGATAAACCTTATCATTATCCGAGTCGTAAAATAACATTGGATCCGCCAAGATATAAGGGAACTGGTCGGTTACCAATTCCCACTTCCCCGATTTAGGATCGCGGCTTTTATATATTTTGTTGGTTGCTATGGATGCTGTGAAATAGATCTCTCCATTCATTTCCATGACGGTAGGGGCATATTTCTCAATAGGAAGATCGTCAGTAGTTATTAGGTTCCAGTGTATGAGGTCTGTTGAATGAAAGTAACCACCGGATTTAGACAAGAATAGGTAATATTCATCTTTGAATTTTATCATACTTGGATCTGCGGCTTCACGCCAGGAAGGTGAATCTAGCGAGAAACGATAACTTAAATTGACGGGATTGCAAATCGTTTTAAAACAGTTATTCGTTTTTTCGCATGCTGTTAAAAGAACGGAAAATAATAGTAGAATGTAGTACTTGTTCATTGCTTTCATTTTAGTTTTTCATAATGTTGATGATCTAAAAAGTTCTGTCTGCAAATGTAGGGTAGGAATAGAAAACAGACTTCCCTTTTCAGATATTTTATTTTGCAATTCAGGTAAGAAAGGCCTCTATAAGGAGGTTTGGATGGGGTATGACGATTTTCTTATATTTCGGTAGGTGTTTTCCCAAAGTGTTTTTTAAAAGCACGACTGAAGATGCTGAGACTGGAAAAACCGGAAAGTTCACTGACTTCGGTTACTGTATACTGGCCGGATTGCAGAAGTTTGAGTGCATGGTTCATGCGTACCGTTTTGATAAAGTCGGATGGCGATTGATCTGTCAATGCTTTGATTCTTTTGTATAAGAGTGAAGAACTGACGTTCATTGCGGCGGCAAATTCTTCTTTTCCAAATTCATAGTTGGCGATGTTTTCATTAATGACAGCTATCGCCTTGTTTACAAAGGGATCGTTCGGCTTACTTTTAGGTTTGCTTTGGAGTATGGATTTTTCTTTGCAAGAACCTGATTCGCTTTGTTGCATTTCTTCTTGCATCAGTATTTGGGCTGCATCAGCAATAAGCCTGTCATTGGTACTTTTTCGTTTTAGGCGGTTCGAGTAACTTTTGAAGGCGTAAATAATATAACTGACGATACATAGGCTTATAAGAGTTGCAAACCACCAGGTATTCCAAAAGGGAGGTGTAATATGTATATTCAGGCTACGCTCATCTATGATTTGTGATAGCGAACCGTCATACATTCTAATGTGCAGTTTGAAGTCTCCACCGGGAAGATTGGTATAGTTGATAAAATGAAGTTCCGAGGGGCGACTCCAGTCTGTATCCAATCCTTCTAATAGCCATGAGAATTTCATGTTTCTGGCAGAACCTCCTGTTGGTAAGAGTTCTAACATGAAAATTGTTTTGAGTATAGTTCAGTGATAGTGTCTTTTGTTGATTGACGGGAATATTTTTCAATAAATGGGGAATCGTACGTATGGAACGGCCGCTTACAATGATATTTTGGAAAAAAATGTTTCCTTGGGGACGAGTTTCATGAATCAGTCCGGGGCAAACATGATTGCACCGTTATTGGTTCCCCAAATCAGTTTGCCATTCTTCAGCTTTGTACAGGAGTTGACGCAGAAAGTTGTGTTTGAAAGTGAGTAGACGGAAGTATACGACCGGATTGCATTGTTCAATATGTTGAGCCTGCATAAACCATTTTCCGTACCGATCCATAAGAAACCGTTATCCAATAAGATGCTGTTTACATAGTTGGATGTCAGTCCCGATTCTGTGGTGAGTCGTTCTGTTTGCCGCTTATCATAATCATATTTTATCAGTCCGTCTCTACAAGTCGCAACCCATATCGTATTGTTGTTTATTACTATATCTTGTGCCAAACTGCCTTCAACTAAGGTCTCTATCGTTCCATGATTTTTATCCAGCAAAAATAAACCGCGTGAGGTTGTGAGCAATAATTTTCCCGCAGAGAGTTCGGCAAATGAGCTGACTGGTTGGATTGGGTATTCCCGGAAACAATTTTCTTTTATCCGATAGCAGGATAGATTTTGGTTGCCGCCAATCCACACATCTCCTTCTTCATCCACAAAACAGTCAAAGATAAAATCTCCTGAAAAGCCGGGAGTATGAGTTTTAGAAGAATAGTGTTGAAGTGTTTGTCCGGTTTTTCTATCCAGCAGGTAGACGCCGGAAGAATAACTGCCCGCCCAAATACGCCCTTGACTATCTTCGCATAAAGTCAAAAAGACCTTTGCTTGCTCTGATTTGTTCTGATAGTAATGATTCCACTTATTGGATACCGGATTCCATCGGCTTAGACCGTTGTTTGTAGCAAACCATATATGCCCTTCATGATCTTCCATAATCTTGTTGACATAGTTGTTTCCTAAAGAGTTCGGGTTATTAATCTGATATGCAATGGGGGTAATCTGTGAGTTTACGTTTTCAAAAAAAGATAATTTACCGGTGTATGTAGCTACCCAGTTTCGGGATTTATCACAGAAAAATGTCGTATACTCCATCACCTCGAAGTGAAAAGGGGTTATTTAGGTCTTCTTTATAAATATTGAGAAGTTTATCTCCTTTTTCGCTGATATTCCATATTCCTTGACCATCAATACCAATCAAAAGAGTATTGTTGATATCTTTTTTTATGGCAAGAATTGGTTGTTTGGGAAAGCCCTTTAGTGGTATGGGTGATAGAGTTTTTTTAATTATATCATAATAAAAAAGTCCGGCGGCTCCGGTACCGATCCATAGACGGTTTAGTTGTTCGTCATAGTATAGGCTGGCTATCTGGCGGAAATCTTTTGTATCGTTGGGGTAGATAAGGCGACTTTTTGATGTTGATATATCCAGCAATGAGATACCTGTTGATGTTATATAAAACAAATGATTTTTATCATAGAAGGTGAGATGCTTTATCTCTTCTTCCGTTTGTGTGATTTTTGTTAGTATATTGTTTTCGTATTTGAACAGACCTGTTGAAGAGGCAATCCAAAGGTTACCTTTTTTATCTGTAACGATGGTTCCTATGGTGATGTGACTGTTGCCGGTTTCTTCCCGTAGGTCTGTCAGAAAAAGGAAACGGTCAGTGACTTCATCGTAATGAAATATCTGACTATTATTGGTGTATGAGAAAAGTTGTGAATTGCCGTAAGTCAACTTTACGAATACAAAATCAGTGGTTTTGCAAGGCAGTTCATAATTGCGGCAATCGCCTTCGGTAACTCTCAAAACTCCTGTTTTAGTAGAAGCCCAAATAAAACCATATTGATCTTTACAGACAGAAAATGCTTCTCCTGATGTTATGCCATAAATATCACTGATGTTGTAAAACTTGACATTGGCTGAGAAAGAATTCAAACTTATGAAAAGTAAGATGAATGTCAGTAGACTGATTTGGGCCTTTAATATAGTTCGAATCTTTTCCATGAGGAAACTTTCATTTAATAAAGCAAATGGATCGTATTAAGTTTGAACCGATCATTTTGATATTGTTTGTGTTGAAATTGTTGTTGATTATCAGTTTACTATGTTTGATAAAATAGCGAGCTTTGATACTATTTACACAACAAAGATATTGATTTATAAGTTACTATGCAATATGCCAGTGGATGTTTTGCTATATTAATCCGAATAGTTATTTAAAAAGCTGTCAGATATGCATAAGAAACGATTAGAACAGGTATCCCCGATTTTGGAAAGTCCCGGAGTTCTCAAACAGGAGAGTCGTATGGTATCAATTTGTTAAAAAAGCAAGTCGTCTCCAAAATTCAACGTTCTGTTTATCGTAAAAATCCCCCGTCAATTTTCTGGATTTTTATTAAACTGGCTTGGACTTACATTGTAATATTTCTTAAATACCTCACGAAAGTATTTAGCGTCCGAAAATCCAATCATGTCAGCAATCTCCGTTATTGTATATTCACCTTGTTTCAGTAGTTTTGCAGCATGTTGCAAACGTATCATCCGGATGTAATCAGCCGGAGCATAGCCGGTCAATGCCTTTAATTTATTGAAAAACTTGTACGGCTCATGTGGTGCTGACTACTGAGTATATCTACATTGAAGTCCGAGTTTCCCATGTTGTTCTCTATACATTCCTTGACAGAGGCTATGAATTTCCAATCTAAAGTATTGGTGCAATTAGTCGGAAGGCTCTGCTCTTTGTCTTCGATGCTGTTATAGACCAGACGGAGCAGAGCACGATTTGCAAGTATATTCTTAACCGTTGCCTTGAGTATTCCCACACTGAAAGGTTTGATGATGTAGGCGTCTGCTCCGGTTTTCAATCCTTCGAGCATGTTTTTCTCATCACCCAGTGCGGTCAGTAAAAGGACCGGAATATGAGACATCTCAAGATTTCCTTTTATAATTGAGCAGAGTTCATCTCCGGTCATTTCGGGCATCATTATGTCGGATATGACGAGATCCGGATTAAATTCCCGTATTATGATCAATGCCTCTTTTCCATTGGGGCAGGACTGGATATTATATCCTGCTTTAAACATATCAACAAGATAATTGCGTAAATCATCATTGTCCTCTACTATCAGGATACGTTGTAAAGAACTGTTTTCTTGAGATATTTCCATGAATGGTGCTTCTGAAGTATCTTTACTGGGTATGATAGTCTCCGGATGTTCATCCAAAGTCTTAGGAGAAATAAATTTTGCTTTATGGAGATGACTGTTTCCTTTCGGGAAAGTAATTTGTACACATGTACCTTGATGTTCAGTACTCTGAATTTGAATCCTACCTTTATGTAATTTGACCAGTTTGTATACCAGCATCAGTCCGATTCCACTGCCTGTTACTTTTAGATTAATGACATTACTTCCTCGAAAATAATTCTTGAACAATTTTTTTTGTTCACATGAGGGAATACCGATTCCGGTATCTCTCACTTCGATACTCCAAGAATTTCCTTCTTCGCAGGCATAAATGTGTACACTACCGCCTTCAGGGGTATATTTCAATGCATTTGACAGGATATTCTTTAGAATAGATCCCATCTTGTCACTGTCAAACCACACATTTAGATAGTCAAAATTGCTTTCATAAACAAACCTGACATGTTTCATCTCGGCATATTTGCGGAAAGTGGCGCAAACATTGTTCATGTAGGAGTTCAGTTCATATTCGGAAACATAAAGTGTGGAAGAGTAGATATCTACTCGTTCGAAATTTATCAGGTTGGTCGTCAGTTGGAGCAATGCATTTACATTTTTGAGAGCTATATTTATATGCGGTAGTGCCTGCTCTGTTACCATATGGTTTTCTATAACTTCTTCCAGTGGAGCCTTTATTAATGTGAGCGGTGTGCGTATGTCGTGGGCTGTATTAATGAAAAAGCGTGTTTTTCATCCGAAACCTTCTTTTGCTTGTGTAGCATGATGATACGGAATATGATACTCGTGACCAGTACCAGCAAGAGCACGTATCCTGCCATAGCCCATATACTGGCCCATGCTGGAGGCGTTATGATAATCTGAATATTTCTTGTCTCATAAGTCTTATATTTTTCTTCATTGGATATGGTGCGAATCTGTAGCGTATAATTGCCGGGAGGCAGATTTCTTACAATAATCCTGTTGTCTTGGCTAGGACGGCTCCATTCTTTATGAAAGCCGTCAATTTTCCATGAATACAGAATGTTGGAAGGGTAATCATAATTAATGGAGGCTACGTCAAGGGAAAAGGAGTTTTGTCCGTAGGTCAGTTTTAGCCGGTCAGTTTCGTCAATATCCTTTTCCAGCGGAGAACCGTCATCACCCGGATATACGATGATAGGCTATCATGAAATCGCGCAGTAACAAACGCGAGTAATGCGGTTCTGGTATCTCTATGTCTGTTGGAAACCTGACTGCACCGTCATTGCCACCAAAAACAAGTGCGTTTTTACTGTAGGTGGTAGCAGAGCCGGCATTAAAATTGACGCTCATCAAGCCTTGTTCCCTTGTCCAATTGCGGAAAGAGTGTGCTTTGGGTGAGTAAATGGTGATTCCGTTTTCTGTACCCATGAGCAAACTCCCGTTTTGGCGCGGAAGAATTGTATAGATATTGTCGGAAATCAGTGCACAGTTTTCTGTACGATATTGGTGGATAAACTTCTTTTTATTGATGTCATATACAAGCAGTCCGGCTCCACGAGTGCCGATATATAAGATACCGTCGTCTCTTTGGTACAATGCGCATATATAAGGAGATTCAATAGGCAAGTCAACGTATTGATAAATTCCCGATTCCTTGTCAAGCTGGTAGAGTCCCATTCTTGTCCCAATCCACATTTGCCGGGTGTCTTTTTCCTGAATAGTGGTAATAGAAGTTACTCCTGGATATAAACGTACACTTTTGTTCTCAAATTGATGCGCTTCAAATGGTAATATCCACCGGACCAAATATCACCGTTCGAATCTTTTTTGATGTCATATATATATTGGTCAGGACGTACCCCTGCAATAGTGGTAGGAGATAGATAGCTTATGTTAAATCCTTTCTTCTTTTCTATTCTACATATATCTGACGTAAAACCACCGGCCATATGACACCGGGAGAAACTTCACAGAGTGTTAAGAAGATATGATTCTTATCATCTGGTATAGGGTCAAAGGAACTGAAGAAGGAATGCCATTCTTTGGTGTCCGTCTGATAAAGGCTGATACCATTACTGGTTGCAAACCAGAGGTCACCATCACTGTCCTCCATTACATCATGAACTTGATCGTTCGCCAGTGAATGGTTGTTTCCGAGAGAATGTCTTATCAGGTCGTAACTCCTATAACGGTTGTTGCGAATTGTAATACCGGTAGGATAATTGGCAAGCCAGATGCGTTCCTCTTCATCCACATAAATGTCATTGATATTGTTTCCGTTCATTCCGTTATAACTGCTATAATCAGCTGTTATATAGGGTTCACTCATATATGTGTCCACATCTAATTTGTATACACCTTTCCCGCCAGTGGCTACTAGAAGTTCATGAGGGTTCAATGCAACGATTTGGTTTACCTCTACATTATTGGGTGATTGGCAGGGGATGACTTTTCCTGTTTTCCCCATATCATATACAAGTATTCCTTCTTTATAGTTCCCTATAAATAGTTGTTTTGAAACGGCATGGTAATAGAGTTCATGTATTGGTGTATCAATACTTTTCACAGCTTCGTCAGCTACCTGCTTTAGCGCAGTCTTTTCTGCCCGGACGCGAAACAGCCCGCTTCCTGTACCGATAAAGAAATGGTTGTCGTCTGTCTGTTCAATGGTGGTTATTTCACCGTTGACCGGCGTCGGTATATGTAGAGTCATTCCGGTATGAATATCATACCATGTAATGCTATCTTTACAGCATAGCCAGATTCTATCATTCTTATCCAAATATGCATGGTTCAGGAATGCTTGCGACTTATTTCTGATCAGTTCCGGATGTGCGTAAACTAGTTTAAATTTATCATGCTGCGAATCATATTTGAAAATACGACCTTTTTGACCGATTATCCATAATACCTTTCCAGTGTCCATATAGAGCCAATTCAAGGCAATTCTCGAATCCAGTTTCATACTGTCATCTGAAAAATTGTAGTGTTTAATATGTTTTCCATCATAACGGTCTACTCCTTCTTGGGTCAGGAACCACATATATCCTCGCTGGTCTTTCTGGATATGATATATTTTCTGATTGTTTAGACCATCTTCCAAGCCTATATACTTATAAACATGCCCCTTACTTACAGTACCACTAATAAGGAAAATAACAAGAAGTAAAATCCGTTCGGTATTCAAAAGCGTTTTCATATATAATTCGATATGTACCGCAAAATTATAAAATGTTGATTAAAATACCATTAAATAGATAAATAATCATGTATACTAATGTTTCGTCAAGGAGGTGTCCGTTCGTCTTCTAAATTTCACAAGACCAAAGCATGGCGCATCCAAATATGCACCTTTTGTTACGCGGTTAATGCTGTTTTTTGAATTGATTTCTGTAACTGCTTTCATTGGTATATTTCGATATATGGTTGTATTTTATTACAAAAATGTTGAATAGCCCTTTGGACACGAATAGCGGCACAGTATCTCCTTCGTGTAGCTGTGCATATCTTTTCTGTTCTATTTGAAGTTCTTTTATATATTCATTGCCAAACTTTACTTTCATATAATACACATTGTATGCTTCTCCTTGTGTATAACGATTTCTCCCTATGCGACGTGACTTGTGATGCACTTTTTTATATTTCTCCTCTACAATAGTCTTTCTTATACTTCCTTCTTCATCGTTGGCGAAAGTGTAATTGCAAATGTAAAACAACGACAAGCAGATGATACATGTACAGAAAAAGTGACATAGGACGTTCGGGAGAAATTGCGCTGAGCCTGTTATCCATATCCATATTTTTGCTTTATAAAAGGAAATACCTGAAAGCAGGGACAATACAGAAAAGCACATTATTGGCGTAATGGGATGGATAAGTGTATATTGCGATAGTGAATAAGCTCCTGTGGCTAGACATATAAGGAGAATGATGAGTGTAATGATAAAAATATTACGTTGGCTTTTTTTTATTTTCATGATTATATTCAAATTCTTATGCTACTTTTGCAATAGCAAAAATATAAAATTATAAATTATATGAAAAAAGTGGTTTTTAAAATTTTCGTGGTAATGATGTTTTTTATCATTGTCACCCCGACCTATGCACAGTTCAACATAAAGAAAGCTATAGGTGGAGCTGCAAAAGCCGTAAAAGCGTTTACTCTTACGGATGAACAGATGGCTGAGTACGTCAAGGAGTCTGTGGACTGGATGGATGAGCATAATCCTGTGTTGCCCGAAGATAATCCTTACGTGCAGCGCTCAGGAAACTTACTGAAGGTATTACTGATGCCGATGGTATTCCTTTGAATTTCAAAGTATATCATGTAACTGATATCAATGCTTTTGCGTGTCCTGACGGAAGTGTACGTGTATTTTCTTCACTTATGGATATCATGAATGATGATGAGTTGCTTGGCATTATCGGTCACGAAATCGGGCATGTACTCAAACGTCATTCTAAAAACGCTTTCAAAAACGAACTTCTCACAGGGGCCCTCAAAGATGTGGTGGCATCTACCAGCGGTAAGGTGGCAGCCCTTACCGAATCTCAACTTGGTTCTTTGGGACAATCGCTTATGAATGCAAAGTTCTCACAGCAACAAGAGAATGAGGCGGATGACTGTGGATATGACTTTCTTGTAGCACAAGGAAGGAATCCGTGGGGTATCGTCATGTCTTTTGAAAAGCTAATGAACCTTGAAGGCGATTCCGGCAGTAAACAAAGTTACATTCAAAAGATGTTTTCCTCGCATCCGGAGACACAAAAGCGTATCAAGCACATGCAGAAACGTTGCGAAGAAGACGGTATTGTACGCCCTGCTGCCTAAATGATGAAAGAGAATAATGCTATAACTTTTTCTCCGGTATAGTATCTGTGTCTTTCGGGTGATGTATATCAGTGGAGAATCTGATTAATTTGTTTGCCAAACATGGAAAACTAGAATGTCGTATTTAGCGTGCGTTCGTATTACTGGATAAACTACAATTAGAGGGCTGTCATAAAGACAGCCCTTTAATTGTAGAGAGTTTTTATAACATTTTGTGTGATCCGAGTATAATCAGCATTGTGTATCCCAGTATCAGTCCGACAATCCCCATGATTATTCCTACCTTTTCCATGTCTTTCTGCTGTATCATGCCCGTAGCATGTGCCAATGCGTTGGGAGGGGTACTGATGGGTAATATCATAGCCAGTGACGAGCCTATTGCCACACCTATCAGTAATGTCTCTACACCGCCTAATGCGGACAGATTTTCACGCATGCTGCTACCGGCTATGGCCAGAATTGGAACAAGCAGTGCGGCAGTAGCCGTATGTGAAATGAAGTTTGCCATTGTATAACAAATCAGTCCGGAGCCGATAATCATCAATACGGGTGGCCATGTATTGAACGGAATGGATTCGATCATATGTTTGGCTAGTCCGGTTTCCTGTAAAGCTACTCCCAATGCGAATCCACCGGCAACCATCCATAGAACACTCCAGCTGATTTCTTCCAGATCTCTTTTGGTGATGACTCCTGTTATGCAGAATACAGCTACCGGAATCATAGCCACTACATTCGAGTTTACTCCTGTAAACTTGTCAAACATCCATAACAGTACTGTGATTGCAAAAGTGATATATACTACAATTGACCGCCAATCTCTCTTCGCTTCACCTTCAATTTGCAGCTCAATGCTTTTCTGTTTGAAAGGGAATAGTTTCAGTAGGATGAACCAGGCAATGAACAGCACAATCATTGTATAGGGCAGCATAAATCCCATCCACTCTCCAAAACCGATATTCAGGTTCAACCCTTCCGGATCATTCAGATATTTCAAAGCGATGGCATTGGGTGGCGTACCTATGGGAGTTCCCATCCCTCCTATATTGGCCGCAACCGGAATTGCCATAGCCAACCCTGTTTCCCCTTTCCGTCTGCCGGAAGCACCTTTAATACAGGAGTTAGGAAAGTAAGCATCATGGCGGCTGTAGCTGTATTGCTGAGGAACATTGAAAATACCGCTGTGACAAGAATAAATCCCAGCAGTACATAACGGGACTGGGTTCCGAAAGGTTTCAGCATGACACGAGCCAGTAATACATCCAAATTGCTCTTAGTCGCAGCAATAGCGAGTATAAACCACCTATGAACAGCATGATAATGGGATCGGCAAAACAATGCATGATGGATTTATATTTTACCGTTTGTCCCAGTTCTTCTGTCGGAATTCCTTGTACAAACAGCCACAAACTGCTGTCTGAAACGGTAAGTAGGAGCAGTACTACAATCAAGACTGACGTGGTCCATGCGGGGACAGCTTCGAAAACCCACATCAGTGTGGCAAAAATGAAAATGGAAATCAGCCTCTGTTCAATAATAGTCAGATTACTTATGCCAAATGCTTCAGTTGGAAGCAACCATAGGGTAAGGGATATGGTGATTGCTATAACCAGCTTTATACATCGGGCTACAGCTTGGCTCTCTGCCAACCGTTTGGCTTTTTTTAAATCTTGATAAGCCTCCACCAATGGAAAGCCTCTAAAAATTTTATACATAGTATTAGATTATGATTAAGATGAATACTAAAATGTCCGCAAAGATAATATTTTATTTCATAGGCTGGTCAGGTCGATTATGAAGTTTTTTCTTGTATTCTTTTGGGAAGTGTTTGTCACACCTTATTTATATAAGGTTATATTGGCAGCATAGTGTATCATGAATCTTTTTTCCGCTTTGTGTATCAGAATCTTATCCGTATTTTGTAAAGAGGTAGGATGGAATGGCTTGAAGAGGAAGCATAAGAAAAAAGAAAAACCTTGAATTATTGAAATTCAAGGTTTTACATCATTGTTTTTGACATTTTTGGAGTGGAGCGTATGAGACTCGAACTCATCACCTCGACACTGCCAGTGTCGCGCTCTAGCCAGATGAGCTAACGCCCCGTTGCTAACGTTTGCGGAACCCTCCGCATTTTGATGGTGCAAATATAATGCATTATTCTGAAATAATTGCTATGTTTGCGAAACAAAATGAAAAAAGAAATTATGTTGATATATAATACGACCTATCACGTGGAAGAGGGACAGGAAAAATTCTTCCTTGCCTGGATGCAGGAGTTTTATCTTCCCGAAGTAGAAAAACATGGTACGCTGTATGCCCCGCGCATAGCACGCATACTGAGTCATATTGAGGAAGGAAGTATCTGTTACTCTGTACAGTTTGAAGTTGAGAATTCTGCCAAACTGCATCACTGGCATCAGGAGCAGGGCATAAAGCTGAATGAGGAATTACTGAGAATTTTTAATGATAAAGTAATCGGTTTTCCGACGTTGATGGAGGTGATAGTGTGATACAGCCGGTAAAGGAAAAAATCATTTTGGGCATTGACCCCGGTACCACTATTATGGGGTATGGAGTGCTGCGTGTGGCGGGAGTAAAGCCTGAGATGATTGCTATGGGCATCATAGATCTTCGTAAGTTCGGTGACCACTATCTGAAACTTCGCCATATCCACGAAAGGGTGTTGAGTATCATTGAAAGTTACCTGCCGGACGAACTTGCTATTGAAGCGCCTTTTTTTTGGTAAGAATGTGCAATCGATGTTGAAGTTGGGACGCGCTCAGGGAGTAGCTATGGCTGCGGCTTTGAGTCGTGACATTCCGATAACAGAGTATGCTCCGTTGAAGATAAAAATGGCGATAACAGGAAACGGTCAGGCATCCAAAGAACAAGTGGCGGATATGCTGCAACGCATGCTTCATTTTCCAAAAGAAGAAATGCCGGTATTTCTGGATGCCACCGACGGACTTGCCGCCGCTTACTGTCATTTTCTGCAAATGGGGCGCCCTGCAGCAGAGAAAGGTTACCACAGTTGGAAGGATTTTGTGGCCAAGAATCCCGGCAAAGTGAAACGATAACCTCACCTTAATATTTTGTACTTTAATACTTAGAAATACTGCCATGAAACTAAACGATCTTGTCATTATCGGAGTAGCGGCGACAACAGTTGTCAGTTGCGCCCCCTCGAAGAAAGAATATACCTCCTATGAGCTTTATCCTGTCCGTACGGGCAGCCTGACGGAAATGAAATATAGTCCGGACGCCACGCAGTTTACGCTTTGGTCGCCTACGGCGGACGAAGTGCGCCTGATGCTGTACGATGCGGGAGACGGCGGGCATGCTTATGAAACAGTGCCCATGTCGCCGGCTGAAAACGGTACGTGGACGGCTAAGGTAGAGCAGAACTTGAAAGGCAAGTTCTATACTTTCAATGTGAAAATCAACGGTAAGTGGCTGGGTGATACACCGGGCATCAATGCGCATGCAGTAGGTGTGAACGGAAAGCGTGCCGCCATTATCGATATGCGTGAAACCGATCCGGAAGGCTGGGAGGAGGATCAGCGTCCGCCATTGGCGTCGCCTGCGGATGTGATTATCTATGAGGTGCATCATCGTGATTTTTCGGTGGATCCGTCGTCGGGCATTAAAAATAAAGGTAAGTTCCTTGCCATGACGGAAACGGGAACGGTCAGTCCCGATAAACTGGCAACCGGTATCGACCACTTGAAGGAACTGGGAGTGACACACGTACATATCTTGCCCTCCTATGACTATGCCTCTGTGGACGAAACCAAGTTGGACGAGAATAAATACAACTGGGGCTACGATCCACAGAATTATAACGTACCCGACGGGTCGTACTCTACCAATCCTTACAAACCGGATGTGCGTATCCGCGAATTCAAACAAATGGTGCAGGCTTTGCATAAAGCAGGCATTCGCGTTGTGCTGGATGTGGTGTATAATCATACTTTCAACACCTCTGAGAGTAATTTTGAGCGTACAGTTCCCGGATATTTCTATCGCCAGAAGCCGGACGGCGGTTTTGCGGATGCTTCTGCTTGCGGCAATGAAACGGCAAGTGACCGTCCTATGATGCGTAAATATATGATAGAGTCTGTCTTGCATTGGATAAATGAGTACCATATCGACGGTTTCCGCTTCGACCTAATGGGTATTCATGACATTGAAACCATGAATGAGATACGCAAGGTGGCAACGGCGGCCGATCCTACTATCTTTATTTATGGAGAGGGCTGGGCAGCGTCGGTCCTCAGTTGCCACAGGACTCACTGGCAATGAAGGCCAATACTTATAAGATGCCGGGTATTGCCGCGTTCTCCGACGAGATGCGCGACGCATTGCGCGGCCCGTTCAACGATAATCATCAGGGAGCATTCCTTGCCGGACTGCCGGGAGGGGAAGAAAGCATTAAATTCGGTATTGTCGGCGCTATCAAGCATCCGCAAGTCGACAACGGACAGGTGAATTACAGTAAAGCTCCTTGGGCGGAACAACCCACGCAGATGATCAGCTATGTGTCTTGTCACGATGATATGTGTTTGGTGGACAGGCTGAAAGCCAGCCTTCCCGGTATTACTCCCGAAGAACTGGCCCGGTTGGACAAGCTGGCGCAGACGGCGGTGTTCACTTCGCAGGGCGTACCCTTTATTTATGCCGGCGAGGAAGTGATGCGCGATAAGAAGGGGATACATAACAGCTACCAAAGCCCTGACTCTATCAATGCTATCGACTGGAGGCGTAAAATGGAACATGCCGATGTGTTCGCTTATTATAAAGGATTGATTCAGTTGCGTAAGAACCATCCGGCTTTCCGCTTGGGAGATGCCGACTTGGTTCGCAGACATCTGGAGTTCCTGCCGGTTGAGGGCAGCAACGTGGTGGTCTATCACTTGAAGGAAAATGCAGGTGGAGACGCGTGGGGAGATATTTATGTGATATTGAACTCACGTAAAGAGATAGCCAAAGTGCCAGTGCCCGAAGGCAGATATACGGTAGTCTGCAAAGACGGGTTCATCAGTGAGCAGGGCTTGGGGACGATATACGGACCGGAAGTATTTGTTCCGGCACAGTCGGCGCTGATTTTTTATAAATAAGGAAGCCGGAGAACGGAATATACCCCTAACTTTCATTTCTTACATCTGGACAGATAAAATTCCCTTCAGGAGATATGGCTCTTCTTTAGGGCGTACTGATTGTTGCTTCAGTGTACGCTGATTCTTTCTTCAGCGCATACCTGACTGTTTCTTCAGAGTATATTTTTGTTTGCTTAGTTTAAACTCCAAGTTTATTAGGGATAAACTTGGAGTTTATTCCTAATAAACCGGTAGTTTAATGGGGATAAACTGACGCTGTACTTCGTGTGGAAAATCTGCTTATAGTTTGTTCATCCGTATTCCGCATGAACAAAGAGATTGGAGAGGGAAGCTGCTGCATACGGAAGTCGCCACATCCGAAGAAGACAAAATAAAAAGTGTACAATCCCGCTTCGGTTAATAAAAAAACTGTTTATCTTTGCCCCGTTTAAAACCCAACCCATCGTCAGGATGCAACAACACACCTTACATATAGCGGGAGGCGTAGCCCGCAACCCGCTTGTCCGTTTATCAAACCCTGTCACGCTCGACTTTCTCGACGGAGAACACATCGCTATTGTAGGCCCTAACGGAGCCGGAAAAAGCCTGCTGGTAGACTTGCTTACGGGCAAATACCCTTTGCGTGATGGCGTGCTGACTTATGATTTCCGCCCTTCCGCTACGCAAACCGCTTACGACAACATCAAGTACATCGCCTTTCGCGACACCTACGGCTCAGCCGATGCCAATTACTACTATCAGCAACGTTGGAACGCCCACGATCAGGAAGATGCCCCGCTGGTGCGCGAATTATTGGGCGAGGTGAAGAATGAAGCCCTCAGGCAACAGCTATTCGGACTTTTCCGTATCGAACCGATGCTCGATAAGAAAATCATTCTCCTTTCCAGCGGCGAACTTCGTAAGTTTCAGTTGACGAAGACGTTGCTCACAGCTCCGCGTATTCTCATCATGGACAATCCTTTCATCGGGTTGGATGCTGCAACCCGCGAGTTGTTGTTTAATGTCTTGGAAAAGCTGGCCCAACTTGCTTCCCTGCAAATCGTGTTGGTTCTTTCTATGTTGGACGATGTGCCGTCTTTTATCACTCATGTGGTTCCCGTTGAAAATGGGTGGTGGGAGAAAAAATGGAACGTGCCGCCTATTTGCGGACTTTTCGTGAACGGGATGCTATTCGTGTTGAGGCAGATGCCGCTTCTTTCGGTGAATTGCAGCAGCGTATAATGGACCTTCCGTATGAAAATACGAATTTTACCTCAGACGAAGTGGTCCGTCTGAACAAGGTCAGCATCCGTTATGATGACCGTACGATTCTGAAGGAATTGGACTGGACGGTGATGCGCGGGCAGAAGTGGGCATTGAGTGGTGAGAACGGTGCGGGAAAATCCACTTTACTCAGTCTGGTGTGTGCAGATAATCCTCAATCTTACGCCTGCGACATCAGTCTGTTTGGGCGTAAGCGCGGTACAGGCGAGAGCATTTGGGAAATAAAAAAACATATAGGCTACGTCAGCCCGGAGATGCACCGGGCCTATCTGAAGAACCTGCCGGCTATTGAAATCGTTGCTTCCGGACTACATGACAGTATCGGTTTGTACAAGCGTCCGCATGCCGGACAAATGGCTGTGTGTGAGTGGTGGATGGATGTTTTTGGCGTAGCCGGATTGAAGGATAAACCTTTCCTGCAACTCTCCAGCGGCGAACAGCGTCTTGCGTTGTTGGCACGCGCTTTCGTGAAAGATCCCGAACTGCTGATTCTTGACGAACCGTTGCATGGACTGGATACCTACAATCGCCGCCGAGTAAAGAAGATCATAGAGGCTTTCTGCGCCCGCCGGGATAAAACAATGATTATGGTAACCCATTATGAGAATGAACTTCCCGCTACGATCAGCGACCGCCTGTACCTGAAACGCAACCGGTAAAAAAGTCATATCTGCTTATCTTTCACGCATTTCTTAACCAATATTGCGAGAAATAGAATAAAATAGTTTATTTTTGCCGAATATAATTTGTATTAAGACAAGACTTCGATGAAAGAAAGACTGATAGGATTCCTCAAGACATATTTTTTGTTTGTCTGCATATTTATGTTGCAGAAGCCGTTGTTTATGTTCTTCTACCAAACCTTGTACGAGGGCGCCTCGTGGACGGAATGGTTTCGTGTGATTTGGCATGGGTTGCCGCTGGACTTATCCCTTGCAGGATATCTGACGGCTGTTCCCGGATTACTTTTTATAGGTTCTGCATGGGGGCTGTCCAATCTTCTTCGCCGTATATGGTGCGGCTATTTTATTTTTGTTTCTGTCTTACTCTCTGTCATATTCACCGTCGATTTGGGATTGTATGAATATTGGGGCTTCCGGCTGGATGCTACCCCTTTGTTCTACTTCTTTTCCTCTCCCAAAGATGCGGTGGCGAGCGTCAGCGTCTGGATGGTGGTCGGAGGGATTCTTGCAATGGGCGTCTATGCGGCGGTTTTATATGGAATATTCCATCGGTTGCTGTTGCGGAAAGCCGTTTTCGGACGGATGAAGGTACCTTACCGGCGTTTGAAAGTATCGGGCGTCCTGTTACTGCTGACCGGGTTGCTGTTCATTCCGATTCGTGGCGGGTTTACGGTATCTACCATGAATACGGGGAAGGTGTATTTCAGCACGAACCTGCGTCTGAACCATGCTGCCATAAATCCGGCTTTCAGTCTGATGGAGTCTCTTTCCAAACAAAAGGATTTCGGAAAACAGTATCGCTTTATGGAAGCTGCTGCCGCAGATCGCATATTCTCCGGTTTAGTGGATCCTGCCGTTTTAAGAAAAGATTCTGCACCGGCCGACTCTTTACGGCAAACCCCGGACTCCCTGCATTCATTGTTTACAACACAGCGCCCCGATGTGCTTTTGGTAATATTGGAGAGCTTTTCATCTCGATTGATGACTGCATTGGGAGGAGAGCCGGATGTAGCTGTGCAGCTGGATAGTCTGGCGCAGGAAGGAGTGCTTTTCACCAATTTCTATGCAAACAGCTTCCGCACCGATCGCGGACTGGTCGCCATCTTGAGTGGCTACCCGGCGCAACCCACTACCAGCATCATGAAGTATCCGCGTAAGACGCAGTCTATGCCTGCCATTGCCGGTAGCTTGAAGAAAGCCGGTTACGAGACGAAATACTACTATGGCGGCGACGCGGACTTCACCAATATGCGCTCTTACCTGATGTCGTCCGGCTTTGAGGATATTGTTGCCGACCAGGACTTTCCGGTGTCGGAACGTTTGAGCAAGTGGGGAGTGCACGATCACCTTGTGTTCCGCCGCTTACTGGATGATTTGCGGATGGAAGCAACGGATAGCACTCAGGCAGAGAAGCATGCACCGCATTTTCGCGTGTTGCAGACTTCCAGCAGCCATGAGCCGTTTGAGGTTCCTTACAGCCGTTTGGAGAACAAGCGCCTGAACGCTTTTGCATATACGGACAGTTGTGTCGGTGATTTTGTAAAGCAATTCCGAGAACTTCCGCAGTGGAAAAATACAGTGATTGTGTTTGTACCCGATCATTTGGGATCTTATCCCGAACATATCGGCAATCTTGAAATAGCCCGTTACCAGATTCCTCTGTTGATGGTGGGCGGGGCAGTATGCGAGCCGGGACGTGTGGATGTTTACGGTTCACAGCAGGATATTGCCGCTACCTTATTGGCGCAACTGTCATTGCCGCATGGTGAGTTTACGTTCAGTAAAGATATGCTCAATCCTGATTCTCCTCATTTCGCTTTTTTCACTGTGCCTGACGCTTTCGGTTTTGTGACGCCTGACAATCAATTGATATTTAATAATGAAGCGAATGGTATTGCTGTGGATGAAAGACCGGAGAAAGGACAAAACCTGCTGCGGGGACAAGCTTATTTGCAGAAATTGTATGACGATATAGCCAAAAGATAGGATGATATTAGCAGATGTTTTATCGAGGTTGGTGGAAATGGATACCGACCTGTTGCTCGCAATCAACGGAGCACGTGCGGAGTGGGCGGACTTTTTCATGTATGCCTTTAGTGGAAAATGGATCTGGGTGCCGCTGTACGCAGCAATTCTCTATGTGATAGTACGTAATTTGCATTGGAAAGTTGCCATAGGCTGTGCCGTAGCTATTGCGCTGACCATTACTTTTGCCGATCAGATAGGGGCGACTGTTATCCGGCCGTTGGTGTGCCGCCTTCGTCCGGCCAATCTGGAGAATCCTGTTTCGGAATTTGTGCATATCGTAAACGGTTATAGGGGTGGGCGATATGGCTTCCCTTCCTGCCATGCCGCCAATACATTCGGACTGGCTTTCTTCTTGTTTTATCTGTTCCGCAACCGGGCCTTGAACTGGTTCATTATGATATGGGCTCTGCTGACGTGTTATTCCCGTTCTTATTTGGGAGTACACTATCCGGGGGACTTGCTGGCAGGTGCTTTGGTGGGCTTTGCTGGGGCGTCTCTCTGCTATTGGCTTTTCAGCCGGTTGTGCAAGTATGAGCGGAAAGAAGATTATAAGCATATTTATGTTCCCATTTGGGTTGGGGGAGCTACGGTGCTCGGTATACTGGCCTATGCGCTGATACGCACCTTGTTGTAGCGTCTTTCTTGTCGCCTTTTTCCGTAAACGAGGATTGATAAACATCTTTCTTCCTCATTTGTTATCTGTATTGATAAACTAATAAAACAGATACTTATGATGAGCTTAGGAAGCTGGATGAACGAAATCCTCATTGATTGGGGAATAGACCCGAAACTTGCGAATATGTTTGACGAAACTATTATAGCCGTATTGATGATAGGTGTGTCAATAGGGCTGGATTACCTGTGTCAGGCTATATTTGTGGGAGGGATGAGGCGTTATACGAAACGTGCGCCCCATCAGTGGAATACACTTCTGATGAAACGTAAAGTGGTGCATCATCTTATTCATGTCTTGCCGGGCATATTGGTCTATTTTTTATTGCCCTTGGCATTTGTACGGGGAAAGGAAATCTTGGAGTTCTCACAGAAAATATGTGCGGTATATATCATTGCTGCAATACTGTTTACCATCAACGGCTTGCTGCTGGTGATGCTGGATGTGTATAATGCAAAGGACAAGCAGAAGAGCCGTCCTATGAAAGGCTTTGTGCAGGTTCTTCAGGTGCTGTTGTTTTTTATCGGCGGGATTATTATAATTGCCGTACTCTTGGATAAGTCTCCGATGACATTGTTTGCTGGTTTGGGGGCATCGGCGGCTGTGCTGATGTTGGTGTTCAAAGACAGTATTCTTGGATTTGTGGCGGGCGTGCAACTCTCTGCCAATGACATGCTGCGTATTGGCGACTGGATATCCCTGCCCAACGATACCGCCAATGGAACAGTGGAGGAGATCACGCTGAATACGGTGAAGATACGTAATTGGGATAATACAATCTCAACAGTACCTCCTTATACATTAGTGAACAATTCTTTTCAGAACTGGCGCGGAATGCAGGAGAGCGGCGGGCGTCGTGTGAATAAGAACATTTATCTGGATATGACTACCCTTAAGTTCTGCACTCCCGACATGCTGGATGTCATTCGTAAGGATGTTCCTCTGATGGCGGATTATCAGTCGGCAGAAGGAGAAGTACCCACCAATGCCCAGCTTTATCGTATCTATATTGAACGCTATCTGCGCAGCCTTCCGGTGGTGAATCAGGATTTGGATTTAATTATCAGCCAGAAAGAACCTACAACTTATGGAGTCCCTGTTCAGGTCTATTTCTTTTCGCGTAATAAGGTGTGGAAAGAATATGAACGTATTCAGTCCGACATATTCGATCATTTGTTGGTCATGGTCGGCAAGTTCGATTTGAAACTGTATCAGTATTCCGACTAATATAGTAACCTGAATTCTGCCCATACGGAAGGTGGTCGCTGTATCCCGCCTGGTATTTCATGCCATAGTAGGTACGGAAAGGTTGATTGTCCCCGTATTTCTTGTCTTCGGTCAGAAGAAAGGAGCATGAAAAACATCGGCTTTGTCTTCTGCGGTATATAGAGGGGAAGTTGCCGTTAGCAGATTGCCCGAAAGGATGATATGGTCGAGCAACCCCCATTCTCCCTGATATTTGTAGCTTCCGAAATGCTTGTTTGCAGCGCTTTTCCTTGCCAAAAGGTGATAAAGCATTTGAGATTTCAGTGAGTCTGTTTCTGCGGGTGGCATTCCGGCTTTTAGCCTGAATAATTCATAGTCTCCACAAAAAAGAGAACGCCCTTCTTGTATATTTGCAAGAAAAGCATTAACTTTAAGGTGTTAAAATAAACTTAATACCGGCGTTCTCATGTGCAAAGATACAACAAATAACGGAGTCAGTCAAGAGAAAAATCTTTTTTCTTTTCAAGACGTGCTTCCTGACAGGAAAATTCAGGTCGATTTCAATGC